>Ga0163154_10009259_pt1 | contig 11266 bp, 7 predicted proteins | sample OliLakLV19MP9P1_FD_148649 | JGI IMG/M metagenome (GOLD analysis project Ga0163154, IMG submission 148649) | Freshwater microbial mat bacterial communities from Lake Vanda, McMurdo Dry Valleys, Antarctica - Oligotrophic Lake LV.19.MP9.P1 | ecosystem: Environmental > Aquatic > Freshwater > Lake >...
TTAAAGTAAAATTCCTCGCAATTTAAAGATCGAATTTCGATCATAACTCCATAAGATCGTGGAAATTCAAAGAACAGAGAAAATGGCTTTTAAAATGAATAATAATTTGTCTGTCCCCTCAGACTTCAGATCAGACTATAATTTGTCTGTCCCCTCAGACTCCTCAGACTGTCCCCTCAGACTCAACTGACCCGGGATGATGTGATTGCCTGTTTACAATATGCCAACAGGATTGCCCAAACACATGCCATGCTCCCTCTGGCATCATGATCCGGTTTCTTTTTGATGAGAATCTTCCCTCGTCTCTTAAGAGGAGGGACTCCGGGGATATCCATAGCAGCGATTTGGCTGGACCAGACTATGAGCAAGGCTCTTTGAAATGCTCACCCGTACAGCAATTTCTCTCAACTGTTATTTTCATAACTAACATCATATCCAAATCCACAATTGGCGTCGTAAGGTTTTGGGGATAGTTCCAGATTGAGACTGTCCATTTTGCTCGGGGATGTCGTATGGGTTGGGCGATGTTGTGATGGCATTGGTGACCTCAGGTTTATCTTTTGGCTTTTTGAGATGGATAATCACCGCAAAGGTATGGACACTTAAACAACTTATTCTGTAGCCGTGGCTATGGGATAAGTTGTATTTTTGGGCCGTATGACTTGGAGAGTAACGGGATTGGCGTCGACGGGTTATTTGGCTGGATCCGGTGGAGGTGAAGTGGAATTTGGGTGATTAGGGAGAAAGTCTGAATCGCTGCGCCAGTGGGGTTGGAGGAGGACGCGATTGACTGATCGTGGGAAACAAAAATACCGGTTAAACATGCATTTGCATTAAGAGATGACAGGTGTCATTCTTGTAGACCATGAATGATGCGGTGGTACCTGTTTTAAATGAATCTTTGCTGGTAAAATATGCTAAGTCGGGTCCTCGGTATACGAGTTACCCGACGGCGCCTCAGTTTCATGAGGGGTTTACGGAGGATTCATTTATCGCCGAAGTCCAGCGTACAAATGCCGCGCAACATCAGGCTCCGGTTTCGTTATATTTTCATTTACCCTTTTGCAAATCAGTCTGTTTTTTTTGCGGATGTAACGTGACGTTCACAAGCGACCGCAAACGCCCCGCGCCTTATATCCAATTGCTTCTGCAGGAAATGGACCTTGTCCTTCGACACATGAAGCCTGGTCGAAAGGTCGTTCAACTGCATTGGGGAGGAGGGACTCCCACATTTTTTGCGCCTCCCGAATTGGCCCAATTGTTTGGCGAAATTCGCGCGCGATTTGAGTTAGATAAGAATGCCGAAGTCGGGGTTGAAATTGATCCAAGAGAAACAACGGCCGCACACCTAAAAACCCTTTCTACGTGTGGGTTTAACCGACTTTCTATGGGCGTCCAGGATTTTGACGCACAGGTTCAAGAAGCCGTTAACCGGATTCAACCTGAGTCTTTGACCCGCTCCACAATTAAGGAAGCAAGGGACTTAGGGTTTACCAGTATCAACGTCGATCTTATCTACGGATTACCTTACCAGACTCCAGAAACTTTTGAGCGTACAATCCATACGATTATCGATTTGAGCCCAGACCGCATTGCTCTTTTTAACTTTGCGTACTTGCCAGAAATGATACGTCATCAAAAGGCCATTAAATCGGATGCTTTGCCATCGAGTCAGGCAAAGATGACTATATTGAACCATGCCATCTTAACCCTCACCTCAGCAGGGTATCGTTATATTGGGATGGATCATTTCGCCAAACCTACCGACGAAATGTGCGTCGCGCAGGATAACGCGCAACTCTATCGAAACTTTCAAGGTTACTCAACGCATGCGGGCTGTGATTTGTATGCCTTCGGGGTTTCGTCGATCAGTCAAGTGGGGAACACCTATTCGCAGAATTATAAGAACATCCACGATTATGAGAAGGCTGTCTCAGCTGGTCATATCCCAGTCCAGCGCGGAATAAGTCTTTCCGCAGATGACCTCATTCGGCGCGAAGTCATTATGACATTGTTATGCTCTTTCATGGTCGATAAGGCTGCATTCGAAAAGAGCTCAGGTATTGCTTTTGACGAATATTTCGTAGATGCCCAGCGTGAAATCAATGAGTTAATAGCTGATGGACTCTTGATTGAGAAAGGAAGCGTGTTAGAGGTGACTCCAGTCGGACGACTCTTGGTCCGTAACATCGCGATGGCTTTTGACACTTATTTGAAAAAAAACGCGGAAGCGAAATTTTCGCGTACGGTGTAACTATTTAAGTTTCTACACTTAACAAAAGACTTACACACTTTTCTTGGATTGTTCCAATTGTGCACTGCGTTTGCAGAAAAAAGCTCCGGCCGGAGGTTCAGAGGGCATGAGAGCGTCGCTGAGTAAGTGGTTGTCGAGAACTTTAAAGAAATCTGATTCAGTGACCGCACGCCGCATTTCGTGGAGAAAAGCATCATTTTGGTCGATCCCCTGCGCGATGAAGTTCATATATTTTTTCATCTTTGCAACGTGTGACGTCTCGGGTAGTTCTTCGATGACTGTTTCCTTATACAAGACATGGACGTATGAATGGAGATCACGCAATGTGGGTCGGGTCGACACGTGGCCACTCTCGTAAAATTCGGTAATTTGTTTAAAAATCCAAGGGTTACGAATCGCGCCCCTGCCGATCATGAGCCCCGCCGCACCTGTGCGAGACATCGTATCGAGAGCTGCATCGACTGAGACGACGTTTCCGTTGGCAATCACGGGACAAGCCATGGTCTCAACTGCCGACTTAATCTCCTCGTAATGGACTTCGGTCCGATACATTTCCAATACCGTCCTTCCATGAACCGTAAGCATATCCGGGCCACACTCGTGATACAGACTCAGTAAGCCTGGGAATTCCGCGATCGATTCCGAACCCAAACGTGTTTTGACAGTAAATGAAGCCACGTTTTCTCTTAACGCTTTAAGAATTTCCTTAATTTCATGAGGAAATTTAAGAAGACCGCCTCCCGCTTTTTTACTGCAAACAATGGGCGCGGGACAACCAAGGTTCAGATCAATTCCCGTTACATTTTCTTTCTCCAACAACTTCGCTGTGCGTAAAAGGGAAGGGATATCTCTCCCAATCATTTGCGCGATGACTGGTTTGCCCGTAGGATTTTCGCGGATGGCTTTTAGGATATGACGTTCGGGTCTTGAATCGATGTGGACGCGTAAGTACTCCGTAAAATAGACATCAGGCCCCCCGTAAACCTGCATGACCTTCCAAAAAGCCAGGTCCGTGACATCCTGCATAGGCGCAAGAATAAGGACTGGTCGGGTCTTTGGAAAATGATCAACAAGCCGCATGACTATGAAATCACAGCTTGGTGACTTTTTCCCAACTCAATTGGATTTCTTTGCGCAGATGCACAGCGTCCTCCCAACTTGGCGGGAAACACGACAGGCCGTATCCTCCCGGAATGGGCCCCATTTCAGGGACAACAAAAAGTTCGCGGTCAGGGTTGGTTTTATTTCCCGCCCACCACATCTCCAAGGTTTTTTCAAGGAAAGGGAGCCACTCGGTCATCTCCAAAGAAAGGTTTCCCTTACCATCGGTGACCGGCACTTGACAATGCTGACCATTAAACGGTCTCAGATGAAACTGTTGCGCACGCTCTACAAGGTCAGGGCGAAGCAGAAGCCGTTGCCAAAAAGGAGGGAATAAATGTTTAATGACCGCGAGATGCGAGAAATCCCAAGTGATAGGCAATAGCTCGCCCGTTACACGAAAATAGGCATCAGCAAGGGCGTACGTTTTTTCGGGAGTTTCAGTTCCCGTGTCACGATGCACCTCGACCGCCGCCTCAACGTTTAATGCTTTGGCCTCTTCGATAAGTTTTACGGCGAGCGGCACCATAATTTCGGTGGGCGTGTTTTCATCGCCCAATTGGACGTTGATATGGTACGCACCCAGGTCTTTGTTCCTTTTAAGGTTCTCACGGATGTTCTTATAATTTGCCGTCGAAAAGTAACCAACTAATGATAACTCCAACCGGTCACAGATGCGTTGGGTCTCCTCATCCAAAATGAAAGTAATGCCATCAAACCCCGCTTCTTTTACGGCCTCCAATTGACGTTCACGGGACCACATGGTGGAGGCGGTAGGATAGTTTCCAAACGACCAGAGATTGGCAATGTGTTTGAGCTTAGGCATATGATTATGAATTTTCGGGTAATTAAATGTTAGCCCAGGCTTTATCTTTCATTGAATCTAATAAGCCGTTCAAACAGCGCTGGGCAAGGATTCCGTCGTCAAAGGAAGGATACTCGATTTTTTCTCCGCGCAACAATCGAGCAAAAACTTCCTGGGTTGATTTCGGTTGCCGATTTTTAAAACCTGAAGGAATGGAGATTTGAGGGAAGTTTTCAATGTTCCATGTATCGTAGAAACTCAGACTTTTGCCTGCGTACAGAGAAATATGATCCCCTGTTTCAGAGCAGACACGGAGCACTCCCCGGTCACCCGAGATTTCAATATGAAAGTTGTTCCCGTAACCAGGAATCACCTGGCTTGTTTCAAACGTTCCGATAGCGCCTGACTCGTATTGGATTAGGAACGAAGCGTTAGTATCAGTGGTCACTTTTTGCTGTTTTCCCTTGATATCTTTTTTTGTCGGAATCAGCGTTTGAGCAACCCCAACGAGTCGGAGCGGTTTTTCGTCCGTAATATAAGAAGCCGCATCAATCATATGCACACCCAAGTCACCCATGGCGCCAAACCCGGCCAAGGTGACATCGTTACGCCACGTGTAGGGAGTGGCCTCGGCCCCCAGAAAACTTTGAAGATAAGAAATGTTCATCCGCTGAATTCGACCCAGTTCTCCCAAGCGCACGATCTCGCGCGCAAATCGAAAGGCGGTAAAGTAGCGATACGAAAAATTAATGAATCCAAATTTATTGGCCTTCCGTCGCGCCTTCTCCATGTCGAGTGCTTCGTCGAGGGTCATGGCCATCGGTTTTTCGCACAACACATGACACCCAGCAGCTAGGGCTTTTTTTGTAAGGTCAATGTGCGCGATATTCGGACTGCAAATGATTGCAAAATCAGGTTTTGTTTTGGTAAGGAGTGCGACGGGGTCGGTATCAATTTCAGCCGCAGGGAATTTTTGTTTCCAACTTTGCAACCCTTTAGGGGATACATCCTGAAACCCGACCACGGAGACATTCGGTTCCTCTGCAAACTTTGATGTGTGCTGAGTCGCGATTCCGCCCGCCCCTAGGCAAACATAACGTAGTGGTTTCATATGTTGATTAAAGAGCCGCGTTCACAGCTTTCACCCGTGGGTCGGATGAGCTGAGTGGCAATACCGTCCACGTTTCTTTGTGAACGAGAGCGAACCCGGGCGCTACTTTTTTTAATGGACTGAGCGTTTCAAGTTCTAAGAACATGTCGCACGTATAAATTTCTAAACCAGAGTTATCGTCCGGGTACACTTCCGCTCCCAATGTCTGGGGAGAAACGTTCTTAATCAAAACTTCGTTGCCCAACGCATAAGCCGCCCAACCTGCATTTGCGCTAAACCCCAGCTTATAGGGGCCATTACATTGTGTTTCCTGTTTGATCGTTACAAAGTCTTTGGCAAAAAAACCGCGCTTATCTGACAGGTCGGTATAAGGCCATACGGTCATCACGCGATCATTTAAATATTTGTTGGTACGAATGCGCCCTTCAAAAGGGACATAAGCCTTGCCCCCTGCCGCAAGTACGGTCAGGCACCAATTAGAAAATTCTACATCCCACGGATTGTCGTTGTACGTCCGATGAACGAGTTCAATCACGGGCTGAGTAGGATGCACGATGATCTCGATTTCTTTGCGTAACCCAGTCGACTTTTCGACCGCTTGACGTGCGACAATTCCTCCATTTAAAGGAATGATTTCAACCGGATCATTATCGGGCGCGTAAGTCCGGGGTTCAACCTCTGGCGAGTGCCACAGGCGATGTCCGCCGAAGATATTCCATTTCTCGCCACCCTTAACTCCCTTTTGGTCGGGATGATGAAACATGAACTCGCGGCCCTCTTTACCTTTCAAGGAAATGAGCCGTGGCCCCACTGATTTTGTGACGATCAATTGCAAATGTTCATTGGAAAGCTCGACGGCATTCCAACCATTAAAGGTGATTTCTTTCATGCGTATTTATTAGGGTTTAAGAGTTCGTGTTAGATTGGTGTGTCTAGATATCCGGTCAAGTTTAGTGGCTGTCCGAGAATGAGGTTTCCTTAGTCCTAAAGCCAGTGCCCCATTTTGTTCCGTTTGGTAAGGAGATAATTCCTGTTGTGCTTCTGGGGTTTTGTTCGAATCGGAACCTGTTCGACAATCTCAAGTTGGTACCCTTGGAGGCCCACAACCTTTTTGGGATTGTTGGTCATGAGTCGCAGTTTTCTGACCCCTAAGTCGTGAAGGATTTGTGCGCCCAACCCGTAATCCCGAAGGTCAGCGGGAAAACCAAGTTTTAGATTGGCTTCAACTGTATCGAGACCTTTTTGCTGAAGTTTGTAGGCCTTGATCTTTCCCGGCAACCCAATCCCGCGTCCTTCTTGGCGCATGTACAAAAGAACGCCTGATTTCTCCCGTGCAATCATCGACATCGCATCGTGCAGTTGATTCCCACAATCGCACCGCTGCGAACCAAAAACATCCCCTGTCAGACATTCACTGTGTACCCGAACAAGAGTCGGTTTTGATTTTGAAATTTTGCCTTTCACTAAAGCGAGGTGGTATGCGTTATCAGTCACAGACCGGTAAAGGTGCAGGTCAAAGTTACCGTAGTCCGTGGGCAACTCCACTTCCTCGATCTTTTCAACTAACTTTTCTTTGGTGCGACGATATTTGATGAGTGACTCGATCGTGCACATTTTGAGTTTGTGCACTTTTTTAAACTCGAGCAGGTCAGGTAACCGTGCCATTTCACCGTCGTCCTTCAAAATTTCGCAAATAACCCCGGCAGATTTAAGACCCGCGAGGCGCGCCAGATCGATGGCCGCTTCAGTGTGCCCCGCGCGTTGAAGCACTCCGCCGGGTTTTGCTTGTAATGGAAAAACATGCCCGGGCTGTACAAGGTCGTTCGCGACTGATTTTGCACTGGAAATGATCTTGATCGTTTTCGCCCGGTCCGCAGCACTTATCCCCGTTCCGATGCCCAATGCCGCATCGACTGACACCGTGAAATGTGTTCGGAACGATTCCCGGTTTTCTGCCACCATGGAAGGAAGGTTAAGCAGCTTTGCCTGATCCTCAGTGATGGGGGCACAAATCAAACCCCGGCCATACCGAGCCATAAAGTTAATGGATGACGCGGTCACTTTTTCCGCAGCCATAACGAGGTCACCTTCGTTCTCGCGGTCGGCGTCATCAGTCACAATCACCATCTTCCCGACACGAATGTCTGCAATGACTGATTCAATGGAGTCAAATTCAAATAACGGTTTACGCTTCAAGGGATGTAATAAGTAAGTGAGAATCCCGTTTCGTGCAAGCACAGGGATGATTCAAAGTTAAAGGCCAAATGAGTGATTGCCTCATGGGTACGGGCGGGCAATCGGTATTCTAAATATCAAAATGCCCCGACCACTTTTCCCCAGCTTCTAAGGGCACCTCAAAAAGATGATTTTTAGCATCAAAGTGAGCGATAACGCCATCGTCCCGGGTTAAGCTTAGCTTCAACTTCGACCAAGAGTCATGAATCCGAAGTGAACCCTGCTTCTTTGCTTGAATGTGCAAATCGACCCGTAGTTTTGATTTTGCTGCGGAAACCAATATTCCCCCTGGAAGCCTGAATTGATGGAACCGAGCGGACCTTGTTAAAGGGACAGCAGGAAACAGCCGTAGGATACCGGACGTAAACTGAAGCATCATTTCTTGAAGGCCCGCCGGAATGCCAAGCATCGCTTCGCCTTGGAAGAGAGGCCCTTCCTTCTTACCCGTGTGGTTGTGACTCGAGATAAGCCCAAGGTAAGTATAGTGAGCCAGATAATCGGCCAGAATTTTTTCTGCTTCCTCAGCGAACCCGACCCTCGCACACAAAGGCACCTGCCATGCAAGGGACCATCCGGTGAAGAGTTCGTCACCATAACTCCAGAACTCGCGTAAAGAACGGCGGGCCAATTCCAAATCCTCTGCGTTGCTGTTGAGATGAAGCTGTTCGCATGGAAAAATGGCGGATAACCGGCTGGCATGCCGATGACACCATTTAAACTGACCTGGCTGATCACCATGGGGGAAGAAACTGATTTGATGGTCTATAAGCACTCCATCGAGAGTCGGGAGCTGGGGCAAGTGCTCCCGCATATATTCCAAACCGTCAATCTCTGCGTCCCATATTTTTAAATGGCGCGCCGCTTCTAAAGTATGATCAAGTAAGTCCCGAATGAAGGCCACATCGACGGCCGGATTGCGTCCCGGAACAACCACTCCACCTTGTGCTTCAGCCAGTTGCTCGGGCGCGTGACTCAGCTCAATATTATAAATTTGGTTATTATCGACGACCATGATGGACTTATAAAAAGCGCAGCATTCTAACAGGAATGGAAACGCGTCATCGCGAAGATACTGTTCATCGCATGTGGCTTCATAATGCCACCAAACTGATTGTGCCGCCCATGCAATACAACTTACTTCAACGTCGAAAGCCCAGCCCCCAAGGGACCGTCCCAGCCAATCAACCGCAAAAGATATCGCGACGCCGTCTGCTGAAAATTCTTCTTTCGCAAAACGACGGAGTTGCTCCCGCCAATCGTGGATCAGGCATCGGACCAACGCGGCCTGAAGCTCTGGATGGTTGGCCCTGGTCGCTGACCAATGACTTTCCTGAACGTTCACATTAAAATGATAGTCGGTGTGCCAGGGTGGAATTTCGAATTGATTCCAAATCCCTTGAAGATGCGCCGGGGAAGTATGCGGACGAGTGGCGCAAGCTAGCGCGTAGGTTCCGAAATACCAGAGCCTCCCAAAATCTTTGTTAGCGTAATCAATCCAACATTTGCTCCAGAAACTGCGCCACCATTCGATGTGCGATTGTTCATCAAGAGCATGAGTTTTTGTCACTTGAGCAACCGATTTGGAGTCGCGTGCGGCGTACATTTTGACAATGAGCCGGGCAGGGCCTTTCTCCCCTCCGAAAGCCAATGTGCCCGACAAACCGTGAGGACTTGCAGAAGCCTCAAACCCGGATTCAGCTGAGATTTCAACGCTGTAGTGGTCTGTGGGGTTTAACTTGTGATGCATGACCGCGCGCACACCCAAATCGAATTCTTCAATAGAATAAGTTGGAACCGGAAGCTTCGACATTCCCGATGGACGTGCATACTGCCATTTAAGGCATTGAGCCCCTGTGCTGGAGAGCTCAACAATCAAGGCATTCGCATCGGCGTGTACATAGGTTTTAATCGAGATGGGCCGATAATCCATGCCCCACCAGTTTCCACAGGGAGAAGGCTCAGCTAAGATTTCACATTGGCCACGCGAGTAAGAAAGGCGTTGATCAAAACGAATGGAAGGTTGACCCCTCAGCAGATCGATATCCAGAGCCCCGCAGGCAAGTTGAAAAATCTGGTCAGTGTTTGGATAAGGGGGTGTACCTTTGTTTTTAATATTCCACAGAAATTCACGCTCCCCCTTCATGACACGTCTTACGGCGTCAGGGTAATCGAGGGCCCACCGATTCCCGACCTCAGAGATGTGGGTGAGTTCCCAGACGTTATGTTTCGAAAGACCGAGAGAAATGCGGTCAGCATTTCCCCACACCACTGCGCCGATATCCCCGTTCCCAAGCACGTGGCCGTCAGTCCATTCCTGGGCGGGACGAGGAAGAACGTGTTCGTATGTGTCTACAATTGAAAGGGGATCTTGATTAAACGGGTTGGGGTGCATGACTGGGATGGGTCAGGGCTTTCGTTACAATTTAGCTGGATGGTGTTGTAAAGAGTTTCTTGAGGCAATCCAAATTCTTTTTCCACGGTTGAGAATAAAACGGCAATGAATGGGGGCGTGGGGGGTGAAGGGGAGTTTTCGAATCCAGCGAATAATCGGACGCCTATTAAGAACACTACCTTTCCCTTTGCCTTTAAAATCTCAATCGTTATGCTTTGCGGCTCATTTCCCGGAGAAAGTTATGGAAGAAAATTCATTGACCCTACAACGAGTCGAAAAGCTGAACGCCTTGCGCGAAAAGGGAATTGATCCCTTTGGAGGACGGTTTTTGGTGACGCACCTCATTGAGGCTGTGCGGTGTATGTTTGAAGGCAAAACGGAGGAGCAACTGGCAGGAATCCAAGTCACCGTAGCTGGTCGTTTGATGACCCGGCGGGACATGGGAAAAAGTCAGTTCGCCGATTGCAAAGACAGTTCTGGGAGGATGCAACTTTACATCCAGAAAAATGTCATTGGCGACGAACAGTTTGAAGTTTTTAAATCACTTCTTGATCTGGGCGATATTATTGGTGTGACCGCTTCTTTGTTTATTACTAAAACCAAGGAACCCAGCCTCAAAGTCATATCGTACAAGGTCCTGAGCAAGGCTATTCATCCGCTTCCAGACAAATGGCACGGCTTGGCGGATACGGAAATTCGGTATCGCCAGCGCTACTTGGACCTGATCGTTAACGACGGTGTTCGCGATACGTTCCGCAAACGGAGTTTGATCGTTTCAAAAACCCGCAGGTACTTGGAAGAGCGAGGTTTTATGGAGGTCGAAACTCCCATGATGCAATCTATCGCCGGAGGCGCAGCGGCTCGTCCTTTCCAAACTCATCACAACGCCCTAGGGATCGACCTTTTCTTGCGCATAGCCCCTGAGTTGTACCTTAAGCGGTTGCTTGTGGGCGGGTTCGACAAAATTTTCGAAATCAATAGAAACTTCCGGAACGAAGGGATTTCACGCAAACATAATCCTGAGTTCACCATGCTCGAAGCATATTGGGCCTATGCAGATTTTGAACTGATGGCGGATTTGGTAGAAGAGCTGATCACGCACCTGGCGCAGGATGTGATAGGGTCGCTGGTTCTTGAGACCAAAGACGAGAATGGGGTTGTGATTAAAAAAATCGACCTGACCCGGCCTTGGCCAAGGGTGCGTTATAATGACGCCATTAAAAATGTGGCGGGTAATGATTGGTTTACCATTTCGCATGATGAGCGGAAAGAACGCTGTTCGGGATGGGGCATTGAACTATCTGAGCACATGGTTGAGTTCGAGATAACTAACCAAGTATTCGAAAAGAAAGTGGAAGCGGTCACTTT
>Ga0163154_10009262_pt1 | contig 11263 bp, 5 predicted proteins | sample OliLakLV19MP9P1_FD_148649 | JGI IMG/M metagenome (GOLD analysis project Ga0163154, IMG submission 148649) | Freshwater microbial mat bacterial communities from Lake Vanda, McMurdo Dry Valleys, Antarctica - Oligotrophic Lake LV.19.MP9.P1 | ecosystem: Environmental > Aquatic > Freshwater > Lake >...
CCGGGACCGGGACGTAAAGCACTGCTACCGGCCAGCACCTCTCTCGGACGATCAGCGAAAGTCGCTCTCGCCGGAGGATTTGAAGCGGGCGCAGGCTGAAAACGAGGAAGCCACCGTGTGGGTGGAGGGCCTCGACAAGCTCAACAACGTTGAGGGTGGCAAGAAAGCAGGCCAACAGAAGCCCGGGATCGCCATGTGCGTGGACCTCTCTGCGACGCCGTTCTATATCGGCGGCAGCGGTCACGTTGAAGGCAGCCCGTTCCCTTGGCTCGTGAGCGACTTCGGGCTCGTTGATGCGATCGAGAGCGGAATCGTGAAGATTCCCCGTCTGCCCGTGAGCGACACGACGGGACGCCCGGAACCGAAGTACTTCAAGCTCTGGCAGAACATCCGCGATCGTCTGGAGCCTGCCGAGTTTCTGCCGGGCAAAGGAAAGAAGCCCAAACCCGACGTGGTCTACCGCGAGGCTGAGGCGGCGCTCAATCAGTTGGCTGGCCAGTGGGTCGAGCGATTCAAGTACATCCAAGAGGCCAAGCCTGGGCAGGTGCAAGCCCCTCCCGTCTTGATCATCGTGTGCGACAACACGGACATCGCCGAGGTGTTCTACAGGAAGATCAGCGGCGAAGAGCCATTGGAGTCTGTGACGGCCGAGGATGTCGTGGAGGCTGAAGCGGACGAAGATGACGAAGCGGTGGAGGCACCCAAGCGGGGCAAGAACAAGGCACATGCGAAGGTCTCCTATGGCCACGGCGTGGTCTTCCCCGAGTTCTTTCAGAACAGTGCGTCCGTGAAGAAGGCGATCCGCATCGACTCGGATCTGCTGGCGAAGGCGGAGAGCGAGGATCCCACCGTATCGAGGAAGGATGCCGCGGAGGCGCTTCGCAAGGTGGTCTCGACCGTTGGCAAGCGAGGCGAACCAGGCGAGCACGTGCGATGTGTCGTTTCCGTTGCGATGCTTACCGAGGGATGGGATGCCAACAACGTCACCCACATCCTCGGCCTCCGCGCGTTCGGCAGCCAGCTCCTGTGCGAACAGGTTGTCGGCCGCGGCCTGCGGCGGATGGACTACACGCCTGATCCGGCCACGGGACTCCTGACCGAGGAGTATGTCGACGTGTATGGCATCCCGTTCACAGTAATCCCGTTCAAGGGTCGCCCGGTGAACCAGAAGGAGCCGGAGGACAAGCCCAAGAACCACGTTCGAGCCATGCCGGAGAGGGCCGCACTGGAGATGAGGTTTCCAGTGGTGGAGGGGTACGCCTTCGCACTCCGCAAGAACCTCGTCAAATGCGACATCGCCGCGATGGACCCGCTGGTGATTGAGCCCAACAGAGAGCCCACAGCGACATTTCTACTGCCCACGGTTGGCTACCAAGAGGGTCTTCCGTCACAGTCCGCGCCCTTTGGGTTCGTCGAACAGGATCGCGAGCAGTATTACCAGCACACGCACCTTCACGCGATCAAATTCCAAATCGCTCGACTTGTGGTTGCCCATCTGGTTGGTGAGGCCGGCGGTCGGAGTGATGCAAAGACGCGTGTGATGCGACTGCAATCTCGCCACCAGTTGTTCCCGCAGGTGCTGCGATTCGTGGATGACTACGTTCGCCGAAAGGTCGACTTCAAGGAGGTCGATCCTCGCGAACTCGGGCTGGAAAAGTACGTGTCCCGGATGGTGGGATACCTCTGTGACCAGATCCTTCCCGATGACGCAGAAGGCGAGCCACCGCTCCTGCCGGTGCTCAACAGGTACAAGCCCATTGGAACATCCGCAGAGGTTGACTTCACCACCACGCGTCCATGCCACGGCACCCAAAAGAGTCATGTCAATCAGGTCGTGCTAGACACGCGAGCGTGGGAAGCGAGCACTGCCTTCCGGATCGAATCGTCCGAGGCAGTGGTCTCGTATGTACGCAACGATCACTTGGGGCTGCTGATTTCCTATGAGTATCAGGGTGTGGATCACACATACGAACCGGACTTCATCGTTCGCCTTCACTCGGGCCTGATCGTGCTGTTGGAGGTCAAGGGCTTTGAGGATGCCCAGACCGCCGCTAAGCATCAAGCCGCGCGTCGATGGGTGGCGGCAGTCAACAACGCGAAAGAGCACGGTACGTGGGCGTTCCACGTCACTCGAGAGCCCGCGCTCGTAGAGAAGGAGTTGGCGTTTCTCGACAAGACGCTGCCTGCGGTGCCCGTTCAGGACACCGCCGAGGTGTAAGCGTACCGCCATACGGAAACAGACCATGTTCCAGAAAGGAGATCAAGTCATCGAGCTCGGCACCATCGGTGCCGTCGGCACGATTGTCTCAGGTCCCACTGTGCATGGTGGCGAGAGCTATTACCGGGTCAACTTCAACGGTCGGGTGAAGAACATTCCGGCGGAAGATCTGCTCGTCTACACGGGCGAGCTTGACCCTGAATCGCATTTGCGTGCTGGCCAGTTCGGTGACCACGTGACGTTCAAACGTCGCCTGACGATGTCGAAGCTACGCCGCCCGCTGCGAGACACGATCTACAGCTACAAGGCGTCACGAACAGAGTTCCACGCCTATCAGTTCAAGCCGCTGCTCAAGTTTCTCGCCTCTGAGAAGCGGCGGTTGCTTATCGCGGACGAGGTGGGACTCGGCAAGACGATCGAGGCTGGCTACATCCTTCAAGAGGAGCGTGCGCGGTTCGCTATACAGCGGGTGCTCGTGGTGTGCCCGGCGTCGCTTCGCGTGAAGTGGCAAAATGAGCTGTGGCAGAGGTTCGGCGAGGACTTTGAGATTCTGGATCGTGCCGGGTTCATGCAGAAAGCGATCCTCAAAGCAGGTGCGACAGACCGTGGCCTTCCGAGACTTGCTGGAATCGTTTCACTGCAGTCCTTGAGATCGAACGCAGTCATCGAGGCGATAGAGGAGCGGGCGGCTCCGCTCGATCTGTTGATCGTGGACGAAGCGCACCACTGCCGGAATCCTGAGACCAAACAGCACAGGGTGGTCCGCTCACTTAGCGAGAGCAGCGAGGCAACCATTCTTCTCACGGCAACTCCGATACACCTCGGCGACGAGAACCTCTTCAGCCTGTTGCGGCTCCTCTTGCCGGAGGAGTTTGACAAGTTCGGGGCTTTCCGTGATCGCCTCGAAGTGAATCGCCACATCGTCGAGGCGGAAGCTTCAATCCGAAGGGGAGGCGACGCCTGGGAGGAACGCACACTCGGGCACCTCACCGGCGTGGAAGCGACATTTCAGAGCGAGCGGTTTCGAGCAAATCCGCTGTACTCTGAGACCGTCGATATGCTGCGACGAGCGCCCATAACAGACAGGGCTTCGATCGTCAGCGTTCAGGACAATATCACGCAGCTGAACCTGTTGACCCCCGTCATGACCCGGACCCGAAAGCGTGATGTGTATCCAGACGCGGCCAAGCGCTCGCCACAGGTCGTGCGAGTGGACATGTCCGCAGCCGAGCGCGCGGCATACGAGCGGCTCTCTGAGTACTGCTTCGACAAGTATGCCGCATCAGCGGGCGACTTCGCGGCGCAGTTTGCGTTGATCACGCTTCAGCGCCAGCTGGCGAGCAGTCTGCATGCCATGCTGGAGTTTCATGCTCACAAACCAATGACCGTGGCAGACTTGGACTTTGAGGACGACGAGCTCGACAGCGCGGTCGACGACGACAGCGAAGAGCCCGATACGTCCAAAGGTGGCCTGCCTGGCAAGGCCGACTTCTACAGCCTTGTCGGCGAGTTCGCTGACATTCTCAATGGCCCAGATTCCAAGCTGGAAGCGCTGCTTCGGATTCTGCGGAGCCAGGAAAAGGTCGTTGTCTTCTCGTATTTCAAGCGAAGCCTGCGGTACCTCGAACGGGCGCTTGGCAAGGCGGGAATCGGGTGCACTCGAATCGACGGTGACGTTCCGACTAATCCGCATGACCCTGAAGCGGACGAGCGCAGCCTCCGGATTGAGAGGTTTCGAGACCAACCGAGCGTGCGAGTGCTCCTGTCGAGCGAGGTGGGTAGCGAAGGACTCGACTTCCAGTTCTGTCATGTCCTCGTGAACTGGGACTTGCCGTGGAACCCGATGGTTGTCGAACAGCGAATCGGACGCCTCGATCGTCTGGGTCAGAAATCGGAGAAGATCTTGATCTTCTCTTTCTCCTGCCCAGACACGATTGAAGATGTCATTCTGCAACGCCTCTACACGCGGATTGGCGTGTTCGAACGGACTATTGGGGTGCTCGAGCCGATTCTCGGACAGGAGATTAAAGAGCTCACCGAGCACCTATTTGGTGCGAAGCTCACCCCGGCAGAGCGGGAGCAGGTAATCGAGGAAAGGGCGCGGGCGCTGGCCCAGCGTGCTAGGGACGAAGAGCGCCTCGAGGCTGAGGCTGCAAACCTCGTCGGGCAAGACGAGTTCTTCACCGAGCAGATCGATCGTGTACGACGCCTAGGACGATTCGTGACAGGCGAAGAGCTCCGCCTACTCGTGACAGAGTTCTTGCAGACAGAGTTCCCGACATGCGCGTTGAGGCAGCCACAGTCGCAGGTTGCGGACGAGGTTAGTCGTGAGCCCACCGATACCTGGAGGCTGAAGGTCAATGAACAACTCAAAGACTTCGTGCGGCGACCACTTGTGCGGAATGACCCTGGGCTGGTTCAGTTCTTGGAACGTGCACATTCCGGGGAACTGTCGATCACGTTCGATGCGCAGGTGGCACTCTCGCGGCCAGCGGTCGATCTGATCAACGCCAACCATCCTCTTGTCCGCGCCATCGCCAAGTATTATGACGAGAAACCCACCCTCGTGCATCCCGTGACGGCGGTCACCGTGGGGTCTGCCACTGTGCCAACTGGCGAGTACCTTTTCCTTTGGGCATCGGTCGAGGAAACCGGCATACGCGCGGGGCGGACGCTTTGGGCCGTTCTTGTTGAGGCGGGCGGGAACGGTGTGCCGGATGCCGAAACATCCGAAACTCTCCTCCACGAGATGATATTAAGGGGTGAACGATGGGACGACTTTGAAGCTCCTCCCGCGGAGTTTACGGAGCAACTGCTGACCAAGGGCATCGAGGCAATAGTCGCGAGGCATCAGGCCTATCGGGTGAGCATTCGTCGACGCAACAACGGTCTGGTTGAACAGAGGTTGGCGTCACTGGATGCGACATATCGGACCAAGAAAGAGGAGCGGGAGCGGCGACTCTTCGAGAATCGTGTGCGCGGTAACGATCGAGCGGTTACCCTGTTCGAGGCACAATTGCGCAAGTTGGAGTCAGATTTCGATGAGGCGACTCGGCGAGTCGAGGCGCAACGTGAAGTATCCGTCAGCTGGAACATCGAAGGAGGCGGCTATGTGCGCGTGGTTCCAGAAATTCAGTGACAGCCTCTTGGGGAAACGCAAGGGTTCAGAAACTAAGGTGTCTTCAACAGCAGCAGGCCGCCGCCGCCGCATCACGCTTGGCCTTGATTTCGGCACATCGACGTCCAAGTGTTGCTTTCGAGAGGAAGGCGATGGCAAGCCGTTTGTGTTCGCTGAATTTGCGGGGCCGGGCGGAGCGGGAAGCTCGCCTCTGTTTGACACGGCCGTCGCCGTCCGCGATCGAAAGCTCCTATTTGGTCCGGATGCCACAAGGGCAGCTGAAGTCATCCGTTCGTTCAAGATGTGTCTGCCCTGTCAAGCTCGGCTCGAAGCTGGTACGCCACAGACAGGGAGGTGTCCTCGTTGCAGCGAGATACTTCCTGGAACGTTTGAGATTGCAGGAACGACGGTATCTGCTGAGGATCTTTGTACGCTCCATCTATCCGTGATGCTGAGTGAGGTTCTACCCCGTATTCCAGCCGCAGTCGGAGCAGACGCATCGCGACTGCGCGTACACGTCAATGCCGCTGCACCACTGGACCAGCTTCGTGAGTTTGGATCGGTGGGACCATATTTCGAGCGAGTCGTGTACTACGCATTCCGCCTTGCTGAATCTGGATCGCCGCGTCGCTCGTGGCAGGTGAAGGACGCGATCGACGCTCTGGAGGCTATCCGCCGGGAACCGAAGCCATCGGAGTCTGAGAGTCCCACAGCACTGTTTCCTGAGACTCACGCTGCGATGACCGGTTTCCTGCTGCTTCCGGAGAGCGAGAAGGGTCTCTACGGCCTGATAGACGTGGGGGCCGGAACTTCCGACATCTCCTTCTTCTGGCTTCAAAAGGATGAGAACGACACTCGGGCATGGTACTACGCGACTGGTACGACACCCAAGGGAATGGACGATGTCGATCGCTCGCTCGCGCCACTCCTCAACGAGCCCCACGACCGACTTCGAGCCAAACGAGAATCGATGGGCGCAGACTGGGTGTCAGAGCACAGCGGGAGGTTCGATGACGTCGGTCGGGCAATAGATAAACACTACAAATCGGTCTATGGGGACGCCCGCCAACTAGATCAGCGGGCTTGGGCTTTTAAGGACAGGCAGGGTGTGGCGCAGTTCCGCTTGTTCCTCGTCGGTGGCGGCGCGGGGTGCGAGCCGCTGGTTGAAAGGATGTGCAAGGCACCCCCACTCTGCATCCGTTGGAGTGAACAGCCTTCTAGACTACTGGTCCCGGCCGACGTGTCCGTCATCTCGCCCAGTGGTGTCCTGAATAGTCTTCGGGGTGCTGGCTTTGAAAGTGCGCGGCCGCTCTTGCTCCTTGCGTACGGCCTTGCTCACCCCCGCCCGGATGTTCCCAAATATGAGCGTGACCTTGAGGGAGTCGTCGTAGTCAAGGTCGAACGTGAGCGGATAACGCACGAGGACTTGTACTGAACAGCGGCGAACCCAAGCACGGAACGAACGAAGTTCTCTCCGAGTTGGAGAATCCCGACCACACAGACCATTGTGGGCAGTTTTCAAGCTGTTAACCAGAGAAAGCCTGTGCGGAACCCCGCTGGCGACCCGGATTCGACGGTTTGAACCCGTTCCGATCGGGGAGCTTTAGACCGCTACGCGAAAGCGTGGCGGTTCTGCTTTACGGCCCGGGCGGTTTCTGGCCGCCCGTAGGGGTGTCCGAATCGACGGAGAATCCGGGGTCAAACGCGGGTCGGACTTGGCGGCCGCGCTCTCGGTTCGGGCAGGTGCATCGGGCTGCCGAACGCAACCCCCAGGGTTCGCGTCGTCCTCTCGGTCGAAACTCTCGAACTCTCTGACTCTCACGGTTAACGCACCCGCCGATTTGACGCGGGGTTCCGGTCGCCTGGGGGCAATATCGCGTGCCATCGCAAACCGAGGCGATTTCGGCTCCCGGCAGTAGTGGTTGTGTCCGCCACCCTCCAGCGTTCTGTTCGATAAACCCACCGTCGATGACCGATATCGAACATCAACGATTGATGTCCTTTGTTTTGCCGGTATAATGGTGTTCGATGATCTAGGAGATTGGTATTGAGTCGAACAAAAGCGTCGAGAACCTGGCTGGAACAGATCGCGGAGGCCGGATTGTCGGGAGATGCTCGGCGACTGGAGCTGGTGATCTTGAACGCTATCCGTTCGTTGCGGAAGTCCGAGCCCGATGTGAGCCACTCGCTCGGCGACTTGTTGGGCAAGCACGCAGACACGGTTTCCGGGATTCGGTGGCAACCCGCCGCGCCGCCGCCATCAGACACTGAGCAAGGGATGGCGCTGGTACGGCTGACGAACCCCGAAGATGCGCCTGCTCCGATACTGACGCCGGATGTCGCCAATGCAGTCGAGCAGTTCATCGCGGAACGCAAAGGTGCAAGCAGGTTACTCAAGGAGGGCTATTCCCCGCCGAGCTCGGTCCTGCTCCTCGGAGCACCGGGAACCGGAAAGACCATGCTGGCTCGGTGGCTCTCAAGCCAACTGGGGCTCCCGCTCGTCGTGCAAGATCTCGCAGTCTCAATATCGAGCCTGCTAGGCAAGACCGGGTTCAACCTTCGCCGCACCCTCGACTACGCACGAGCGAATCCGTGCCTCCTCCTACTGGACGAGTTTGACGCGATTGCAAAGCGTCGTGATGACTCAACTGAGCTTGGAGAACTCAAACGCATCGTCAACGTGCTGCTGAAGGAGCTCGAAGACTGGCCATCACACTCAGTCTTGGTGGCGGCCACCAACCACCCTGAGCTTCTTGATCCGGCGATCAATCGCCGTTTTCAACTGATACTCCGATTGCCGCTGCCAGGTGCTGAGGAAAGAGCAGCCATCATGCTCCGTGCCGCGGGCCGACTCGCCGAGGACTTGCAGCCAAGTCTACTTCGTGCGTGTGGTGAATCCCTCTCCGGTTTTTCGGGTTCCGACATCGAGCGGATCATGCAGGCAGCCGCTCGGCGTCACCTGTCGCGTGACACCCCAATATCCGAGGCGCTCGTCTCCGAGGTGCTGTCCAATGACGACGACTCCAGCTCGCGTGATTCCCTCGGCTCATTGATTCGCGCCTTGCGCACAAGTGGCACCATGACCGTGCGTGATATCGGCACGCTGGTCGGTCGCAGCCCGTCCACGGTGCAGCATCACCTGAAAAAGGAGCCTTCGCATGGCTAGTACGCAACGACGCCTAATCCTCGGAAACGGCGAGCAGTACGTTCAGCCCTTGGCGAAGATCTTCACAGGGCGCACGCCCGAGCCGCCGAGAAGTTACGCCGAAGCAAGGGACGCGATTCGGCAGGGCATTGAATCGGCATTGAACCTATTCTCACGGCTTCCGGCGAAACACCGGTTGCCTGATGAAGTCGTCGCTTGCCTTCGGCTCCATCCTGATGCGACCGCGAAGTCCTATGACCCCGCATCGCTCTTTGACGATTCTCCGCAACTGCGAAAGATCGGCTCCAGAAACTACAAGCAGAACCTGGACAGCCTCACGCCGACCAAGCGCATCCGCAAGCTGAAAGAGGCCAAAGAGACTGCCACAGAGGGGCGCATGGTATTCGTGCAGAGCTCGCCCCAGGGCTTTCGGCAGTTTCTGGCGCAGCTTGATCGTCCTGAGTCGAGGGTTCCCAAGCTCGTTCAGGCTGAGCTCCGACGTGTGGAGCGATTCGACCTGCTTGAACCCGGCGAGCGGATCGTCGGATTTGACACCACATGGAAAAAAGGCCGTGTCGAGCTGGTGTTCCATCCATCTCGTTTGAGCACGCAGAAGCAGCTCGAGTTCGTGTATGGACTCTTTGACGACACCGGCGTCGAACCTGAAGGTCGTCAGGTCCGTGCGTATCCCGACGGCCCCACGTTCGTTTCTTGCCGACTCAATTCTCACGCGCTCGCCGCTCTGCGAGATGTCAATCCGCTTCGATCAGCCCACCCGCTGGTGTTTGGCGGACTCGCCGACCTGCGGAATGCACCCACGGCGCAGGCACCCAAACCGCCTGCGGCTGCGTCACGGTCAACGATCAAGATTGGCATGTTTGACGGGGGCGTCGATCTTACGGTGCCGCATCTTCAGGGCCATGTTGAAGAGGACGTGGCTCTCTCGATTGGCACTCCCTCCCACGCCACCGCTGTCGCGCACGGAACGGCCGTTGCGGGCGCACTGCTGTATGGAGCGCTCAATCCTCACGCGGCCTCCGCACGCCTTCCATCACCTCCTGTGTCCGTGGTGAGTTTCCGCGCACTCCCCACGTCGAGTACAACGGACATCGACTTGTACGAGTCGATTGACGTCATTGAGCGAGTCGTCCCGGCCCGAAAGGACATCAAGGTCTACAACGTCAGCTTTGGACCCAAGGGCCCGATTCTCGACGACACGATTTCCCGTTTCACATACACGCTGGACGCTCTTGCTGTTGCGCACAAGGTTGCATTCGTGAATGCGGCGGGCAACGACGGCGATGTTTCTGGCCTGGATCGCATCCAAGCTCCGTCGGATGCTGTTCACGGGCTTGGCGTGGGTGCGTTCACGCGAACCAACGGAGGCAGACAGATTGCGGATTACTCGTGCAAGGGTCCCGGCCGGGAGTGCGGAAAAATCAAACCCGATGTGGCCGGGTTCGGAGGGTGTCCGCTTTCGCCCATTCACCTAATCTCCCAGCGTCATGGAGAGAGGGTGCTGTCGTGGGGCACGAGCTTTGCGTCTCCGCTTGTCGCCAGAGTTGGCGCTCTAGCTGCTGATGCATTTGATCGAAGCACTCCCTTGCTCGCACGAGCTCTGATCATTCATGGCGCGACACATCCTGATGGAGCTCCTGATCACCTCATGGGACATGGATGTGCTCCAGAGGATGTTGAGGAGGTGCTTGGGTGCGATGCCAATGCGGTCACCGTCGTATTCCAGAGCGATATCGTGCCGACGAAGTCCGTGCGGTTGCCAATCCCGTGGGCCGACGCGATGTCGAGCACCGGCAAGGTTCGTGTTCGCTGGACGGTGGCAGGATTGTCACCCATTGACCCGAACCATCCCTCCGATTACACGTCGGGCTGCCTTGAAGATACGTTCTATCCGCACGGCAGGAGATTTGCGTATTTCAAACCCAAGACCAATCTCCGTAAGGTGCTTGATGCAGAGTCTGACAAGACGGAGATCGCCAAGCTTCTGAGCCAAGGGTGGAAGCGACCTGCGCTCCCTCAGACGGAGAGCGGGAACAACTATCGCACCGAGTCGGATAGGCGGGCCATCGACTGCCAGTGGGAGCCTCTTGTACGACGAGAGGTCAGCAAGAACGCTTCCAGCATGTTTCAGCCATTCCTCACACTGCACGCCATCGGGCGCAACAACGTCCCCGCCCGCTTTGACTACGCAGTCGTGATCACCGTGAGCGTGCCGAAGTACCACGGCGACCTCTACACGGATATCCGCACAAAATACCCGGCACTCGCTCCAATCAGGATTCGCACGGAGGCGGAGCTCAGGGTGCAGATCTAAAAGCGCCCACCCGATTGGTGATGCCATGCCGTCTCACAAACTCCGTTAAATTCGGTTTGAAGTGACTTTGCCGCCACGATCGGAACGGTTCGCGTAGATGGTGGTTGACGCCCCGCTGAAGGGCGGCCCAACCCCATTGCTGACCCGCCGCCGCGGGCCACGCGCACGGACGCACCCATGACGATCGATCCCGACGAGGCGGTCGAGCGCGATGATCTCGCGCCGACCAAGCGACTGCACATCATCGCGGAGCTTCTGGCCGAGGGCGTGCGCCGCCGGCGCGAAGACTTACGCCGCATGGGCGAGATCGGGCAGCATCCAGAAAGAGAGGCCGATGGACTTGAACCGTTTGAACCGGTTCGCCTTGATCGTCCGCCCCCTCACCTTGGTTGACGCCTTGCGAACCGGAGAGTCCACATGCCCGATGATCCCAACGCGACGGTCCTGGCC
>Ga0163154_10009266_pt1 | contig 11259 bp, 9 predicted proteins | sample OliLakLV19MP9P1_FD_148649 | JGI IMG/M metagenome (GOLD analysis project Ga0163154, IMG submission 148649) | Freshwater microbial mat bacterial communities from Lake Vanda, McMurdo Dry Valleys, Antarctica - Oligotrophic Lake LV.19.MP9.P1 | ecosystem: Environmental > Aquatic > Freshwater > Lake >...
ATTGTTGGCACGCGCGGTAGTCGGATGGGGCAAGCCGGTCTATACGTTGGACCATGCGGCGAATGGGAATCTGTTGGCGTTGGGGGCGCAAATATCCTCGCTGGGTTAATCAACGATAGATTCTGGGAAAAATTGCTCTTCTCTGTGTACTAATCTAGGGGTAAAGAGATATGAATGAAAAAAAATGGGAAAGAGTCGATAAAGCTTTCGGCTTTTTTACCAGAAAGGCAACGATAGATGAATCATTCGATCTAGAAGAGTTGGCAAGCTTTACGCAATGGAACATTGCGACCATTAAAACCTACATTACAAAGCGGTGGAGCGGATTCCTCATTAAAGATAGCAGCAAATACAAATGTGGCAAGTCGTTTGCTGCGTTTGATAAAAATACCTTCCGCCAACACCACAGTCAAAAAGATGTTGTTAAGAAGTATTTCTATCAGCTGCTTGTAGAGAAATCGGTTACGGCCTGTATCTCAGCCATCGAGATATACAACAAACCAGACTTCAAGTTTCGTGAAGAAAGTTTTTCGATCCTGATGATTAATGCCTGGGAGTTGTTGCTTAAAGCAAAAATTCTCCAAATGCACGATGATGATCAGAAAAGCATTCAGATCAAGGAGAAAAACGGTGATATTGTGAAGTCTGCATCAGGAAATGCCAAAACTGTTTCAATTGGAAGATCCCTGGGTATTCTATCTGCACAGGGAACTATCAATTCTATCGTTGCCGATAATGTAGGCTTATTGATCGAGATTAGGGATGAATCCATCCATTTTGTTCATAACGACCCCGCGCTGAGTGTACGCGTTCAGCAGATTGGCGCAGCATCGCTAAAGAACTTTATGACGTTGGCCGCAAATTGGTTCGGATATGATTTTACGCAGTTTAACTTCTATCTGATGCCGATTTCTTTCTTTCATCAATCAGATATGGAAAGCTTCAGTATTGACAGTAAAGCCAAGGATAATCTGCTCAAGTATTTGAAGAAAGTAGAAAAATCCTACAGTGATGATGTCGATCCAAACTTTAGTATCTCACTGATTCTGCAAACAAGGTTGGTCAAGACAGCGGAGGATGAAGCAATTCAGATTCGGTTTACTGATGACCCGAATGCACCTGAACTTCAAATTTCGGAAGAGGATGCGCTGAAAAGTTACCCCCATACTTATGATGAGGTATGTAAAATATTGCGAAATCGCTATAAAAACTTCAAGCAGAATAACGAATTCTATGCCATCAAGAAAAAACTTGAGGCACAAGGAGAACGAATCTGCAAAGAGCGCAGACTCGATCCTAAAAATCCCAAAAGCATTTACAAGATTTTCTACCATAGTAGAATCATCGAAGAGTTCGACAAATATTACGAGAAGAAATAGCAATGATGACGTAGAAAAGTGTTCAACGCCGAACAAAAACCGGTGCTTGAGCCTACTAATAGACAGCACTGCTAATTGGACTATCGGAGCCAAATCAGGAATGAGGCATTTACATGAAAGCAACTGAAGCAAAGCTATTAAGTTACCTTCAAAAGTCCTGCCAATTCATCATCCCCATCTATCAACGCACCTATAGCTGGACAATCAAACAATGTGATCAACTCTGGCGTGACATCCTGCGCGCGGGGAAGGAAGAGGCTGTCACTGGTCACTTTTTGGGTTCGGTGGTCTACGTGGAAAAAGGGCTGTATAGTGTCTCATCGATCCCGCAATTGCTCGTCATTGACGGCCAACAGCGTTTGACAACGGTTTCCCTGTTAATTGCTGCCCTAAGTCGCGCCCTGGGCGATGGTGAATCAGTGGGAGGCATCAATAGCCGTAAGCTGGTCAATTATTACTTGTTAAATGTCGAAGAGGATGGCGACCTGCGCCACAAACTTTTGTTAACCCAGACCGATCGAGATACGCTGATCCGCATTATTGATAACAAACCCTTGCCTGAAAACCATTCGTTGCGCATGGAAGAGAATTTCAGTTTTTTCCATGATCAGTTGAGAAAATTATCTGGTGAGTTGGATGTCGTCTATAAAGGACTATCCAAACTCCTGATTGTGGATATTGCGCTCAATCGTGAGCATGACAATCCGCAGTTGATTTTTGAGAGCCTAAATTCAACCGGTTTAGATTTAAGTCAGGCGGATTTGATCCGCAACTTTGTGCTCATGGGATTGGAACCCACTGCACAACGCCAATTATATGAAACATACTGGTATCCAATGGAGCGTAGTTTTGGCCAAGCCGATTATTCGCGCCACTTTGATCGCTTCATGCGTGACTACCTAACCCTGAAAACTGGCACAATCCCTAATATCCAAGAGGTCTATGCCGCTTTCAAGCAATATGTAAGCCGTAAAGACGTAGGCACGGTAAATGATATAGTTGCCGATATCTACCGCTACTCTGTTTATTTTGCGGCTATGGCATTAGGGGGCGAGCGAGACAAGGAGCTAGCCGACGCTTTAACTGACATCAACACACTTAAAGTAGATGTTGCCTATCCATTCCTTCTGGAAATGTACGCTGACTATGTAATCAATGTGCTTAGCAAGCAAGATTTTGTACAAGCATTGCGTATGGTGGAAAGCTATGTTTTCCGGCGCGCGGTATGTGGCATCCCTACCAACTCACTTAACAAGACTTTTGCAAATTTAGGGCGTGAACTAAACAAAGATCGTTATCTCGAGAGCTTACAAGCTGCATTCCAATTGATGACAAGCTACCGCTCCTTTCCTGATGACGGCGAGTTCATACGCGAACTGCATGTAAAAGATCTTTACAATTTCCGCAGTCGTAACTATTGGCTGCGTCGATTAGAAAATCATGGCCGAAAAGAGCGCGTGAATGTAGAAGAATACACGATTGAACACATTATGCCGCAGAATGAGGATCTACCGTTGGCCTGGCGTGCTGAACTAGGCCCAAATTGGCAGACGGTTCATACCCAATATCTGCATACGTTAGGTAATCTCACCCTCACAGGCTACAACGCCGAACTCAGTGATCGACCCTTTCTTGAAAAGCGGGATATAGAAGGTGGCTTCGCCGAAAGTCCGTTGCGGCTCAATAAGGGTCTTGGGAAGTTGGAACGGTGGAATGAAGAATTGCTCCAGCAACGCGCTGGCATTTTGGCTAAACTTGCTACCGAAGTGTGGGCAGCACCCAGACTGCCCGCCGCCATACTGGATAGTTATAAACCCAAACGCAGCCAACTCACTTATCTGATTGAGGATCATCCCCACCTGCAAGGGTCGATGCTTGACCTCTTTGAGCAATTTCGCAAGCAGGTGTTGAACCTCGATGCCTCCATTACAGAAGAAGTACTGAAACTCTATATTGCCTATAAAGTAATAACAAATTTCGTTGATGTTGTACCACAGGCTAGGCGGCTTCGCTTGTCACTCAATATGCGGTTTGACGAGATTTATGATCCCCGCCATCTTTGCAAAGATGTCTCCAATCTGGGACGTTGGGGAAATGGGGATGTTGAGGTGGGGCTAAGTACTCCAGAAGAACTTCCCTACGTAATGAGTTTGGTCAAACAGGCGCTAGATCAACAACTCTATACGGGTAACGAATAGCGCATTCTGAACCGGCAATCTCCCCACTCACCTAGTTGGTCACCTGGTCTGGTCCAACCCTCTTTTGCTCGCTCACTTTGCTGCCAGCAAAATGAGCGAGCAAAAGAGGGCAAGCCTATCTGTAGGCTAGACCATGCGGCGATGGGCATCTGTTGGCATTGGGGACGCAGTCTATACCGCCACGTTGCGTCTAGACTTTCCGCTGTGCTTGTGACGCGCGCCGGCGCAGACCAAAGAAAATGACGAGTGCAACGATGCCGAGGATGAGCAGTGGCACCCAGCGTGGTGGTGTCGGCATCGGTTCGGGCAGTGGCACGGGTTGGACTTTGGCCGCTGACCAATCGGCTGCGGCACGCGCGCCGGTTGTGTTCGCCGCAGTAAAATCAGCCCCCCGCACATCAACGCCAACCAGCCGGCTTTGGCTCAGGTTGGCGCCGGTGAGATCGCCATCTTTCAAATCAACACCCGCCATCTTCACGGCGCTTAAGTGGGCGCCGCGCAGATTGGCGCCTTGCAGGTTAATCCCGGCCAGCTTGGCCTCATCCAGCCGCGCGTTGGCCAAGTTCGCTTTACTCAGATCAAGCCCAGCCAATTTGGCCTTGGTTAGATCGCTGTCGTGCAGGTCCGCACCTTTTAGATTGAGACCGGCCAGGTTGATGCCGGCGAGATTTAGTCCACTCAAATCAGCGCCGGCCAGGTTGCGATCGACACGCATACCCTCGACCAATTGTTCACGAGATTCGAATTTTTTGGTTTCCTGTGAGTTCATCTTACATCTCCTTTCGTAATGACGAAGGATGGGGTTCATTTGCAGCCCCATCCCAAAGTCCAGGCAAATACCTGGCGGGGTATCCTATCGTTAATCACAGTGTAAATACTGCACACAGCCAATCGCACTAGCGATTAATGAGCCTTACTTGACGAGCAGCACTGGACAATCCGCCAATATGCTAACTTTGTAGCTGATGGTCCCCAAGCCTTGCGTCGGTTCATCCCATTCAATTTTGTGCGAATTTATCACGATCAGATCGACGCTTTGTTCCTCGGCAAAGCGGATAATCTCTTGCACGCGGTTGCCATACGTGATCTTTGGTTCAAGCTTGACAAGTTTATCAGGATTCAGGCCACCAGTGTACTGGGCCACCAAAGCCTGCATTTTTTGTGTTGCCTGTTCTTCTAATGTTGCATAAAAGGTCTGGAATTCTTCAACCGGGGTGTCCACAATCAGCTCGATCACATGCAGCATGCTGACAGTACCCGCGCCGATCTGCGCAAGGTTGATCGCGATGTCAAGGGCGCGTCGATTCTTCTCGGTAAAGTCTACCGGCACCAAAATATATTGAAACATGATTGACTCCTCGGTAAACATTCTAATGAAGGCATCTTCTCTAGTCTATGCCAAGCGCACGCTTCCTAGATCAGCCAGTTTACTGGTTTTGCCCCTGGTCAAATGTATAGTTGCTCACCATGCGCGCCGTCTTTCGCAAGCTGATAGACATCGCGTAGAATCGACCGTTGTAACTGATGGAGGGTCATAGCCGCCTGCTGGGGCGAATAACCAGCCTCACTGCGCGCCCACCAGTCGATAAACGAAAGCTGGGCGCTGATCAGATAATTTTTTAGCAATTCCATTGGCATCGTTGGCGCGACATCTGGAAACGCAGCGCGCAGATTACGTTCCAGGTTGGCTGCCATCTGGGCACGAATACCGCGCAGGATTAGGTCTGCGGTGCGCGCATTCACAATCGCTTCGTAGAAGTTGCGATTTTCTTGCAGCAGTAGAAAAAATTCCCCAAAGCCGGCGGGTGGTTCATCGGCCAACAATTCGGCACGCGAAAGCGTCGCCAGTTTGAACATATCCGCCATCGTCGCATGGTGATCCAGCATCAACTCTTCTTTGCCTGGATAGTGCAGATAAAAAGTTGTGCGGCCCAGATTCGCGCGCTCTGTGATATCTTGAATGGTGATGGCGTCGAACCCTTTTTCTTTGATTAAGGCCACCAGGGCCTGATTCAAAAGATCGCGCGTCCGTTGCACGCGCCGATCCGGTTTATGCGCCATTTCTCGCTCCCATCGACAATTTCCCCATTTTGTTCATTATTGAACAGCCGCCACAGATTGCCTATTGATTCTCCGCCGCCTATCCGCTACAGTGCTATTGTAACGAACTTAATCAACATCCACACGTTTTGGAGGAAGAATGATCCACAATTCGATTCACGCACTAGGTCAAGATTATGATTTACGGGTGCCCGTCTTGTACAAGCGTCTCGCCCTGATCGGCGTTGTTGTTATAGCTGCCGTCATCCTGGCGAGCTTTTTCTGGAGCAACCCAGCGTATTTCTGGTTACTCCTGGCGCTGGGTGGTTTGCTATTGTTGCCAGGTTTGCTAGTCGCAATCATCGCCCGCCTGACCCGCCATGTGCGGCTGCGCATCCGCCAGCGAATTGTGGATGCGGTGCCTTGGCAAGGCGATGAACAGGTTCTCGACGTGGGCACCGGCAGCGGAATTACGCTAATCGGCTGTGCGCAGCGCTTGACAACGGGCAAAGCGATCGGCATCGATATCTATGACCCGAACGCCGGGGGAGGGACGCCGGCCATCTTTTGGAAGAATGTACAGAAAGAAGGCGTAGCCGACCGCGTCGAACTCCAAAATGTCGACGCCTGCCAGATGCCTTTTGCCGCCGCGTCCTTTGATGTCGTGGTCTCTACGCTGGCCTTTCACCATATTCATAGCAGCAGTGCGGCTGAAGGGTGCCGACAGGCCACGCGTGAAACCCTCCGCGTCTTACGACCTGGCGGTATGCTGCTCATTTATGATGCTGGCCACGCGTTGACTGAGGTAGAAGAGGTGCTGCGCACGGCCGGCATCACCAACATTCAACGCCACGGCCACTTTTTTGCCCTATTGCAAGCCCAGAAAAATTAGTGCTGGTCCGGATTTATCAACCAGTTGTGGGCGCTCCCCCCAACAGAAACCCGCCATCCACCGTCAGGCATTGGCCGGTGATAAAGGAGGCTCGATCCGACACGAGAAAGGCGGCGGCTTCGGCAATATCTTCGGGTAGACCAATCCGGCGCAGCGGCGTAACCGGAATCACCGGTGCGGCATAGGCGGGCTGGCCAATCGGTGGTTCGGCGGGGTTGGGGACACGGCTGTCGATATAGCCGGGTGCGATCGCGTTGACGCGGATGCCATGTTGCCCCAGTTCAAAGGCCATACTCTCGGTAAAACACACCTACGGCCGCATGAGCACGTTAAGTTGGGGCTATAATACCGCCGGCAGGTGGATTCCATGATCAATTTTCGCGGCGGCATAAGCCGCCAGCGCGTAGATATGCTTCATATTGCGCTTCATAGAATACACCTCCTTTCGACTTGGATTGGGGTTAGCATACGCTAGCGCCAGTGTAGCACAAGTTGAACTGGCGATCAAGGTCCCAATTTTTCGGGTTAAGGAGAATCCATAAAGTTTTTGAAGAAAATCCTTCGTCTGTCTTCGTGGGTCGATGTTCAAAGACTGCCTCGGTTTTACTTGACTGACCAACGTTAGAAAGAACCTAACGGCCAACCCCACCCTAACCCTCACTGCCATTAAGTTAAGCGTGGAGGGAGCATTCTCTAATGCGACCGGTTCGGCTAAAGCCGGCATTAGAGAATGCCTACACCACGTTCTCTAATCCTTAACGTAATGGCAGTGACCCTAACCCTCCCCTGCCATTAAGTTAAGGCATTGTAGGTGCGGTTTTTAACCGCACAATCTCGGTTAGACCACCCATGTGCGGTTTTTAACCGCACCTACGACTTGCCACGTTTCTTACCTTAATGGCAGTGAGGGTTAGGGTGGGGTAATTCTCCGCTTTTCATCCTGACTTGAGTATAGTGGGCATAGGGCTGATGATTGGCCAATAATAGTAGATCTTATTGGTCTACTAGGTTTCCGATATTCGTGAAGCTCGAATTTACAACAAACAGCGCAAGTAGGTTAGATAGCCGCCGCCCCTTCACCTTTGCACCATGGGCAAAAATAGTTGATCTTGTTGGCTTAACAGTGCCGTTGTCAGTGGGTCACCCAGCAGCAAAAAGACCTTGCGTGTCCCCTGACAGCAACTCTGCTGGCTAAAAAGTGCGAAATAACCAGCTTCAACCAACGCGCCCAGCGGGGTAGCTGTCAAAGGTGACTGCCAATATTCATTTTGAAAACCATGCATCAGTGCATCATGCCCATCGGCTACCGTCAGGCCGGCGGAACCCCAAACAGCCACGGCTCCCCCATCCGGGTGGAGTTGGAAGCGTTCATCAATGGTAATGCCCGTAGCAGAAACCAGCGGAAATTGCGCCGTGAGACAGGTCATTTCCAAGACTAGCGGCAGACGATCCAAATTATGCAGCACGTAGATATCATTTGTGCCAAACAGATAAGGGTTTTCCAAGCTGCGCACGGTGGAAGCCCACTGAAACTGATTCGAGTGGCCGTTATAGACCACCAGGCTGGGGCCTTGCTGGAATGCCTCGATCACACGTAGGCGCGCCTGTACAGCGTCTGGCTCGCGCCAAGGATCACTCACGCCGCCGGGCCGAGGATCGTAATAGAGACGCGTGGCCGGTAAGTTGGGTGATTGCAAAGGGGGAATACCATTCGCTGGATTTCCCACCACAACCAAGTCTTGGGCAGCGGCAAAATCGCCGGCTGTGTCTAAGGTGCCATTGGAATGTACGAAATCATCAGCGATGTAGAGACTGGTTGGGGGCTGATGATCTAAACTTTGCACTGTTTCATAACGTAGCAGCTTGTCCACCACGACTGAAAGCTGAGCTTCATTCTGCACGGAGAAGCGCCCTAGCCAGATGTCGATCAGGAATCCAGGGTCGGTCTGCCCCGCCAAGGGATCGTCATCATCCAATTGCGCAAAGCAGTTCTCACAGGCCACTTCGCCCAGCCAAGGGTCTACGTTGGCAAAATAGGCCGGAATAATGTTGGGGTTGTGCATACCCAAATAGTCATGCGGATCGGTGGTAGAATCACCCACCAGGACGACAGAGCGCGGGGCCGGCTGCCAGTTGCCGACGGCATAGCGCAGAAATTGGCGGATCGCTTGGGGTGAGGTTTGCCCATAGCTCCACGCATCATAAATCGCCTGTACGTCGATCACCATCACCCGGTAGCCCTGGCGTTGGCGATGTTCAACCAGCGGGGCCAATTCATCGTGAAAGTGCGCTGGTGCTATATAGAGGGCGTCTGCCCCCCAATCCGGGCGAAATGTAACCGCTTGGTGCGCACTCAGGGCAGGGGTATGCAACGTGCCTGGCCCAGCCACCAGGTAGCGGCGAGGCGTGGGTCCATCTTCAAACTCCACCGTAGCACCCCAAGCCACAACGATGATCTGTGGATACAGCGGGTCGGTGATATCATAGAGGGTGCCACGCTCTGGCGGGTTTAGCAGGGTGTAGCGCCACACACCTTCTTCGCCCGTAAAAATTGCTCCTTGAAATTGAAAATTCAACATCGCCGGTTGCCGCCAATAGATTTTATCGATGCGCAGTTCGCTGGGGCGTAGACCGGGATGCAAGAAGAGATTCAATGCTTGGCTATGGGCAAGGGTCGTAACGTTATGCTGCCAATCTGTATAGTAATCGGTATTCGTCCAAGTAAAGTCTGCACCAGTTTCTCCCGTGGTAACGCTCAGATGGTGGGTGGCAATCGAACGCGCACTGCCTGTCAACGTAAAGACCGAGGTAGCGGTGCTGTCCAATGCCAGGGGCAATGCATTGTTGAGTGCAATTGTCAGGCTATTATTATCGCTTGGTGAATCGGCTGCGCCCGGCCCAACTCGCAAACTTGCAGCAAACCAGTGATCACCATCGATACCGGGAGTCGTAGATTCATAGAGCTTGTTACTCTCCCAAATGCCAGTCTCCCAAGCCGTATCGCGCCGCGCTGCGTTGCCAGGTGCAACATCGCGGTCTAGCATAATAGACCCATTTGTCTCTGCGCTGGTCAACCAGTAGATTTCCGTCGTATTCCAGCGGTCGCCAACGCTCAGGCTATGGGCCGCGGGTTGGGCATAGAAACGTACTTCGCTCCCCGCATCGAGCAGACCATCGGCATCGCGTATCTCCAATGAAATTTCTTGCCCTAACCAGGATAAATGAAGCCGGTTAAGGATCGTTCCAACTGCCAGTCCGGCCTCGATCAGGGCATCACCGCGCAGCTTTTGCATGCCGGCCTGGCCTACCTGCACTTTCACGGCCTGGCCCAGTGCCGCTGCGTTGGTTGGGTCCAGCGCCATTTCACGCCCCACCTTTGTCCACCTTGCGGCGGCGTCCACCGCAAGCAGAGGGTATGTGAGCGGTTGCGCGTTCGGTAAAAACGCTTCAAATTGGGTGGCAAGTTGCGGAGTGGCGATGGCGCCGTAAAGCGGGCTAAACGCCACCACCGCCACACGCTGGCCGCGTACCCGTCCCTCGCGCAGGATAAACAGAGGCGCAGTTGGCAACATAGGGCTTTCCGGCTGGAGTAGCTCGTATCCTACTTCCGACCCCAGCAGCGGTGGTGACAGCGGCGCGGCGATCGATAGGGATTCGTGCCAGGGCTGGCCGGCTAGCCCTTCGATTTGCACAGTCGCCGCGCGCTCGTCGGTGAGCAGAACCGTGGTGAGTTGCACCGGCAGCATATAACCGCCCAACCGCACCTGGGGCATCTGTTGCAGCACTGTAGTCGCCGCCGCCGCAGAGATCGCCCCATCTAAACTACTGGAGACCTGCCAGCTTAATGCAATGCCATCTGCTTGGGGTGTGATGCGCAAGCCAGCGATGGGCAGATTGTCAACAACGGTGAGCCGCGCTGGCCCAGCGTATAACGGCCTGGTCTGCACGACCAGGCCAAACATGATGAGAAGATAGATTGCTCGTCGGACCATAATTTTCTCTCCCAGTGACAGGACGCACAAAGGGGCAAGCGAACTTGCCCCTTTGTGCGTCAAACTTTATGGGTCTGGCCTAGCCCTGTCTTTAACGATTGATTAAGGGCAGGAAGATACGCGCGTTGACAAACAAGGCAGTGGCAAAATCAACATCACTGGTCTTGTCCTCCAAAGTCATCTCTTCCAACCAGTAGGTGTAGGTAACACCCGCTTGCGCCGTACTATCGGTGAAGCTGTAGTCACCACCAAACACACCCAGGCTAGGCAGGATCTCCGGCGTCACAAGCACTGCATCTGCACGTTGATCTGTCTGGCTACGATAGAGCCGGAAGCCAAAGGTGTTAAGCTCTGCCGAGGTACGCCATTCGATCACAACCCCAGCTGCTTCCCACGTGGCACGGAAGCTGACCAGCGTCACCGGTTTTGGATTATCCGGGTCGGCGGGGCGGCTATCCACATCCAAATAATCAGGTATACCGTCCTCGTCCGTGTCAACCGCGTCGCTAGGTTTGCCGTCCTTGTTTGGATCAGGTTGTTCGTCCTTGGTCAGCACATTGTCGTTGTCATCATCCGGGTCTAGATAGTTCGGTTTGTCATCCTTATCGGTGTTGATGGCGTCGACAGGATTGCCGTCCTTGTTCAGATCCGGACTTTCCTCGGCGGTAGGAATGGTGTCGCCATCGTCGTCGGTATCCAGATAATCCGGCTTACCATCTTTGTCCGTATCCTGTGCATCGTTCGGGTTGTGGTCCGCC
>Ga0163154_10009267_pt1 | contig 11258 bp, 8 predicted proteins | sample OliLakLV19MP9P1_FD_148649 | JGI IMG/M metagenome (GOLD analysis project Ga0163154, IMG submission 148649) | Freshwater microbial mat bacterial communities from Lake Vanda, McMurdo Dry Valleys, Antarctica - Oligotrophic Lake LV.19.MP9.P1 | ecosystem: Environmental > Aquatic > Freshwater > Lake >...
AGCCTATTCATATTCTGAATAACTTTATTCCTATTCTGAATATCGTTTAACCTAACCTATTATCTACGCCCGGAAGTATTATCAAACAACTGAGAGAACAAAAAAATATCACTCAAACAGCAATGGCTGATTTGCTTTTTATGTCCCAATCAAATTATTCAAAAATTGAAAACAACCAGGTGGCCCTTACGGCCCAGGTTTGCAAGCGGATTGTAAAAATACTGGGCGTAAACCTGGAAGATGTACTGCCCGACGATTCAATACTGGAGAATTCGTTGCTTTATAAACAAAGGCAATTTGAATACAATGCCGTTGTTTTAAAACTGGAGGAAATGCTTGCGGAAAACCTGAATGAATTTAAATGCTGGATGAAGGAACAGCTTGAAAAAAAAGAAGGGGCTTCAGTGGAAAATCAACTTTAAGTTTACCATTATTTGCAACGTATGTTGCCAGAAAAAATAAATCGGTGACGGATAAAGGTAGTTTTTAAAAATGTACGTTTGGTTGATAGGTGTCTGTTAAACCCGGATTTTACAGTTGAAATCGTTTTGAGGTTTTAAAATACAATACAAGGAAATTTTTTAGTTAATTCAGCCATTGGTAGCAACTAAATGTTACGAAAAATATTTTGAGTTACATGGTATGGTTTGTTTCGCTGGCATGTAATAAAGTTGCTGGAATAAATATGGTTTAAGTGTTACAGCTCAATTGTCTTCTGTAACCTAAATAAAAACATTTCGATTATCAAAATCTTGTATTGTGCTTCGCAACGTTGTTGGTTAATCCACAAAGCTTGGGAGGAGTTGCTGCAAAGAGGAAAAGAAATCGTCAATTTGGAACTGAACCTAAGCGAACTAAAGCCGATGTCCCAAAATGAAGCCCTGGCTTTGGCAATTCATTATTGGTGAAGATATTATTTCGTAGATGGTAACGCTGGCAATTTTGCATTCGCAAGCAGTTTATTCGCCATTGCCAATTTTTCCGGAAACAAAACTTTGCCGCGAAATCTTTCCAAGCTTTTATTGATTTTTACGATTGGAACTTTTGCTTTATTTACTTCTTCGATTTTCATAACTTAATATTATTATTTTTTCTTGTCACTAAAAAACCAATATAATCTTCGCCAATAATAAAGTCTTCAAATGTTTCGTCCTATTTCATTCCATAAACATAAAAATCCTCTTTTAATTCTGCTAAGTTATTGGTAATTCCCATTCTATACAATCTTGTTCGCACTTCGGTACTTCCGGTAGTAAAAATCCATGTGTTAGGGTATTTTCCTGTAAACGCATAAAGGGTTGAGACAACTGTTGCAAGCACTTTTTTACTATCACCATTGTTCGTTATTATTTTATCATTTAGCTTATCATTCAATTCATCATAATCTCCAAAAGCTAGATTGTAAATGTTTTCAACGCTCACTTTAGAATATTCCACGATTTTTTTTATTATTCCTTTTGGACCCTCGCTTATAAATTCAAAATAATGAAGTTCGTCCTCTGTCTGATATTCATATCGTGTAATATTCATACCTTTTTTTATGTCTTACAAAACTACAAATTTTTAATCGTTAGTTAATTTGTGATTAATAGTTGGTTTCTTTTTACTTAGCACTTCGTTCCTTGCAACTTCTCGCCTTCCCAGCAACATCCTCAACAATCCTAAGCAGAGCCGGAGAGGTTGCGTATAACAGTATTATTCTCCGCAGTATTCAACTTCCCTGGCCAACTAACAAAATTTCTGGAGGAGACGTTGCTGGAAAGGAGAGTGTAGCCTTCCATATTGCACACAAAGCAGGCACAATTTGTGAAGCACCTATTTAAAATGCCTCCCAGCAGTTTGGTAAAATTTGCCTAACTTGCAACCTTGTAGCAAAAAATTTGTACAATTATCGAACCATACGGCCCTTAGCAGCTTTTTTGCTGTTGCTTATTTTTACGTTGAGCAGTACGCCAAAGCGTTACCTGCATGATATTTTTGCAAATCATACAGAAGCAGTATCGCATCAGGCAGAACAGGGTAAACTTATTGTAAGCAAAGCCGGTTTTAACTGCGATTGCGATAATCTTGTGGGCACTTCACCTTGTGCTGAACCTGACGAGTTTATAACTTCTCCGTTACCTCTTCAATACCATTTATTTCTTACGCATTGCTACTACAGCATTCCAACTGCACCAGCGCATTTTTTTGAACTTCGGGGGCCACCCGTGTTCGCATAGGTTTTATTGCCCCGGGTAATACCTGGCGGTCTTCCATTTTACTTTATAACATCTTCCTGATTTTGAAATTTATTTTTGCAAACCTGATATTTATTTTATTCGCCAATACTGCTATGGCACAACATTGTACATTAAAGTTGTATGGCCATGTGGTAGACATTGATACCAAAGAAAATTTACTGTCTGCCAATATCTCCCTTAAAGAAATAAACAAACAAATAACGACAGATGAAAAAGGCGACTTTGTATTTGATGGATTATGCAGTGGCGAATACACTTTACTGATAACCCATGTAAACTGCGACAATGTAGAAAAGAAGATTACACTTACCAATAATATTCATTTAGATATATTGATGCCGCATAGCAGAAAATTAATGAATGAAGTAACTGTAGATGCAAAAAGAGGCATTCAAAATACCGGGTTTAAAAAAGAACTATCGGGCAAAGCACTGGAAGAAACAAAAGGGCAGTCACTCGCAGAAGCGTTGAGCAGAATTAACGGCGTTACTATGCTGCAAACCGGCTCTACCATTGCAAAGCCTGTAATACATGGTTTGCATAGCAATCGCATACTTACCATTAACAATGGCGTAAGGCAGGAGGGGCAGCAATGGGGCAACGAACATGCACCGGAGATAGACCCCTTTATTGCCAGCAAATTAGTGGTGATAAAAGGAGTGGATGAACTGCGCTATGGCTCGGATGCAATTGGCGGTGTAATTTTAGTAGAGCCACGGGCCCTACGGGATAAACCCGGTTATGCTGCAGAATTAAACACGGCCTATTTTACCAACAACCGGCAATATGTGGTATCGGGTGTATTTGAACAGCAATTAAAAAAACAACCTGCTTTCCGTTACCGTTTGCAAGGCACTTATAAAAAAGGTGCAAATGCAACTACACCAAACTATCGTTTAAATAATACAGGCAGCGAAGAAAAAAATTTTTCCATAACAGCAGGTTGGAAAAAAGAAAGATTTAATACGGAGCTTTTCTACAGCCAGTTTGCTACCCAGGTAGGTATTTTTAATGGCTCACATATTGGCAACCTTACCGATTTGCAACAAGCCATTGCAGCCCCAAAACCAGCAGAGGTTTTTTTAGGGCAAACAACGTATAAAATACAACGGCCTTACCAGGATGTGATACATCATTTACTAAAATCAAAAACAATTTTTTATAAAGGAGAAAATAAATTTAGTGTTTTATTAGCCGGGCAGTTTAACCATCGCCGTGAGTTTGATGTGGTGAGAAGCAGCAGCAATACAAAACCCCAATTAGATTTATCAATTTATACACTTTCACAGGATATTACCTGGGAGCATCCCCGGAAAAATAATTTTAGTGGTATGGTTGGCCTGGCCCTGGTGCAGCAAGACAACAGTTATTCCGGCAGGTATTTTATTCCTAACTATTTTTCTTATTCGGTTGGCAGTTATGCAATAGAAAAATGGAGTAAACAAAAATGGGAACTGCAGGCAGGCCTCCGGTATGATAATAAAACCATCAACACAACAAGATTGAAGTTTAATGGCGATACTTTAAATTATGATTTTAATTTTTCAACTTTTGCCTCTTCATTTAATGTGTTGTACAAGGCTGGTAACAATTGGAAGCTGAATACCAATATATCGCTGGCAAGCCGGGCACCGCATGTAAATGAACTACTAAGCGATGGAATCCACCACGGCACCGCAACGTACGAAAAAGGGGATATCACTTTACAACGGGAGCAAGCCGTAAACATTAATGCTGGTATTAATTTTCAAAATACCCATCAAACATTTACCCTGGATATTAATGTTTATAGTAACAATATCCGCAATTTTATTTACCAGCAGCCACAGCCAGACAGGCCGGTGTTAACCATTGCCGGTGCATTCCCTTTAATTGAATATAAACAAACCGATGCCGTGCTAAGTGGTGTAGATGTAGCAGCTTCTTATAAAATAACACCCCGTTTTGAATGGAACCCCAAGCTATCAGTGTTGTATGCCTGGAACAAATCAACAAAAGACTGGCTTATCTGGATGCCTGCCAATAGGGTAAGCAATGAACTGGTATTTAATTTTCAAGATAAAAAAGCATTTGCCAATAGTTACCTGTCCGTTGAGGTAGCCAATGTTATGCAGCAAAAAAGAATACCCGGCGAAACCAATGGCAAACAGGATTACAAGTTGCCACCTGCTGGTTACACATTGGTAAGCCTGAATGCTTCATCAACTATCACACTTTTTAAAACACCGGTAACCTTTAGCGTAGGGGTTAGAAATGCACTCAATACCGTTTACCGGGATTACCTCAATAGCATGCGGTACTTTACCGATGAAATGGGACGTAATGTACATGTGCGGCTGAAAGTACCGCTGGAAAACCTGCATCACCACTAATCAAATTATATTTAAAATTTAAAAAAACAAACAATGAAAAAACAAATCACAAAAATTGTACTGGCGGTATTTATAGCGGGTGCAATATTCACCTCTTGTAAAAAAGATAAGGTAGAAGAAAATGAAGAAGAAGTAATAACAACAATGATTGTTAAACTTACACCAGCGGGCGGCGGTGCAGTGCTAGAGTATAAATTTGACGACCCTGATGGACCTGGTGCGAATGCGCCTACAATTCAGGAGATAGTTTTGGCTCCTTCTAAAACGTATAGTGCTGAAATAATTTTATTGGACAAATCCAAAATGCCTGTAGATACTATATCCAACGAAGTGGCAGATGAAAAAGAAGCACATCGATTTTATTATGAAGTACAGGCAGGTGCAAATGTTACTGTCTCCAATCTTGATGCAGATGCAAACGGGGTACCTGTTGGTTTAACAAGCACATGGACAACCGGCGCAGTATCCACCGGAAAAATGCAAATTACTTTAAGGCATTATCCTGCTATTCCCCCAAATAAAGCGGTGGCAGATTTGGTTAACAGTACTAAGTCGGGCACCGATATCAGCACTGTTGACATTGGTGGATTTACAGTAAAAATTCAATAAACATTAAATGTACAGGGAAGGCATGTAAACCTGCCTTCCCTTTTTTTCGTGTACACTAGTTCCCGGCAACGTGTTTCAAAGAGCGTAAGCAGAACCGGGGACGCTGCGTGAATCAGGATTATGCTGTAGCTTTTATTGAAATCTACTTTTTTAATTGACTTTAAGCATTTCAACTTAATTTTTTTGCCAAAAAAATAAAAATATTTCGCATAGCCAATAGCAGTTCGCTCCGTAGTACGCAACGTCCATGGCCAATCCACAAGGCCCGGGAGCAGACGTTGCTGCGAAAAAATAAAAATATTTCGCATAACCAATAGCAGTTAGCTCCGTAGTACGCAACGTCCCTGGCCAATCCACAAGGCCTGGGAGGAGACGTTGCTGCGAAAAAATAAAAATATTTCGCATAACCAATAGCAGTTCGCTCCGTAGTACGCAACCTCCCTGGCCAATCCACAAGGCCCGGGAGGAGACGTTGCTGCGAAGGAAAAAAGAAAAATATTTCGAATAGGGTAAACCCATATACAAACATCTTGATCAACAGCTAAAACAATTGGGCGTTTAACCTTACTGATGATGCAAACACAAAACAGGTAAATGCGTATGAAACAGTAAATCTGTTGAATGACTGCGATTGAATATTTTTTGTAGTATGGTATGTTTTTTAGGTATCACCACTATCCATTCTATGCCTTGTTTTTCTGCAAAGCGGTTAAGGCCTTCGGTAACGTTTTCAGATTCTATGCTTTCAAATTTTGGATGAATATCTTCGAACAAATACCTGATGGCAAAATTTTCATGAACAACTTCTGGTGTAAAATTTTTATCCTGGAAATCAACATTAATAACATACAGCTCTGCATTAAAATCAGTTATAATTTTTTTGAGAACTTCAACTGGTAGACTTTCGCTTATTTCTTTGTAATCGCAGGCAAAGCCAATTTTGCGCACGGGTGTAAAGGAAGCCTTAGGAGGAACTACCAGTACCGGGTATTTTAGATGGTGAGCTATATGTATGGTATTGCTGCCTACAATTAACTTGGTTAAAGCATTTTTACCGGAAAGCCCTATTACCACAAGATCAGGTTTTATACTATCACATAAATCAGCTAATCCATCACTTAGCATGGTCATCTCTGCCTTAATATTGATGGTAATTTTACTTCTCAGCTTAGCTTCCAAATCGCTTTTTAGCATTTCCAACTCATGTTCCGATGCCTGCTGCATTTCAGGAACATCATACAAAGGGTAAGATATTTCGCCAACCGGAACAGGCATTTGGTAAGCATTGTACAACAAAATTTCACCACCGTAAAAAATAGCCAGATTACCTGCAAACTCGGCAGCGTTGGCAGCAGTGGTGGAAAAGTCTACAGGAACAATTATCTTTTTCATGATGCAATATTTTAATAGTTAAAGATATTACCCATTAAGCCTATACCTATTGACAAACATCAGTTAACTGCATGATATGCTTCATAAAATCATAAAAAACTGTGTAATAAAAGATGCCGGCAAAAGCATTTTTTTAGAAAATCAATGAGGAACACAATATAAAACTGTTTCCATCTTTAAAAGCTTGTTCAAAAAAAAACAGGCTAGTTTTTTTTTCAGCAAAATGCTATAAATCTTTTAAAAATTGATTGATTGAAGGGGAGATAAAAAATAAATTAACGTTTATAGAATTACAATTTCATCAACCTGTTCACGGCTTCTTCAACAGTAGCAGCTTGTTTTACAAAACAAAAACGCAGCACTTTATTATCTGTTTCATCTTTGTAAAAAACTGAGGTGGGAATGGTAGCAACGCCATAATCTTTGGTTAAGCGGATGGCGAAATCTTTTTCCAATTCGTTACTCAATCCATCATAACTATACAACTGAAAATAACTACCGTAAGATGGTAATGCTTTAAATTTTGTTTGCTGCATCAATTGCTGAAAGTAATCCCGCTTTTGTTGTACTTTGCTACCCAAATTGAGGTAGTGATCCTTTTCCAGTATAAAGCTTGCCAGCCCGTGTTGTACAAAACTATTGCAGCTAAAACAATTAAACTGGTGCACCTTTCTGTACTCTTTCATTAATGCCGGCGGTGCAATGCAATAGCCTAATTTCCAGCCAGTGCAGTGATAGGTTTTACCAAAGGAGAAGCAAATAAAACTTCGTTCCATCAAATCCGGATACCGCAATATACTTTCATGTTGTATGCCATCAAAAATCAGGTGTTCATATACTTCATCACTTAAAATAAATATCCCGGTATCTTTTACCACGCTGCGTAATTGTTCAATATCATGCTTGCTTAATACACTGCCGGTTGGGTTGTGCGGTGTATTCAGCATAATCATTTTGGTTTGCGGTGTAACCTTTTGCCGCACCAGGTTCCAGTCAATTGCATAGGATGGAAAGCTGAGCGGAATTAAAACAGGCGTAGCCCCATTGATTTCAATATTGGGAATGTAACTGTCGAATGCCGGTTCAAATACAATCACTTCATCACCCGGTTGCAGCACTGTAGTTAAAGCAGTGTAGATGGCGTAGGTGCCACCAGGCGTAATGGTAATATCGGTATCCGGATTTATTACAGCGCCGTACAGGCTTTCTGCTTTTTGGGCTATTCTTTCCCGTAACAAGGGCAAACCATTCATGTGGGCATATTGGTTATGGCCGTTTTGCATGGCTTCTGCCACCAGTTTAATTAATCCCTGCGGCATCATAAAATCGGGAAATCCCTGCCCCAGATTAATGGCCTTGTGCTGGGTTGCCAATGCACTCATGGTAGTGAAAATAGTGGTACCTATATTGGGTAATTTGCTATGGATAAGTGGTTTCAACGCTGTTTAATTTTACTGATGCAATACGAATAAACAAATCAAAAATAAGCTTTAGGCTGTTATAATGTCATTGGGTACAATTCAGCTTGTCGCAAGCCGCAATGCTGAAATTGTTCCATCATTTAGGACAGGCTTTTATTTGAGTGCTGAAATCTCCCTTAGAGGATAGGGGCAAAAGCGGTATGGATCATTTGTTATTGGTTGTATGCTGCAATTAAAGATTTATCGGGCATATAAAACCTGAAGCATTAGATTGTCTTAAAACCTTAGTAGTTTTAATCCGGGATAAAAATTAAATAGACTAATGCTGGTAGTTTATTTTACAAAAACCTGTCGCCCTTATTGCGTTTAACTTCTGCAACATATTCTTTTATCGCCTGCTCTTTATCTTTTCTGCAAATCAGCAACACATCTTTGGTATCAACCACAATAAAATCATCCAGCCCCTGTATCAGCACCAACTTTTTATTTTCAGCATGTACCATATTTTTGGTAGCATCAATAATCATAACATTATCTCCTGCAACTGCATTTTCCAGGTAATCTTTTTCGAGGTTTTCGTAAGCGCTTGCCCAGGTGCCTAGGTCGCTCCAGCCAAATGAGGAAGGGATGATGAATACATTATCTGCCTTTTCCATTACACCATAGTCTATAGAAATATTGGTACACTGCGGATATATCCGGTCAATAGCTTCTTTTTCATTGTTGCTGTTGAAAGCATCTTTTTCTGTGTCAAATACATCATGCATTTCCGGCAAAAACTTTTCAAATGCCTGGATTATGTTTTTTACCTGCCAAACAAATATGCCCGCATTCCATAAAAAATCGCCGCTCAGCAAAAAGGTTCTGGCCAGATCTTTATCAGGTTTTTCTGTAAATGTTTTTACCTTAAACACATTATTGCTAACAGGTTGCTGGTCGTATTGAATATAGCCATAACCCGTATTGGCATGAGTGGGTTTAATACCAAGCGTTACCAGTCCTTTGATATTGAGGGTAAACTCGAGCGCCCGCAGGCAGATATCTTTAAAGCCCTCCGGGTCTAAAATAATATGATCTGCAGGGGCGCAGATTAAATTAGCTTCCGGATTTTTTTGCATTAATTTATATGAGATGTAGGCAATACAGGGTGCGGTATTTTTTCTTGACGGTTCACACAAAATATTTTCCGGAGGCAGTTCACTCAACTGGCTGCTTACAATATCCCTGTATTGCTCTGCAGTTACCACATAAATATTTTCTTTAGGAATAAATAATGCAAACCTGTCGTAAGTTGCCTGTATCAACGTGCGTCCTGTATTTAATATGTCCAGAAACTGTTTAGGGAAATCAGTACGACTCATAGGCCAAAACCTGCTTCCAATGCCGCCGGCCATGATGGCTACGCAATTATTTTTATCCATTCGTCAAATGATATTTAAATGCTGCTGATAATGAAATATAGGTTGTATTGAATAAACGTTTGCTGCCACTATTTTATTTCTTATATAAAAACTATTACATACCGCTAAGCAAGCCTTTTTTCTAATGCCGCAAACGTAGTTTAAAACATTCATAACACAAAGCCATGTATAGCTCAAATTTTATCAAGCCAGCTTCTTAGTATTGCGTCTGTATTTGAGAAAGGTATTGAGTTTAGTGCTGAAATGCTCCTTTAGGAGATAGAGGCAAAAGTGAAAATTTGGCCTTCACCCAACAAAGACTGCCCTATTGCAATAAAAGTATTTCATCTTTGCAAATTATTGTTTACCTTAAACAAAAGTTACTTAATACCATTAAAATATAAATTGACTGTTCTAACTTGTGCAGCCAAAATTTAGTTTTTTATAATAACAATGAATCCAAATAAAAACCAACAATTTTCTATAACAATCAGTGGAGAAAGAAAGCTATGGCTACAGTAAAAGCAAAAAAGAAGGCTGCCCCGGAAAAGGAGGCAAAACCTGCAACCAATAAAAAAATAGCAGTAAAAGCAATCAGCAAAGAAAAAAACCTGAATTTAACCGCCCAATTACAGGATTATTTTGGATTTGATAAATTCAAAGACGAGCAGGAAAGCATCATCAAAAACTTATTAAGTGGCAACGATACATTTGTAATAATGCCTACCGGTGGCGGTAAAAGTCTTTGCTACCAGTTACCGGCTATTATCAGTGAAGGTTGCGCCATCATTGTATCTCCGCTAATTGCGCTAATGAAAAACCAGGTAGACCTGGTGAGAAGTTACAGCAGTAAAGATGATGTGGCTCACTTTTTAAATAGTACACTCAATAAGGGGCAACAGAAAATTGTAAAGGATGACTTAACTACCGGCAAAACAAAAATGCTGTATGTAGCACCCGAAACTTTAACTAAGGGAGAAAATATTGAATTCTTTAAAGACCTGCATATTTCCTTTTTTGCAGTTGATGAAGCACATTGTATATCGGAATGGGGCCACGACTTTAGACCGGAATACCGGCGCCTTAGAGAAATGATGGAATTGATAAGCCCTGATGCTCCCATGATAGCGCTTACCGCCACAGCCACTCCAAAAGTACAAAGCGATATTTTACGCAACCTTGGTTTGCGAAATCCGCAGATATATATTTCTTCCTTTAACAGGCCCAATCTGTATTATGAAATTTTACCAAAAATTGAAAAGGACCAAACGGTAAAAAGCATTGTACGGTTTGTATCGCAAAACAAAGGTAAAAGTGGTATCATCTATACCCTCAACAGAAAAACAACCGAAGAGTTGGCAGACATGCTAATGGCAAACGGTATAAAAGCGGTGGCATACCATGCCGGTTTGGATGGTAAAGTAAGAGCAGATCGGCAGGATCTTTTCCTAAACGAAGATGTACAGGTAATAGTAGCTACCATTGCCTTTGGTATGGGCATCGACAAACCTGACGTTCGTTTTGTAATTCATTTTAATATTCCCAAATCGATAGAAAATTATTACCAGGAAACAGGGCGGGCTGGAAGGGATGGGCTGGAAGGTAAATGCCTGCTGTATTACTCCCATAAAGATGTTGCCAAACTGGAACACCTGATGAGAGACAAGCCATTAAGCGAAAGAGAAGTAGGGGCACAACTGATACATGAAACGGTATCCTACGCTGAAAGTGCAGTATGTCGCAGAAAAATTCTACTGAATTATTTTGGCGAAGAATATGATACCAGTCAATGCAACTGCATGTGCGACAATTGCAACAATCCTA
>Ga0163154_10009269_pt1 | contig 11256 bp, 8 predicted proteins | sample OliLakLV19MP9P1_FD_148649 | JGI IMG/M metagenome (GOLD analysis project Ga0163154, IMG submission 148649) | Freshwater microbial mat bacterial communities from Lake Vanda, McMurdo Dry Valleys, Antarctica - Oligotrophic Lake LV.19.MP9.P1 | ecosystem: Environmental > Aquatic > Freshwater > Lake >...
CACCCGGCCCCGTGTCATGACGACCACCTGGTCGGCAAACGTCAATGCTTCCACCTGGTCATGGGTCACATAGATCAGCGTCAGCTTGAGCTCGTGATGGATCTGCTTGAGCTTGCGGCGCAACTGCCATTTCAGGTGCGGGTCGATCACCGTCAGCGGCTCGTCGAACAATACCGCAGAGACGTCGGAGCGCACCAAACCCCGCCCCAGGGAAATCTTCTGCTTGGCATCGGCCGACAGATTCGCCGCGCGCTGGTTCAACTGGTCGCTCATTTCCAGCATCTCGGCGATTTGCCCGACGCGCTTGGTGATCTGATCGCGGGGCACCTTGCGATTGCGCAGCGGAAACGCGAGGTTCTCGGCCACAGTCATCGTGTCATAGACGACCGGGAACTGGAACACCTGCGCAATGTTGCGCTGTTGCGGCGTCTGGTTCGTGACGTCGTGACCGTCGAAACGCACGCTGCCCTGCGACGGCGACAACAACCCCGACATGATATTGAGCATCGTTGTCTTGCCGCAGCCCGATGGCCCAAGCAGTGCATAAGCACCGCCGTCCTCGAACGCCATCTTCAACGGCAACAGCGCATAGTCGCTGTCCTTTTTCGGATCGGGCAGGTAGGCATGCGCCAGATCGAGTTCGATTTTCGCCATTTCAACGCTCCCCGCGACGTGCCGGGGCCTTGACCAACAACCCTTTGGAATCGAAAACATATACCTGCGACGGATGAAAATGCAGGTTGACGGTCGAGCCGAGGTCAAAGTAGTGCACGCCTGTCAATTGCGCTACCAGTTCGCCGGCCACCGTGTGCGCATGCACAAACGTGTCGGAACCGGATATTTCCGCAAGATCGACGGTGCCGGCCAACGTTGCGTCGCCGTCGAGGGTGCTCTCGCGCAGCATGTTGGCACGTATGCCCACCGTGAAGTTGCCGCCATGGGCATCGGGCAAATCGATGGTGATCGTCTGTCCGCCCTCCAGGCGCAAGCCGTTCTCTGTCGCGCTCGCCGCCACAAGGTTCATCGGCGGGTCACTGAACGCCCGCGCCACACGCAGTGATTTCGGCTTGTGGAAGACCTCGGCCGTCGGACCGTATTGCAGCAGTTCACCTCCGTCCATGACCGCCGTGTGGCCACCGAGCAGCAGCGCCTCCCCGGGCTCGGTCGTGGCATAAATCACCGTCGAATCGCCGTTGGCGAACAGTGCGGTCAGTTCGTCGCGCAATTCCTCGCGCAGCTTGTAGTCCAGGTTCACCAGCGGTTCGTCGAGCAGCATCAACGGAGCACCTTTGACCAGCGCGCGTGCCAGGGCGACACGTTGCTGCTGCCCGCCGGACAACTCGGACGGGTACCGGTCCAGGAACATGTCGATGTGCAACTTTTCGGCCAGCGCCTGGACCCGCTCGTCGATACCGCTCTCCCGGCGCAGTTTAAGCGGCGAGGCGATGTTGTCACGCACGCGCAGCGACGGGTAGTTGATGAACTGCTGGTACACCATGGCGACATTGCGTTCACGCACCGGCAACCCGACGACGTTTTTCCCGTCTACCATCACCTTGCCGGCCGTGGGTTCGTCAAGCCCCGCCATGATGCGCATCAGGCTGGTCTTGCCGGCCTGCGTCGCACCGAGCAGCACCGTCACCGCACTGCGTTGCGGCGCGATATCCATCGAATGCAGCCATTTCTGCGCCCCGACTTTCTTGCTGATACCTTCCAGTACCAATTGCATTGCACCACCCTTGTTGAACTGGGCCAACGCTTCGGTTGTCCCTGATCAGACGCATTGTTATTCGTTTAGATTCCTTTTTAATTAGTATTTACCCTGTATTTTTTCCTTTTCATTCGTTTTAGCATCCCTGTGCTTGATCCAGCAGCCACCTGCACCGTATATGCATCCCAATCCAAGGCAACTCACGTTGCTATCCGTTGTCCACTCTTCGGCGTATGTGTCAGTGGAGCAATTGGCCGAGCGGCTCGGCGTGACCTTGCAGACGGTGCGCCGGGATGTGCAGAAACTGGCTGACCAGGGATTGCTGGTCCGGTTCCACGGCGGCGTGCGTGTGCCTGGATCGACGGTCGAGAACCTGGGATATCAACAACGCGAGAACCTCTTTGCCGAAGAGAAGTCGCGCATCGCCCGTGCGGTGGCCAACGCCATACCGAACAACTGCTCGTTGATCCTCAACATCGGCACCACCACCGAGGCGATTGCCCGGGAACTGGTGAACCATTCCGGCCTGCGTGTCATCACCAACAATCTGCACGTCGCAACCATTCTGGGTGCGAGCACCAAATCCGAGGTCATCGTCGTTGGCGGCGTGGTGCGCAATCGCGATGGCGGCATCGTGGGCGAGGCCGCCGTCGACTTCATCCGCCAGTTCAAGGTTGATGTCGCCGTCATCGGCATCTCCGGGATCGAGTCCGACGGCTCCTTGCGGGATTTCGATTTCCGGGAAGTCAAGGTGTCTCAGATGATCATCTCGCATGCACGCGAGGTCTGGCTTGCGGCCGACCACAGCAAGTTCAAGCGACACGCCATGGTCGAAGTGGCCCATGTGTCGCAGATCGACCGCCTGTTCACCGACGCCCCTCCGCCCGACCCGTTCCCGGCCCTGCTCGACGAGGCGCAGGTACGCTGCGAGGTGTGCGAGGTGTGAGCCGGCTCGCATCCTCCCATGCATCCACCACCCACCAACTGGCACACCATGACCTATCTTCTCGCCCTGGACCAGGGCACCTCCAGTTCACGCAGCATCATTTTTGATGCGGGTGGTAAGCCATTGGCTATAGCGCAGAAGGAACTGACCCAGCACTATCCGCAACCGGGCTGGGTGGAGCACGATCCGCAGGAGATCTGGCGCACCCAGCTCGGTACCGCCCGCGAGGTACTGCAGCGGGCCGGCGTCGGCGCCGACCAGATCAAGGCCATCGGCATCACCAACCAGCGCGAAACGACCGTCGTCTGGGATCGGGCCAGTGGTGAACCGATCCACCATGCCATCGTCTGGCAGGATCGCCGCGCCGAACAGACTTGCGTCGCGCTGCGCGAACGTGGACTGGAAGACACCATCAGAGCCAAGACTGGCCTGGTGATTGACGCATACTTCTCCGGCACGAAACTCAAATGGATACTGGACCAGGTACCGGGCGCGCGCCAGCGCGCTGCCAATGGCGAACTGGCCTTCGGCACCATTGACAGCTGGCTGATCTGGCGGCTGACTTCGGGCAAGGTACACGTCACCGACGTCAGCAACGCATCACGCACCATGTTGTTCAACGTGCACAGCAACACATGGGACGCAGAACTGCTCAAGGCACTCGACATACCGGCCGAATTGCTGCCACAGGTGAAGCCTTCGAGTGCGCACTTCGGTGAAACTGATCCGGTGCATCTGGGACAGGCCATCCCGATCGGTGGCGTCGCTGGCGATCAGCAAAGTGCATTGTTCGGCCAGGCGTGTTTCAAGGCCGGCATGGTCAAGAACACCTATGGCACCGGATGCTTCATGCTGATGCACACTGGCACTATGTTCCGGACCTCGACCAACGGACTGATCACGACCAGCGCAGCGCAGACCAGCGTGCAGACCCAATACGCGATCGAAGGGGGTGTCTTTGTCGCCGGGGCAGTAGTGCAATGGTTGCGCGACGGGCTCAACGCGATCAAGGCCAGTGGCGAGGTGCAGGCGCTGGCAGAAAGTGTGCCGGACTCGGGCGGCGTGATCCTGGTCCCGGCGTTTACCGGCCTTGGCGCGCCTTACTGGAAACCGGATGCTCGTGGCACCATCACCGGGCTGACCCGTGGCAGTACGATCGCACACATCGCGCGCGCCGCGCTCGAGAGCATCGCCTACCAGAGCGCCGCGCTGCTGCAGGCGATGCGCCGCGATGCCAGCCAGTCGGTTGGTGGATCGGTGCACGAACTACGCGTCGACGGCGGCGCGTGCGTCAACGACCTGCTGATGCAGTTCCAGGCCGACTTGCTCGGCATTCCGGTGGTACGACCCGCCGTGACCGAGACGACCGCGCTTGGCGCAGCCTATCTGGCGGGACTATCGAGCGGCGTGTACCGAGGCACGGACGAACTGGCTGACTTATGGCGCTCCGAACGACGCTTCGAGCCCACACTGGCGCCGGCCAGGGCCGGGGAAATGATGGAACGTTGGGAACACGCGGTGAAGCAGACGGTTGCCTGAACCGCGTTGCCGACGAGCCTGCAGGGCCCGGACGACGGCGCTGTGTGTATAGACTGTCGGTGTCGGCCACGGTTATCGCGGCGTTTCAGAAGCGGGGAAGTCAATGATCCACTCGGTTGCATTCATCGGCGGCGGCAACATGGCCAGCGCCATCATCCAGGGCCTGATGCGGCAAGGCTCCGCGGCGCCGGAAACGATCTCGGTCGTCGAGCCATGGCAGGAGGCGCGAGACCGCTTGCGCCAGCAGTTCGGCATCATCGCGCAGGCTGCGCCCGGGCCGTTTCTGGCCAAGGCGGCCACCGTGGTGTGGGCGGTGAAGCCCCAAATCTTCAAGGATGCCGCCACCCCGGTCGCACCCCATACCGGATCGGCGCTGCACCTGAGCGTGGCGGCCGGCATTCCCACCGGCAGCATTGCGCGCTGGCTCGGCAACGAGCGGGTGGTGCGATCCATGCCCAACACACCCGCGCTGATCGGCAAGGGCATCACCGCCCTGTATGCACGGGCAGGCATCGACACGGCGCAGAAAAATCGCATCGAACAGATCGTGCGCAGCACCGGGGAACTGCTGTGGGTGGACAGCGAGGACAAGCTTGACGCCGTGACCGCGCTGTCCGGTTCCGGGCCTGCCTATGTGTTCTTCTTCCTCGAAGCCATGACCGAGGCTGGCCAGCAGATGGGGCTAACCCGCGAACAGGCATACCAGCTGGCCGTGGCCACCTTCGCCGGCGCATCGGAGCTGGCGCGCAGTTCCGACGAACCGCCGCAGGTGCTGCGCCAACGCGTCACGTCCAAGGGTGGCACGACCCATGCTGCGATCACGTCGATGGAGGCATCGCAGATGGGGTCCCTGTTCCAGCAGGCCATGCTGGCGGCGCGCGACCGGGCACGGGAGATGGGGCAGGAGTTTGGTGGGGCTTGAGGCTCCCTGGCGTTGTCGGAGTTTCCATTGAGTGGTCGGGCCGGACGTTGTTGTGGCTACCGCGGCTGCAACAACGCAGATGGGGCATTGGCATGTCCTCCCACACCCAGCCTCACCCAATCCCGTAACCCGACACCACGCCACAAAACACCGCAAACCCGACCCAGTGGTTCAGCCGGAAGGCCTTGAAACAGGGCTCGCGCTGCCGGTCACGAATCAGCCAGCCGTGCCAGATCGCCTGCGCAGCGGCCACCGTCATCCCGAGCAAGAACCAGACCGAGCCGACCAGCGGCCACACCAGCGCTGTCCACATCGCCAGATGGATAGCGTAGAAGGCCATCACGGCAGCAACGTCGTATCGTCCCAGCGTGATCGCCGAGGTCTGGATGCCGATGCGCAGATCGTCATCACGGTCCACCATCGCGTATTCGGTATCGTAGGCCAGCACCCAGAACAGGTTGCCCAGCAGCAGCAGCCAGGCCAGCGACGGCACGGCGGCATACAGCGCTGCCAAGTCGACGGCATCCGTGCCCCGCACCGCCGCAAACGCCATCGGAATGCCGAAACTGAAGGCCACGCCCAGCACCGCCTGCGGCATCGAGACAAAGCGCTTGGAATAGGGGTACACGATCGTCACCAGCAAGGCGGCAAATGACAAGGCCACGGTCAGCCGGTTCGTCGTCAACACCAGCGCGAATGCGGCCAGCGCCAGCACGGCCCCCAGCGACAAGGCTTCGGCGATGGATACCGCGCCCCGGGTGACCGGGCGCTGCGCGGTGCGCTTGACGTGTTTGTCGAACTCGCGGTCGGCGACATCGTTGACGCAGCAGCCGGCGCTGCGCATCAGGATGGTTCCCAGCGTGAACACCAGCACCAGGTGCCAGCCCGGAAAACCGCCCGCGGCAATCCACAACGCGCTCAGCGTGGGCCACAGCAGCAGCAACCAGCCAGCCGGCCGATCCCAGCGGATCAATTGCAGGTACAAGGCAAGCCGCGACGTGGGTTTTATGTCCATTACCTTCCGCCTGCGGCCGGGGAGCCGGCCAGCCGAACCACAACCCCCATCACGACAACCCCCATCACGACAGCCGCTTCACGCCCGCCAGTTCGCAGGCGTAGATGGCGTTGCGCAGCGCCGCAATCGCCTCGTACCGGGTGAAGCTGCGGCGCCAGGCCAGCACGACCCTGCGCGTGGGCGGTTCGCCGCCACTGGCGTCGGTGACCGGCAGGTACCGGATGAACGGGTCTTCTCCCTTGCGCCGCGCCGGTTTGTCCGATGACAAGGCGTGGGCCGGCACACCCAACCGCGGCACCAGCGTCACGCCCATGCCGGCGGCCACCATGTGCTTGATGGTCTCCAGCGACGAACCCTCGAAACTGCGCTGGATGCCCTCGGCCGTACCGGAAAAACGGGCGAACTCGGGACAGACCTCGAGCACGTGGTCGCGGAAACAATGGCCGGTGCCCAGCAGCAACAAGGTCTCCTGCTTGAGCTGCTCGGCGCTGACCGACTTGCCGTTGGCCAGCGCGTGGTTGCGCGGCAGGGCCGCAACAAAAGGCTCGTCGTACAGCGGAGCAATCGCCAGCCCCGCATCGGGAAACGGCTCGGCCAGGATGGCGCAGTCCAGCTCGCCCATGCGCAGCATCTCCAGCAGCTTGACGGTGAAGTTTTCCTGCAACATCAGCGGCATCTGCGGCGTCTGCTCGATGACATGGCGCACCAGTTCGGGCAACAGGTAGGGCGCGATCGTGTAGATCACCCCCAGGCGCAGCGGGCCGGCCAGCGGATCCTTGCCGCGCTTGGCAATTTCGCGGATGCCGGCTGCCTGTTCGAGCACGGTCTGGGCCTGGCGTACCACCTCCTCGCCCAGCGGCGTGACCGTCACCTCGTTGGCGCTGCGCTCGAACAACTTGAGCTCCAGTTCCTCCTCGAGCTTCTTTACCGCCACCGACAACGTCGGTTGCGACACATGGCAAGCCTCGGCCGCCTTGCCGAAATGCCGCTCGCGCGCCACGGCAACAATGTATTTGAGTTCAGTCAGGGTCATCGCCGCATTTTCCTACGTCGGCTCACTGGTCAGGCCTTGAGGAACTCGGCCCGCCCGCCGAGCCAGCGCGCGACATGCTGCGTCGCCAGCTCCGGATGGCGCTCCAGCATGCGCTGCGCGGCATCGCGAGCCCATTCCAGCAGGGGCGCATCCAGAGCCAGATCGGCAAAACGCAACAGCGCTGCGCCCGACTGGCGGGCGCCAAGAAACTCGCCCGGGCCGCGGATTTCCAGGTCGCGCCGGGCAATCTCGAAGCCGTCGCCGGTTTCGGCCATGGCCTTGAGGCGTGCCCGGGCTGTTTCGCCGAGCCGCGGCGCATCGCCGGTGGAATACATCAGGACGCAGGCCGAGGCCGCAGCGCCGCGCCCGACCCGCCCGCGCAACTGGTGCAGCTGCGACAAGCCGAAACGTTCGGCGTGCTCGACCACCATCAACGAGGCATTGGGCACATCGACACCGACCTCGATCACCGTGGTGCTGACCAGCACGCCCATGAGTCCGACGACAAAACGATCCATCACCGCCTTTTTTTCCGCCACCGGCATCCGCGAGTGCAGCAGGCCAACCTCGAGCGGGCCAGCGCCGGCGCCGGCCAGCGCCGCGCTCAGCGCGGCGTGGGTTTCGGTGGCGTTGGCCAGATCGAGCACCTCGCTCTCTTCAATCAGTGGGCAGACCCAATACACTTGCCGGCCCAGCGCAAGCTGGTCGCGGATGCGGGCCACCACCTCGTCACGGCGCGACTCGTTGACCAGCTTGGTGACGATGGGTGTGCGCCCTGGCGGAAGGGCGTCGATCGTCGATACGTCCAGATCGGCGTAATACCCCATGGCCAGCGTGCGCGGAATCGGCGTGGCGCTCATCATCAACAGATGGGGTTCCTGTTGTAAGCTGGCACCAACTTTCTCAGAAGGCCCCGCACCAGCCGGTCCAGCACCATCCGCCGCGGCCGTCTCAGGCTGAGAAGGCGGCCGCATCTTGCCGCGCAGTGCCAACCGCTGCGCTACGCCAAAACGGTGCTGCTCGTCGATGATGGCCAGCGCCAGCTTGTGGAACACCACCTTGTCCTGGATCACCGCATGCGTCCCGATCACCAGCGCCGCCTCTCCCGAGGCGATCAAGGCCAGCATGGAGCGGCGCTCCTTCGCCTTCTGGCTGCCGGTCAACCAGGCCGTGACAATACCCAGCGGCTCAAGCCAGCCGATCAGCTTGCGGAAATGCTGCTCGGCCAGGATCTCGGTCGGCGCCATCAGCGCGCACTGGAAACCGCCATCGATGCAGACCGCGGCCGCCAACGCCGCCACCACGGTCTTGCCGGAACCGACGTCGCCCTGCAACAGCCGGTGCATCGGCACCGGTTGGCCCAGATCGGCGGCAATCTCCTGGCACACCCGGCGCTGCGCATCGGTCAGCGCGAACGGCAAGGCTGCCCCTAGCCGCTCATGCAAACCTCCAGCCGATGCGCGAAGGGCCGGCGCGCGCAACCGGTCGCGTGCGCGGCGCGACGCCAGCTGCGACAACTGCTGCGCCAGCAACTCCTCGGCCTTGAGTCGCTGCCAGGCCGGATGGCTATGGTCCTCCAGCGTGGCAAGCGACACATCGGGCTCGGGATGGTGCAGGAACTGCAGTGCTGCGCGCAGCGGCCACATCGGCTCGCGCCGCGCGCCCGGCAACAGCTCTGGCGCAACGGTCTCGCACAGGTCGACGCGGCCCAGCGCGCCCGTGATCGCCTTGCGCAGATACGCCTGCGGCAGACCGGCGCTGGTCGGATAGACCGGCGTCAGCGCACAGGGCAGCGGCGCCGTGGCGCCAGATACCGTCGGATGCACCATGGTCCAGCCCAGGAACCCGCCACGCACCTCGCCCCGGACGCGAATCGTGTTGCCCACCGCCATCAGCTTTTGCATCGACGGGTAGAAGTTGAAGAACCGCAGCGTGCAGGTCTCGGCACCGTCGCGCACCACCACCAGCAACTGGCGGCGCGGACGGAAGTTGACGTCGCAGGACACGACCGTCGCCTCGACCTGGACCGTGGCGCCATCGCGTGCATCGGCCAGCGGCGTGATGCGGGTCTCGTCCTCGTAGCGAAGCGGCAGATGCAGCGCCAGGTCGATGTCGCGCCGCAGCCCCAGCTTCTCCATCGCCTTGACCATCGGCGACTTTGCGGCAGCCTGCGCCGCCGGTTTTTCCGGTTGGCGGATGGTTTGGGCGGCGCTCTTGGCTGGCATGGGACAATTCTGCCCTTTCTTGTCCGTCTTCCCTTCCCCATCCCTTGGCACGGGCCGGTACAGCCCTCAAGCACATGTTTTCTTCCGTCGATGGCGCCAACGGCGCCTACACACTTTCCGATTTCGACTTCGTCCTGCCGCCCTCGCTGATCGCCCAGCATCCGGCGGCGCAGCGCAGCGCAGCGCGCCTGCTCGACGGCAGCGGCGCCGCGCCGGTGGACCGGGTGTTTCGCGACCTGCCCGCCCTGCTGGCGCCCGCAGACCTGCTGGTGCTCAACGACACGCGCGTCATGAAGGCGCGGTTGTTCGGCGAGAAGCCGACCGGCGGCAAGGTCGAGCTGCTGATCGAGCGGGTGCTCGGCGGCAACCAGGTGGCGGCCCACATGCGGGTCAGCAAGAAGCCCGAGATCGGCACCACGCTGGCACTGGTGCCGGCGCCGGGCAGCGGCGACACGATGCGCGCGACACTGCTCGGACGTTGGCCCGGCTCCGAGGGAGGCATGTTCCGCTTCGTGTTGTCGAACGACGCCGGCGACGATCCGTACACATTGATGGAGCGGCACGGCCACGTGCCACTGCCGCCGTATATCGAACACGCCGACTCGGCCCAGGACGAAGAGCGTTACCAGACCGTGTTCGCCCGTCACGCAGGCGCCGTGGCCGCGCCCACCGCGGCACTGCATTTCGACGATGCCCTGCTGCAGACGCTGGCGCAACGTGGCATTGCCCATACCTTTGTCACCTTGCACGTGGGTGCTGGCACCTTCCAGCCGGTCAAGACGGAAAGACTCGAAGAGCACCGGATGCACAGCGAGTGGTACCAGGTGCCAGACGTGACGATGCAGGCGATCGCCGACTGCAAGGCGCGGGGCGGTCGCATCGTGGCCGTGGGTACGACAACCGTGCGCACGCTCGAGAGCTGGGCGGCCAGCGGCAAGGCCAGCGGCGACACCGACATCTTCATCACGCCGGGTTTCCGGTTCCAGTTGATCGATCGGCTGATCACCAACTTCCACCTGCCGAAATCGACGCTGATGATGCTGGTGAGCGCCTTCGCCGGTTACGAGCACATCCGCGTTTTGTACCGGCATGCGATCGAACAGCAGTACCGCTTTTTCAGTTACGGCGACGCCATGCTGCTGGCGCGCCGCGACGCCTGACGCCATCGACTGACGTGCTGCAATTCGACCTGCTCAAGACCGACGACGCACAGGGCGATGACCCGGGCAGCCATGCCCGGCGCGGCCGCCTGACACTGAACCATGGCGTGGTGCAGACGCCGATCTTCATGCCGGTGGGAACCTACGGCACCGTCAAGGGCGTCACGCCGCAAAGCCTGCGCGACATGGACGCGCAGATCATCCTGGGCAATACCTTCCACCTGTGGATGCGTCCCGGCCTGGACGTCGTGCAACAGTTCGGCGGCTTGCACGCCTTCGAGCAATGGGACAAGCCGATCCTGACCGACTCCGGCGGTTTCCAGGTCTGGTCGCTGGGGGAGATGCGCAAGATCTCCGAAGAAGGCGTGAGGTTCTCGTCACCGGTCAACGGCGACAAGTTGTTCCTGACCCCCGAAATCTCGATGCAGATCCAGACCGTGCTGAACTCCGACATCGTCATGCAGTTCGACGAATGCACGCCGTACATCTCGGTCGAGCCCAAGACCAAGGGACAGTTGACGACCGAGGCCGAAGCACGCCAGTCGATGGAGCTGAGCCTGCGCTGGGCCAAGCGTTGCCGCACCGAGTTCGACCGGCTGGAAAACCCGAACGCCTTGTTCGGCATCGTGCAAGGCGGAATGTTCGAGCACCTGCGCCAGGAGTCGCTGGAGCAACTGGTGGAGATGGATTTCCCGGGTTATGCGG
>Ga0163154_10009272_pt1 | contig 11255 bp, 8 predicted proteins | sample OliLakLV19MP9P1_FD_148649 | JGI IMG/M metagenome (GOLD analysis project Ga0163154, IMG submission 148649) | Freshwater microbial mat bacterial communities from Lake Vanda, McMurdo Dry Valleys, Antarctica - Oligotrophic Lake LV.19.MP9.P1 | ecosystem: Environmental > Aquatic > Freshwater > Lake >...
ATACGCTGTCATTCGCGAAATGCCGCCCGTTTTTGACTAGGCGTGGGGTATATATCACCACCGACCCGTTCAAAGACCTGTGGGGATTCGCCCGCGCCGTATTGAGCCGTAAACGCAGCCCGTACCTGATGATACTCAACAGCGCGTCGCCCGAATTTGAGACGATTGCCGACCTCGCCGCACAGGGGAAACTGCGCCCGGTGGTAGACAGCATTTTCCCTCTGGCGCAGATTGCGGACGGATTCGCGCATGTGGCGTCGGGGAGTAAAACCGGGCGTGTGGTGGTCGAGATGGTGTAGACAATTAACAAAAATGGGCGACCCGTGGGTCGCCCCATATCCACCAAGTTAAGGATTTTAGGGGTCGATTTCGCCTCGTTGGACGCCAGACGCTAAAGCGTCCGTCTGCCGATTCAAGCCCCCTGAAGGGGACTATAAGGCGAGAATTCGGGCAACTACTCAGCCATCATTTCTTCCCTTAATTTGATGATGTAGAGCGTCAAATTGGCTGAAGTGTGTGGGAAATCTTTCCCTCAGATAATTGAGTTGAGTACTACTCAAGATATCATTTCCCCCTCAAATAGGGGCTGAGTAGTTACTATGAAACTCTGATTAGGCCGGTGTTAGGCTCATGGCTATGTGCCATATTTCACCCCCCAACGTGATTTTATCGTACACGTCGGCGAGTTTTAGCACGCAATCAACCGACCCTAGCCGCAGTTCTGATTCTAGCCCGTCAGCATCGGTCAGTAGCCACCCGTCCGCCTGACGGGTGAAGTGTTCAATGCGCGCCGAGTCTTGGCTGATGAGCAGATAATCGACCAATGACGGCAGCCCTCGATAAAATTGGAACTTTTGCCCCCGGTCATAGGACTCGGTTGACGGGGATAGCACTTCGATGATGACCACCGGATTCAGCAGCGTGTCATTGCGGGCGTCCTCAAACTGTTCAACGCCGCAGGTCACAATCACATCAGGATAGGTGTACAGGCCGCTGACGCTGACTTTCACGCGCATATCGCTTTGGTAGACGGCACAGGTTTTCTGGCGGAGTTGGGCGTGCAAGGCGGCAGACACATTCCCCGAAATCAGCGTATGGCTACGGCTCGCGCCCGCCATCGCGTAAACATCACCGTTGAAATACTCGTGCTTGGTATCGGCAAGTCGTTCGGCGACGAGATAAGCTTGCGGGGTCATCTTTTGTTTGGGTAGAGCAACCATCATCAGTCCTTTCGTCACCTCGATTATAAGGTATCAAGACACTGATAGGTAAACAAAAAGGACGCGGGTTGTCGCGTCCTTTTGCAGTTCCGTGATAAGAGGTACGGTCTTACCCTTTGACTGAACCCGCCAGCAAGCCACGGATGAAGTAGCGCCCCAAAATGATGTAAATCAGCAGCGGCGGCAGTGCGGCGATGATTGCTCCGGCCATCGGGAGATTCCAACTCACCGCTTGACCGCCCGCCAACCGCGCCAAGCCCACCGTAATCGGCTGCGAGTCATTGGCGGTCATCGTCACGCCGAACAGGAATTCGTTCCAATAATCAGCTACCTTGCTGGCGGAATATTAGTGGGTTATGCCCCTGACTCAACAACAGTACTCACACGGTCAATAAACTGATAACCGTAACAAACGCGGAAGTTCCGGTTCTCTTGCATGAGCGCGATGCAGAAGTAGTCGGCGGCGATCTCCACCAGTTCAGGATCGCCCTCTAGGCCGAAATTCACGTAGATTTCGCCCGCTTGGGTGTTCGTTTGCAGCACGATAGTGACCACATCCACTTCATTCTGCGTCAACTGGTCATGCGCGCTGGTGAGCAAATCACGCCAAGTGTTCTGTGTTCCCAGAACATTTCCATTCTGGGCAAGCACAACGATAGCCGAAGTTAACAATGCGACAGTCACCAGACCATACAGAAAAGTACGAGAAAGACGGGTCATTTTCAACACCCTTTCACATATACAGAGGCGAATTATTTCATAGGGAAATGATAGTTGAAATTTACTAAGTTAGCAAATATAAGAAGTGATTCAAACTTTTGTGACTAAAAGAAAGATAATGCATCATAGAAGGGTCTCCTCGGCAAAAGAACCTATCCATGAACATCATCGCAACATTTAAAACCCAACATGGCAGGCGCGTTTCAGATTTTTGCATGGAGGGAGAGGACATGGCTACGCCCGCCAAACACAAAATTTTGCATTAACGTGAAATGCACCCGCTCGATAACTCAAGCGTAATCACATACAAAACGGACACGGCAGCGCCGTATCCGTTTAACATAACATGATTTTGGAGTGATACAGTGCGCCGCGCCTACGCCTTACCCCTTGACCGACCCAGCTAGCAAGCCACGGATGAAGTAGCGTCCCAAGACGATATAGACCAGTAGCGGCGGCAGTGCGGCGATGATTGCTCCGGCCATAGGGAGATTCCAACTCACCGCTTGACCGCCCGCCAATTGCGCCAGCCCTACCGTAATCGGCTGGGCATCATTGGAGGTCATCGTCACACCGAACAGGAATTCGTTCCAAATCTGGGTGAATTGCCAGATGATGACCACGACGAATCCGGGGATAGACAGCGGGAACACGACGTTGGTGTATATCCCGAAGAAATCCGCGCCGTCAATCGCAGCCGCTTCCAACATCTCATCAGGGATGTCCACATAGAAGTTGCGGAAAATCAGGGTCGTAATCGGCAAGCCGTAAACGACATGGATGAGGATGAGACCGGGCAGGCCGCCGTATAAGCCAATCCCGCGCATGAAATCAAATAACGGGATGAGGATGGCCTGATATGGGATGAACATGCCGAACAACATCAGCGGGAACAAGATTTTCTCGCCGGGGATGCGCCACTTGCTGAGGACATAGCCGTTGATGCTGCCGAAAATCGACGACAGCACGGTTGCCCCAATCACCAGCGCGACACTGTTACGGAGGCGCGGGCCAAACGCGACCAATACCTCTTGGAACGATTGCCAATACGGGGTGCTGGGCAATGACCACGCGGTAGCGAGGTTAATCTCGGCAGGGTTTTTCAGGCTGGTGACGACCACCAAATAAATCGGCAGCAAGAACACTAGCGTCATCACAATCAGAGCAACATATAGGATGGTGCGGGTGGTATAACGACGCCATTGGCGCGGTGTGTAAGCCATGATGAATACGCGCCCCTTATTAACGCTCGACTTTTGATGCTTCGCGGAACTGAGACCATAAGTACGGGATGATGATGAGTGCCACGGCGAACAGCATAATCACAGCGATGGCGCTGGCCTTAGCGAAGGCATTCTCGCGGAAACCCTCGGTATAGACCAATAGCCCCGGCACGACGGTCTGAGCGTTGTCGGGTCCCGCCATCGCAAATACGAGGTCGAAAATCTTGAGCGAGATGTGACCGAGGATAATCATAGCGCTCAGGAAAATCGGGCTGAGTTGCGGCAGAATAATGTAGCGGTACATCTGAATCTCATTGCAGCCGTCCACCCGCGAGGCCTCGCGCAATTCTTCACTGACGCCGCGTATCCCAGCGATAAACATCGCCATCGTATAGCCGGACATCTGCCAGACCGCCGCAATCACCACGCCAATCAAGGCGAGGTTGAAGCCTTTAGGGGCGAAACTTTTCTCGGCGAGGTCGTTTTCCAATGGCAGCCAAAAATTACTCCAGAACCCGCCGACCAATAGCAGAACCAAAACCGCCGCGATTCCGCCCACCACTAAAATCGCACGCCGCCGCCCGCTTAGGGCGAAACGCAATGCCAGAATACACAGGACGGCGACGCCGAACACGGTCAATAATCGCGGCACGTCCGACCAGTCAAATCCGAGGGCGACATCTCGACTGTTAATCCAACCAAAGGTGATGGGCGGCAGTCCAATCGCCGTGGGGAGCGTGTTGATTCCGCCGCCGGGTTGCAGCATCCAGCGCCAAATCGTGCCGGTCACGACGAACGAGAGCGCCATCGGGAACAGGAAAACCGTGCGGAAAAACCCCTCGCCTTTAATGTTCTGGTCAAGCAGTAGCGCCAAGAACAGCCCGATTGCAAGGCAGCCCGCCACAAAGAATAGGGTGAAAAAGAAGGTATTCACCAACGAATTGCGGAAATTATATTCCAAAAGATCGGTCATGATTTGGCGGTAATTATCAAATCCGACAAAACTTTTGGTCACATTCATCATAAGCGGGGGCGGTGCGCCGCTTGTACCCCAGTCGCTCATAGATGTGCCGATGGCTTGCATGATGAACCCGTATACGAACAAGCCCAACAGCGCGAGCGACGGCAAAAGCATCAAGAACGCGATCATGCGGTCTCTTTGGCTTCTCACGGCAAAGCCTCCAACTAAAGATTAAGGTGATGAGTTTTGAGTGATGAGAAAGGGCAACCGTGACGAGATTTCCGGTTTCCTCACTATTCTAGGGGCATGGTGCGCCATGCCCCCATTTATATGACTTTATGGAACCGCCGGACGAGAGTCAGAATGGTATGAGGTGATATTTCCACTCATCACTCATCACTTTTAACTGATGTTCTACATCCCACCACACGCGCCACTGGTGGCGCACACGGCCTTGAAAGCGGCGGTGGTTGCAGCGGTGCTGCGGCTGGCGAGGAAGATTTCCATGACTTGGTTGAAGTCGCCCATGAAGCGCTCATTGGCGGCGACACCGTGCGCCAAGCTACCGGCGAGGTCATTGCTGGCCCAATCTACGGAAGCAGCTTGCAGGTAGGTGTTATACAGGTCGGGCGCTGTCGAAACCGCGTCAATGCGGGCGGGGATGCTACCCTTCAGCGGATTGAAGGCGTTCTGCCCCTCAACCGAGCCGAGCAGTTTCAGCCAAGCAGTGGTGGCGACGGGGTTCGGTGAGCCAACCGGCAGACCAAAGCTATCCGACAGCCACATGAATGTGCCAGCGGTGTCCGGGGAGGCGTTGAAGCCAAAGCCGACGCCGGGTTCGAGTTCGAGGGTGGTGACCATGTAACCGGCGGCCCAGTCGCCCATGATGTTGAAGGCGGCTTCGCCCGCAATCACCTTGTCGATGGCTTGTTGCCAGCTGAGGCCAGCGCTGTCCTCACCGACGTTCGAGCAAGCGAGGATTTCATTGAACTTATCCCAAACAGCGGTCATTTCTGGGCCATCGGCGGCGGTAGCGCCAGACCAAATACCAGCCCAGCCCTCAGCGCCCAAGACGCCGAGCGCGACGCTCTCCCACAGGTGGTTGACCGTCCATGCTTCGCCGACGACCAGCGGGGTCACGCCAGCGGCCTGAAGGGTTGGGCAGGCGGCCAAGAATTCGTCCCAAGTTGCGGGTGCGGCGATGCCCCACTCGGTCAACTTGGCAGGGTTCGACCACATGACGTTCGAGCGGTGAATGTTGACCGGCACGCTATAGACGTTGCCTTCATAGCTGATTTGGTCGATGAGTTGGGCAGGGAAGGCTTCGTTCCAGCCCTCTGCTTCAAACAGGTCGTTCAGCGGCTCCATGCGCTCAGCGATGACCCACGTCCCGGTCAATTGCTGACCAGCGTGGACTTGGAAGCTGGCGGGCGGGGTTCCGCCCAACATACGGGTCTTGAGGACGGCGCGGGCGTTGACGCCGCTGCCGCCGGTGACGGTGGCGTTAATCACTTCGACATCTGGGTATTGCGCGGCGTAGACGGCAATCAAGGCTTCGAGGGCTGGGCCTTCATCGCCTGCCCACCACGAGAAGATTTCCAACTCACCAGACGGGGCTTCGTCTTGTGCGCTGACGACGCCAAACATGCTCAGAAGTGCAATAACCAAAACGACCAATAGCATACGGGACTTCATGTGTGTTACTCCGTAAAAATATCCGACGAGCGATGACCAGAGTAGTCATCTAGTGCAACTATACCCACTACAGTCCAGTTTATCTGTACATTTTTGACAAGGTTGCGACAAGGTTGTGACATAACCGTGACATAGACGAGTTAAATCGCCACCAGCGCTGTCTGTGCAAAACCGAGCAACTCTTGGATGCTCATCGCCCTACCCTCAAAACGTGCAGCCGCCAAATCGCCGCCAATATGAGCGCTTAACAGGGCGGATGTCCGGTCAGACCACAGATGCTGAAGTCGGTTATAAGACGCCTGCGATTGGGCGGTGTATGCTTCTACCCCGCCAACGATTTGCGCCGCCGCATCGACCCGTCCTTGAAGGCTCAGGCGATAGGCGAGATACAATAAAGTGGTCGAAATCAACGTCTGCATGTTGCCGTTATCTGGGTTCAACCCTTGCAGACATAAGCGACAATAATCATCCGCCTTGCCATATTCCCCGCTGTTCAGGGCGGTCACGCTTTGCCAAAAATATAATTGCGCCCACACGAACGGGTTGCCGCTGTCTATCGCCAACACTTCAGAATCTTGAAGGAACGCTTCAAACTGCGAGGGTTGGTTCGTCAGATAAGTGAGTTCACAAAAACCGAGTAGACAAAACACCTCTAGATAGCGGTTGCCGTGTCCCTGCGAGAGCGCGAGGGCGCGTTCTAAGATCGAGAAGGCTTTCAGAAGTTGGTCGGTATTGATGTAGGCGTCCGCCAAATTGATATATAGGGCGGCCAAGACCACTGTGAACGAATTGCGCTCTGCAATCGCAATCCCTTCGCTCAAGATGGCCTGACAGTCCGCCAAATGACCGGCGCGGAGCATCGACACGCCGAGGTTGGTATCAATCAGGCAGACCAAAAACTCATCACCTCGGCTAAAGGCGTGCTTCCGTAGCGATTCCAATTCAGCGAACAACTCCGGTTCGTTTGTGGTACGGCCAGAGATATAAAACCGCGCATAGGCCGCGTTATCGAGGTCGCCTAGCGCTTCAAAAATATGCAGCGCCTGAGCCTGCCATTGGTCGGCGCTGTGATAATCCCCTATCCAATCGGCGCAGTGTCCGGCTGCGGATAACAGGTGCGCCCGGAGCGACATCGGGAGCTTTTCCGCCTGTGAAGCGACATAGGTCGCGTCATCTATCAATGAGATATGCACTTGTTGGACGGTAAGTATCCAGCTTGTCGCGCTGATGGTGCGGGCGTATAACTCAAGCTGTTCTGGCTTCCCCAATAAATAATCAAGCGCGGCGCGGATATTCTCTTGTTCGTCAAAGACCTGCGATAGCGCCTGCGCGTGGCGCGGCGTCCGTAAATCTACCGCGCACTGCTCGGCGAAATCCAGCACCCAACGCGCATGAGCAAGTTGCGCCGCCCCCAATTCACCCTGATTGACAAGCTGTGTGAAAGCGTATTGGCGCATCGATTCCGGCAGGCTATAGCGCTGGAATCCGAATCCCAGCCGGAAAACGAGATTCTTGTCCACCAGTTCACCGAGGTGGGGGGCGTAAGGCGAAACTTGTTTGAGGGCTTGAGAAGTCCAGCCGCCGTGGAATACCGCCAGATGCCGCAATAGGGTTGCTTGGTCTGGCGTCAGGAGTTGATAGCTCCAATCAATCGTGTAGAACATCGTGCGTTGCCGCCGCGATTTATCGCGCAGGTCGGATTGCAACATATCCAGCCGAGATGACAACCCGCGCAATATCTCATCTAGCCCCATCGTGCGGGCGCGATGGGCGGCCAGTTCAACCGCCAGCGGCAACCCTTCCAATTGTAAACAGATGGCTTCGATGAGGTCGTCCGACTGGATGGTACGGCGGAAATCGGGGTCGGATTCGCGCAATCGCTCTCGGAACAATTGGCAAGCCTCATCCAACGTAAGAGGGTTGAGCCGGTAAATCCACTCGCCATACAACTTCAAGGGTTCGCGGCTGGTAATCAGGGTCGTGACATCTGGCACGTCGGCCATCAAATCGGAGAGTTGACTCGCCGCCTCGATGACATGCTCGAAATTATCGAGGATGAGCAACATCTTGCGGTTTTGCAGCGCCCGTTGGAGGGTGGCAAACACATTAGACGACGGCATGAGCGACAGCCCAAGCGCGTGGCTGATGGTCGCCAAAACATCCTCAGCGCGTGCCGTCTGGGTCAAATCGACGAAGCACACGCCGTCCTTAAAGCGATTTTTCAGCCGATAGGCCAATTCCAACGCCAGCCGAGTCTTGCCCGCCCCGCCCGTCGCGCTGATGGTCAACAAGCGAGTGCGGCACAACAATGCCTCAACCGCCTTGAGGACATCCGCCCGCCCGATGAAGTTAGCGGCGCGGATGGGGAGGCGTCTCTGATGAGAGGTATTCATGGCCGGGAGGACATGTGGCGCGGTGTTTTTGGCCTCTAATAAAACCGCTTGTGTGCTGCTATCCGGCTCTACGCCCAATTCCTCCCACAACAAGCGACGGCATGTCTCGTACTGTTGCAGGGCGCACGCTTGCTCACCCATCTGGTGGTACAGATGAATCAGCAATCGGTGGACATCCTCACGCAGCGGGGCGTGGGTCAAAATGCTATGGGCGACCAATACCGCCTCATTAAACGCTTGATGCTCCTGCAACTGATGAATATGGCGCAGCCCGGTTTGGACGAAACGCTCGTGCAGATGTTCGGCCTCGCGCAACATCCAATGTTCAAAATCGCCAGCATCACGGGCGGAGAAAGTCGCCATAAACCCGCCGTGATACAGCGCAAGCGCCTGATGCAGTTGGTCGTCAACTTGCGCCAATTCCTCGAATCGGTTGGCATCCAGTTGCGCCGTCACCGCCACAGACTGGTATCCGATTTGCAGCGCGTCGCCAATCAGGGCGCGGGTTTTGCTTAAAGCCGTCCGCAGACTGCCGTATGATTGCTCTGTCGTGCGTTCCGGCCAGAATAATTCCGCCAGATGCTCGCGGGATTGGGGGGTCTTTTGGCGTGCAAGATACACCAATAGCGCCGCCGCCTTTGATGGGATGCTGGCGGTTAAATCCTCGTCGCCCCATAAGACGCGCACCCCGCCAAAGGTAATTAAATGCAGTTCAGGCATATTTCACACGGCTACCCATCATGATTGACGCCCAATTGATGTTCTATTAACAGTATACCCTTCAGTTTAGCGTACTTATCCTACGGGGTTAGCGCGTACAAAAGTATGAATTACACGCTTAATCAGCTATGATTTGACCTAAACCGCCTTTCATAACAGTATGGCGCAACGATGACCACTTCTGATGCTTCCTCACCCAACCGTCCGCCTGATGATTTTTTCGAGCAGGTTAAGGACGCGCTGGAAAATTTATATGACCTCCCAACCCTCAACCGCCACGCGCTATCGGCGGGTGCGCCGTATGGCGCGGTCAGCGAACCGCAAGGCCAACGCCTACGTCGTGAACTCATCACGACGATAGAGGCGCTCAATCCCGGCAAAGACCTCGCCCAGCGCACCAACGCCGCCCGCACCTATAATTTATTGCACATGCACTATGTCGGGGGGATGACACTGCAAGAGGTCGCCAATCAATTGGGGATTTCGCTGCGCCAAGCCTACCGTGACCTCAAAACCGGCTGTGAGGGCGTCGGTGAGATGATCTGGTTCAACCGGCGTAGCGCTGAACAGGACGACTCGCAGGTCTCCTCATTAGAAAATGAATTGGCGCGGCTAGAAGGCAATCAAACCCCCACCGAACTGACCGTTTTATTGGATAGCGCAATCAAAGCCGTACAGCGCTTGATGGAACAGCAGACCGTCACCCTGACGGCGGATATGCCGCCCACACCCGTGATTTTGTCCGCTAATCCGATAGCGGCTCAACAAGTGTTCATCTCATTATTTAGCGGCGCGATACAGGCCGCGCAAGCGGGGCAAAACCTGACGGCGGCGCTAACCCAGAGTGAGCAAGATTGGCTGTTCGATTTGACGTTCATCCCGCGTGAGCCGGCGGAAATGGCGCTCTCGACACCCATCCGCGAGTTCATCAAGCAACTGCGTTTCGGCTACACACAGACCTTATCCGCGCAAGGGATTTTGACCATCCGCCTGAGAATGCCGTCGTATGGCACACGAATCCTGATGATTGACGACAATCAGGGGTTGGCCGACTTGTTACAACGATTTTTGCCGGAGCCGCGCTATAAGGTCATCGCTGCGACGACGGGCGCGGAAGGGTTGCGCTATGCCGTCAATTTGCAACCAGACATCATCCTCTTAGATTTGATGATGCCCGACCTCAACGGTTGGGATGTCCTCCAACGACTGCGCGCCGATGAGCGTACCCGCGCCATCCCTGTTGCGATTTGCTCAGTGGTCAGCGACCCAGAATTGGCCTATTCGCTGGGCGCAAACCTCGTCATCGCCAAGCCCATCAACCGCGAGAGCATCCTGACGGCGTTGGACAGGCTCGAACAGCGATGAGCGTGTTCACCCGCGACCTGAGCTTCCGCGATACGCTGCAAAACTTACGCTATGGGATGATGCGCCGGTCTGCGTGGGTCTGCCTGCTATTTTTCCTCGTCGCGCTCTACCTGACGCTATTCAACACCAAATTCCCCAGCGGATTGGCCGTCCTGCTGACCGTGATGAGCATGGGCGTCTGGGTGATTTTACGCGCCATGACGCGCTTCCCTGACCTCGCCCGCTACAGCTTCATCTTATGGCTCAATCTCGGCCTATTGACCGCGATGGCGCTCAGTCATGACTCGTGGTTGCCGCTGTTGGGAATCGCCTTGATGGTCGTATCGGGCATGACCGTGACTTACGGCCACTGGACATCGGCGTTGACGACATGGCTGGGCGCGGCGGCCTTCATGCCCGCTGATTACTCAATGGGCTGGCTGTCGGTGCTGATTCTGCTGACGGTGTTCATGCTCCAAACCTCGGTGGCTTCCTTATATACCGCGCTGGCGTGGTATCGCGCCATGCAGAAACGCGCCGACGACCTCTTAGACGAGTCACGCGAGCATCAAGCAAAACTCACTCAGACTTTGAAATCGCTGGATGTGGCCTATCAAAATCAAAGTCGGATGCAGCACCAATTAGTTACTGCCCGCCAACAGGCCGATGAAGCCCGCCGACTCAAGCAGCGTTTCGCGGCCAACATCAGCCACGAACTTCGCACCCCGCTCAACCTGATTGTTGGGTTCAGTGAGGTGATGGTCATGACGCCGGAAATCTATAGCAATAACCGCCTGCCGCCCAAACTCGCCCATGACCTCTACCAGATTTATACCAGTAGCCGCCATCTCTTAGAGATGGTGGACGATGTGCTGGATTTGTCGCAGGCGGAACTATCGGCCTTTTCGCTGGATTTCGAGCGCACTGGTGTGGCTGATTTCATTGAAGATTCGGCGGAGGTTTTCCGCAACATTTTCCG
>Ga0163154_10009273_pt1 | contig 11254 bp, 8 predicted proteins | sample OliLakLV19MP9P1_FD_148649 | JGI IMG/M metagenome (GOLD analysis project Ga0163154, IMG submission 148649) | Freshwater microbial mat bacterial communities from Lake Vanda, McMurdo Dry Valleys, Antarctica - Oligotrophic Lake LV.19.MP9.P1 | ecosystem: Environmental > Aquatic > Freshwater > Lake >...
GGTAGCGAAGTGGGGCCCATTCTCAGCACCGCCGCTTCGGATCCCTCTGTTGCCGTCGATCGAGCCCTTCAATCAGAAAACCGAAACGGTGCTCAGAGTCGGATCCACACCCTAACGACCTCGAACAGGTCCGCCGCGTCACCATTGACCCACGCGATCCATGACTTCGCCGCCAAGCTGCGGCAGCCCTCCGCGGCGCCCGCGCTGGAGGCCTACGTGCGCTGGCGGCGCGGCGTGCGGCGCGCCGACGAGCTCGGCGCCGCGCGTCCTCCGGCGCCCGAGGCTGCGCCGGTGTCGATCAACCTCGACCTGACGACCGCGTGCAACTACCGCTGCACACACTGCATCGACTGGGACATCTTGAACACCAAACACCGCCTCGCCGAGGCGGACCTGCGCGCGTCCCTCGCGCTCATGCGCGAGCGCGGGCTGCGCTCGGTGATCCTCATCGGCGGCGGCGAGCCGACGCTGTACCCCGGCTTCGTGGGCTTCGTCGGGTTCCTGAAAGAGCTCGGGCTGTCGGTCGCCGTCGTCACCAACGGCAGCCGCGGGGACCGACTCCTGGAGGCGATCCAGCACATGGAGGAGGGCGACTGGATCCGCATGTCGCTCGACTCGGGTTCGAACGAGCTCTTCGCGGCGATGCACAAGCCGACGAACGCGGACGTGACGCTGGACACGATCTGCGCCTGGGTGCCGAAGCTGAAATCGGCGAACCCGCGACCGCGCGTCGGCTTCAGCTACATCATCATCTGGGGCGGCGCCTCGCGCGACGGACACGAGCTCTGCGAGAACATCGACGAGATCGTGCTGGCGACGGAGCGCGCGCAGCGCAGCGGGTTCGACTACATCTCGTTGAAGCCCGTGTTGGAGCGGCAAGCGGACGGCGCCGAGGTCATGGACCCGGACAAGTCACGCGTCGCGGTGCAGGACACCGTCGCGCGGATCCGGCGCGAGGTCGATCGCGCGAAGGCGATGACGGGTCCGCGTTTCGACGTGTACGAGAGCACCAACCTGCGCATGCTGGAGCAAGGCACGTGGCGCGACCTCACGCAACAGCCGCACACCTGCCACATGCAAGCTCTGCGCCAGGTCCTGACACCGACAGGTCTCTACAACTGCCCTGCGCACCGCGGCGTCGACAAGGCGCTCATTGCAGGCAAGGACGCCTACGTCGACGCAGCGCACGCTGACGCGACCGGTCGCGCGCTGGCCGGGATCCTCGACCGCTTCGACGCCAGCGTCGAGTGCGCCGCAGTCACGTGCCTCTACCACTCGACGAACTGGTGGCTCGAAAAGCTCATCGCGAGCGACACCGAGCCGCTGTTCGAGGTCGGCGCGCAGGACGGCGACTTCTTCCTGTAGGCGAGGTGGCTCGTTTGGCCCGCCCCCTCCCGAAGCCGCGCAAGATATTGGTGCGCCTGCCCAACTGGGTCGGCGACGTGGTGATGGCGACGCCCGCGCTGCGCGCGCTGGGCGCTGCGCACCCGGACGCCGAGCTCGTCGTGGAGGGACGGCCGTACTCGCGGCCGCTCGTCGAGGACCTGCCGTACGTGAGCCGCTTCGTCGCCGACCCGGGGAAGGGAGTCGCCAAGACGCGCGCGCGGATCCGCGGCTTGCAGGCCGAGGGCTTCGACTGGGCCGTGCTGTTGCCGGACTCGCAGCGCGCGGCCTACGGCCCGTGGCGCGCGCGAATCCCCGTGCGCATCGGCTATTCACGCGATCCCATCCGTGAGCTCCTGACAACACATCGCCTACGGCACCCGAAGACACCCGACGGCAAGCGCCTCGCGTTCTCGATGATCGAGCGCTATCTGCGCGTGACGCGGATGCTGGGCTGCGCGGACCAGGGCATCCAGATGGACCTGCCTGTGCGCGACACGTGGCGCGCCGAGATCGCGGAGATCCTCACGCGGACCGTCGTCGCACCGCACGAGCGCCTCTGCGTCGTGATCTGCGGCGCTTCGTTCGGCTCCAGCAAGATGTGGCCGGCCGAGCACTTCGGCGCCGCGTGCGACGGCATCCGGCGCGAACTCGGCCTCGTGCCGCTGGTCTCTCACGGACCCGGCGAGGAGGACGTGGCAGCGGCGGTGCAACGCTCGGCGAAGGACGGTGTGCACGTGCTCGCGGGGCTGCACCTCGGGCTGCTCGCGGCGCTGCTCGAGCGCGCGACGCTGTGCCTGACAAACGACACCGGGCCGCGCAGCATGGCCGTCGCGCTGGGCATCCCGTGTGTCGTGCTGATGGGCCCGACGTACAGCGGCCACACCGATCACCACCTGGAGCGTCAGCGCGTCTTGCGCGAGCATGTCGAGTGCTCGCCGTGCGCGCTGAAGAAATGCCCGATCGATCACCGCTGCATGACGCGGCTCCAGCCCGAGCGCGCGGTGGCCGCGGCGACGGAGCTCCTCACGACGCTGGACCTCTGATGAGCGCGCGCATCGTGACGGACTACAGGCTGCTCGCGGATGAGCTCGGACGACATTCGGACGAGCGCTCGACCGCGCGCGCGCACCTCGTGCTCGCGAATGGCTGCTTCGACCTCTTGCACGTCGGCCACGTGCGGCTCTTGCGCGAGGCGCGGGCGCTCGGAGACGTGCTGGTCGTCGCGCTGAATTCGGACGAGAGTGTGCGGCGCAACAAGGGCGAGGGCCGCCCACGCGTACCGCTGGCCGAGCGCATGGAGGTCCTCGCTGCGCTCGCGGGCGTCGACTATGTGACGAGCTTCGACGAGCCGACAGCGCACGCGTTGATCGACGCCCTGCGGCCGAACGTACACGCCAAGGGCACAGATTGGGCCGCGGACGCCGTGCCGGAGCGCGCGTCCGTCGAGCGCTGGGGCGGGCGCGTCGTGATCTGCGGGGACCCGAAGACGCACTCGTCGACGGACCTGATCGGGCGCCCACAGTAAGGGCCTCGTACGAGCGAGCGCGGCCGCTGACGCTGGCGCCGGGCGACTATGCTTTCCCCATGCGAAACCTCGTCGCCCTCTTTGTCCTGGTGCTCTGGCCAGTCCTCGCGCTCGCGCCCAGCACCCGCGCACAGAACTCGGGCCAGAAGATCCGACCCGAGCCCTCGCCGATGGCCGCGCGCGCGGGCAGCGCCGTCCCGTGGCGGACGGAGCTCGGCGCGGCGCTGGCCGAGGCCAAGGCGACGAAGCGGCTCGTCTTCTGGTACGTGCCGACGATCGAGCGCAGCTTCATGGACCGCCAGCCCGAGGTCGACCGCGGGATGATGGCAGGTCCGTTCTCGTGGCCGCGCCTGATCACGCTCCTCTCCGAGCGCTACATCCCTGTGAAGCTCGAGGCGGGCAAGGCCGAGTGTGAGCGTTATGGCCTGCGCCCGATCGAGTTCATCGAGCCCGGGTTCATCGTGCTCGCGCCCGACGCGGACCATCCACACGGCAAGGAGCTCGCGCGGCACGATCGCCTCTCGACGTTGCACCCGGCGTGGTTCGAGGCGCAACTCGCGCCGCTCGTCGGCGCGCCGGCCGACCCCAGCTCGACCCCCTGGCACGGCCAGGTCGCGGACGACTCCGCCGAGGCGCGCTTCGCGCTCGGCGCCGCCGAGTGGCAGATGAAGCGCGAAGGCCCCGCGCGCGCCGCGTGGGAGGCGCTCTGCAAGGAGTTCCCCGAGCACCCGATGGCGTGGAAGGCCGCGATGGAGCTCGAAGGGCACGGCCCCTTCGTGCGCGGCCTCGAGTCGTACCGCGGGCTGCCCGGAGGCGCGCTTGTCGCCAGCGGGCAGGGCTCGATGTGCGCGGCGGGCGTCTACACCGAGCCCGAGCTGTGGGTGAACAGCCTCGAGTACCTCCTATCGATGCAGCGCGCGGACGGCGGCTTCCGCGACTCCATCTACGACTTCGGTGGCACGGACGGGCTGCCGAACGTCTATGTCGCGGTAACGTCGATCGCGGCGATCGCGATGCTCGAGGGCCTCCAGCGCCTGGACGCGGGCGCGCTCGGCGAGCCCGCGGCGCTCGCCGACCTGCGGTCACGCCTGGAGCCCGCGCTCGACGCGGCGCTGGCGTACGCCTTGGACGATGCGAAGCTGAACCCTGAGGACTCCGACGAGATCGTGTGGGGCCACATCTATCGCCTGCGCGCCGCGACGCGGTACGTCGAGCTGCGTGGCAGCACGAAGGGCACGCCCGACGCCGCGCGCCTCGATCTCGCGAAGTTCGACTTATGGCGCTTGGCCATGGCGCTCGTCGCGCAGCAGAAGGCGAGCGGCTCGTGGGCACACGAGTACCCGAACCCATTCGCAACGGCGAGCGCGCTGGTCGCGCTGGGCGAGGCGAATGCGGTGAAGCCGCTGGCGGAGGTCTCGGACGCCGTCGCGAAAGGCACGGCCGCGCTGCTCGCGTGTCGCACGGAGCAGGGCGCGTACACCTACGGCTCGGTGCGGCCCGGCCGCGCTGCGCGCGCCGACATCGAGGGCTCCGTCGGCCGCACGCCGCTCGGTGAGCTCGCGCTCGACCATTGGGCACCGGCCTCGAGCATCGGGCTGGAGAAGGCGATCGCGCTGTCCTTCGAGCACCAACACCACCTGGAGCCCGCCCGCAAGTACGACGACCACACCAACCGCTTCGCCTACGGCGGCTTCTTTTACTGGTACGACGTGCACGCGCGCGTCGAGGCGATCGCGCGCCTCGGCGACGCACCCAAGGAGCGCGCGGCCGCGCGCGAGGCCTTCGCCTCGCAACAGCGCGCACTGATCCTCGCGCAGCCCGAGATCGACGGCACCTTCATCGACAGCCACGAGATCGGCAAGGCGTACGGCACGGCGCTGGCGCTGTGGTGCCTGGCGGAGCTGCGCTGAGCTCGCGGCGCTGCGAAAGCGCAGCGCTAACATTCCTCCGATGTCTGCACGAGAAGGCCAAGGCATCACGCCTTGGGAATTCACCACTTCACCGATCGGAGAATGGGACGGAGCTTCGGGCAACTGCAGCGCCCGATCGCTGTGCGAAGCCACGAGCGCACGGTCGCTCACTCGGCCGGAGACCCTACCGACGTCGCATCGCCCTCACTCAACACTTTGAGGAACCGCCGCGCGAGCGTCGTCACCATCGCCCCCATCCACGGTTCGAGCTTCCGGATCTCCTCCTCGACCCGCGCGCGCGGCAGGACGCGGAGCACCGTCGGCTCCAACGCACGGATCGTCGCGCTGCGCGGCGCGCTGGTCAGGATTGCGAGCTCCCCCACGATCTCGCCCGGCCCGAGGTCGCCGAGGTGGCGCTGGCAATCCGCGGACTGGCGCTCGACACGGACTCGGCCCGACACGACGCTGTATGCGACATCCGCTGAGTCGCCCTCGCGGAAGAGCAACTCACCCTCCGCGAGCTCCATGACCTCGAATCCCTGCCCCGCAGCCTGGAGGTCGTCGAGGTCGCGCTGAAGGGCGTGAAAGCTCGGATAACGGTCGCCTGGGTCCTTCGCCAGCATGCGCGACACGATCTCGGCCAAACGCGGCGGGATCCCCCGGCGCAGGCGCACGAGGTCCGGCAGCTCTTGCTGCTGAATGGCGAGAAACGTCTCCGGCAGCGAACGTCCGAGGAACGGCGGGCATCCGATCAGGAGCAGATACAGGAGCGCGCCAGCCGAGAAAATGTCGGAGGTCGGCCGCAACTCCTCGCGCACGCCGTCCACCTGCTCGGGCGACATGAAGAGCGCCGTGCCCGAAAGCCGGCGCTCGGGCTCCCGCGAGAGCACATCGATATCCGCTTCGCTCGCGTGCTGGCCCAGATAGCCTCTGTACGGCGCTGCGTCGTAGAGGCGCGCGTTGCCCCAGTCCAAGAGGAGCACCTCGCCGTACCGCCCGATCATGACGTTGGCGGGCTTCAGATCGAGGTGCAGGATGCCGCGGTCGTGGACGTACGCAAGAGTCTCGGCGAGGCGCTTCACGATACGGACAGCCTCGTGCACGCTCTGCGGTTCGCACACGAGCCGATCGAGGTCGAAGCGCGCGTGCTCCTGCAGCGTCACCCCGCCGACGAGTCGCATGGTGAAACCCGGCCTCGCGCGCTCGCCGTAGACGACGTCGAACAACGGCGGGATGCCAGGGTGATCGAGGTAGCTCAGGATGCGCACCTCGCGCTCCAACGCCAGCCGCGCCCATGGACTGGCGATCGCCGCGGCGTCCTGCAACTCCTTCAGCGCGACGAGCCGTTGCAAGTCACGGTCGAGGGTGCGATGCACCTCGCCCCAGGAGCCCTTGCCGAGCCGGTCGAGGGTCAGGTATCGAGAATCGTTCCTTGCGGTCATTGCCATGACGATCATGGATCACGGAGCTGAACTCGGAGCGAGCGGAGCGCGAAAATGTCGTCCCGGAGCCCGCTCGACCTCAGCGCCAAACGCCCTCATCGGCGCCGGCGCGCTGTGAGGGCTTGGTCAGCGCCACGAGGGAGCCCTCGGGATCGGTCTCCATCGTCTGCTCGGCCTCTACGCGCAACTCGGACAAGAGCGCACCGCGTCGCGCCCCGTGGGGAAGCTGCGCCCCGTGGGGAAGCTGCGCGCCGTGGGGAAGCTGCGCGCCGTGGGGCAGCTGCGCGCCGGCGGGCAGCGGCACGTCGACGTGCCGCTCGGCGATCAGTGACGCGCGTCGCTCGGCCAGCGGGATGAGCTCGAGCGCGACGCCGAACTCGACACGACCCGCGACGCGCTCGCGAGCACTGAGCTCCGCAACGAGGACGTAGTCGGCGTCGACGGCCCCGCTCGCCACCGCGGCGCGCAGGCGCTCGTGCTGGGTCGGAAAAGTCAGCCCCGTCGGATATGCGATCCCAGCAGCCGTGCACACGGCCCAAGACTCGCGTACGGAGCAGCAATCCCAGCGCCCCGCGTCGGCGGACGCTCGCTCGACCAGAGCCGCGCACAACGCCTCCTCGAGCAGACCGTCGATCGCCGTCGTGACGCGCTCACCCGAGGGCAGGCGGTACTCACAGACCCTGCACGCAAACCCGAGGGCGGGCCCGATCGTCGCCGCGGTCACGAGCCGTGCGCGGTCGACTCCGTGCTCCCCGAGCGCCGGCGCGAGCTCGGCGTAGGCCGCGCCGACGAGGGCCGCGAGCTCGGCCGCGCCGAAGGCCACGCAGGGGTCGACAGCGATCTCGCCCTTGCGCTGGTCAACGAGGCCCGCGCACGATGCGAGGCACGTGGCGAGGTAGAGCAGCAGGGACCGGGACTGCGTGGGCATCGTATCGACCTCCTCATGAGCAACCGACTCCGGTCGCTGGCACGACAGAGAGGGGGTGGTCGCCCTCCGCCCCACGCAAGATCCGAGCAATTCGCTTCACTTGCTGACCCCAGTGGCCAATTCGATCGCCCTGGACCATCCGCACCGCAATCGTGGGTCCGCCCGGCCCGGGGTCCCTCCCAGGGCTGCACGCCCACGACCGCTGGAGGCCAAACCCCGCCCGAACAGCCGCCCTCTGCGCGCAGTAAGGAGCGACCATGGCATACCGCGCGCGCGAACTCGCACTCGGTGCGATCGGAACGGCGGCGCTGGGCATCACCCTGTGCCTCGTGCTTGTCGGCGACTTCGCCGGGCGACGCGTCGACGTCCCTCACGATGTCGCCGTCGTACAGGTGGCGCTCGCGCGTAGCGGCGCTCGCCCACCAATCCCGAGCATCGAGCTTTGGCGGCGCGCCGCTCGCGGTACGGTCCTCTGACGTAAACGACGGATGTGTGCGCGGCGCAAGAATGTGGGCAACGTCCGTGGGTCTCGAGCCCGCGCTCCCCTGCGATGGATGACCGAGAGGACGAGAGAGTGGAGAGCAAGAGGAGAGAAGGGAGCGGACGCTGCCCGGGGATCTCGGTCCTCGGGTGGCGTTCTTTGCTGAGTTGGCGACCCGCTACGACATGCCTCGCTCGACCATTTGTTCCTTAGGCGCGCAACTGCATCGACAGCCCGTTTTTGAGCGCGCTCTCGCCGAGGCCGCTCGAGCTGCTTCGATGAAGGCAGCTCGAGCGCTCCATTGAAGGCGAAATGCACGAAGATGCAAACGCGGATTTTCGCGCTCCGCTTCGCACACACCCACGACCGACTTGCCGGAATCTCGCTACGATCTCCCCAACGAGCGCCCGCATCATGGGCACCGTTCGACGATCCCCTGCCATCGATCGATGAACAACACGATTTCGCACGCAGAGTGCACGCCATTCTCCGGTCACTCGTCCTCGCCTGTGGCGCGCGTCGGCATTTGTCTTGCCTCAATCGTCGCACTGGCATGGTGTTCGACGGTGTCGGCCTCCGCCTGCGCAGCCCAAGCCCCGCCAACTGCGGTCGAAGCCTGGCGCGGAAACCGACCGACTCCAGCCATCGAGGCTTGGATCGTTTCCGCCACTCCCCTGCCAGGAGCGAGCGAAGGGTCCTTGGTCGTGGTCGGTTGCCGACTCGCCGCCTCCTCGACAGTGCTCGCGGAGCCCCTGACCTTCGAGCTCCAGCCGCCAGGCACGTCCACGCCGAGCGTACTCACTCGCTTCCCGTTGCCACACTACGGGCGAAGAGGGCGAGCGCTCCGGCCTGGCGAAGAGCTCGAGTACACGCTGTCTTCCGTCGATTCGCCGGATGAACTTCGCGGTGCATCGTTACGAGTCCTCGAGCATGCGGCGTGGGACCTGGCGCACTTCCCGCTTCCGGATGCATTCCAGGAATGTCCGATCGAGGTGCTCGGAAAGCCGGTGAACGACCTGTACGAAGCGAAGCGCGTGCCAAATGCCGAAGCACGCTTCTGGGGCGACACGGAGAGGACGGACCGCTGGGCCAAGTGTCTCCTGACCTATCGCAATCACCTCCCGTACCGCGTCGAAGTACTGCTGAAGGTGCACTTCGAGTCGCCGAGGGGCGGTTACGCCTTGCAGCGCGAGACGCTCATGCCCGGTGAGGCTACTTCGCCCATCTGGTTCTGGCTGAGCGATCCATCGGACAAATCGAAACAGGTGAACCGCTTCGAGGTCGTGGACTGGTGCGCATACTACGAGTCCGGCCAGGATCGAGCCGCCGAGCACCTTGTGCGGGCCTGGGAGGCCATCGATCCCCACGCCGAGCTCCCATCCTCGCGGCGGGTCAGGGGCCAGCTGACGACTTTTAACAGGGGTCTGCTTGGCCTGTACGCCGTAGAGATGGAATGCAATGGGGGCGGACATTCGCGATTCACGCCGAAGAACTTCCCGCTGGATCGTATCGGGGAGAGAGCCAAATCGCTGTTGGGGGCCGCGCGCTGGGCCACTTCCCTCGTCGACATCAAATCTCCTCTCGAAAGAGCCCGGATCTTGGATCAGGACGACCGCCTGATTGTCAGCACGCCAGGTCGTGAACTCCTGCCCGATTCCGGATTCGACACATTCCTCATCGAGGAGGGCCGGATCGTAGGTTCCAGCAGTTGGAACCATGCCGTAAGTGGATACGAGTCCTGGACCAAGTGGCTCACCGAAGAACGCAGCGGCGGTTCACGCCTCGTCGGCTTGGATCAACCAGCTCACGCGGGCGAGCTGGGCCGCGTGGAGATCGCCTGGGAGCTGCGCGGTGAGCACGAGTGGCCAACTCGGGTGACGTCGACTCCTCCTGCGCGTGGCACCGAGTCGCGCCTCTACACCCGGGAGAGCATCCTGTGGCTGGGCACGTGGGCGACGGTGTCGGCCGCCGGCGACGAAGCCGCCAAGGCCGCGGTCGTGACCCCTCCGGACGCGCTCGTGAAGGCTTGGGACGCTCTCGCACGTCCAGGTCCATCGGCCTTGGGAGGATGGAAGGGCGACGTCGACGTATCCATCGTAGGCCCAGCCACGCGCGGCTGGTTCGACCAGAAGTCACTCGGATTCGACTTGTCCTTCCAGCGGACGGGTCCCTGCGCGACGACCATCGGCGCAGGGCTGCAATCGGGCAAGCTGAAGTATCCCGAGCGCGATGACGCCACGGAGCGGTTCCTGGAGCTCTTGCGGTGTTGGGCGACGCTGGACCCAACGGAGCTTCGGCCGTTCCGGGAAGAGTTCCCAACGATAGAACGGGTGGACTCCGACGGCACGACGCATGTCGGGCATCCGCTGGTCGAACATCTGCGGCTCGATCCCAAAGGACGGCTCGTGATCGGCCACCGTGAGTTCGGGCAGGTCGTGTGCGTACTGCGCCGCGGCGTGAGTCGATCCATCGACAGCATCAGCTACGGGTCCAGCCGCATCGAGCTCGGCAAGCGTGCCCCGAGCAACGGGCCTGCCGTGCCGTCAGAGATCCGTTTCTTCGCCAAGCAGACCGACCACAAGGCCTCGGTGACGCTCGAGCTCTCCCGCTGGAAGTCGCCAGAGCGGTGATCCATGGCGCCCGGCGCGCCGCGCAATCGAGCGTCGATTCCGTCGTGGATCGCCCATCACCGCGTCCCTCTTAGAGCATCGAGGCTGGAGTCGAGCGGCGTTTCGTCGATGTCACAGCCTCGCACCCCATTCAGCACATTCAGCGACCATGAAGCACACATTTCTGCTGCTCATCGTTCCGGCGGCGCTCGCCCCGCAAGCGGCCGGGCAGTTCGCGACCGGACAATCTCTTGGCAGCGTCAGTGGGATCTACGACCTCGCGACCTCGGACGTGAACGGCGACGGCCGGCGCGACCTCGTGGCGGCGTCGAACAACACAGGTAACGTGGTCTGGCTCCCCAACTCGGGGGGCAATGGGACCTATGGCACCGCGCAAGTGATCGCGAGCGGCCTCCAGGGCCCACGTTCGATCGAGATCGGCGACCTCGACGGGGACGGGCTGGACGACATCGTTGCCACGTCGACCAACCGCGTCGTCTTCATCCGCAAGCTCGGACCCGGCGTCTTCGCCACCGCGGCAGTGCTCAGTTCGACACTTTCGCGCGTCGAGGACTGTGCGCTCGGCGATATCGACGGAGACGGCGACCGCGACGTGGTCGTCGTCTCGTACAACGACGACAAGGTGACCTGGTTCCAGAATCAGGGCGGCGGCACCTTCGCGGTCGAGGCCACGATCTCGACGGCCGGTGACGGTCCCCGCGCGGTCGCGTTGGGCGATATCGACGGCGACGGTCGCCTGGACGTCGCGGTGACGAGCGAGCGCGACGACGAAGTCTCGTGGTATCGCAATCTCGGCAGCGGTATGTTCGGACCCCAGTTGATCGTCTCCTCGGCCATCAATGGTGCGGTCGGTCTCGCGCTCGCCGACGTCGACGCCAATGGGACGCTCGACGTGATCTGCTCCGCCACCTTTGGAGACCGCGTGTTTCTGTTCCGCGGGCTCGGCAGTGGC
>Ga0163154_10009275_pt1 | contig 11250 bp, 10 predicted proteins | sample OliLakLV19MP9P1_FD_148649 | JGI IMG/M metagenome (GOLD analysis project Ga0163154, IMG submission 148649) | Freshwater microbial mat bacterial communities from Lake Vanda, McMurdo Dry Valleys, Antarctica - Oligotrophic Lake LV.19.MP9.P1 | ecosystem: Environmental > Aquatic > Freshwater > Lake >...
CCGCAGCCGAGCGGTACAAGGCTACCGGCCTGCCGCTCGTGCCGAAGTTTGATCCGACCGCCAAGCCCGCACCCACGACCGCGCCGACGATCAACCCGTAGAACCACTTCGCGAAGGCATGCGCATGGGTGGGCATGTTTGCCGTGTAGCGCCGATGGTTTCGTTGCCACTCGGCGGCGACGCCTCACCGTTGAGACGCAACGCGCGGCAACATCAGAGGACTCGGTGCTAACGTACGTGTTCGAAAAACACCTGCCACTGGATGCGTTTATCGTGACGGCGTACTTGACCGACAAGCGCAAACTCGGAGAAATCATATGGACCAGGCCATAAAAGTGTTGTTCGATTCCGAAGCGGATTTTTTGGAAGTGAACTTCCGCAATGCCCCCTGCCTGACCGTAGCGACCGACGATGATGCTGTGATGAAGCGCGTAGACGCCGAAGGGCGAATTCTCGGCTTCTCTGTCCTCGGCGGGAGCAAGCGGGTGTACGAAAAGCATCCCTTGCGTTGCGTTCATGCCAACTGGGTTGCAAACATCAATTCGATGACTCAGATCGAATAATCATCGCTAAACACCCTCGCGTTTTGCAGCGAGATGAAGACGGATTCGCCCGATTTCAGATCGAGGGCTTTGTACCGATCTCGGGTGATTTCGGCGTCGACGCTTTCGCGCGTGTCGGTGCGCTCGAGTTGGACGCGAACGAAGGGACCGGCGGTGTGGATGTGGCGGATGAGGGCGGGGACGGATTGGGGGTCGGAAGGCTCGCGCGTGATGGTCACATCGTGTGGCCGGACGTAGGCGACGGCCTTGGCGCGGTCGTCGCTTTCGGCTTTTCCGCCATCGCCGACGATCAGTTGTTTATCTTCAAGGCGGCCGTGGAACAAGTTGACGTTGCCGAGGAAGTTATAGACAAACTGGCTGGCGGGTGATTCGTAGACTTCGTCGGGCGAGCCGATCTGCTCGATCTTTCCCTGACTCATCACGGCCACCCGGTCGGCGACTTCCAGCGCCTCTTCCTGGTCGTGGGTCACAAAGACGGACGTGATATGCATTTCGTCGTGCAGTCGACGGAGCCATCGTCGCAGCTCCTTGCGGACTTTGGCGTCGAGAGCGCCGAAAGGTTCGTCGAGCAGCAGCACGCGCGGTTCGACAGCCAGGGCCCGAGCAAGCGCGACGCGCTGGCGTTGCCCGCCTGAAAGCTGTGAAGGATACCGATCGACCAACTGTTCAAGCTGGACGAGCCGCAGAAGTTCGAGCACGCGATCGCGAATCTCGGGTCGTGATGGACGGCTGTTGCGCGGGCGCACGCGCAGTCCAAAGGCGACGTTCTCAAACACGCTCATGTGTCGAAAAAGTGCGTAGTGCTGGAATACGAAGCCGACCTTTCGCTCGCCGACGTGGCGATTGGTGACATCTTCCTCCATAAACCGCACCGACCCCGCTCCCGCGTCGGCGGTCTCGAGTCCGGCAATGATGCGCAGGAGCGTGGTTTTGCCCGATCCACTTGGGCCGAGCAGTGCCACAAGCTCGCCTGACGCAACGGTGATGCTGACGTTATCCAGCGCTTTATACTTGCCGAACGTCTTGGAAATGTTTTCAACGGTGATGCTCATATCGTGACTGCCCTGAACAGGAATCGTAGATGCCGTGTCGCAGTAAAGACGCCGCGGCAATTTAGCTACCCGACGTTTGCTCCACTTTCGGCGACACCACTTTCACGTAGTTCGCGCTTGAATTTCCACTCAACCACGGCCTTCACGAACAACGTGATGACTGCGACCAAAGCCATCAGCGACGCGACCGCCAGCGCCGGCACGATGCTGACGGCCGACGCATAGTAGACGCGTTCGACACGAAGGGGCAACGTGATCTGTCCGGAAACATTTCCAGAGACGACGTACACCGCGCCAAACTCCCCCACCGCCCGGGCATTGCAGAGGATGACGCCGTAAAGCAGGCCCCATTTGATGTTTGGCAAAGTGACGCGCCAGAATGTTTGCCATCCCCGCGCGCCCAGCAGCCGGGCGGCCTGTTCTTCGTCAGTTCCCTGGGATTGCATCAGCGGGATGAGCTCGCGGGCAACGAACGGGAAGGTGATGAACACCGTGGCCAGCACGATTCCGGGGAGAGCAAAAATGACGCGAAGGTCATGCGCTTCCAGCCAGGATCCCAACCAGCCTTGTGCGCCGAAGATCAGCACCAGCATCAGGCCAGCCACCACGGGTGAGATACTGAACGGGAGGTCGATGACGGTGACGATCAAGCTCCGGCCGGGGAATTCAAACTTTGTGACGAGCCATGCCGCGGCGATTCCGAACAAGGTGTTGAGCGGCACGGCGATGCCTGCTGTGAGCAGGGTGAGTTTGATGGCTTCCCATGTCTCAGGATCGACGATCGCCGAGCGATACGCGACCCAGCCCTCGGAGAGGGCGCCAGCGAATATCACCACAAGCGGTAGAACGAGCATGATGATCACCACACCCATCGCGGCAAGAATCAATGCCCACCGCGCGGCAGTGATGCTTCGTCTCGAATCAGAGGATGAATTTCTTGCGAGGGTCTGCATTGAATCTCTGATGCGCACGCTTCAAATTATCCCGCACGGGCGACCGATTGCCTTTGTATCAGATTGATGATGAGCAGGAGGATGAAACTAATGACCAGCAACACCGACGCGACGGCGGTGGCGCCGGCGTAGTCGTATTCTTCCAGCTTTTCAATGATGAGCTGTGGCGCGATCTGCGTCGCGGGCAAGTTGCCCGAAATGAAAATCACCGAGCCATACTCGCCCAGGCCCCGTGCAAACGCCAGCGCGAAGCCGGCGAGCAGCGCAGGGTAAAGCTGCGGGAGAATGACACGCGAAAAAGTCTGCCTGCGCGTCGCCCCCAGGCTGGCCGACGCCTCTTCGACCTCGCGGCTGAGATCCTGCAGCACGGGTTGAAGCGTTCTGACGACAAATGGCAATCCGACAAACATCAGCGCGATCACCACGCCCAGCGGCGCGAGGGCGATCTTTTTGTACCAGGCAACGCCGATCGGCCACCAGGATTCGCCAAAGCCCTGCCAATCCGGCCACGGATACGTGAAACTCTGTATCGTAAGCGATTGTTCCCACCGCTCTTTCGTGGCGTACCCACGGGCGGTCAACCACCTGCCGATCCAACCGCGCTCGGAATACAGCGTGGTGAGCGCGATCCCCGCGACGGCGGTCGGCAACGCGAAGGGAAGATCAATAAGGGCATCGACGAAGCGCTTCATCGGAAACGCGTAGCGCACCAGAACCCAGGCGATGAGCAGCCCGAGAAAGACGTTGATAAACGCCGCGATGAACGAGGCGCCAAGCGTCAGGCGATAGGCCGCCATGACTTGACGCGAGTTGATGATCGCCCAGAAATCGCTCCAGCTCATCTCGGCGCTTTTTGCAAAAAGCGCCCCGAGCGGGATGAGGACAATGACGCTGACGTAAAAGAGCGTGAACCCCAACGACAGGCCAAATCCGGGCAGGACACGGCGTTGAGTGGCGAGAGACATAGGTGCAGGGGAAACAGTGTTTCGTATTGCGTAACGGACAGCGGCGATGTGCGATAGCCCGCATCAAATGGCTGTTCACTACGCTTGACTTCAATTGCCTTCGGGCAATTCGGCAGCATATTTCAGCAGCGAAACATTTCTTGCTCGCGCTGAACGGACGTTCACTTCCCGCGCATCTTGTCGAGCTCGCCTCCCTGCGCGAAGTGAGCTTTCTGAACGGCATCCCAGTCCGTGAAATAGTCCTTAAACTTGTAGAGCGTCAGCGGTGGAAATTGAGCCGCATGTTTCTTCAGTATTTCGGGTTCAAACGGGCGATTGTAAAACTTGGCGACCAGTTCCTGCCCTTCGTTGGAAAAGAGAAACTGCACGTAGGCTTCGGCCACAACCTTCGTGTTGCGCTTCTCGACCTGTTTATCGACAACGGCAATCGGCACTTCAATTTCGATGCTGTCCGAGGGAACCACGATCTCAAATTCCGCGCCGCGTCTGGGGTCGTTTACGATCTGTAGAATCTCGTTCTCCCACCCGAACAAAACGTCGCCGGTCTCCTGTTGAATGAACCGGGTGGTGGAGCCGCGCATCGCGGGGTCGGTGATCGCCTGGTCGTAGACTTTCGATGTGAACGCCCGTGCCTCCGATTCGGCGTCGGCGTCATTTTTGCCGGCGGCCTTGGCTTTGCGGACTGCGTGACTCCATGCCGACAGATAAATCCACCGCGCGCCTCCGCCGGTCTTGGGATCGGGGGCGAGGCCTTCAACGTCGTCGCGCGCCAGATCTTCCCAATCTTTGATGTTCTTCGGATTCCCCGCCCTCACCAGGAAGACGACGGCAGAGCTGTAGGGAACCGAGGCGTTGGGAAATCGTTCCCGCCATTTGGAATCAATCTGCCCGGCTTTGGCGATCTGATCGATGTCAAAATCGACGCTGAGCGAGGCCACGTCCGCCTCCTTGCCGGCGATGATATCGCGCGCCTGCTTCCCGCTGGGCCCATGAGATTGCACGATCTTCACCTCCTGCCCGGTCTTGTCCTTCCAGAATTTCTCGAAGATCGGGTTGTATGCGGCATACATTTCGCGCGTCGGGTCGTACGAGGCGTTGATGAGTTCCGTCGTCTGCCCGCGCGCCAGCCGATCGCCACAGAGAAATCCCAAAATAATCAGTCCGAAGCCAAGAATTTTATACGATCTCATTTGAACTCGCTTTCACCTTTAAGCTTGGAAACTGTCGACACACGCCTGCGCTACTCAAGTGTTTTTCCAGATTTGAGCAATGCATTCGCCTGAAAACCATCACTTTCCCGACACCTGATCAAACACCCCGCCGGAGCTAAAATGCTTCGTCCAGGCGACATCCCATCCGCCAACCGCATCGTGTATTGAAAACATCTCCACATCGGCGAATTTGTCAGCGACTTCGGATCCCAGATTGCCCATCGTCGGGCGAAAATGGTGTCGTAAGGCGATTCGCTGCGAGCGGTCGGTGTATAAGAATTCCACATACGCATCGGCAATCTCCCTTACGCGATGGGCATCGGCGAAGCGATCGATAACCGTGACCGGCATATCGACTCGGATGCTGCGCGGCGGGGACACCAATTCCAGATTCGTCGAAGCATCGGCGACCAGACGTCGAGCGTCGCATTCCAGAGCGATCAGCACGTCGCCGATGCCCTGTCGAGTAAACCCTTCGATTGCATCGCCCGCAGTGACGTTTCGATAAACTTTGCCAATCGACGCACGGGCGAGTGATTCATCGCCTTTGGCAGCCAGCATCGCATCTCCCCACGCGGCCAGGTACATCCATCGTGCTGACCATCCCTTACGCGGATTCGTGATCACGGGTGTCACGTCCGACCTGGCGAGGTCCGGCCAATCGAAAATACGCTTGGGATTTCCGGCGCGTGTCACAAAAACAACGGTCGTGTGAAAGGGTGTCGAGCGGGAGGGCAGGCGATATTCCCACGCCTCATTCACAAATTGTCGCTTGCGTGCAAGCTCGTCGATCTCCCAACTCGTCGCCGCATGGGCGACGTCAAATCCGGTGGATTCGAAAGAGGATTCGAACTTCTGATCGCCTTCCCCGACAATCGATCTCATCACATCAACGGACGCGCCGCGTGTCTTTATGCGCCAATACTCACTGAATGCCGCGTCGAACTCGGTGTAAAAGTGCTCGAGCGATGCCTCTGACAAGACGCGAAAAGTTTGCCGCGCGAGCACCGGCGTGGCTTGCTGGCGCCATATGAAGAACACCGTTCCACATAACGTTGCCAGCGAGAGGACAATCACCACGCCGATCCGAATCATCACCCGCTTATAACATGTGCCTTCCAACGGGTCGAACAAGGTTATCACTTACGGCCGACTTGTCAAATATAAATTTGATAGGAATTGTGGGCAATAGGTTTAGGAGCGGCGATTTTCAAAGATTCACGCGCGAACAGACTTTAATTGCCCGTTCGCTTTGACCCATCAAAGCTGATGCGTTCCCACCCTTCGTGCGGCCAGCCCGTGAACGACTTGGGAATATAGTGATTCGCCAACACATGCCGAAATGACCCCGGCCTGCCAATGGGCCCGCCACGATGAATGAGCACGCCGTGGAAAAGCACCACGTCGCCCTTTTTCGCCTCGACAGGAACCTCTGGAAGTTTGTTGGCGGCAAACAATTTATCGACAGCCTCGTCGTAATGCGGGCCGAATGCGGGGAGCGTTTTGCCGTCCGCATCTTTCAAATCCCCCTGCCGAATCAATTGCCCTTTGTGAGATCCCGGCTGCACCCAGATCGTTCCATTTTCGGGCCCGACATCCCCCATCGTCATCCAAGCCGACATGCAGCCCGGCAGATAGTATTGATCCTGATGCCGCCGTTGTTCCGAGCCTTTCCAGAAATACATCGTCTGCACCGCTTCGGGTTCTTCGCCCATGCAATCCATCAAAGGCTCGCGAAGCGAAGGTCGCAGGAGCAACGCACTGGCGAGCGGATCCCACACGTGCTGGTTGAACGTGCGGTCCCACTTGTCCGCAGGAGGCGTGGCATATTCGGCGATTCGCTTTTTTCCGGAGTGCAGGTCCATCATGTGCGTGACGACCCCATCACACTCTGCCGGCGAAAGCAGGCCACGCAGAATCGTGAACCCGTTTTCAGCATATTCTCGCTTTTGGGTATCGGTTAAACCCTCAGACATAAAGCTGCTCCTCACTATCTGTATTGAACTGAATTGAAATCTTCATTTTGACGCTTCGCCCAACCCCGGCGGCGGAAAGGGCTTCTTGCCGACGTGGGTGCTGAAGCTTTGCAGGTAGCTGATCCACATCATGCTCAGCCCATAGCCATACGCGCCTTGCAGCACACACTCCATGTAATGCGATGTCGGTGGAATGTGAAGTTTATCGTTGGTGATGCCCTGATAGGTGATGGCCTTCACCGGCTCATGCTTGCCGAGCGGGTTGGCCTTGATCTCGACCGTTTTATAGATGCCAACCTCACGTCCGGAGGGATCGAGCTTTCGTTCCACCTTTTGATCAAGCACTTTCAGTTCGGCTTCCGTCACCTCGAACAGAGCGCCGGACACGTATTTCCCAGGGTCATAAACAATGTCGGCAATTCCCCCGCCCCAATACTCGGAAAAGATTGAAAAACAGAGTCGGTAGTTATCCAGAACCGCAGGGCGACCGGACTTCATCGCCGGTGGACGATGCCCATAGTGCCGGCACCACTCCGCCACTGCCCGTGCGTTGATGTTCGATCCATACGCAAAATACCACATGCCAACGGCTTCCTGACGATGTTGTCTGCCCGAGCAGGATTCTCAACAAATATGATCGAAACGCAAAGTGGAGTTTTTTTTGGACGTCGGTTCCTCCCTGTGGGGCACTTGTATCTTAACTTTCTATTCAACGCCTTCGACCCGACCCGCTTGTGCAACATTCCAGCTTCCTTACAATACAGGTTTCAATATCCCATAAGGAACCTGCATGAAGCTGCCGCTCAAACTCAGTTCGATCGATCAGGAACATCTCCAAGAACTTTACGACGCCGCCAAAGTCTCGCGGGATCAATTGCCTTATACCGACCAGTTTGACGTGTTGTGGCAGGGGTTTCAGGATCGAACCTTCAAAAATGCCGACCGCGAGCAGGTGTATGCAGCCCTGCTCAAATACAGCCGCTCGGGCAGCGTGCCAGCGATTGAGCTTGCGGCGGTTGACGTCTCGGAGGATCAGCTCAAATTCCTGAAAGGGACGGTTTCGAAACACGCCAAGGGCGGGAAGATTCTTCCCTATAGCGACGAATTTGAAAACGCGCGCCGGGATTTCAATCGATCCAACAAGACCGAGTTCAACGAAGGGGATTTCTGGCGGGCGATGATGAAGCTGCAAGCCGGTCGCCGCCGTCCGCCGGTGCGGAAAAAAGCGGTGAAAGTGGAAGTCGATGATGATGGATCGGGCGACGACGCCGATTGAAGCGCGGCAGAGGGCGGGGGTCAAAAAGGACCGGCGCGGATCGAACAATCAACGAAACAGGCTGTTGCCTCTGTCGCACATGCTGCGCGTCTGTATAATCCCCGCCCGAACGAACTGATATCAAAATTCTTACGAGGAACAGATGATGGCCGCGAAGATCAATTGGGGCATTCTGGGTACGGGCAACATCGCCAAAGCGCTCGCCCGGGCGATTGGGGAATCGGAGACCGGCAGACTTGTCGCGGTGGGGAGTCGCAAGCAAGAGACTGCCAATGTCTTCGCAGAAGAATTTGGAATCGCCAAGGAAAAAGCGTACGGCACCTACGAGGGGATGGTTGCCGACAAAGACGTGCAGGCGGTCTATATCTCACTCCCGAACGACCTGCACGCCGAGTGGGCAATCAAGTTTGCCGATGCGAAGAAGGCAGTGCTGCTGGAGAAGCCGTTCACGCTGAATTACCCCGAAGCGATGGTGACGATCGAGGCCGCCAAGCGGAACAACGTCTTCCTGATGGAAGCGTTCATGTATCGCTGCCATCCGCAGTCGGCCAAGCTGGCGGAATTGCTGAAGGCCAAGACGATCGGCGATGTGCGGCTCGTGCTCATTCAGATGGCTTTCAATATCGGTCCGAAATACGACAACATCCGCCTGATCAGTCAGAACGGTGGCGGCGCGATTCTTGATCTGGGTGGATATGCACTCAGCCTGGCGCGATTGATTGCCGCCGCCGATCAGGGGAAGGATTTCACTGAACCGCTGGAACTGAAGGCCGTCGCGCACATCGGGGCGCAGAGTCGTGTGGATGAATGGTCCACCGCCACGGTGAAGTTTCCCGGCGATGTCTTAGCCAACCTCATGATCGGAAATCAGGTCACGGCGCTAAGTCCTGTCCAGATATTTGGAACGACTGGTCGAATAGAGATCACCAATCCCTGGTTCCCCGGCAACACGCCCGAGAGCGCGACGATCAGCATCCATCGCGACGGCGCGGAAGTCGAGAAGGTCTTCGCCGCCAGCGCAAAATCGTTGTATGCAAATGAGGTGGATGTCTTTGGAAAGCAGATCGCCGGAACGCAGGCGGCGCCTCCCAGCATGACATGGAATGACTCGCTGGCCAACATGCGTTGGCTCGATCGATGGAAAGAGCAGGTCGGGCTGAAATTCGATCCAGAGAAATTCGAGGGCATCCAGAACAGTGTTTTCCGCACGCCTCTGCAGTACGGCGACAAAAAGCGGATGACGTTCGGCAAGATTCCCGGCATTGAAAAACCGGTGAGCCGAATCATCATGGGCACGATGGGCCACGTGATCGGCGGGAGTGGAGACATCGCCAAGACGTGCGCGATTCTGGATCACTTCGTCGATTCCGGTGGCAATGCGCTCGATTGCGCGCTGGTCTATGGCACGCAGGATCGCATCGGGCAGTGGCTGAAACTACGCGGAAATCGCGAGCATATGGTCATCATCGGCAAAGGCGCTGCCGACACGAAAGCGACGCCTGAAATGGTCACCGAGCATCTGCTGCAATCGCTCGATTTGATGAAGGTCGATTACTTCGACGCATTCCTGATGCATCGCGACAACGTGAACGTGCCGGTAGGCGAGTTTGTCGACGTCTTGAACGAGCATACCAAAGCCGGTCGCATCCGCGCTTTTGGTGGATCAAATTGGACCGTCTCGCGCCTAGCGGCCGCCAACGATTACGCCGCTCAAAACGGGCTGACGCCCTTCGGATTGAGCAGCCCCAATTTCAGCCTCGCCAAATGGAACGAACCCACCTGGGCCGACTGCACCAATGCCGTTGAGCCGGACGACAAGGCGTGGTATCGCAAGACAAAGATGCCGCTGCTCGCCTGGAGCAGCCAGGCGAATGGCATCTTCATCAACGGGCTTTCATCGGACGCAAAAAATGCCTACTCGAACGACATCAAGCGCGTCTGGTTCAATGAGGGGAATGTGGAACGCGTGCGGCGCGTCGGGGAACTGGCCAGGAAGCGTGGGATTTTCCCAGGACATATTTCGCTCGCCTACGTGTTGCTTCAGCCGCTGAACATTTTTGCACTGGTCGGGCCGGAGAATATCGAGCAAACGCGGTCGAATCTGGAAGCGTTGGATGTCAAGCTTTCGGCCGAAGAGATGGCCTGGCTCAATCTCGAATCTTGATTTTGCATTTTCCGCAGGTGGACCGTTCCGCCGAACAGAATTAAGTAAAATTGCATGCGTAAGACCGTCGTCATCAACGCCGTCGGACTTACGCCCTCGCTCATCGGCGCCGGCACGCCGCGCATCAGCGCATTTGCCGGTCGCCATCGCCTGACAACCATCGATCCGGTCATGCCCGCCGTTACGTGCGCCGTGCAGGCGACGTATCTCACCGGAGCCTGGCCGAGCCAGCATGGGGTTGTGGGCAATGGGTGGTACTTTCGTGACGAGTGCGAGATCAAATTCTGGCGGCAATCCGATCGCCTGGTCCAGCGGCCGCGCATTTGGGATGTCGCCCGAATCACCGATGGAAAATTCACCTGTGCCAATCTTTTCTGGTGGCACGCGATGTATTCGTCCGCCGACGTCACGGTGACGCCCCGGCCGATGTACCCGGCGGACGGACGAAAGCTGCCGGATATCTGGACACATCCTGCCGATCTTCGTCGCCGATTGCAGGATGAGCTGGGACAGTTTCCACTCTTCAAATTCTGGGGCCCCGCAACCCATATTGAATCAACGCAATGGATCGCCAACGCAGCCCAACGTGTTGAGGTGTGGAAAGATCCAACGCTCTCCCTGGTCTATCTCCCGCATCTCGACTATTGCCTGCAAAAATATGGCCCGAATCACCCCGCCGTCACGCGGGATTTGTTGGAACTGGACGAGGTTGTCGGTGCGCTGATTGACTTTTACGAATCGCGCAATGCGACCATTGTGATTCTGTCTGAATATGGGATCACGCCTGTTTCTCGCCCCGTGCATCTCAATCGCGTGTTGCGCGAAATGGGCTTGCTCGCGTTGCGCGACGAACAAGGCCGCGAGCTGCTGGACGCTGGCGCGAGTCAAGCCTTTGCCGTTGCCGATCATCAGGTCGCTCACATCTATGTGAAGGATCCCTCGCAACTGCAGCGGATTGCAACGAAACTGAACGCCACGCCCGGTGTGGCGCGCGTGCTTGGTGAAGGCGACAAGCAGCGAATGCAACTGGATCACGATCGCTCGGGCGATTTGGTCGTGCTGGCCGAGCCGGATGCGTGGTTCACTTATT
>Ga0163154_10009276_pt1 | contig 11249 bp, 10 predicted proteins | sample OliLakLV19MP9P1_FD_148649 | JGI IMG/M metagenome (GOLD analysis project Ga0163154, IMG submission 148649) | Freshwater microbial mat bacterial communities from Lake Vanda, McMurdo Dry Valleys, Antarctica - Oligotrophic Lake LV.19.MP9.P1 | ecosystem: Environmental > Aquatic > Freshwater > Lake >...
AATGGCTGCAGCGAACCTGTTCAACCCTTGAGCGGCGAGCGTTTCGGCACATTTCCGCGTCGTCTTGCGCGGGTTGCGGAGGTTATCGCGCATTCGCAAGAATGCAGCGACGGTATCTTCGGGTGAACTGGCCAGCAAGCGGCAGAGGAAAGTTTCCGGACTTTCAGCGCTCAATCCGGCCTGCGCCAGTTCCTTTCGATCAAAATCTTTGAGGTTCCAGGTAACGATGGTGACACCGTTCGCCCTGGATAGTTTGCGCGCCGCGACCGCTGCGGCTGCTACATGACGATCCTTGGCGTGGGTTTTTGGGAACAATCGTTCGTGCTGGCGATATCTGCCGATCAAGGCATCGCCAGCCGCCTGGTCGATTAGTTCTCTCACGCGTTGCAAAACGCTGCGGGCAATACCGTAGTCGCGCACTACGTTACGAATCCATTCTTCATGGATTTGATCCGTCCAGTGCGCGCGAATCGCGCCTCCAGAGGCCAGCCACATGAAAAGATCGCGCTGCGCCGCTGGATATAGAACACAAGCGTCGAGCACGACAACTGGCGGCACGATCAATAGCCGAGGCGGTGACGCTGCGATAGCGCGGCGAGTTCCTTGAGCGCCAATTCGCGCTCTGCGTCCCTGGTGCGCTTGTACTTGAGCACGGCAGTGCGGGCGATACGACGGTGGGTCCCGACCTTTGGCAGTTGCGGAATATCACCGGTCTCCAGCAACTTGACCAAATGCGGGCGTGAAACGTTGATCAGGTTCGCTGCCTCCTGCGTGGTCATCGCTTCATCGTCCTCAACGACGCGGACATGTTTGCCGGTGAGCAGCAACTCGGCGGACCGCTCCATCACACCGGTCAATGAATCAACCATGTCTGTGATGGATTCAGGAGGCGTCCGCCGCGGTGCTGCACGGTGGATGGCGGAAACGAGCGCGCGCGCCGACGTTTCACAAGCACTACGCAGCGACGCTGAGCGTTCGCCGCGCGGTTTGGCGGTGCTGGTGGAAGGCATGGGAAATCTCCGGTGAAGAGCTCGTGTCGTTTCGATTATATACAATTAATCGAAACGAATCGACCATCAATTCGGACCAATGGCGCAATGCGGCAGCACCCCTGTCGCCCGAACGCCCGCCAAACGCGCCGAGCGCCGCGAAGTCCTGTAACGGCGCCGGGGCCGCATCGGCTGCAATCAGGGATTCAGCCGTCACACTCGCTCAGGGTCATTCCAGTGTTTATGCCGGCCGAAAATTGACCGGCAAACCGCAGTAATGCTGGTTGAAAATCGAACCCGGTCCGTTTTGCCCCGCCGGCAAATGGCAGGCGTCCGGGCAATTCTGCTTCTTCGACCATCCGACAGGCTGCTAGGGCATGTCTTCTAGTGCATTCTCGACAACCCGCGCCACATGCACCGCCTGCCGCCTGGCCCCATCGGCAATCTGGTGCCGGCAACTGGTCCCATCGGCCACAATCAACGTATCTGCATCCGCCCGGCGCACCGCCGGCAGCAGTGACAGCTCCGCCATCTTCATCGAAACGTCGAAGTGCTCCTTGTCGTAGCCGAAGCTGCCGGCCATGCCGCAGCAGGAGGACTCGATCAGTTCCACCTTGAGGTCGGGGATCAGGCCCAGCACTTTCTGGATCGGGCTTACGGCGTCGAAGGCCTTCTGGTGGCAGTGGCCGTGGAGCAGGGCTTTCTTTTGCGGCAGGGCCTTGAATTTGGCCTTGAAGCGGCCGGCGTCGATTTCGCGGGCGATGAATTCTTCGAAGGTGAATGATTCGAGGGCGAGTCGGCCGGCGGCGGCGCCTAGGTTCATGGCGAGGAATTCGTCGCGCAGCGAGAAGAGGCACGAGGGTTCGAGGCCTACGACGACGGCACCTTGGTCGACCAGGGGCATCAGGTGGTCGATGCTGCGCCTGGCTTCGGCGCGAGCTTCATCGACCTGACCGGTGGCCAGGTAGGTGCGGCCGCAGCACAGCGGGCGTTCGCCTTGCGGCACGCTCATGGTTACTTTGTAGCCGGCGGCTTCCAGCACTTGCTTTGCAGCGGCCAGGTTCTCGGGCTCGAAGTAGTTGTTGAAGGTGTCGGCCCACAGCACTACGTCGCCAGCCATGGGCGTGGTGCCCTTTTTCATGAAGGGTTTGGCTGCCCAGCGGGGCAGGGTGCGGCGGGCGGAAAAGCCGGTGATCTTTTCTGACAGCTTGGCCATGCCGGGGATGGTGTCGCGCAGGTTCATTGCCCAGGCGAAGGTGGAGGCGATTGGCGCGTAGCGCGGCAGGTTGGCGATCAGCTTGTCCTTGAGCGTCAGGCCATGCTTCTTGTTGTAGTGGTGCAGATGCTCGATCTTCATTTTCGCCATATCCACGCCGGTGGGGCAGTCGCGCTTGCAGCCCTTGCAACTGACGCAGAGTTCGAGGGCGTCGTGCACTTCCTGTGAGGCGATGCCTGCATCACCCAACTGGCCGCTGAGCGCCAGGCGCAGGGTGTTGGCGCGGCCGCGGGTCAAGTGCTGCTCGTCTTTGGTGGCGCGATAGCTGGGGCACATGGTGCCGGCATCGAACTTGCGGCAGTGGCCGTTGTTGTTGCACATGTCGACTGCCTTTGCCAGGCCTTGCGCGGGGTCGTGGCCGCTGCCGGGGGCGGTTTGCGCACCGCTCAGGGGATCGCGCTGGACGTCGTACTGGCTCCAGTCGAGCGCGGTCTTCAAGTCCTGCACCGTGTGGCCTGGCTTGAAGCGGAACAGGGTGGCGTCGTCCATCTTCGGGGTGTCGACGATCTTTCCCGGGTTCATCAGGTTGTCGGGGTCGAACAAGGCCTTGATTTCGCGGAAGGCTTGCCCCAGGCGCGGGCCGAATTGCCAGTCGACCCACTCGCCGCGGGCAAGGCCGTCGCCATGCTCGCCGGAATAGGCGCCCTTGTATTCGCGCACCATCGCGCTTGCCTCTTCGGCAATCGCGCGCATCTTCGCCGCGCCGCCTTCGTTGCCGGGCCGGCGCATGTCGAGAATCGGCCGTACATGCAGGGTGCCGACCGAGGCGTGGGCGTACCAGGTGCCTTCGGTGCCGTGCTTGTGGAACACCTCGGTGAGCCTGGCGGTGTAGTCGGCCAGATGCGCAAGCGGCACCGCGCAGTCTTCGATGAAGGAAACCGGCTTGCCGTCACCCTTCATGCTCATCATGATGTTGAGTCCGGCCTTGCGCACTTCCCACAGCGCTTTCTGCGGGCCTTCGTCGGGCATTTCGACCACGCTGCCGGGCAGGCCCAGGTCGGCCATCAGTTCGACCAGTTGCGCTACGCCGGCGAGTTGTTGGCTGCGGTCTTCGCCGGCGAACTCGACCAGCAGGATGGCTTGCGGCCCGCCCGACGCCATGTTCAGCAGCGCGCGGTCGATCACCGGGCGGAAGGCCGGGTTTTCGCGTGCCAGGTCGATCATGGTGCGGTCGACCAGCTCCACGGCCACCGGCTTCAACTTGACGATGTGCTGGGCCGACTCCATCGCCTTGTAGAAGGTCGGGAAATTCACCACCCCCAGTGCCTTGGCCCTGGGCAGCGGCGCCAGTTGCAGGGTGATTTGCCGCGTGTAGGCCAGGGTGCCTTCGGAGCCCACCAGCAGGTGCGCGAGGTTGACGCTGTTGTCCGCCGTGTAGGGTCGTTCGGACATCGGGTGAAAGATGTCGAGGTTGTAGCCGCCCACCCGGCGCAGCACGCGCGGCCACATGCGCTCGATCTCGCCGCTTTCGCGCGACCCCAGGCTAAACAGGTCGGACACCATGCGGCTCATGCGCGGCGACAGCTTTTTCGTGGCGGTCGCGCCGAAGTGGCCGAAGTGTTCCTCGCTGCCATCGGCCAGAATCGCGTCGATCGCCAGCACGTTGTGCACCATGTTGCCGTAGCGGATCGAGCGGCTGCCGCAGGAGTTGTTGCCGGCCATGCCGCCGAGCGTTGCCTGCGCACTGGTCGAAACGTCCACCGGGAACCACAGGCCGTGCGGCTTGAGGAAGGCGTTGAGATGGTCGAGCACCATGCCGGGCTGCACCGTCACGGTCATCGCCTCGCGGTCGAATTCCACCACCTGGTTCAGGTACTTGGCGTTGTCGATCACCAGGCACTCGCCCACGGTCTGACCGCATTGCGAGGTGCCGGCGCCGCGCGGCAGCACCGGCACGCCCAAGTCGCGCGCGATGTGCAGCGCCATGCGCGCATCGTCCGCAGTTTTCGGGATGCACACGCCGACCGGTTCGATCTGGTAGATCGAGGCATCGGTCGAATAGCGGCCTCGCGAGGCGGCGTCGAACAGCACTTCGCAACCGCTGTGCCGCCTGATGAGGCCGCCTAACTTGCTGCGTTTCAACAGGGCATCGGCGCCCGCCGGTGCCAGCGCGGTTTTCGGGTGCGGGGCGTTCATCGATGGGCTCGGGACGCTTGCGTCACACTGGCGCAGAAGCGCTCAAGTCTCTTCGGCAGTGGCAGCCTCGGCCTGGCGAATCGCGTCCAGCATGGTGGCCGGCTCATGCGCGCCGGACAAGGCGACCTTGCGGTTGAAGATGAAAAACGGCACGCCTTCGACCCCCATGCCGCGCGCCTCTTCGTCAGCGGCGCGTACTTCTTCGACCGCACCGGGGTCGTCCAGCCGGGCTTCGACTTCGGCGCGATCCAGACCCGCTTCCACCGCCACATCGATCAGGTTCTGGCGCCTGGTGAAATCGAGGTTGTCAACAAAGTAGGCGTTGAACATGGCTTCGACCACGCGGTCTTGCTGCGGGCCAGGTTCGGCCAGGTCGATGATGCTGTGTGCCGGCAGCGAGTTGGGTTGCTGGTCGATGCCGTCGAAATCCATCTCCAGGCCCTCATCGGCGCCGACCTGCGCCACGCGCTTGTAGTTGGCGCCGCCATTGGGCCCGAACTTGCGACGAATGTATTCCTGGCGCGGAATGCCTTCGAGCGGCATGTCGGGGTTCAGTTGAAACGGCCGCCAGCGGATCTCGGGCGGCGCGGCATCGGGGTTGTCGATCGCATACTGCGCAAGCGCCTGCTCCAGGCGGCGCTTGCCGATATAGCACCAGGGGCAGACAACGTCGGAAATGATGTCGATGGTCAGTGGCATGGTGCGCTCCTTGCGATTGGAATGGGGTGGGGGGTATTTTAGGCGGCTCCGGCCTGCGGCCGCGCCCGGTCAGGCGGCTCCGGCCTGCGGCCGCGCCCGGTCAGGCGGCTGCGGTCTGCGGCCGTGCCCTGAGTTCGACCATGATGGTGGCACGTTTGTTGTGCAAGTGGGTTTCCAGCAGTTGCCGCAGTTTTACGCCATCGCGCGCTTCCAGGCATTTGAGCATTTCCGCGTGCTCGGCCACCGCCTGGTCCCAGCGCTCGGGCGTGAGGTTGGAGCGGTAGCGGGTGGCGAAGATGCGGGTATTCAGGCGCTCGAAGGTTTCGGCTAGCACCGGGTTCCTGGCCGCGGCGCTGATGCAGGCGTGAATGCGCATGTTGGCGCTGAAATAGCCCGGCAGGTCGCGCCTGGCGTGGCTTGCCAGCATGTCGAACTGCAGGGCACGAATCTCGGCGAGTTCGGCCTCGGTTACGTGCTGCGCGGCCAACTCACCAGCCAGACCCTCAAGCGCAGCGATTACCGTGAAGGTGGCTTCGATGTCTTCCAGCACCAGGCGCGCTACCACCGCGCCGCGGTTTTGCTGCAATTCGATCAGGCCGGCACCCGCCAAAAGCTTGAAGGCTTCGCGTAGCGGCGTGCGTGACACATCGAGTTGCTCGCACAGCACCCGCTCGTTCAGGCGCGCACCGGGCGCCAACACGCCTTCGATGATCATCGCCTTCAGGCGCGCGGCAACGGCGGCATGCAGGGCGGAGCGCTCGATGCTGGTGACGGTATCGGCGACGGTTTCGGGCAACATGAATGGATTGTATGCAAAAATTTTACGATGTCAACCATCTAGACTGAATCTCACCATTGACACGGTCGATTCGCTCGCGTAAATTGCATACAAACTAGTTTCTCATGAACCCGGCAGGGGCAACCGCCGCGTCGTTCAACCCTTGAAAGACCCGCAACCATGTTCAAGTACAGCAATGCCAAGGCTGGCCGCCACTTTCTGCAGATTCCCGGCCCCACCAACGTGCCGGACCGCATACTGCGCGCTATCGATCACCCCACCATCGACCATCGTGGTCCGGAATTCGGCGTGCTCGGCAAGAAATGCCTGGCCGGCATGCAGAAGATTTTCCAGACCGAAGCGCCGGTGATCATCTACCCGGCCTCCGGCACCGGGGCGTGGGAAGCAGCGCTGGTCAACACCCTCTCGCCGGGCGATGCGGTGCTGATGTACGAAAGCGGGCAGTTCGCAACACTTTGGAAAAACATCGCCACCAAACTGGGCTTCAAGCCCGAATTCATCGAAGGCGACTGGCGCCGCGCCGCCGTGCCCGAAGCCATCGAGAAGCGCTTGCGTGAAGACACCGGCCAGACAATCAAGGCGGTGGCGGTGGTGCACAACGAAACCTCGACCGGTTGCACCGCGCGCATTGTGGAGATCCGTGCCGCGATCGACCGCGCCTTGCATCCCGCGCTGCTGCTCGTGGATACCATTTCATCGATCGGCTCGATCGACTACCGGCATGATGCATGGGGCGTGGATGTCACCGTGGGCGGCTCGCAAAAAGGCCTGATGCTGCCGCCGGGCCTGTCGTTCAACGCGCTCTCGGCGAAGGCGCTGGAAGCGGCGAAGACCTCAAAATCGCTCAAGTCCTTCTGGGGCTGGGATGAAATGATTGCCGCCAACAAGAACGGTTACTTCCCCTTCACCCCGGCCACCAACCTGCTCTATGGCCTGCATGAGGCGATCGACATGCTGGTCTATGAAGAGGGCCTGCCCAATGTGTTCGCCCGCCACCAGCGCCATGCCGAGGCCACCCGCCGCGCGGTGCGCCGCTGGGCCCAGGCCGGGGCGATGGAAATCCTGTGCCAGGACGAGCGCGAGCATTCCGGCGCGCTCACGGCGATTTTGCTGACTCAGGGCCACAACGCCGATGCGCTGCGCAAGGTGATCCTGGAAAACTTCGACATGTCGCTGGGCCAGGGCCTGGGCAAGGTGTCAGGCAAGGTATTCCGCATCGGCCACCTGGGCGACTTCAACGACCTGACATTGATGGGCACCTTGAGCGGGGTCGAGATGGGCTTCGAGGTGGCGGGCGTACCCTACGCCAGGGGCGGCGCGCAGGCGGCAATGGATTACCTGGCCGAGTGCGCGAAAAAGCCGGCGCTGCGCGCAGTCGCGTAGCGGCTTCGCAATCTTGATGCCCGCTGCAGCCCAGGCTTGCGGCACGCTGCATTGCAGGCGCCGCAGGGCGCCTTCGCCGCGGCTCCCTATGGCGTCGCCGACTCGATCGGACGGCCGTTGGTCATGAGCTTCGCGCCGTTCCACGGTTGACCTTCGAACCACAGCGCAAGCGTGCCCCTGGATGTGGCCACCACGCGCGGATGCGTTGCATCCCGGTTGGCCGCCAGATTCGAGGGGTTCTCGCCCGGATGATGCGCCGACAGGCGATCGCTATCGCGGTTGACGCGCACCGGCTTGCTCCAGTTGGCGCCACCGTCTTTCGATAGCCGATGAAACAGCGGAATGTCGGGCCAGGCGTGAGCGCATGCGCAAAGCCGCTGCAGGCAGCCTGCGCGGCTTCACTGATACACTTCAAAAAAATGGCGGTCGGGCTGATGGTCCGGCAAGATTTTTGCTTTGACTTCAATCGTTGTTCAGCCTTCAGGAGATCGCAAATGTTCAGACTGTTTTCGCTTTTCGGTGCACTCGCCGTCGCCTGCACGCCGGCCTTGGCACAGACCAAGCTCGACATCAGCTTGCCGTGGGGGCCGACCGAATTCCATACCATCAATGCGCAGAATTTCGCCAAACGGGTGGCGGAGGTCACCAAGGGTCAGGTGGTGCTCACGGTTCACGCCGGTGGTTCGCTCGGCATCAAGGCCAACGAATCGATTCGTGCGCTTGAAGACGGCACGGTCGGCTTGGCCGAGTTCGCCGGTTTCCAGAATGTCGGCGAAGTGCCGCTGCTGGGTATCGAGAGCCTGCCCTTCCTGGTCGACGATTACGAGCAGTTGCGCGTGATGCACGGCTTCGCGCGCCCGGCCTGGGAAGCGGCGCTGGCCAAACGTGGCAACAAGGTGTTGTATGTGGTGCCGTGGCCGAGCCAGAATTTCTTTCTCAAGAAAACCGCCAAGGGCATCGACGATCTCAAGGGTGTGCGCATTCGCACCTACGACCGTGTCACCGCCGAGATGGTCAGCAAGATGGGCATGGTGGCGCAGCAGATGAACAACCCGGACATCGTGCCGGCGCTGGCCTCCGGGCGCCTCGATGCGGTGATGACCTCGGGCACCACGGCGGTGTCGCAAAAATACTGGGAGTTTTTGAAGCACACCTACAACACCAACCATTTGTGGGCCTCGAACCTGATGGTGATCGGCAGCGGTACGTGGAACAAGCTGTCGGCCGAGAACCGTGGCGCCATCGAGCGCCTGGCGCGCGAAATGGAACCCGAGTTCTGGAAAGTCAGCCAGGGCGAGCACACCACACGCATGGAAGAGCTGCGCAAGAACGGCATGACCGTCGAACCGGCGTCAGCCGAAATGCTGGGGCGCATGCGTGCTGTGACCCGCCCGATGTGGGACGAGTTCGCCAAGGCCAATGGCGCCGAGGGCGCGAAGATTCTTGCGGACTATCGCGCCCGTACCGGCAAACAGTAAATCGGCGGGAACCCGGCCTTTCGTGGTGAAGTCGGCACTCTCGCGCCTGTGCGCGGCGATCGACCGGGCCAACGAGTGGGGCGCCTGGTTCGCTGCGGCATGCTGCGCGGCGCTGGCCGCCATGCTGATCGTCGAGGTGGGTGTCACCTCGAAGGTCGGCTGGTCGCAACCCTGGGCGGTCGAGTACGCTTCCTACCTGTGTGCGGTGACGCTGTTGGGCGGCGCCGGTTACGCGCTGCGGCATTCCTCGCATATCCGGGTTGCGGTGGCGCTCGAGTACTTTCCGCGACCGCTGGTGCGGGTGCTCGATTTTGCCTGCACCGCCGGAGCGCTTGCGATCACCGGCATCTTGGCCTATGGCTTCTACGACTTGGCCGCGCGCAGTTTCGAGCGTGGCAGCAAGTCCTACTTCACCATGCAGACCCCGTTGTGGATTCCGCAAGGCATGCTGGCCATCGGCGTGTTCCTGCTTCTCGCCGCACTGGTCGCGCGCGCGATTCGCATCCTGATCGGCGAGGCCCCCGACCTGATCGAGGAACGCGCGGCCGGCGAAGGCGCGGCGGAATGAGCAAGCCCGGCGCGGCACACACGCCATGATGGGCCCGTCGATCTTCATCCTCACGGTGATGATGATTCTTTTGATGTCGAGCCTGTGGATCGGCTTCGCATTGCTCGGCACCGGCATCATCGCGCTGGAATGGTATCGCGACATGCCGATTCACCGCGTGCTGTCGCAAGATGTGTGGGGGCGCATCAGCGCGGACGAACTGGTGACCCTGCCGCTATTCATCCTGATGGGCGACATCCTGTTTCACACCAAGCTGTCCGAGTCATTGTTCAAGGGCCTGGCACCGTGGGTCAGCCGCCTGCCCGGCGGACTCCTGCATGTGAATGTGCTGGGCTGCACCCTGTTTGCCGCGGTCTCGGGCTCTTCGGCGGCAACCACCGCGACGGTCGGCCGCATGACCTTGGCCGAGTTGCTCAAGCGCGGCTACAACCGCGATCTGGCGATGGGCTCCCTGGCCGGCTCCGGCACCATCGGCCTGCTGATTCCACCCTCGATCCCGATGGTGGTCTATGGCGTGCTGGCCGAGTGCTCGATCCTCGATCTTTTCATCGCCGGCATCATTCCCGGGTTGGTTGTCGCCGCTTCCTACATCGGCTGGATCATGTTTCGCGCGCTCACCGACCCCACGGTGGTGCCGGCCAACCGCGAAGCGGTGACCTGGGGCGAGCGCTTTCGCTCGATCAAGGATCTGGTGCCGGTGATGTTCCTGATCCTGTCGGTGATCGGCTCGATGTACTCCGGGCTTGCCAGCGTGACCGAAGCGGCGGCCATCGGCGTCGGCGGCGCGCTGGTGGTGGCCGGCGTGCAGCGCTCGCTCAGTTGGCACAACATGAAGCGCGCGCTGCTCTCGACCATTCGCACCTGCTCGATGATCGGCCTGATCCTGTGCGGCGCGCTGTTCCTGGCCAAGGCCATGACCACGCTCGGCATTCCCAGCGCAGTGGCGGCCTGGGTCAAGGCGATGAACCTGTCGCCCTCGATGCTGATCCTGATGTTGCTGATCGTCTACCTGATCCTGGGCACTGCGCTCGACGGTCTGTCGGCGATGGTGATGACTCTGCCGGTGGCGTTGCCGCTGATCGCCGCCGCCGGCTTCGACAAGGTCTGGTTCGGCATCTTCCTGGTGGTGACCATCGAACTGTCGAATGTCTCGCCGCCGGTGGGATTCAACCTTTTCATCATCCAGCAGATGACCGGCGATACCCAGGCCCGGGTGGCTTGGGCCTCGTTGCCGTTCTGCGTGCTGCTGCTGGTGTTTGTGGTGGTGATGACGATCTGGCCCGAGATGATCATGTGGTTGCCCAAGACCATGAAGGGCTGAGCGTACTTCGCTGCGACCTTTTCCTTGGCGCCCGGCGCCCGTGCCGCGATTTCAATCGGTGCCAAGTGCACCCGCAGCAGCTTCAACACTTCGATGCGTCCAACCAAAGGAGGAGTCATGAACCAACGAACCCTGCCCAAGACTGCTGGCTATGTGGGCCTGAACGCGCAGGTGCCGGCACAGCGCCTGGCCAGCGTGGAAGGGCGCGGCGAGGGACTCGACGTGTCGGTCAAGCCGCTGCTGGTGGGTGAAGAGGGGCTGCTGCTGGAAATCGTGCAGGCCAAGGGTGTGCGGGTGCCCAGGCACCAGCATGACGACCACGAGTCGCTGATTTACCTGGTGCGCGGGCGCATGCGGCTTGTTATCGACGGCAGCGAGACCCTGGTCGGCCCGGGCGACGCCTGGATCCACCCGCGCGGCGTGCCGCATCACAGCGAGGCGCTCGAGGAATGCGTGACCATCGAGGTCAAGACGCCGCCGAGAAAAACCTGGTAACGCCCAGAGCGGCCACTTTTCGGCTGCGGCGATGCGCGCGCGCCTCGCGCATCCGCTGATCGACGGCGACGGCCACCTGGTCGAGAGTGCGCCGGTGTTGATGGA
>Ga0163154_10009279_pt1 | contig 11248 bp, 6 predicted proteins | sample OliLakLV19MP9P1_FD_148649 | JGI IMG/M metagenome (GOLD analysis project Ga0163154, IMG submission 148649) | Freshwater microbial mat bacterial communities from Lake Vanda, McMurdo Dry Valleys, Antarctica - Oligotrophic Lake LV.19.MP9.P1 | ecosystem: Environmental > Aquatic > Freshwater > Lake >...
GTGCAGTATCTCGAGCTCAAATCCGCCTGCTTGGAGAAGATGTTTGTTTGAATGCAGAATTCGCAAATAAACTGGCAACGGATTGGAAATGAAATGGATTTAGGATGGTAATCTGACTCCAGTAATTATCTGTAAAACCCACATTATAATTGATTTAGGTGATTTTAAATGAAGGATTGACTTGGAAATGAAATTAGATTTTATTGAATCTATGATTCGATACGAAATGCCCCGAGATTGGATCGCTTACGACCGAATGGCGATCATAGATGAGTTGATCGGAGCCAAATCGGCGATGATGGCTCTGACGGGAATTCCTTACCAGCGGAGCTGGGCGGACGAGTTGCAAAAGATCCAGCTCAAGCGTGAGGTAGCGGGAACTTCACGGATCGAAGGGGCGGAATTTACTGACCGGGAACTGGATGCCGCAATGCGGGAAACCGCCCAAGAGTTAGAAACGCGCTCACAGCGACAGGCTGCGGCAGCGGTGAAAACTTACCGATGGATCGCGCGGCAACCCGCAGACCTCCCGGTGAATCTCGATCTGGTGACCGCGATTCATCGACAGATGGTAACGGGTTGTGATGAGGATCATTGTCCGCCAGGACAGATGAGGACACACGATCAAAACGTCACCTTTGGTGCCCCGAGGCATCGTGGTTGTGAGGGGGGACAGGGCTGCACGGAAGCCATGCAGCAACTGACCCATGCCGTGCAGACTGTGTTTAGAGCGCATGATCCACTGATTCAGGCACTGGCATTGCATTATCATTTTGCCGCCATCCACCCGTTTCTAGATGGCAATGGCCGCACTGCACGGGCACTGGAAGCATTGATGCTTCAGCGCACCGGGCTCCGTGACACGCTTTTCATTGCAATGTCGAACTACTACTACGAGCAGAAGGTCGGTTATCTGAACGCACTGCACGAAACAGGGGAAGATAGACAGCACGAAACAGGGGAAGATAGACATCAACTGAATGCGTTTCTAAAGTTCGCACTACGCGGCATTGAAAGCCAGTGTAAGCGGCTGTTCTCGGAGATCAAATTACAGGTCAGCAAGGCACTTTTCCGCAATACGGTCACGGATCTTTTTGGTAGGCTGCAAACCCAGCGGAAACGTGCGATTTCTGAGCGGCAGGTTCAGGTTCTCAATCTCCTGTTGGACACTGAGGAAATCACTCTGGCGGAATTAACCAAGCGGACAGCTCATATTTACAAGGTGAAGAATCCCGTGAAGGCATTGATCCGCGACCTCAATTATCTGATTGAGCTAAAGGCGATAGGTGCACAAGCGCTGCCAGAACACACTGGGCACCGTCTTTTCATCCGCCTCGAATGGCCAACGCAAATCACGGAAACAGAGTTTTTCCGGCAGGTGAAAGCCATGCCGAAAGCAAAGGTTCATGGGTTCCTCTCGACATGAGATTACGCTAGCAACTAACACCGCCCGCGTTTTTTGATCTAAAAATTGACCACTAATTGACTCGTCCATGAGAATCTTTCCCTAAAGAACCTGAAGGGACGGACAAACTATTTGTCAATGGAGGATAGCCACTCCTGTCTGTTCTCTTTTTCGGGTGAGCAGCCCGTACATTCTAATCTCCGTTTTCGCAGATTCCATTTTCCTGCACTTTTCCTAAAATCTGCGTAAATCCTACTTAATCTGCGGTTCAAAACTGTTTCGGTGTCATAGTTACTGTGGAGTGTCGTTAGTGGGTAGGACCCAGTAAAGGCGGAAGGAGGGGGAAGAGACCGATAGGGTTAAGTTTTTGTCGAGGGCGAAGTGGTCGGGGGCGGGTTCGTGGAAGAGGCGGAAGGCCGTCGATATGGGGTAACCAGGGGTTTGTGAGACATTTTTTTCGGTGATATCTTTATTACCTAAAACTTGGAGGGAGTTCGCCAACAAACGTTGGGGGTCATAAGCAATGACGACCTTTACTTTTCTCTGGCGGAGGATGCTCAGGGAATCATCCGTCGATAACGACGTGTAGAATCGGGCGGAATCGATGATGCCTGGGAGGCTTTGGTGACTGGAGCTGGCGATGACAGGGTTATCGGACCAATAAGCCATGGCCGGGGAAAACCACCAGGGCGCGAGAATTGGGGTGTGGGATTGGGTTGGGATATACTCGGTGAGCTGCCTCAACGCACGCTGTTCAACGAACCGCTCCTGAAGTTCCGGGGTTAAATCGAATCCACGATCTACAGTCTTAAAGACCGGATAAAGCAGACCGACAAACAGGATCCAGTTCCATACCCTGCCCTTCATGGACCCAAGGATAGCTGGGATGAGCAACGCAAAAAACAGAGCAAATACGGGGGCCCAGCGTGCTTGATAAAGGGTCAGAAAAAAGGTGCAAAAAAACATGATCAACGTGGGGAGAAAAAAATCGTGGCGGAGGGCTTTAAATCTCCAACAATGAATCAAGAAGAGAGGAGACACCCAAAAGAGCCATCCGTACCAAGGGGTCAAACTTTGCCATGGAGTATGCTTTAATTCTCCAATACTCCCGAACCACCCGGTTAAATCACGATTTTTCCAGAACAGAAAATCCAATTTTAAACCTTCAACAGCGAGATAAACCAACAACACAAGGGCGGCAGAGAAAATCATGACCTTAACCCTTTTAAAATTCAAAAACCGGAAAAGGCACAGGTTTAAAAGGATGATAACGATCAGGGGTTCATAAAAAGAAACCCACAGCGCGAAACCTGTGATCAACCCAGAAGTGATGGCCCAGAATCGTGCGGTTCGTTCTTGTACCTCCGACTCGATGACACTAGGGCTGGATTTAGCCTGAACTACACAAGACACCCATTCATAATAGACAACCGTCAATAAGACGACGCACAAACATATCAAACTCTGGTGATCAGGGCGCCCGACAGAAAAGGCCCAAAGCAGCGGAGGTGAAAAGATAAAGGCCAATCGGATCATCCATCGCGCATTCGGTTTATCATGAAACCGGAAACGCGTCCAAAACCAGAGCACCAGTGTGGCGACAGCCCCTAAAACCGGAGAAACAAGCGCACCAGCGATGTCCCGAGCCTGATGAGAGCCTGCGATTTCTAACAGCCATTTGAGAAAGAGAATGCAGTAATCCAAAGGTATCGTTGCATGAGAAACAATCCCATCCGGGTAATTTTCGAAGGCATGAGTACGCACGACCCAAGTTGAAGGTTCTTCCAATAACCGAACCCGTGCCATACGCGTATAACAATCTGCATCCAGGAAATAAACCTGGCCGCTATTAAACACATAGCGGGCATTAGAAAAAGTGAGGCAAAGGAAAGTCGTCAGGTAGGTTAACAAACCCAGTGTTGCCCATAGTCGGGATATCCATTTCACGTTTTTACCTTATAGAGTTAGGATGATTTGACAAGCTGGCGCATCCAGTAAAATGGAAAATCCTGCGCTTTTCCTCCAAACAACGTAGCGCAGACTTTCCGGCCTAGGCTTCCACCCTACCGTGACAAGGTCGTCGGGATTCCTCCCACAAAAGAGCACAGACAGGATTGTCTATGTCACATTAGCCGGCGCCCATAAATGGCCGGAAAAACAAGAGCGTAGAACACACAATCCTGCATATTTCCCTCCAACAGCCGACCTTAAATTCCTTAACTCACGAAAGCTCACGTATACACAGATTCGTGAATTATTTTTGGGCATTTTTAAAAAACCTTTCTCTCTGCTTGATATTTTTGCTGTTCAGGAGAAAATACGGCCTGTCTTTACTCAACCAGCCTTATGATTGGATTTGGCCGTTACAATTTACTATTAAAACTTGGTCAAGGGGGCATGGGTGCCGTTTACCTTGCACGGCAGAAAGCCCTGAAACGGTTTTGTGCGATTAAATTAATAAGCGAATCGATTGCCTCGGATGAGGAAGTAAGGGCGCGATTTTTGCGAGAAGCTCGGGCGACCGCGTCGTTGTCACACTCCAATCTGGTGTCTGTATTCGATTGTGACACCTATAAAGGCCAGACATTTATCGCGATGGAGTTTGTCGAAGGGCTTACACTTGGAGAAATTCTTAAGCAAGGCAAAGTGCCCCTGCCCCTTGCCCTGTATTTTCTGCATCAAGCCGTTACAGGATTAGATTACATTCACACCAACGGAATCATTCATCGGGACATTAAACCTGACAACTTGATTGTGAACCAGCGTGGAGGCCTAAAGATAATGGATTTAGGACTCGCCACAAACAAAGTAGAAAACGATGTCACACTGACCGCAGCAGGAACCATGATGGGATCGCCTCATTACATGAGTCCAGAGCAGATCAACGATTCCAAGGACACAGACCAGAGAGCCGACCTGTATTCCATAGGAGTGACGTTTTATCAATTGCTGACAGGAACAGTGCCGTATCCTCGGACTTCAGCTACAGCAATACTCGTGGCGCATTTAAACGAGCCATTTCCTTCCGTGTCATTGGACGATGCTGAGCTCACCCAGCGATTAGACACTTTTTTGGACACGATGACCGCGAAGGACCGGGACGTTCGGCGCAGTTCGGCAGGAGAACTCCTCACCGACATCCACGGATGGTTGACCGAATTTCCGATGGACGATGCATCCAATGATTGTTTTGGGCATTTGGGTTTCCAAGAGAGGTCAGTTGAATCGTTGTTACTGAAAGAAGGAGTTAAAAAGGAGGAAATTGACGCCAACTTAGTGGAGGACGATACATCGTTGACCAGGCCAAAAACGCCTATTAAACAAACCCCATTAACGCCGACAGCTCCCCAGACCATACCAGCGAACGTCTTTTCGACCATTGCATTTCGTGAACCTGAGCCAGACACGAACTATAAAATATGGGGTTATCTATTTGCGATTATCATTTTATCTGGCGTTGGTTTTTATTTGTATAAAACCGTTTATAAATGGAACCCTCCACCCACCAACGTTTCGGAAGAGTTTAAAAATCCTGAGCCTCCTACCTTTCAAGAGGAACAAAGTATTCCTTCACAACCACAACCAGAGCCTGAAACGGCCGGAACTGGAGCTATCGGTATTAAAACCAATCCACCAGATGCCACCGTCGAAATATCTGATCAAACGAAGCAAAGCCCAGCTCAATTTTTAAACATTCCCCTCGGCACGCATAAATTGAAAATATCCAAAGAAGGGTTCGATACTATAGTCGAGGACATCGCTATCGAACAAGGACACAAAAACTCCACGTTCCTCCTGAGCAAAATTAGTTCCAGCGTCAATATCCTTACAAACCCGCAAGGAGCGGTCATCTCGTACCAAGGCGAAACCCAAGGTGAATCGCCCGCGGTCGTTAAAGGCAGGCCCGGGGATAGAAGGGTCTATCAAATTAAAAAGGACGGTTTTAACGATATGGAAGTGACCTTAACCTTCGGGAGTGATGACAACACGATAAACGTCCCCTTAACCCCCCTCGCCATGGGAGATCCAGCAGGGCGAAATTCAAGGAGCCCTGCTTCTCTTCCTGCGGCACAACCCACCCCTGCCATTCGAAAAAAAGCACCCCAGGAAATTATTAATTTAAACCTAACTTCACTTTCTTCAGCCAATTGCACAGTAAAAGCCGATGAAATTCTGACGACAATCCAAGGCCTTCCTAAAGACCAATGGGACGCAGGATCAGGCTATGTGTTCCAAACTTTAAAGAACCGAATGGTAGAGGAAAACGTAGATCAATCGGGCGATATTTCCAAGGCCATCTCGGATCTAAATTCTATCTTTATCCAAGCCAGAAGCCATTCACCAGAAGATTTCCTGAGTCAAAAGCAGGAAATGACTAATCGCCTCAAAAGAGCTCTGAACAAAGGGTTTGGCGTTCCCCAAAGCTGACCTTGCGACACTCAGTGACCGATTCCTGCAATTGCAACTTGGCGGTCAAGTAGGCTTTAAACAAATCTTAAGTTCACAAAAAAAGGCCGGTGTTTAAGACCGGCCTTTCGTCGATTGAAAAATGAGTGGGTTATCCGTAGGACTTTGAAAATTTCTTTTTATGTTCCTGAGCGTCCGAGGGAGATGGGTCAATTTTACTCGGCGCAGCAAAGGCTGTTTTCACTGGTGGCACTGATTCCTGAGGACCTTTTGACTCAAGCGTCGAAGTGGCTTGCAAGGGCGCCTCACTTTCGGAATCTTCATTAAGACTTTCGCGAGCCCCAACACCCGCGACCTCAACAAAAGCAAGTTTACAAGTCTGGAGTGCCTGATTTAACGCACTTTTTTCATCCGCGTTAAGGTTGCCTCGTGTTTTTATTTCAATAATTTCCATTTGATCGATGAAAATCCGACCGACCTCCACGTTAACCTCAGCACGCCCTGTTTGGGGATGCGGAATTTTACCCAGATATAAGAGCGCCTGTTGGGCGTTCATCATAATCATATCGATGAACCGAGCGGTCACTTCGCTCTGGTTCCCACTGCTTCTTTGAATTTCAGCCATATAAAAACCCTAATCGTTGCGTAGAAAAAATCTACTTTTTGTTTGGAGGAGTTGGTGCTTTGGGTTGTGGCGTAGGACTCACGATGATTGTTGCCATGTTAGGTGTTCCCAAATATTTGCGAGCCGCAGCCGTCACCTGATCCTTCGTTACTGCTTCAACCTCTTTGTCGTAGGACAGATAATGGTTATAACCCTCACCGTACAACTCATCTAGCGCGGTTTTATAAGCCAAACCTGCAAGGTTCTGATTTTCCACTTTTTGGCTACCGGTAAGCTTGGTCTTGGCTCGTTTAAACTCATCATCCGTTAACCCTTTATCAGCCAGCAACTTGATTTCATTAAGCATTTCCGTCTGAACAGAATCAATTTTCCCCGGGTCTGTCCCCACATAAAAGAAGAAATAACCGGGATCATACCCAACCATCTGGCGGGCCCCCACAAAATAAGCCAAGCCCATGTTTTCCCGAATCCGGATAAAAAATCTTGAGCCAAGATCCGAACTGGCCTCCTCAAGAATCTCCAAGGCATTCCTGTCTTTTGATTTCATATCAACTCCATTAAAACCGAAGAAAAGAATCGCCTGATTCTTCTCCGCGGCCTCCCGGACAGATTTCCCACCCACAAGAGGCGGGACTGTTTGATGAGCAATTACCAGTGACGTATCGCCTGTTGGTAAAGCCCCAAAAGCTTTGGTGACCGCAGCCTTCACGTCCTCAGCATTGACATCGCCGAACACAGAAATCACGGTATTCTTTCCCGTGGCAAACCTACGATGATGCCCACTCAGCGCCTCAGGAGTGAGAGCTTTCACAGATTGTTCTGTCCCGAGCGCGTTCATGCCATAAGGATGAGCTGGGTACAAAGTCTTCAAAAGATTAATCCGAGCCAGGGCCATCGGCTGTTCTTTTTCAGTCTGAATATCCGCCAATTGAATCAGTTTTTCCCGTTCAACAGCCGCAGATGAAAAAGCCGGGTTCAGGAAAACATCCGCCGCGATATCGAGACCCAATTTGAAATCGGATTTAAGAACCTCAACAGCGACACTTGAAGAATTGGAACCAGATTCCGAGCTGATACTGCCGCCTGCGTTTTCAATAGCATCGGCAATTTCTTCCGCTGACCTAGATTTAGTGCCCTTGATCAACAGGCGAGAAGTCAGACGGCTAATCCCATTATTATCCGGATTTTCAGCTAGAATGCCCCCCATGGAAACCGTGCGAATACTCACAAAAGGCAAACGCGCATCTTCCTTAACAAGAAGCCGAATACCGTTAGGAAGTTCAAATTTTTGGATAGGTTTATCCTCAACAGCCTTGGATTCCATCCCGATATTTTTTAATGAACCCATGGGATTTGAAGAAACAACAGTTTGCCCCGTTTCGATTAAATAAGCCCGGGCAACCCTTTGAAGGTCTTCACGAGTTACTTTTTGAATAGCGTCAAGATAACGCTTGGTGAAGCTCAGATCACGGGTCATGAAATAATTGCTACCAAGTTCTGCGGCCATACCAGCCATGGTCCGGCGACTATTAAGTTGGCCAACCAAAATGGACCGTTTTGCTTTTGAAACCTCCGCCTCACTCACAAGACTGCCCTGGAGTTTTTTAATCTCCGCATCCACAGCCTCTTCAACCTGCGCTCGTTTATCCGGGTCCATCATCGCTGAAACCCCGAACAATCCATCGTACGCCGGGGTGTATGAAAATGATTCGATAGACTTAACAATAGCCCGCTTGTCGCGTAGTTCTTTGTAGAGCCTGGAACTACGGCCCTGACCAAGGATGTATGCGAGAATATCCAACGCGGGCATATCCGGATGGGAAATACTAGGGATATGCCAAGCCATTTCAATCCTGGAAATGTTAACATTCGATTCCCGATGAACCTCACGTTTGCCCAGTTGCCGAGGTTCCGTAGGAATGAGGTCTGGAGGTAAAGGCCCGCGTTTCCAATCTGAAACGAGTTTTCTCATTTTTTCTTCAACCGCCTGCCCATCCACATCACCCACGATGACGTAGGTTATATTTTGAGGTACATACTTGAGTTTATAATATTCCAAGACATCTTGGCGGGTAAGCCGATCGTAAATCTGTTTGTGACCAATAACCGGGTATCGATAAGGGTGTATGGAGTAAGCTTGCTCGAATAGGAGAAGACCAAGCATGCGGTCCGGATTATCGTAACCCATCGCGAACTCGCGCCGAATCACTTCCTGTTCCTTGTCGTATTCCTCAGCAGGCAAAGTGGAATTCCTCATGGCGTCAGCAAGGACTTCCGTAAAGATATCCCAACCTTTGCTGGGTCCATCTATATGATATACCGTTCGATCGTAAGAAGTGTAAGCGTTGACGTACCCACCATAATCCTGAATCGTGAGTGCAATCTGCGAGTTTGAACGAGTCGACGTTCCTTTAAAAAGCATGTGCTCCAAAATATGACTCAATCCAGCGCCCATCCACTTACCTTCATGGATACTCCCCGTATTCACCCACATCTGACAACTGACGACAGGGGCGCTACGGTCCTCTTTAATAACTACGCTAAACCCATTATCAAAAACGATCAGACGTGCATTTAAAGAAGGCACATCAATTTTGCCCGATGATGTTTTAGACGCACTTACAACAGGTTCGGCGGTAACGCTTGTATTCATTTTTTTATCAGGATTTTTGACAGCAGTTCTAGGTTTTGTTGCAGCCGATAGGCATAAACTAGGTAATAGAAAATATAAAAACAGGGGGAAGGCAAACCGGCGAAAGAAAGTGAATTTAATTATGTCCTTGAGCCACATCATGGTGGCGGGTGGCGATACTCTCGCGGTACGGTTTAGTAGGTTGAAACGGTTTAACGAAAGCATCATCGAAATTAAACCCGTTTTTGAAATCATCAAGTTTATCATTGTCGGTTTTTCCTAAAACTCCTTTATTCACGAGATTAAACACAACCTCCCCAAAATTTTCGCAATTGCGGATACCCCAGCATTCAAAAACCGTTTTGCTCATCGGTCCAAATTGGTCCAAAGCATAATCCCGAATCCCTTCCAGGAGTTCCTGACCTGAGACGTGCTGATTCGTTTGCTGCGCCTTTTTCAAGCGTTTCATGGTGTGGTTGAGCGCCTCACGCACAAAGTGATAAGCCTCTTCGTCAAAGCGAGAGTCCTCGCAAATGATGGTAGTTAAAGCCTCGTGAAAACTAATTTTTTTCATTTTTGTACCGAACGCGCCGGGAGTTCCCGGGACACTTGTTGTTGAGACCGCCAAACTTTTACCACACCCCCAAGGAGTCCTGTAAAAATAATTAGGGCAATCAACAGTTTCTCTTCTTTTGTTAGCCAGAACATGATCCAGCATTTAGTTTATGCCAGATGCTTTCAAAATTGCAACAGCCTCCCTAAAAAGCAAATGAAATGACGCAAGCCTTGAAACTCTTACCACTTGACGCAATGACTTTTGTCATATCTCCAACTAAACAAGTGGCCTTTCATTCATTACGTTGTTCCCGCTATCTCTCTAAAATAACGGTCAAGGCTGACCGTTTAACATAAATGGTTCAGTTCATTTGCAAAACAAAGGGGAAGTTTTATCTTGCTCATCCTAGCGGAGCTGATTAACTGCCCCGCTCTTTAACACTTTTTCCATCAGGGATTTATATGCAACACATTAGAAATATTGCGATCATCGCACACGTCGACCACGGTAAAACCACGCTTGTCGACCAGCTCCTTAAACAGTCTGGAACTTTCCGCGCTAACCAACATACCGATGAACGTATGATGGATTCCATGGACCTTGAACGTGAAAAGGGAATTACGATCAAAGCCAAAAACGCCGCCTTTAAGTACAAAGATTACCATATTAACATCGTCGACACTCCGGGCCACGCAGACTTCGGCGGCGAAGTAGAACGTATTCTTAAAATGATTGATGGCGTACTCCTTGTCGTTGACGCATTCGACGGCCCTCAAGCCCAGACGAAGTTTGTGCTGCGCAAAGCGTTGGAAGTCGGCGCTAAACCCATCGTTGTCATTAACAAAATCGACCGTGACAACTCAAGACCCCATAAAGTCTTGGACATGATTTTTGAACTCTTCATGGAACTCCACGCAACCGATGCGCAATTAGATTTCCCAGTTGTTTATTGCTCCGCTAAAAATGGATATGCCATGCTGGAAATGGAACATAAAGGTCCGGACATGGTTCCTTTATTTGACACCATTATTGCAAAAATTCCACCTCCTCAAGTCGACTTGGCTGCCCCTTTCACAATGCTCATTTCTAACCTCGATTACAGCGAGTATTTGGGTCGAATCGTTTATGGAAAAATCATCGGTGGACGCATTAACAAGGGTGATCCTGTTTTCCGTATCACTAAAGAAGGGCGCCGCGAGCGCGCTGAAGTCACTGCTATTTTCTCTCATAGTGGTATGTTGAAAATTGAAATCGAACATGCCAGTGCAGGAAATATTGTGGGTATTTCTGGGTTTGACGATGCTTATATCGGTGAAACCATTTGCCAAAGCGAAACACAGCAACCCCTTCCATTTACTGAGATCGACCCGCCTACAATCCAAATGCAGATTTGCGTGAACGACTCCCCGCTCGCGGGCAAAGAAGGAAAGTTTTTGACCGCACGCAACATCCGCGAACGATTGACCCGTGAAACCTACACAAACGTCAGTTTGCACGTTGAGGAAACTGACTCCGCATCTGTCTTTAAAGTTTCCGCACGCGGCGAAATGCAGATTGCCATCCTAGTGGAGCAAATGCGCCGCGAAGGTTTTGAACTGATGGTCTCCCGTCCTGAAGTTATCT
>Ga0163154_10009283_pt1 | contig 11244 bp, 11 predicted proteins | sample OliLakLV19MP9P1_FD_148649 | JGI IMG/M metagenome (GOLD analysis project Ga0163154, IMG submission 148649) | Freshwater microbial mat bacterial communities from Lake Vanda, McMurdo Dry Valleys, Antarctica - Oligotrophic Lake LV.19.MP9.P1 | ecosystem: Environmental > Aquatic > Freshwater > Lake >...
CAATGGAACGCCCCGGCTCCTGCTCCAAAATGGGATATGGGAGTCCCGCGTTATCAAGCGCGGCTTTCAGGCGTGTGGTCACGGTTTCGGCGAAAGCGTCATAGTCGGGCGGTTCCTGCGTGGACAGATAGCGCACGCCCAGCCCGCCGCCGATATTGAGCCGTTCGACGTTTGCGCCCGTTGCTGCCACAATGGAGCGCATGAGATTGACCATAATTTCTGTTGCTTGCTCGTGCGTCTCGGTATCTAAGAGCTGCGAACCGACATGACAGTGAATGCCCTTGAAGTCTAAGCCTTCGGCGGCGATCACCTGTTTGACAGCGTTCAGGGCGGAACCGTCAGCGATATTGAATCCAAATTTCGTGTCGGCTTGCCCGGTGCGAATCAATCGGTGCGTTTTCGGATCGACTCCCGGCGCGGCACGAACCAGCACATCCACACTTGCCTTATGTTTCTCTACGATTTCTGCGAGCCATTCGATTTCCAAAAAATTGTCGAGAACAATGTGTCCGATTCTGCGTTCGACGGCGGTTTCTAATTCGAGGCGCGATTTGTTGTTGCCGTGCAGAGCGAGTTTGGCGGCAGGGAACCCGGCTTCGAGGGCGACATACATCTCGCCGAGCGAAGCAACGTCCATATTCAAGCCTTCTTGCAAGACCAGTCGCGCCATCGCCATTGTGAGAAACGCTTTGCTGGCATAGAAAATCTCGTTTTTGGGGTAGCGTTTCTCGAACGCCGCTTTGTAGGCGCGGCAGTAGGCGCGGATCGTGGCTTCGTCCATGACATAAAGCGGAGTGCCGTATTCCAGTGCGAGCGCGACGGTATCACAACCGCCGACCTCCAAATGCCCCTGTGCATTGAGGCGTTGCGTTCCCAAAAGCATAATTCTCTGTTCTCGTCCTTATTTTGTCTCTGAAATCTCTACTGACAAAAGAAACCGCCTCCGAACGAATCGGCAGCGGCTCTCTCGCTCTCGTTTCTATAAAAGATTATACCTCATGTACGCGCTCCGGTTTTCGTCGTTATGCTATCAAACCTTGTTCCCGGAGGCTGAGCGTCCATTGCTCCAAAGATTGGACGGGAAATTCTCGCGACCAACGTCCTTGCCATTCGGATTCATTGTATCGCCCTTGCAGTCCGCGTATCGCTCTCCAAAATGGGAGGGCAGCCTGTGCGTAAGAACAGACTGTTGTCAACCGAAGGTTTCCGTCTGATTGACTGCGGCGCGAGTCGGCATATTCCCATACTATCAGTGTGATATTCTCAGCGTTTCGGGCGAACTGAAACTCATACTCGGCGGGTTCAAGGTTCCATATCATGGTACGGGCTTCATTTGCCAAAAGCAAGGCGTGCAGTGATGTGATCAGCATTTCTAAACTCGGATAAATATCAGAAGCATCGAAAGACAGATTTCCTGTATCGCAAGAGATACTGACAGGAAGCCAGCCCGCTTCTGGCTCACCAAACACAACGCGCATTATTTTTGCTCCTGTTCAATCCACCAAAACACTCACTGGCTTTTTATAGATTTGCCCTATCGCAAAGCAGCAGGAAGAAAAGAATTCAGCGTTTCGGAACCGTGAGGCGTGAGCAGCCAACCCAGCACCCCACAGTTGAGAATAACAGTGATCCAGAAAACGAGCAGAAATTCCTCTTTTTTCGATTTGTGACGTAGGCTTTGCTGTGCAATCAAGGCTCCGCACCAACCGCCAAGTAACGCCAGCAGATGCAAAGTGCTTTCCGATGTGCGCCATGTGCCGTTTTGTGCCGCCTGCTTATCCGCCTTGTAGACAACATAAGTCAACAGGCTTGCACCAAGATAAAAGGCACTGAGAAAAACGGGTAGTCTGCCCATTGCCGCCAGTGTTATTAAAAGCACAAAAAAGACTGTCGCGACAACCGTTGCAAGCCCAACTTTCTCCTGCGCCGAATAAATCGCTTCAGTCTGCTCATCTGTGTAAACGACTTGGATGGCTCGCAGACGCCCTTGATCATCGGTGGTCACTTCATAGGTGACCGTTTCATTGCCAACAGGACGCCACGTTCGATTGGTCAATGCTTTAACATGAACGAATATCTGCTTGCCGTCGCCGTTTTGCGTGATGAACCCAAAGCCCTTGTCGTCTTTCCATGTGGTGATTTTGCCTTGATAACGCATGGTTGTTTTTAATCTTAATCATCTCTCAATTCACGTTTAGAGCATATTGAAAAAGTCTTTGCTTACTAAACTCTCAACCTTTGCTGAATGGCTATTCACGCGAATTTAGCGCGAAGAAACTCAGGTCTGACGAGTGAGAAGTCGTTTCTATGAGTTCAGAAATAAAACAACCAAAGACTTTTTCAATATGCTCTAGACAAAATTTAGCCTTTTCGGGCTTGGAATTGAATCAAATAGTAGGCAAATGAGATTGAAAAATCTCTCTGGAATAATTACAAGGAATTTATGGCACGTTGCCGCAGCGAACGGGCTATACCCAACTTGCCATAAATTCCGAGCATAAGTTTTGAGAAATGCTTCTCAATCTCATTGACGCTTACTAGCTCACCCCCCGCAGGCGGGTACTTTCAGTACCCGCCTGCGGGGGGTGAGTCATCAATTATACCTCAAGTCGCCGGTCTCATTTTCGCTCTGTTTACTGGAATCCTGCCTTTACCATGTGACTAACAAGTTCGCATTACCTCAACCACCAGAAAGAACGCGACCATATAAAGCGAGCGTCGTATAAGTCACCGCCTACGCAAATTCTTTTCCTCACAAGGCTATCCCTCGAACATCCGTTTGAGTGGAGCCTCGATCATTTTCAGTCCGGCATAGCCCCCGGCGCGGCTTTTCATGTTGCCTTCGGCGTCGAAAAGATAGTAAGCGGGAAACAGCTCATTTTGGAATCGCTCGCCGATGGTGTGCTGATTGTCGATGGCGCAGGGTTCGGTGAGGTTCATGGCGGCGGCGTCTTTGCGAACGGCGTCGCGGTCTAAATCTTCGGGCTGACGCGGCATATGGACAGCAACGACTTTCAGACCTTTGGCGGCGTATTGGTCGCGCCACTCCGCAACTGTGGGCATATTGTCGTGGCAAATCGGGCAACTGATCGCCCAGAAATGTACCAATGTCGGGCTTCCAATCAGCGATTCCCGATGGGTTTCACTGTTTATCCACTCTGTCGCGCCTGTCAATTCCGGCAGGGGCGTTCCACTTCGCAAGGGCATTTTTCTCTTCTCCTCAAAAGTTAGTTGTTCGGGAGCGGTGGCAACAGATCGGCAACCGCAATGTCACACTCAGGCATGGCAAGAGGTTTGACGGCGTCGCTTTCCGTGTAAATTGTTGTTTCCGCATAATGCCAGCGCGTCGCGTTGAATTCATGGGGCTGTGGCTGGCGATAGACTTCCAATTGCCGATCCACCAAATTGAGTATCCAATAATCGGCAATTTGGGCTTTGGCATAAATTTGCAGTTTGCGCTGTCTGTCCGTTCGCAGCGTGGTATCGGAGATTTCCATCACCAGAACAGCACTCTGCGGATGATCGATGAGATAATCGTCCTCAGAACCCGTGACGATGACAATATCAGGCAGCGGCTGACTGCGTGCGCCCGTTGCCAGCGGCAACTGACCGCGCACATCATAGCCCGCTGCAAAAAGCCGTGCCAGCAGTTTTTCTGCTTTGCGCTGTGCGGCGGCGTGCGGTGTATTCACCCTGCGCTCCTTCTCGACAATCTCGCCGTCCAGCAATTCCAGACGTTCCTCGGCACGAAAAAGACCGAGCGACTCCGCACGCACAAACTCGGCGCGTGTCCATCGGCGCGGTTTCGGAAGGCGTTGGCGCGGCAAATTCAGCGATAGTACAGGGGAGGTCATCAGGTTTCCTTTCTGTGATATTTTATGATACCCTACGAGCGGCGGCGGGCGTTAAACGCCGAAGTTCTCAAAAAAGTGACCGCCAACCCGCGATTCATGGGGTATACTAACCGGACGCGACGGACGTAAACACGACCGTCTCTTTTGTTGCAACTCTCATTGACAACTGAATACACCGTCGGCTACAATACCCGCACGCGCTCAAGACATCGCAATTTTCTTGTGCCGCCAACAGGGAGACTGATTTCTCGTGCCGTCCCAAAATCCGCCTGAATTTGCCGCCAACCGTCCTGCCGTGCGCCCTGTGGGTGACGCGCCGCGCCTCGACGACAGTCTGCAATTTCTCAAAGGCGTGGGATTGCAAGCGGCGACTGTTCTCGCGAAACTGGAACTGCATACCGTTGCCGACCTGCTCAAGCATCTGCCGCGCCGCTGGGAAGACCGCTCGCACTTTCGCCGCGTCGCCGATGTCCAAACCGGTGAATACGTCACGGTTTGCGGCACAGTCATCGCTGCGACCACCAAGTATCCGAGACCGAAAATGCAGATCACCGAAGTTCTGCTTGACGATCAAGGCTCCGCGCTCAAGCTCATCTGGTTCAATCAGCCCTATATGGAAAAGACCTTCAAGGGGTTTGCCGCCACGCGCCGCGCTCTCGTCGTGTATGGACAGGCGAAACGCTCCGGCTGGACAATTGAGATTCAGAATCCCGAATGGGAAGAGGTCAACGAGGACGGCGACTCGCTCGGCATGAACCGCATCGTGCCGATCTATCCGCTGACCGAAGGCATAAGACAGGGACGCTTTCGCAAACTGATCGACAGCGTTCTGACCTCGCACGCGCCGCTTTTGGAAGAAAGTCTGCCCGCGCCGATCATCTTGAAGCATCGGCTTATCGGTATTCACTCCGCCACGCGCAATATCCATTTTCCTGAAAGCGAAGAGCATCTGCACGAAGCCCGCCGCCGCATGATTTTCGAGGAGTTTTTCCGGTTGCAGACCCTGCTTGCCCTGCGCCGCTTGCAGAACTGCCACGAATCGCACGGCATTCTCTTCCAAGTGGATTTGCCGCAGCTCAACGCCGACCTTGCCGAGATTGTGCCGTTTCAACTGACAAACGCCCAACAGCGTTCTATCGCCGAGATCGCACAGGACGTGACGAGCGGCAGAAATATGAACCGCTTGGTTCAGGGCGATGTCGGCAGCGGCAAAACGATGGTCGCCCTCGCCGCAATGCTGATGTCCGTCCAAAACGGGTATCAGGCGGCGTTGATGGCTCCGACAGAGATTTTGGCACAGCAGCACGCGCTCGTTCTGCGCGGATTGCTCGAACCGATTGGAATGGCAGTCGAGCTCTCGCTTGGCAGTCAAACGGAGAAGCAAAAACGCGAAATTCGTGACCGCCTGATGACCGGACAATCGCGCCTTGTAGTCGGCACGCACGCCTTGATTCAAGAGGGCGTCGAATTTGCGTCGCTCGGCTTGGTAGTCATAGACGAACAGCACCGATTCGGTGTTTTGCAGCGTCAGGCACTCGCGAAAAAAGGCAAACGTCCGCACGTTTTGGTGATGACAGCAACGCCGATCCCGCGTACTTTAACCCTGACGCTTTACGGTGACTTGGACGTTTCGGTTTTAGATGAACTGCCACCGGGACGCAAACCGATCACCACACACTGGAAATCGGCGGACAAACGGGCGCAAGTCTATGCGGGCGCACAAAAACTTTTGGATGAAGGCAGACAAGTTTATGTCGTCTGCCCGCTTGTCGAAGACAGCGAAAAACTTCAGGCGAAAAGTGCCACGCAACTCAGTGAGCATATCGCCAACGAGGTTTTGCCGCAGTATCGCATCGGGCTGCTTCATGGACAGATGAAATCCGACGAAAAAGAGACGGTGATGGCACGGTTCAAGGCGCACGATTTGGATGTATTAGTCTCGACAACAGTCATCGAAGTCGGAATTGATGTGCCGAATTCCTGCGTGATTATTATCGAAGACGCGGATCGTTTCGGACTCGCCCAGCTGCATCAGTTGCGCGGACGAGTCGGGCGCGGCGAACACGCCAGTTTTTGTATTTTGGTGGCGGAACCCAAAACCGAAGTCGGACGCGCTCGTATGGAGATCATGACGCAGACGCGAGACGGTTTTCGGATTGCCGAAGAGGATTTGCGCCTACGCGGACCCGGCGAGTTCTTCGGAACGCGGCAAAGCGGACTGCCGGAATTCATTCTCGCCGACATTTTGCGCGATATGGATGTTCTCACCGAAACCCGTGAGGCGGCATTCCAACTGGTCGCTGATGATCCCGAACTGACGAAGCCGGAAAATCGCCTGTTCCGCCGCACACTGGCACAAACCGAACTCGGCTCGGAACTGATCGCCGTCAGCTAAATTGAACCACAGGGGACACAGGGGACACGGGGACAATGCAAATTCATTGATCCACGAAACGACACAAAAAGAACACAAAGACAATCCAACGATTTTGGTTATGGAATTGTCCCTGTGATCCCTGTGTTCCCTGTGGTTAATAATTCTATATGAGACGCGCACTCGTGCCGGGCAGTTTCGACCCGGTGACAAATGGACATTTCGATATTATCAGTCGGGCATCGGCGATGTTCGACGAAGTTTTGGTTGCCGTCGCACCCAACGGGACAAAGTCGCCGCTTTTCACGATAGAAGAGCGGACAGAGATGTTGGAAGAGGTGTGTGCGCCGTGCGAAAATGTGGTCGTGACGACGTTCGAGGGCTTGCTGGTGGAATTCGCTTGCCGCAACGGTGTCACGGCGATTGTGAAAGGTTTGCGGGCTGTTTCTGATTTTGAGTACGAACTGCAAATGGCGTTGATGAACCGCCGCTTGCAGCCTGAGATCGAAACTCTCTTCCTGATGACGGGAGCGGAGTACTCTTACCTCAGTTCCAGCATCGTCAAAGAGATTGCCCGCTTAGGCGGTGCGGTGGAAGGGTTGGTACCTGATTGTGTTGAACAACGCTTACGACAAAAAGTCGCCCATTGAAGCAACCAACGGCAAACACGCCGATAAAAATAGCAAACCCCTCGATCTGAACGGCTCTGCACCCGATCAGGCGATTGTTACAGTGAAAACGCTCGATGATGCCCCCCGCTTCGTTGCGCCCACGCATCACAGCGTAGACATTCTGAAGCTGCTCACCGAGTTGGAAAATATCGTCGAAGGCTCCAAGCGCATTGGACCTGTAACACTACGGTTCAATGAAGAACGCTTCCATATGACGATTATGAAAATCCGCGCCAACTTGCCGGAAGAGATGAAAAAGGCGTCCAAGCTCGCCAAAGACGCCGAAGCCATTCTCGAACAGGCGAAAGAACAGGCGCAAAAAGTGGTGGACGGCGCACGCGATGCCGCCCAAAAGCAGGTCGACAACAGTCGCAACGATATGACGGCACGGCGCGAAACGGCACAGCGCGAACTGGCTCAATTAAACGAAACACTTTTGCGCGAGAAAGAGAAATCGCGCTCCGTTGTCGAGCAGCAGAGTGCAGAGATTGTCGCGAAAGCGCAGTCGGAAGCGGCTCTGATTGTCTCGCAAGCGAACGCCGACGCCAAACTGCTCGTATCGGACAATATCATTGTTCAAGAGGCACAGGTCGGAGCCGACGATTTGCGTCAACGCGCTCAACAAGAGGCGGATGCCATCCGGCGCGGGGCAGACGATTACGCCAAAGATGTCCTGATCCGAATTGAGGACGTAATGAACAAGACAATTTCGCAGGTTCAGCGCGGGCGCGAAATGCTGGATCGAACCCGATAATTCGGAACCACGGAGAACACGGAGGACACGGAGAAAAACTAAAGAAATCAAACCCGTTTTCGGATTGTTTTCGTGTTTTTCGTAGATCGTCTTTGCATTGTCTCCGTGTCCTCCGTGTTCTCCGTGGTTCATTTGGGGTATGACGATGCGACTTGATTTGACTGAAGTATTGCAGGAACCCGGACGGCAAACCGATTACCCGGTGAACGAGTCGCCAATGGTGGACGAGGACATCGAATGTCTGACCCCGCTGGAGGGAGTGATCACGTTCAACAATACGGGCGGAACGCTGATTCTCACGGGCGAGGTAGAAACGACGATGGCGTTGGCGTGCAGTCGGTGCGCCGAGTATTTCGAGTATCCCATCGCGCTCAAAATTGATGAAGCGTTTGAATTGCGACACGTTTCGAATGCACGCCTTGCCCAAATACCCACAGTGATCGAAGAAGATGAAAACCCCGATGCGGGCAAGTTTTTCGATGGGGCGGTTTTCGATTTATCGGAGTTGGTTCGCCAAGCCATCATGGTGGAACAGCCGATCCAACCCCTGCCGCCTACCGACGATGAAGGACTGTGCGCCCATTGTTTGCGCCGTCCTGATGAGGTTTTACAGGAATTCGGGGCGACCTCGCAAACCGATGCGGACGCCGTGCCGATCAATCCGGCTTTTGCCCGACTGGGCGAATTGCTGAAAAATAACGAGACCCAAGAGTAGTTCGATAGCTATCGCGCTCTGTTTTTTGACTGAGAAAGGTTTGAATAGACAATGCCACTGCCGAAACGCCGCCATTCCAATCAGCGCACGCGCAAGCGTCGCACGCACTATAAATTGACCCATCATCCTGCCATCGTCCCTTCCTTCGAGAAGCCGGGCGAAGTGACCCTGATGCACCACGTCGATCCGTCAACGGGACGCTATCGCGGGCGTCAGGTGTTCCAAGTCGAGGACGAGACACAGGGCTAATCGGTGAGCAATGATCAAACTACGACGTCCAGTATTTCCATGCGTATCGCCGTCGATGTGATGGGGGGCGATAAAGGGGCGCAGATCGTCACGCAGGGCGCATTGCAAGCCGCCCGTGAGTCCCGCGCTCAGTATTTACTGGTGGGAGACCCGGCGATCATCAAGCCGGAACTCGCCAAATCGGGACTGCGGAACGTGGAGATTATTCCCGCAATGCAGGTCATCGAGATGACCGATCAGCCGACTGTCGCGTATAAAAAGAAGCCGGATGCCTCTGTCGTTGTCGGCGCGAAACTTGTCAAAGAGAAACGCGCCGATGCCCTTGTCACTATCGGCAATACGGGCGCGGCGATGGCGGTTTCTCTGCTCACTTGGGGGCGAATCAAGGGAATAGATCGTCCTGCGATTGCCACCCCTCTGCCCTCACTCAAAGGAACTGTCGTTCTGTTGGACGCAGGAGCTACTCCCGACTGCGATCCGAATAATCTCTACGAGTTTGCTTTGATGGGCAGTATTTATGCCGAAAAGGTTTTGGGAATACCGAAGCCAAGTATCGGGCTGTTGTCCAACGGCGAAGAGTCGAGCAAAGGCAACGAACTTGTCAAGAGGGCGCACGCGCTGTTTATGCAGGAGTCGGACGAGCGACCTTTTCACTTTTTCGGCAATGTCGAAGGGAGCGATGTGTATCGCGGGGCAGTGGATGTCGTCGTCTGTGATGGATTCACGGGCAATGTTTTTCTGAAAGCCAGCGAGGGCGTCGCCGAGATGGTTTTGCGGCTGATGAAAGAGGGACTCAGTGCCAGAAAATTGCTGACGCCGTTTGTTCTGCCGCTCAAGCCGGTCTTTCGAGAGTTACGCAAAAAATTAGATTATGCCGAGCGCGGCGGTGCGCCGCTCTTGGGCTTGAATGGAATTTGTATCATTGGGCATGGACGCTCCGATGCCCACGCCGTGCTGAATGCTTGCCGGGCGGCGGAACGCGCCGTCGCCAGCGAAATAGTCAGCACAATACGGGATCGGGTCTGCGAGGCTCCCGCGCCTCCACTTCCGCCTGTCTGAAAACCGAGCGTGCCGGAGGTTGAAAACCCCCGTCAAGAAAAAACAAGCGTCTTTCAGACGCACAAGGCAGAGGTTATCTCGTCTGAAAGACGCTTGTACTTTTCTGCTGGGTACTTTTAGTACCCGCAAAATAACCGCACCGAAAATCAGTTGTTTATGACACCTTCCGACCACTCAGAACGCGCCGAGACTGCGCCCAAAGAATTGACACGAACCCGTAATGCCGCGATTGTCGGCTTGGGGTTGGGCGTTCCCGAACGCATCGTCACCAACGACGACCTCGCCAAATTAGTTGATACCAACGACGAATGGATCAGGACGCGCACGGGAATCAGCACGCGCCGTATTACGGACAGTGCGACTGCCACCTCCGACCTCGCTCTTCTCGCTGCACAAAACGCTCTCAGTGATGCCAAAATAGACGCTTCGGAGTTGGATTTGATTGTGTGCGCGACAACGTCCGGCGATTATGTTTGGCCCTCGACTGCCTGTATCGTTCAAGAGAAACTCGGAGCAAAGCGGGCGGGGGCGTTCGATTTGGCAGCGGCGTGTTCCGGTTTCTGTTATGGGCTGGCGGTTGCCAGCGGGTTCATCAAGTCGGGCATGATGCAGAAAATTCTGGTGATTGGGGCGGATACGCTCACCAAACAGGTGGACTGGACAGATCGCGGAACGTGCGTTCTCTTCGGAGATGGGGCAGGCGCGGCGGTTCTGACAGCGTGTTCGCCCGACGAGGGCATATTGACTTCGGTTTTAGGTGCGGATGGGAGCGGTGTCGAGTCAATTTGGATACCGGCAGGAGGATCGCGCACCCCCTTAACCCATGACGCCCTCGATAACAATGAACATCTGTTGAGAATGCGCGGTCAGGAAGTCTATAAATTCGCGGTGAGTATTGTGCCGCAGTCGATTTTGGACGCTTTGGCTAACGTCTGTTTGCGCCCGCAGGATGTCGATCTGCTGGTGCTGCATCAGGCAAATGCACGGATAATGTATGCCATCGCCGAACGCCTTGAAATTCCTGCCGAGAAGGTCTATGTCAATGTGGATCGGTATGGCAACACTTCGGCGGGAACCATTCCGATAGCACTCACGGAGGCGCAGCAACAGGGCAGACTGGAGCGCGGCAATCTGGTGGTGACGTGCGGCTATGGCGCGGGTCTGACGTGGGCGACAAACGTCATGCGTTGGGGGAAAGACCGATGAGTAAAACCGCGTTTCTGTTTCCCGGTCAAGGCTCGCAAAAGGTCGGCATGGGGCGTGACCTTGCGGAGAATTTTCCGACTGCAAAAGAGTTATTTACGCAAGCCAACGAGATATTGGGCTTCGATTTGGCAATGCTCTGTTTTGAGGGCGATGAGAATGAACTCAAGCAAACGGAAAACGCGCAAGTGGCTCTTTATGTGACAAGCGTCGCAGCGTTTCGGAGTTTGCAGTCGGTTTGTCCATTCGCGCCCGATGCCGTAGCGGGGCATAGTGTCGGCGAATACGCGGCACTTACGGCGGCGAATGTGCTGGCGTTCGCGGACGGCTTGAGGCTGGTGCGGACACGCGGCGAACTGCTGCGC
>Ga0163154_10009287_pt1 | contig 11240 bp, 9 predicted proteins | sample OliLakLV19MP9P1_FD_148649 | JGI IMG/M metagenome (GOLD analysis project Ga0163154, IMG submission 148649) | Freshwater microbial mat bacterial communities from Lake Vanda, McMurdo Dry Valleys, Antarctica - Oligotrophic Lake LV.19.MP9.P1 | ecosystem: Environmental > Aquatic > Freshwater > Lake >...
ACATCAAAACCAGCCAATCGATAATAACGAGCAACAACGTCAGCTTGAAACCACTCCATGACATGACCAAGGTGAGGTTTGGCATTCACATAAGGAATTGCAGCAGTAATATAAAATGTGGATTTCATAAATGTCTATACTATGAGTGACTAATAAAGCTAGATAATTTTTGACTCCATTTATCAGCCCAACGTGCTATAGACACATGATACATGATTTTTTTAGCAATATCAGTTTCTAAAAAAGCAGCCGCACTGGCGACTGTTGCACTAGAAACTTTTAATTCTTCTTGAATATCGTGATAAGAAGCATTTTGAGATAATAATCTGACTATTTCTAATCTTTTAGTAATAGCTTGGACTTCACTTTCAGACAAAAATTGTTGAAAAAAGGCTGCTACATCATCTGGATCATGAAGATCAGCTAATAATTCTGAAAATTGACTCAATAACTTGTCAGTGTCTGTATTTGTCATGATCGCTTTGGATGTCTAGTATATCTTTTAGTGCTATTACCTCTAGCGTTAATTATACGATATATTATCTCGAGAGCAATAGGAAGTCCAATCAATAAAACTACGAGTGAGATGCTCATCTCAACTTGTTGTAGCCTAAGAAATAACAACAATGTTAAAGAGATGCTCCATAATAATGCTGCATGAGCTTTAAATAACCAGAATAACCAAAAATAATAATTAAAACAGAAGAAAGGTATGATTAACCATAAATAGAGACCATAAATTGGGGAAGCAGCAACAAATGTTGGCCTCAATGAAGACAGGACAAAAACAATAATAACCACAAATATGCCACTCAGCAACAAAAGACTAAACCGTTGGCCGTATAGTCTCATAAATGATCTTCTGGCTGATGACAGTACCAAAATAAATCTATCAACGAATGTACTAGAACTGGAAAAAAAACTTCTCCATGATGACAGCGATAACTTAGGTTTAAAAGAATTCCTGCGATTAAAATAGGCAGAACGAGCTTTATCACTTGGATAAACTGTGGAAGGCGCTGATTGTAGTCTTGATTTAGCTTTCATCTCTGGTGGCTGGTGCTGACATTTTGGTTTTTATTCGTTATACTGATAATTCAATTTTGTGTCAAAAAGTATAATATGGTTCTATGGATCAAACATTAATTATCATTGTTAGTATCTTAGCAAGTATCACGGTAGCAGTCATCCTGACTTTATTTACCTGGAAGCGGTTATTTCAAACTGGTATCAAAGATTTAGTTCAGCAAGTTGTTAGTGATAATGCTACTCAAATTGCTCAGCAGAGTAAACAAATTCTACAAGGTGAAAAAGATACTATCTCTGCGGTCATGGATCAAAAGCAACAAGCAATAGAACGATTAGTTGATCAGTTACAAAAAGACATGCACCTTAAACATATTGAAATGCGCAAATATGAAGAACAGCGAATTGAGTCATTTGCCACCATGAGTGAAAATTTGCAAATTCAGCAAAAAGCCGTTGATTTATTGCAATTAACCACCCAACAGCTAACAAAAGTCTTGTCTAATAATCAAGCTCGAGGAGAGTGGGGCGAAAGAATCATTGAAGATTTATTACGGGCTAATGGCTTAGTTGAGAATATTCACTACTCTTTACAGACTTATATTCCTCAAACTCAGCTGAAGCCAGACGTAACATTACTACTACCAGACAAAAAATACGTAGCAGTTGATGTTAAATTTCCTTACATGCAGTTACAGAAGGCTACTTTAGCCAAATCAAAGCAAGAAAAAGAAATGTATGAAAAGGCCTTTGAGCAAGACGTGCGAAAACAGGTTGATAAAGTTGCCCAATATATTGTTCCAGAAAATGGCACAGTTCAGTATGCCCTATTGTTTGTGCCAAATGAACTCATCTTTTCTTTTATCAATCAGCAGTACCCGTACCTTGTTGATCATGCTATGAAGAAGCGAGTCTTGCTCGTTTCTCCCTTTACATTCTTGGTTGTTGCTCGAACAGTGATAGAGTGTTATCGGAACTTCATGCTGCAAGACTCGCTCAAAGATATTTATCAGCAACTTACCGGCTTTGTTAATGAGTGGGGTAAGTTTACCGACCACTTACATAAATATGGATCAAGTATTGATAGATTACAAAAAGATTATGAGTCCTTGACCCAAACTAGAGTGAGACAAATGGATAAAAGAATTAAAACAATTGAAGCGCTCCATACTGGAGTGAAGGCAGAGCATAATTTATTGGAGGAGCCTGAAGATCCGGTTGAAGTTAAATTAAAGATTTGATACTGACAGTAGTTAATTAATCAAATGCTTTTTGAAGAATTCTACATCTCGTTCTACAACCGTATTCCAGTCAGGTTGTAGATTATGGTCTGCTCCTAGATATTCGTAGTAGGTAAAATCTACCGGGCTTTTTGCCTGTGGTGAAGTTTGATCAGTAGGTGCTGATGTCTGATCAGAAGTTGGTTTAGCCAGCTCATCATCTAGCGCCTTTTGACGAATTTTATTTTCAGTTCTAACTTTGCTGGCAAAGCGATCACTCCATACCTTTAAAGCATCACCATCGGCAGTGCCATGGTGTAGCTGAAATGGCCCGACTAATAAATCAACATGTTGCGTCAGTGAAAAGTCAAAGACATCATATGTCTCTTCAAATAGAGCAATAAACTTACGAGTATCTTTGCCCTCATCACCATCAGTATCGCTAAAAAATAAGAGTGAGTAGGGAAAAGGTGCAGTGACGGGGGCCCAGATTGTGGAAGGAAAAGGCAAGCTAAAAGCTTCTGTGGTAGCAGTAGTGATTTGACCGCCGTTACTGTGCCCCCACAACCCAATCTTATCAGTCGGCTTGATTTCAACTTCGTTTTCATCAACAACAGCAATAGTAATCCCATTTTTTTGAATTGACTCAATTAACTCGCGCACTTGAATTGGTTTTTCAAACCTACCTTCAAGCACATCCTCGCGATCTGGATCACTTTGACCAAAACCTAAAAAATCTGGTGCAACAGTTATAAATCCTTCTTTAGCGTACACCGCAGCAGCATTACGAGTCCCATCTCCACTGGTATATCCAGCTTTTGGAATGTAGCCACGAGACATGACTATTACTGGGACTGGATCCACCGGTAATTCTGCGGGAATTGTTAATAAACCAGACATTTTTTTACCAGTTGTAGTGTACGTAAAAATAAAACGGCGATAATGTTCAGTTTCATCTACCAATTCAGTGGCAACTATTTGACTGGCCTGAAAAGGATATTTGTGTAATTCAGTCAGGGCATATTTTTGCAAAGGTTTCTGAGGTGCAAAATAAGATTCAATCCAGGGAGTATTGGCAGTATTAGCATCACCTTTTAAGTAATCTCTCAACAGATTAACGCCAAAGCCAATGCCGATACCAATAAGCAAACTTATTGTAATTAAGATAACGGCAAACCAAGTGGATTGAGGATACCTAGTAGATTCAACTTGATTCATAAACAACTTGATTCATAAACAACTTGATTCATAAACAACTTGATTCATAAACAACTTGATCATAAACTATGTAGGGACCAAAATCAAAATAAAAATCAGTTATTGATAAACCTGGTGTAGAATGAGTACATGTACTATGCGCTTGTTCATTATTTAAAAGAGTATCCCAAAGAAATTGAACAATTTCGTAAAAAATACGATCCGCGTTTTAGTATGGTTAAGCCACATATAACGCTCGTATTTCCGATTGATACGCCATTAGATCAAATTGCCTTAATGACTCACATTCAAAAAATGTGCGGTCATTTCAAACCATTTCCCGTCACAATTTCTGGTATTCTTCGTTCTTGGGATGATTTAGTTTTTTTGACGGCAGATCAGGGAAAAGATCAACTTATTGGGCTGCACGACGATTTATACACTGGCATCTTATCACCATTTTTGAGTACTACTATTGATTTTATCCCACATATCACTATGGGTAAAATTGAGCCCGGAAATGATCATATTTTAGAGGAGGCAGAAAATTTGAATATCAATTTCACCTTTACTTTGGACATGTTGACTTTAATTAATCGAACTACCATCTCAGAACTGAGTTGGTCTAAAGACTTTGAATTAGATTAATTAGCTAGCTCTTTTTTGATCAAGAAGCAGTGAGATTGCATGTTTGAGTGAGCCTGCTTTAGTTATTTCTCCACCATTCACAAAGAAAATTTCATCAGCATCCTCAATTGTATTTAATCGATGAGCAATGATGACTTTTGTCGTCGTTTTTGGTAAAGTACTCAAAATATCATCTAATAACTGTTCAGTAATTGTATCAATATTTGCAGTTGCTTCATCTAAAATAAGTAAGTCGGGTTCTCGTAGTACAGCTCGCATAAATGCAATTAGTTGTCTTTGACCCAAACTAATCTTGTCACCTTGACTATCTACTGATGTATCAAGACCTTCATCAAATTTTTCAAGCAATTTTTCTAAGTGATGCTTATGTAATACTGCTTCTAATTGCTCACTTGTGAAGTCTATATATTTGGAGTTACCATAGATTATATTTTCTCTTATGGTCCCACTAAATAAAAATGGTTCTTGTAAAATAAAACCAATTTTTTCAGATCGTTGGGCATCAGAAAACGTTTTTATATTTTTGCCATCTAATAAAACTGTTCCTGCTGTAGGATCGAACAACCTGGCCATTAACGATGCAGTTGTTGTTTTGCCACCACCAGTTGGTCCAACCAATGCGTATGTCAGTCCAACTTGTAACTCAAAATTGATATTTTTTAAAACAGCTTTACCTTCTGGATATTGAAAAGAAACATTTTGAAAACTAATTAGAGTTTTTTTTGTATCTGGTTTAGTTTTTTCAGTAGATATTGCTAAATCTGATTGTAATATTAAAATTTCTGAAACACGATCCCACCCTGCTAGGGCAGTTTGAAAAGATGACCATAAACTTGCTATATGGCGGATTGGATCATAAAAACGAATACAATAACTGATATAACTAACTAATAAACCAATTGAGAAATCACCTTGAGAAATTAAGTAGATTCCATAAAATAAGACTAAAATTTGACCAATATTTCCTGCTAAACCATATACTGGAGTGAAAATATTGTTTGCGTATCCAGCACTAACAGAAGTGTTAAAGGTGCTTTCGTTAACTGAAGTGAAGCGCTGACGGAAATAATCACGTCTATTAAATGCCACAATCACTTTAAAGTTATCTAAACTTTCCTGAATTTCTGCACTCATATTACCAACAGCTTTCAAATTGACTGCATTTTTATTTTTAATCCAAAGTGAAGTGAGTTGAGTAAAAATTAATAATAATACAGCAGGTGATAGTGCTAATATGCCTAATTTAAAATTCAGTACCAATAAGAAAATAGCTGCTCCAGTCATGATAAAAATATTGCCCACAAACTGCATCAAACCTTGAGAGAAAAACACATTAATTTTTTCGGTATCACTATTGATACGAGAAATAAGATCACCAGCTTTGTTTTGATTAAAGAATGCGACTGGTAAATCTTGTATTTTGTCAAAAATAGCAGACCGGAGATTATAAACCAAGCGTTGTGCAACCCCTCCCATAATTTTAGTTTGAAAGTAATTGGCAACAAAAGCCCCAACAAAAATGAGTAACAACCACAAGGCTATTACTGTAATGCCCTGAAAGTTTTTAGTCGGAAAATACTGATCAATTGAAATTCCTACTAATAATGGGGCAATTAAATTAAGACCTGAGTTGAGTAATAAGGCAAAGGTAGATAAGACTAAGTTTTTACGTTCTCGTCTTAAAAATGGCCAAAAGCTCTTCAGCGTTGCCGTGATTGAATTATTTGACTGATCTTTATTCAGGTTGTAGTTCATAAGCATTAGTGCTTTTTTGTGACTCATATAATTGCACGTATTCAGGTGAAGTTTCTAATAATGCTTCGTGTTTGCCTGCTGCAATTATTTCACCTTCCATTAATAAAATAATTTGATCATAGTTTTTAACTGAAGAAATTTTTTGAGTTACGGAAATTAATGTTATACCTGGATAATTTTTAGTAATATTAGTAAGGATTTTTTGTTCAGTTTGATTATCAACTCGAGCCGTAAAATCATCTAATAACAATACTGTGGGATTCAATGCCAAAGCCCGAGCCAACATTAGTCGCTGTTTTTGTCCACCAGATAAACTACCTCCACGTTCGGAAACAATTGTGTCAAGACCTTGAGGAAGTGATAATACAAAAGCACTTAATTCAGCTGTTTCAATAGCTTTAGTTAAATTTTGTTCAGTCACGTCGGTGTTAAAGGCAATATTTTCACGGATCGACATGTTAAAGATACTACTATCTTGAAAAACAATTCCAAGCTTTTTATAAAAACTATCTGTATCAAATTCATCAATGTGAGTCCCACTATATATAATAGAACCTTGGGTCGGTTTTTGTAGACCACTTAATAAATATAATAGTTGAGTTTTACCTGCAGCTGTGGGTCCAATAATCGCAGTTTGTTTACCACCTTTAATAATAACTGAAATATCTTTAAGAATAGTTTTTTCTCCATGAGAAAGTTCTATGTTCTCTAATTCAATATTTTTTTCAATCTTTGCCGGAACCGTTCCTGAGACTTCTTTTTCTTCTGTAGCTAAAGCAGTAACAATGCGGGTATATGAAGCAGCAGAACGAGCCATAACGTTGCTCATAAAGCCAATTAAAATAATTGGGAAGATTAAAATACCAACGTACGAATTAAATGCAACAATATCACCAATGCTCATGGTGCCATTCATAACAAATCTGCCACCTAATAGCAAAATTGGCAATGTAGTTAAATTGGCAACAATTGTGATAATAGGAATTAAAACGGCAAAGTGATTTAGAATTTGTAAACCAATATCACGAGCATTTTGATTAGCTGCAGTGAATTTTTTAGATTCTTCTAACTGTGAATTTAACACTCTAATCAATGCGGCACCTAAAATACTTTCATTAATAACTTTATTTAACCAATCTATGGTCGATTGAGCTTTGCCAAACAAAACACCAACTTTTTTTAGAACAAAAGCAAAGGAAAAGGCAATAATTGGAATGATAGTCAAGACAACTAATGCTAGACGCCAATTTGTCATTAATAGTAAGACACTTGATCCTACAATTAAAAAAACTGAAGCTACGATACTGGGAATAGCTTGGGAGACAAACCCTTTGATAGCGTCAGCATCAGAAGTTAGATTTGTCAGTAATACCGATGGGGTCATAGTTTGAATGTACGCATAGCCTTGTTTAGAGATGTGATTTGTGAGGTCACGCCGAAGATCTTTGGCAACTAATTCTGATGCGTAGGTCTGCATAATGCTTTGCAAATATACAAAAACAAAGATACCAATAGATACTGCTGCAAATTGAATTAATAGCGGTTCAATCACAAAGGTGTTGTTTGAGTATGCGGTAATACCATCTGAAATGAGTTTTGGGACTACTAAAGTAAATGCATTACTTATAACTGAAAGCAAAACGAGCAAGCCAATTTGCCATTTATATGGTGTCAAGACAGCTAAAACATTTGGCTGAGGTGGGATATGGACTGGCTTGACAGAGAGTACTGGATTTTTAACTTCCTTTTTTGACATGAAATTTAGAATGATTAGAACCTTTCATTATAAACCCGAAATATAAAAAATCATCTGTGTCTTAATGATGCTTTTTTTGTGTTGAAGCCCCGCAGTTGTCAGTTATAATGATAGGATGTCTGCTTTTTATAGGATGATCATTGTTATCTCTGTGTTGGGGATGTTGCTGGGTTTTGGATATTTTGTGTTCACCCATGATGTTTTTAATGCTCGGACAGCATTAACTCCAAAACCCGAGCCATTTACTGAATTATATTTTGAAGATCACTTAAGTTTGCCTATTTCACATCCTTCAAATCAACCATTAAACTTTGCCTTTACTATTAATAATCTAGAATTTCAACCAACTACCTATCAAGTTGAAGTGACGGCTGTAGATGAAGATCAGGCTACAGCTAGTGCTAGTCTGTTAACACAGACTTTAACTTTAGATCACAATCAAAAACAAACACTTGAAGTTAGTGGTGATGTGAGCGAGTTTACTGGCCTGAGGACTAAAGTAGAAGTCAAGTTAATTGATCAAGAGCAGTCAATCCATTTGTGGTTGAATGTAGTACCCGCTACTATATCTGCTACTATCCAGAAACAGTAAAAAGTAGTAAAAATCAAGTCTTCAAGTTGTAAAATTTTGTGTTAAAGTAACTATCAAAATTAGTTAGATATGTTTTGATACATACGAAAATGACACTGATCTATGAATGATTCGCGAAAAAAAATTACAATTGTAATTCCTTGTTATAACGAAGCAGCCGCTATCGGTGTGTTACTAAAAACTATTCAAAAAGGCCGATCTCTCCAAGAACGTTACATATTAGACGTGATGGTAATTGATAACAATTCTACAGACGATACGAGTAAGATTGCTAAAGAGTTGGGTGCTCGAGTTGTGTTTGAAAAGAAAAAAGGTAAAGGTGAAGCAATTCAATATGGTTTGCGTCAAATTCCAGATGACACTGATTTTGTGGTGATGATGGATGGCGACAATACGTATCATCCAAATGAAGTTCAGCGGATGATTGAGCCGATTGAGTCCGGTTTTTGTGATGCTGTGCTTGGTTCTCGAATGCAAGGAAAAGTTCATGCAGGGGCAATGAACTTTACTAGCAGAACTGGAAACTGGATTTTTTCCTTTTTGGTCAGAGCGTTTTATGGACAAAATGTTACTGATGTGCTGACAGGTTATTTTGCTTGGAGCAAACCTGCTTTAGACAAAATGTTACCTCACTTAAAATCTTCTGGTTTTGAGATTGAGATGGAAATGATTACTAAAATGGCTCGGTTGGGTATTGATGCTTACAGTGTACCTATTAGTTACCATGGCAGAATTGGTGAATCAAAATTGGATGCACTCAAAGACGGCCATGTGATCATGAAGATGTTTTTATCTAACTTAAGTTGGAGACCTAAATTCAATAGAAGAAGACCAGCGATCTCTTTTGTATCTGACGCAATCTATCCATATAATAAAGGTGGTAAAGAAACTCGATTGTTCCAGATTACCACCCGCTTAGCACAAAAAGGTTACAATGTTCGCATCTTTACTATGCAATGGTGGAAGGGTCCGCGTAATCGGCGCGAGAATGGCGTTCGTTTACACGCTATTTCACCTTATTATCCTTTATATGATGGTCCACGTCGCTCAATCAAACAAGGTGTTATGTTTGGTTTGCATTGTCTACGCTTAATTCGCTACGATTTTGATAGTATTGATGTTGACCATATGCCGTTTTTCCCGGTGTTTAGTGTCAGATTAGTGGCCTGGATTAAAAGTAAAAGAATGCTGGGAACATGGCACGAAGTGTGGGGCCGTCAGTACTGGCAACAGTATCTAGGTCCGGTTAAAGGATCAATTGCTGCCTTTATTGAATGGTTAGCTGTGTTTTTGCCTGACTCTATTTTATCAGTGTCAGCATTAACTACCCAACGCCTTAAGGAGTACACAAGTTCAAAAGTGATTACTACTATTCCCAACGGAATTGATCTGGAATTCATTCGATCTGCACCAGTATCGAAGAAAAAGTCTGATTTAATTTTTGTTGGTCGGTTGCTTAAACATAAGAATATTGATGTATTATTAGAGTCAGTAGCTGAAATTAAAAAAACACAACCTAATATTCTGTGTAGAATTATTGGTACTGGTCCAGAAAAAAAACGGTTGATAACTATTGCCCAGAACTTAAAATTGAGTAATAATGTCACATTTCATGGCAGAATTGAAGATGATACTGAAGTATTTTCAATGATGAAGGCATCAAAAATGTTTGTTTTGCCATCTACTCGTGAAGGTTTTGGGATAGTAGTTTTAGAGGCATATGCTTGTGGTTTACCAGTGGTAACCGTTAAACATCCTGATAATGCTGCTTTAGAACTAGTATCTGCTAAATCTGGTAGAGTTGCGGAATTAAATGTTTCTTCACTTACTGAATCAATTGATTATCTTCTTAAACACAAGACAGAAGTGGCAGATGTTGATCTCAATAAATATGACTGGAACAGCGTCATCTTGACTGTTGAAAACATCATTAAACAAAAAATGTAATAATTCGGCAACAAATGCCATAAAAAAGCTAAACTACACTGGCTTGTTGAGGCTGAGTTCTTTATAATAAGATTTCCACTATGAGTCATTACAGAACCGCCAATACTATCTTGAGAAATGTTTTTTTAGCTACTACTGGAGTCTGTTTAATAGCTTTTAGTACAACCGCTTTTCTTAAAGAACGAGCTGAATTTAGGGCAGGAAAGTATATCGTGTATGCATCACAAACCTCAAATGTTTTGGGACTGACTAATGAGTCGAGTTATTTAGATGTTTACTTTAATGAACAGATAGCTACTAGTTCTCCATTGATATTTGGTGGTGCCCAAGTCCCTAATTTAGAGGATGGGGAAGCTTGGGAAAAAATGTCCGAGGTTGGTGTTAATATGGTACGAAAAGATTTCTTTTTGGAACTGTCAGTTCCACCTAATATCACCGTAAATGACTACTTAACCAATAAAAATAACGTTGCAGATCCCGCTACATGGACTAAACCTTTTATAGATAAAACTCACGCTATTTATAATACTGCTCAGTTAAATAACATGAAAACAATGGGGATTGTTTCTTATGCTCCTGCGTGGCTGACTCATACTGGTGAGTTTCATGGCATTCCCACGAACTGGTTTGTATATGAAGATATTGTGAAAAAAATATATAGAATTCATAGAAGTAAACTAGATTATGTAGAAATTTGGAATGAACCATCACATTCATATTTTATGAAAGTTGACGGTTTAAATATTAGTAAAGAAGATGCTTATTTACAGATATTTCTACACGCAAGTAAAGCAATTCGTGAAGTAGATGATCAAATTAATGATGGAAAAAGAACTCCCATTGGTGGTCCAGTAGCTCATAATGATCAAAGTATTAGCTTTTTACTAAAGTTATTAGAAAATGATAAGGCAAGACAGAATTTAGATTTTATAAGTTTTCATCATTATGGTTCAACCCCGCCAAATTGGACCCCATGGAAAAATGCTCTATCACAAGCAGGTATGCAAGACACGCCCATTTATTTAACTGAATGGAACTATACTTCTGAAGTGAAAAATAACTTGTCGGAATTAACAAAAGATCCAGCTATTTCTTATAC
>Ga0163154_10009288_pt1 | contig 11239 bp, 10 predicted proteins | sample OliLakLV19MP9P1_FD_148649 | JGI IMG/M metagenome (GOLD analysis project Ga0163154, IMG submission 148649) | Freshwater microbial mat bacterial communities from Lake Vanda, McMurdo Dry Valleys, Antarctica - Oligotrophic Lake LV.19.MP9.P1 | ecosystem: Environmental > Aquatic > Freshwater > Lake >...
GTCCGCGAGGACAACTTCGAGGTCGAAGCCGTGCTTGAAGCAGAGCGAGTTCAGAGTACGCTGTACTGTATCGCCCGCATTGTAACACGGAATTACGACGGAGATTCGGCGCAGAGGGATAGATACTGGTTCCGTATCGTTGAGCGACGTATCGAACAGCGAGGCGAAACGGAGCAGACGACTGCGCGAACCATAGGGGTTCGAGGCAGTGCTATCTTCCGCGTTTTCGTTTCCCGGCACGATTCGCAGCATAATATAAAATCAATCCACTCGTTCTAAAATATAGTTCTGCTTCGCCTGATGTTTGAGAATATACCCGCTGTTCTGAATCAATTCCAACGCACTGCCGCCCGCCAACGGCACAAAATCTTTGCTGAACTCCGTCACAATCAGGCGCGGATGAAGCGAACGCGGCGCGTTGGTGAAAAACGGCTTGAGAACGCGATACTCAAAGCCTTCGATGTCCATTTTCATCGCGGCGACTTCGGTTATGCTCTGTTCCAGCAGAATATCGTAGAGCGGCTTACACGGCACTTCGACGCCCTCATCGCCTTCGAGTAGAAACGAGTTGCCGCCGCGATTGCCGTGCGATTGAACGCCCAAGCGCAGGGTTTCGTGCTTATCCGAGACGCCGACATTCAGAGCGGTGATATTGTCGAGATCGTTCATCGCCAAATTTTCGCGAAACTTCGCGTAGTTGAACGGATCGGCTTCAATGGAGATCACCCGCCCGTTCTGCCCGACGACCTGCGACATTTGGAGGCTGTAAAAGCCGATATTCGCCCCGACATCCAAGAACGTATCGCCGGGCTTGAGAGATTCGCGTAAGTATGCAATTTCGGCGCGATCATAGAGCTGCGGATAGAACAGCAATCCGCCGTCTACACACTGTTCCGGCTGGAGGCGCATTTTCAAGCCCAACACATCGGCAATGGCGGCTTCGCGGGGTTTCCGCAGATAGATCGGTTTGAGAACGCGGTTGATGACCGCCGTTGCGTGCGGCAAATCGGGCAGGTGGCGTCCGACAAACATCATCATTTTGAGTTCAGTGTCGTGGGTTTCCGTCATGGTTTCCTCATATTTCCGGTCAAGCGTTCGCGGAGTGCGTCGGGCAGAAGTTTCCCGACTGCGCCGCGCACTTTGCCCAATCGCCAACTCAGCATCTCTTTGTCGGACATAATACCGCGCCGCGCAAAATCGCATCCAATGTTCATCGCGCCAAAGCGTTTGGCTTCCGGCTTGAACCACTTGCCACGCTGAACAACGTGATGATCATAAGTCAAAACAGAACGGGTTGCGCCGTAAAATCCGCTCGGATAGTGTTCGCTTCTCCCTGTGCCTTCCATCTCGAACTCCCAGATCGATTCGCCGCCACGCAGGAGTGTAAGGAGCGTTTCCCGCTTCCATATCGCGCCCTGCGTGCTGCAACGGTAAGGCATCCCAACAGGAATTTCGCGCACAAAATCAGGCACGCTGCCATTGAGATTTCCTACTGGCGGAGCGGGGCGCGGCAGCAATCGGATCATATTGCCATTGCGCTTCTGCACAAAATTCAAGCACTCCAAAACGTCGGCGGTTTTGACCGTTGAGCGCAGAAAAAAGTCATCGAGCATCATCAGGACGTAGGGCGTGTCGAGTTCGCCCAGTTGCCGCCGGACTTGCGTTGACCAATTCTTTTCGTCGCCAGAGTTCAATGTTCGCACGTCGAACTGCGAGAACTCTTGCTTATTCGCACCCAAAACTACCGGAAACGGACAATCCGCCCAATGTCTTTGGAGCAGCGTAAAGAACGGCGTCCATAGGTCGGAATAGGCGTCACAACTCGGCACGAACAGCGTACACTGTGCGGTTTCAGGGACAGTTCCGGTTTGAGATTGGGCTTCTAAAATCGTAGCAGACATGATTATTTTTCAGGGCGTGTCAGGGCATACATTCCGCAAGCGTAGCGGCACGTTTTATAATCAATAGGCTTGGCGTTGTCGTTGCGTGCGCCGGAATCGTCCACGCCCGTAAATTGAATCAGTTCCAAACCCTCTTCCGCGAACCAGTTGGCAATATCCTCCGGGTCATGAACGCGGTGGGCATTGAAAAACACTCGCGGCTGACCGACGGGAAGCCCGAAATAGAGTTTGCCGCCGGGAGCGACAATTCGCGCCAACTCGGTGATCGCTTTGCGCGTGCCTTGCGGGTCGAGCGGATCGCCGTAGCGTCCGAGTCCGATATGCTCCGCGACATGAAGGCTCGAAAGCGAAGAGACACTTTGATCAGGAAACGGCATTTCCAGAATGCTTCCGGCACGCGATTCGAGATTGGTAAACGGCTTGTCGAGCGGACGAATGTCAATGAAAACGACTTTGGTCACGCAGGAAAGGCAGGTGACCCAGTTAATTTGTGAACCCACGTCAATATGCTCCGGTGCGTCGCTTTGAGCGATATGCCGCATCGCCCACTCGCCGATGTTGACATAGTGCGGATCGAAGCCCGTCGTTGCCGTCGCTTGTCCTAAAACGGGATGCCACTTCCAGCGTGACAGCGGTTCAGCGGATGCCATGCGCCGATAACGCATTGCATCGCCGAGATAGCGCGGCAACGCGCCAATCGCCCGGAAAAATTGAAGCGGATCAACGAACGGGCTGATCACATTGCGAAGGGTGATGAGTAAACTTCTCATAATGGCTTACGCCCGTGTATGATAGATTCGGATGATGTCTTTGTCTACATCGAATCCGTCATAGCCGTTGGCTTGGGTTTGCGCCTTGACCGCTTCAAGCGTGGGATAATCGCCTTCGCCGGTAAAAAGTCGGGCATCGTCAATCAAAATGACGTGCTGTGCGGCGAGCGGATGGCGGAAAATATGCTCCAGTTCTTTTTGGATAGGAGTATCCAACTCGCCTTTTGCCGTAATGTCGCCGGAATAATGTCCATCCAGCCAGAACAACGTAGGCTGCGTGAGTTCGGCAAGCACGGTCTGTAGCACTTCACCGCTGTCGCCTTGCAGCAGCGTGATATGGGATTCGTTGGCAAATTTTTGCTTTGCCCGCTCCCACAGTTCCGTCTGCAATTCGATAGAGTAGATTCGCTCGAAATCGTTTTTGACCGCCGCGATCATGTTGCCCAGATAGGTTCCTGTTTCCACCAAAACGGGCGTCTTGAAACGCGCTCCGAATTCGCGGATAATGCCCTGTTTGACCGAATCAGCGGGCAATTCCGGGTTGCGAACCGACTGGACAAGAGCGTAAGCCGCTGTCTGTTTAATCCGATTTTTGACTTCTTTGGCAAGGCTTGTCATACGAGGCGACTCTCCTTTTCGGCGCGAATGCCGCGCCATAGATCCCGCAGCATCGGGAAGGCAATGATGTTGATAATGATACCGCCTAAAACGTACTTTCCGAATTCCGCCCATCCCGCGCCTATGACTCCATAGCGGGCAATCAGGGTATGGTAGAGCGGAATACATAACACTAACAAAACGACAGTATAGACGAATTGATGCCGGAACTGCCGCCCTGCGGAAAGCGTGATAGAACTCACGGTTCCTAAACTGTTGAGCGTCATGCCCGCACACATGAGTAAAAGCACATTGGTATAATCGCGATACTCAGGGGTGAAGAGTGCGCCGACAAGGGCTTTGCCGCCAAGCCATACGGCGAGTGTTACGGCAAGACTGATTCCGACATGGAGCAACGCTGTCTTTGCCACAAGCCGGAAGTAAGCGCGATAGTCGCCTTCCTGATAGTATTTGGAGACGCGGGCAAGTGTTGCTTGGCTGACAGTACCGGTAATCAATGTTACCATGCTCAGCAATGAGGCAACGGCGGAAAAATAGCCGATGTGACTCTCGCCGAAGGGCTTGAGAGCATAACGCGGCAGATTTAGCAAATAGGCGTTCATTGTTGCCGTGAATGCCAGCGGCAATGAGAGCATGAAGAGTTGCCGGATGGTTTGAGACGAGGGAAACACAAACAGCGATTTCGTTCCTGACACTTTGCGGGCGAACGGCAGATCAATGCCGAAAAACACCAATCCCCAGATTCCTCCCAGAATGAGGACAGCGGGCAACACTTGCCGCGTCAGAAACAGCACGCCGCCGAACAGCACAATGCTAAGAACGCTTTTAATTATCTGCGAAAGCGCAACATAATCCATTCGGTCATTGCTTTGCAGCGTGCCATAAGTCAAATCGCCCAGCGACTCGAAGCATTTTGCCACTCCAAAGACGAAAATCACCAAGCGGGCTTCCGAGGAGTAGGAGCCAGTCATCGCGACAATAGCGATAACGAACAGGGCAAGGACAGTTCCATAAATGCGCGTCCAAAAATAGTCCGGGAACGAATATTCGCCTTTCGCATCGGTCACTTGCAGACTGCGAAACTGCATCTGACTGAACATAATGATCGGCGTGATGACTGCCAAAGCCAGCGCGAACTGCCCGACTGCCTCCGCGTTGATCAGTTTGGCAAGCAGAGAAAGCAGGGCGTATTGTGCCACATAATAGACGGCGGTTCCGATTCCTGTCCAGAGGATATTGCGCTTGAGTGACAGCCGTCGGTAGGTTGTGGGCGGAATGGGATTGTTGCCGTCGTGTGCGGCGTTGGGACTCAAACTCATGAGGTCTCTGGTCGCTCATTACCGGGTGATCCAAAGCGTCGGTGCGGCAGGGCGGATTCTTTTCTATCGTTCATTATGCCATTATACCGCAAAACCGTCAGGTCAAATTTTGTCTGTCCGATTGTCGTGAAAATTAGAGGCAATAACGCCCCTGCTTCAAAAGGAAAAAACAAGGGCGAAAGAGTACAAGCAAACCCATCTGTTGGGTTGGCAGGCATCAATGGATTTGACAAACGCATTAAACCTCTTGCAAGAGTCGGGTAGAGATCACGTACCCGCCTGAAAAACAGACTTCCTGCGGACGCACAACCATAAAGTCATCGCCTTTCTATATCTTATAGAGAAATCGCTTAAACTCCGTACATTCGCCAGCGCGGGGGTTGAAACCCCCCGTCTGAAATGGCGTGCCGCCAAGCGTTTTTCGGACGCGCAATGTACGAGATTTATCTGATTTGTCTATTAATAACTCACCTCTCGCACCGGAGGTTTTAAACCCCCGTCTGGAAAAAACAAGCGTCTTTCAGACGCATCTATCCGTGTATGGACTCCCCTCTCCTCCGAACTTGTTCGGGTATCAGGAGAGGGGTTGGGGGTGAGGTAAAGACGCTTGTACTTTCTTGCCGGGTACTTTCAGTACCCGCTACGAGAGGTGAGTCAATATATAGATCAAAACTGTAGTGCCATTCTACTCTAATGTCAAGTATCTTTGCTCGATATGCTCTCAGATTCGCAAATAGTTTTCATGGGCATTCGCGAAGGTTTCACAAAAGGCAAATCACGGTGCAAAAAGAGGAAAGTTGCCGGGCGATGGCGAACAGAGGGCGCGGAGGAAACGAACAATGAAAGTTTTGATTATTGGCGGCACAGGGCTTATCAGCACTGCGATTACCAAGCAGTTGCTGGAGCGGGGCGACGAGGTCACGCTGTTCAATCGGGGCAAGAGCGAAGTGCGGATTCCCGACGGCGCGAAGTTTCTGCACGGTGACCGCAAAGAGTACGCCGCGTTTGAGCAAACGATGCAGGAGACGGAACCCTTCGATTGCGTGATGGATATGGTCGGGTTTGTGCCGGAAGATGCCGAGAGTGTTGTTCGAGCGTTCAAGGGGCGCGTCGGACAATGAATTATTGCATTTCTCTTTGTGTCCTTTGATTCTTTGTTGTTCAGATTGGGATTGTTCTCCCTCCTCTTTGTCATCTGTTCCCTACTCCCTCTCAAGCAGAGGCGGTGCGGCTCTGCCATCCTCTTGCCGCAGTGCGTAGATTTTGCCGCCGGAAGCCGTAAAATACACCAGACCGTTGCTTCCAAGCACAGGCGAACAAAACACATTGCCGCCTGTTTCATACTCCCATTTCTTTGCGCCTGTTTTCCCGTCGAGGGCATAGAACTTCTTGTCGTATGAGCCGACATAGACCGTGCCATCAGCTCCAATAGCAGGAGAAGAAATAACACTCCCTCCTGTCTTGAATGCCCACTTTTGCGTTCCTGTCGCACTGTCAAGGGCATAGACAAACCCATCGCCGCATCCCGCATAAAGTGTCCCATCTGCTCCGAGAGCGGGCGATCCTTGTACATATTTCTTGGTGACAAATTTCCATTTCAGTTCGCCCGTCGTACCATCCAGTGCAATGATCGTTCCTGCATCGCGTGCCATGGTTCCGATGTAAAGCGTTCCTGCATTATCCAGTACAGGCGAACTGCTGATATCATGTCCGTCTATGCCAAAACTCCACTTGACCTTGCCATCGGCAGAATGGAGGGCATATACTTTATCCGAGGCGGTATAAACAGTGCCATCGAGACCAAGAGCAGGAGCGGAATAAATGTACCGCTTGGTAGGAAACGTCCACTTGCGTTTGCCTGTATTCCCGTCCAGTGCTAGCAGGTGTTTGTCAACCCCGCCCCCAATGTAAAGTGTACCGTCTGCTCCCACTGTGGGATTGGCATTGCTGTCTTCCGCATCAACTTTCCATCGTTTTTTGCCGGTCTTGCTCTCAATGGCATAAATAGAATTGTAGTTTCCCATGTAGAGCAAGCCATTGAGTCCAATGACGATACTGCCAGAAAAAGGAATACCCGTGTTGAATTCCCACTTTTTCTTGCCCGTGTTTCCGTCCAAAGCGCAAAGTGTATCTGCTCCAATATAGAGTGTTCCGTCTTCACCCAGAGCTGGGGAGTGAAACATCCCCTCAATCGGCACTTCCCGCATCCACGGTTCTGCGGCGGCTGTCGCTCTGCTTTTGCTCAAGCCTGTATTGCGGGCATTGCCGCGAAACTTCGCCCATGCAGTATCGGCGAGACCACTGGCAGAGGACGCTTTCGGCGATGCCTGATCCTGCGGGGATGCCATGCGTCCCGTCAAGGAAAACGCGACAAGCAATGCAGGAAAGAAGCAGGGAGTAAGCTGTCGTCGAATAACGCGGAATCGCTCGTTCATGGTTTTACCTCCGTTCCACCCAAGATGTTCACCTGCGTGCCAAAGCCCATTGTGCTTCGTGTTTTGCCGTCGTTGACGATTGTTCTGATATGCAGGGTCGTTCCGCCTTCCACTTGCAGCGAGGCACTTGCTGGGTTGGCGGCATAGGGCGGCAGGTCGCTGTGCAGGAGGTCGAAAGAGGTGTGCCAGAGGGCGGCAAAAACAACCGAAGTGAGCAGCCGCTCTTTCTGTGAAGCTGACAATGCCTTCCAACGAATCGGTTCGCCATCGAGGTTTTCTGGCTTGAGAGAAGCCGCAAGCAAATTTCGTGCCTCACCGACAAGGGCAAACGTGCGTTGGCTGACGCGATCTTTGGCATCGATTCGGTCAAAGGTTGGTATCGGACTGACGTACCGGCGCAGGTCATCGCTCGGCAAAGAAATTTCCAAAAACGTGCGAATATCTTTGGGAATGATGGATTGGATGCGACGCGGCAACGCGGCAGCCTCCGCAGGAAGCCGCACTCTGCGGCGCATTATCAGCACGCGATTTGCGTCCATATCGCGCCATGTCCAATCGTGGAGTTCCGCAAGCGCATCGAGGGCGGTACGCGCCGTGACACCGTCGAGTTGTATGACGACTTTACGCTCTCGCAGAAAGGGTTCCGCTTCAATGGTCAGTCCGGTTTGCTTGGAAAGTGTATCCAGTACTGCGGGCAGTGTGACCGTTCCCAAAGTGACGGAGACTTTGGTTTGCAGACGCTCGGCGACCTGCGATTTCGCCTTGTCCTGAGCCAGTACGGTAACGGGAAGCAGCAAACAGGCGGGCAGCATGAGAAGCAGCAGATTCTGCCCCGTGAGAATTCGTGAGAATTTCATGGCTTTTCCTCTTTGGGAGCAAAGGAAAACGCGAGGGTTTCCGAGCGTGCTTTACCGTTCTTGTCCCGCGTCATGTAAAATAGATCGAAGGGCGGCTGTGGCACATCGCTTTCACTCTGTTCGCTTCGCACCTTTGCCAGCAGATAAGAGTTGGGAACGCCTTCGAGTTGAAAGAACAGGGTTTCCCAAATAGGCAAGGGCTGTGCGAAGGTGGCGGTATAGATGGCTTGCGTCAGCAGATTCAACTGTGGAGCAGCAAGTTGAGACCCTTGAAGCGTCTGTCCGTCGAGGAGCATTTGGGCTTGCTCAGGGGTGAATGACTGCGCCAGATTCTGAAGCATCAAGGGCCACTGCTTCGGGTCGGTATTGAACGGCACGCTACGGAACACGTCCACAATCTCTTTGGTCATTTGCCGCATTTCCGGCAGATTGACCTGCGGTTGTTCGCCTTTGCTCTTGAATCGCTTGTTCATCAAGACGATGCCGCTTTTGGTCGTCCATGTATAATCGAAGGCGTCGGCGATTTTGTCAAGTGCCGTTTTCAGATTGCCGTCGAATTCCAGAGTGGCATTTTCGCGCTTGGGTTCGCCGTCCGTCATGATGCTGACTCGGAACTTTTCTCGAAGCAGAACAGTGAGTTCCGCGAATGTCCTTTTTTCAGCGTCGGCACGGAAAGTCTGCTTGAGAAACGCCGGAGTGGCAGCGGGTTTCTGCGCTGCACAAGGATTGATCGATCCAGCGATACAGCAAAATGCAATCGTCGCCATTTTGCTGTATTTGCCATAAAAGAATGTCGTTTTATGGAATTGCATGAGTATTTCTCCATAACAAAAGTGCGGTCTTTAACACAAGGCAGAGGGCTTTCGACGCTACAGACCGCGACACAAGCCAAAGCGTGTACGCTTTGTGCATGAATTGTCTATGAGCATTTTTCGTCAAGGAGCATTCAATTCAAACAGGAACTTGGAGGAGGCTCCGCCATAAGATTGTCCGAGTACTCTTGCAACATTGCCAAAAGAGATAGTTGTAGGGCTGGTGCCGAATAGATATGTCGCAGAGTAATAGGTCGCATCGAACGGGTTAGCAGTGCTGGTACTATCGCCTTCATCGAATCCTACAACCAATGAGTTGGAAACAGCCGTCCCCGTCGTTGTACTCTGCATGGTAACATTTCCCGTTAGTCTGGCTTTTCCACGAACGCGAGCATTTATAGTAGGACTTCCTGTTCCGCCCCAAGAAAGATTTACTTGGAAATTGGCGGATGCGTAAGCACGGGAACCCGGCGAAGCTCCATAAAGAGCTGCTTCACAAAATCCACCCCCGCCACCACTGATAACATAAATGGCAGTTCCACCAGCACCAGCAGGAGTAACGGTCTCTGTCGTCGTTCCCGAAATGATCGAATAGTTGCCTAATGCCCAAGAGCCTTGAGCATGAGCACCAAGAGAAGTGCTGAGGCACAGTAAAGCAAATGCAGCAGACGCTGCTGCGTGTACAACTTTCATGGTTGTTTCTCCATTCGGAATTGCCTCAAAAAGAGGTCTTGTGAGCAGAAGCGAAACGACAGCATTAACTTCGTTAAGATTGCTGAGAATTCGCTCTGTAGTGAGAAGGGTCGAACTGGCGGCAGGATCAGGAGGAGCGCGAGAACAAATTCAAAGATGAAGATTAGAGTTGTCACTTGAGATACGAGAAGAATCGGCGCAAAAGTGGCTTTCAATTCAGAAAAACTGCGTGAGTTGGCAAGGGAGGTCGGTAACACGAAACCGGAAATGCCACACGTTATGCGACAAAGCCAAGTTATGTGCTTTTCATTGCGTTGGGGTATAGGAGATGCTGTCAACTCTGCCATCATCATGGATTTGATTCCTCGGTTCGACATGGTACTATCACCAAATCGGGTTGTGCCTTTCCAGAGTAACTGAGGAAGGCGAGGAAGGCGAGGAAGGCGAGGAAGGCGAGGAAGGCGAGGAAGGCGAGGCATATTGTACCTTGTCTTCGGGGTCGTCCTTCGCTTTCCAGCAATACACCTACAGTATAATACCACCTCACTCACTTGTCAAGCGTTTTTGACACTGTTTGCATAAAGTTCGCAGAAAATATTATCGTTTAATTCATGCAAAATTGCTTATCTTTGCAGAATTTTTGTCTTGAAGAGGAAACCCGCCCCGCGATGGCGAACACAGGACGCGGAGGAAACGAACAATGAAAGTTTTGATTATTGGCGGCACGGGGCTGATCAGCACCGCCATCACCAAGCAGTTGCTGGAGCGGGGCGACGAAGTCACGCTGTTCAATCGGGGCAAAAGCGAAGTGCGAATTCCCGACGGTGCGAAGTTTCTGCACGGTGACCGCAAAGAGTACGCCACATTTGAGCGAACCATGCAGGAGACGGAACCCTTCGACTGCGTGATGGATATGGTCGGGTTTGTGCCGGAAGATGCCGAAAGCGTCGTTCGGGCGTTCAAGGGGCGCGTTGGGCATTTTATTTTTTGTTCGACGGTGTGCGTCTATGGCGGACCCGCGCAGAGTTATCCCATCAAAGAAGATGAGCCGCGCCGTCCCACAGGGAGTTATGGCGAAAACAAAGTCAAATGTGAAGATATTCTGCTGGCGGCACACGCACGCGGCGATTTCCCCGTGACGATTATGCGCCCTTCGCAGACATACGGCGAAGGCGGCAACATCGTGCATTCGCTTGGCGGAAATACCACTTATCTGGATCGAATGCGCAAGGGCAAACCGATCATTGTTCATGGCGACGGCTCCTGTCTTTGGGCGGCGTGCCATATTGACGACGTAGGGCGCGGGTTTGTCGGAGCGGCGGGCAATCCCAAAGCGTTCGGCAAATCGTACAATCTCACGGGCGAGGAATGGATGACGTGGAACCGCTATCATGAGGGCGTGGCAAAGGCGTTAAATGCTCCGGCTCCCAATATCGTTCATATTTCCACAGATTTCCTCGCCAAGACGATCCGCAAGCGTGCCGGAATCAGCGTTGACATTTTCCAGTATCCGAGTATTTTCGACAACAGCGCGGCGATAGCAGATTTGGGTTTCCGCTACGAAGTGTTATGGATCGAGGGCGTGCGGCGTACCGTTGCATGGCTCGATGCGAACAACAAAGTGGAAAACAGCGACACCGACACGGTTGAAGATGAAGTGATTGCGGCATGGAACAAACTGACCGAAGAAGCGGCGGCGCAGTTCGCGGGGCGCAATCTTTGAGGCACGCCGAAAGAGAATGAACGAGGAAAATTTGATGCAGAAAATAACGGTGTGGAGCGGCGTATTATTTGGTTTGGCGATGGTTTGGGCGCAGCCGAGCCGTGCCGATAC
>Ga0163154_10009292_pt1 | contig 11237 bp, 11 predicted proteins | sample OliLakLV19MP9P1_FD_148649 | JGI IMG/M metagenome (GOLD analysis project Ga0163154, IMG submission 148649) | Freshwater microbial mat bacterial communities from Lake Vanda, McMurdo Dry Valleys, Antarctica - Oligotrophic Lake LV.19.MP9.P1 | ecosystem: Environmental > Aquatic > Freshwater > Lake >...
GTCGAATCTGCAACCGTTGACGTTGTATCAGCCGTTGCCGAATCTGTGTCATTGGCTGCGGATTAAGCCGCTGACTCGCTATGGCGCACCGGCACGCGGGGCGGTGGTGCGTCTGGTGGGCGGGCGGCGTACTCAGATTCGGGCGATATGCGCGGGCAGCGGGTATCTGTGTCAGATGGAGCCGGTGGCACACTTTGGCCTCGGCCCAGAGCCAGAGGCAGGACTGCGGGTAGAGGTGACATGGCCGGACGGCTTGATGCGCTCAATGCCCATTCCTGAAATCGACCAGTTGTATGTGGTTGAGTATCCGGCGTGAATAATGATTAGGGCGACCCATCGGGTCGCCCCTACGACCCGCCCATCCTTAATTAAATGGCATTAGGCCGTTTCTATATATCGACATTCAAATATGCCTGAATGTGGCGATTTGACGCCTGTTTGCGCTACAATTTAGCCAGCTTTGACGGGTAATTTTAACCGGCGGTCAATTTGACAATGCCTCTCGGTTATGTTACTCTTTTCCGAGGTTAATTGTGCTAAATTGAACAAACGGAACCGGGGGTCAATATGGCCTTAAACGAATTCGCGCCGATTGGGGTATTGCTCGTTTTTGCGATTGCATTAACGTTCATCATCTTGGTCATCAGCCGCATTTTGGGGCCACATCGGCCAACGTCTCGCAAGACAGCGCCATACGAATCGGGCATGAAACCGATTGGGCCGGGGTCACGCCGTATGCCGGTCAAGTTCTATCTGGTGGCTGTGCTGTTCATCCTGTTCGACTTGGAAGTCATCTTCCTCGTCCCGTATGCTTTGGTGCTTCGTGAACTCGGCTTGTACGGGCTGGCGGTCATGGGGCTGTTTACGCTGATTCTTATCGTTGGTTTGATTTACGAGTGGAAGAAGGGTGCGCTGGAATGGGAGTAACACAAAAGCTCGGCGATTTGGGCGTTGTGACTACGACGCTAGAGACGGCCATCAACTGGGCGCGCACAGGGGCGACTTGGCCTCTGCTTTTCGGTTTGGCGTGCTGCGCCATCGAATATATGAGTACACAGGGCGGGCGCTATGACCTTGCCCGTTTCGGTATGGAACTCAACCGCGCCAGCCCGCGTCAGGCTGACCTGATGATTGTGGCTGGGCGCGTCACCCGTAAGATGGCTCCGGTGGTGCGTAACTTGTACGACCAAATGGCGAACCCCAAGTGGGTGATTGCGATGGGCGATTGCGCGTCATGCGGCGGCGTCTATAACAATTACGCGGTGGTGCAAGGCGTCGATGAGATCATCCCTGTCGATGTCTACGTCGCTGGTTGCCCGCCCCGCCCAGAACAACTCATGCACGGTATTTTGACCCTGCAAGAGAAGATCATGGGTGAGAAAATCAAGGATTGGGCATAAATGCAGATTAAGCCCGCGATTGACCCGATTGAAGCAGTAAGCGCCGCGCTGCCGGGGGCGCTGCATAGCGTCGTCCAGTATGCCGGTGAGACGACCCTCGTGGTCGAAGTCGCCCATTTGCTCAAAGTGGTGAGCTATGTCCGCGATACGGCTGGCCTGATTTACAACTACCTCAGCGACATCAGCGCCGTGGATTATTATGAGCCGACGGGTGGCATTGGCAACCGTCCGGCGCGTTTTGCCGTCAATTATCACATTTACTCCATGCTGTATAACCGTCGCCTGCGCCTCAAGGTCTATGTTGATGAGGGTGACGACGGCAGCAAGCCGGTTGTCCCCAGCATCGTTAAGGTTTGGCCGGCGGGCAATTGGCTAGAGCGTGAAGCGTCGGACATGATGGGCATTGTCTTTGAAGGCAACCCCGACCAACGCCGTTTGCTCATGCCGGACGATTGGCAAGGACACCCGCACCGCCGCGATTATCCCCTCGGCTACGAGACTGTGCAATTCTCGTTCAATGTCGAAGAGATTATGAAGCACAAGCCGTTCGCTAAGGATTAAGGGAGCGCATACCTGATGACCGCAAATTCCGCGCTCGAAAACCAAGCTACAGAATGGGTCGGCAGCCTTGACGATGTGAAAAACCTCGTCACGGAACGCGCCCTGACTGGCGAGACGATGCTGCTCAACATGGGGCCGCATCATCCCTCGACTCACGGGGTGCTGCGCTTATTGTTGGAATTGGACGGTGAAGAAATCATCACCTGCCTGCCCGACATCGGCTTTTTGCATACCGGCATCGAGAAGACCATCGAGTCGAAGTCCTATGAAAAGGGCGTGACTTGTACGGATCGTATGGATTACCTCGCGCCGATGTCCAACAACGCCGCTTTCTGTATGGCGGTTGAGAAATTGGTCGGCCTCGATGTCCCAGAACGCGCCCAAGTCATGCGCGTGATTTGCCTTGAATTGACCCGCATCCAGAGCCACTTGGTCTGGTTGGGGACGCACGCCATCGACCTCGGCGCGATGAGCGTGTTTTTATACTGCTTCCGTGAGCGCGAAAAAATCCTCGACCTGTTCGAGATGATTTCGGGTCAGCGCATGATGGGCAGCTACATACGCCCCGGCGGGGTCTGGCGCGACTTCCCGAAAGAGTTCGTCCCAACGGTTGAGGCGTTCCTAGACGATTTCCCCCGTCGCATTGACGATTATGAATTGCTGCTGACCACTAACCCGCTGTGGCTTGACCGCACGCAGGGCATCGGCGTGATTGAGCCGGATGTCGCCCTCGCGTGGGGCTTTAGTGGCCCATCATTGCGCGGCAGCGGCGTCAATTGGGACATCCGCAAGGCGATGCCGTACCTCGGCTACGAAAACTACCAATTCGATGTGCCGCTGGGTGAGCATGGCGACGTGTATGACCGTTACCTGTGCCGCATCCATGAAATGCGCGAGTGCGTCAAGATCATCCGTCAGACGTTGAAGCGACTGCCAGAGGCGAAGGGCGGTTTCCGTAGCGATAACCGCAAATTCACCCCGCCACCGCGTTCCGAACTCGGTCATAGCATGGAGGCGGTCATCCACCACTTCAAGCTGTGGACGGAAGGTTTTAACGCGCCCGACCAAGAAGTTTATGTGGCGATTGAGTCGCCGCGTGGTGAAATCGGGTGTTATCTGCACGGCACGGGTGGCAATAAGCCGCGCCGCGTCCACTTCAAAACCCCGTCGTTCATGCACATTCAGGGCATCCCCCTGATGAGCGAGAATCACATGATTGCCGACCTTGTGGCGATTATCGGCAGCGTGGATATCGTGTTGGGCGATTGTGACCGCTAAGGCGCATTAGGACGACGGAACATAACATGAACAACCTTCAGCAAAAATACACAGACCGCATCAGCACTACGCTGTCGAAATATCCTGATAAGCGTTCGGCGGTGATGCCGATGCTGTACATCGCGCAGGAAGAATACGGCCACGTCAGCCCGGAAGGGATTGTCGAGGTCGCCGAAATCTGCGATATGGATCCCACTCAAGTGAAGTCCATCGCGGGCTTCTACACGATGTATTCCGAGAAGCCCAAGGGCAAGTATTGGCTTCAGGTGTGCGTTGACCTGCCGTGCGCGTTGCGCGGGGCAGATGACTTCCACCATTGGCTGCTGGATGAACTGGGAATCGAAGAGGGCGGCACAACCGCCGACGGTTTGTTCACCGCCGAGCATGTGATGTGCCTTGCCGCCTGTGACAAAGCCCCGATGCTGCAATGCAACTTCCACTTTGAAGAGAACCTCGACAAAGAGAAGATGCGTGCCAAGTTGAAGGCGTGGCGTGCGGAAGCCGTCGCCGCTAAAAACGGCAAGAAATAGTCGTATCGGTAGGTTAGGGCGAAGGTGCGCGTATGATTACAGTCGGCGACAAGCAAATCCCAAACATCCTCTACCGTGAGAAGGATGTCCCCAACATCCACCAATTTGATGTTTACATCAAGAATGGTGGCTATGAAGGGTTGAAGAAGGCGTTGGGCATGACCCGCGCCGCCGTCATTCAAGAGGTGAAAGAGTCTAACTTACGGGGTCGCGGTGGCGCTGGCTTCCCGGCGGGCGTCAAGTGGTCATTCATCCCACAGGATAACGCAGTCAATTATGTGACGGTCAACGCGGATGAGAGCGAAACCGGCACGTTCAAAGACCGCCAAATTATGGAGAACAACCCGCATCAACTCATCGAAGGCGCGTTGATTTGCGCGTATGCGGTGAAGGCGAAGGCGGTTTATGTCTACCTGCGCGGCGAATTTTGGGACGCCGGTCATGAATTAGACAAGCACATTGAGGCGGGTCGCAAGGCCGGTCTGTTTGGCGCGAATAGTACATTGAAAGACGCTGATGGCAAGCCGTTCACAGTTGAGGTATATACCCATCTCGGCGCGGGCGCGTACATCTGCGGTGAAGAGTCGGCGCTGCTGAACAGTCTCGAAGGCAAGCTCGGTCAGCCCCGCGTCCGCCCACCATTCCCCGCCCAGAAGGGCGGCGGCCTGTATGGTGAGCCGACGGTGGTCAACAATGTTGAGACGCTGGCAAATGTGCCGTGGATCATCACCAACGGCGCGGCGGAATATAAGAAAATCGGCGTCGGCGCAAGCACCGGCACTAAGATTTTCTGCCTGAGTGGGCATGTTAAGAATCCGGGGAACTACGAATTGCCGTTCGGCGTGACCTTCCGCGACTTGCTGTATAAGTATGGCGGCGGCCCGTTGAATGACTCGCCGTTTAAGGCGATTTTGCCATCGGGCGGCTCTGGCCCGATTGTCCGCGTGACGGATGACTTGCTCGATACGCCGTTGACCTACGAAGACCTGTCGAAGCACAACACCATCCTCGGTTCGGCCTCGGTCATCGTGATGGACGAGACCACCGACATCGTGTGGATGGCGTCGAAAGTCACCAAGTTCTTCAAGCACGAGAGTTGTGGCAAGTGTACGCCGTGCCGCGAGGGGACATACTGGCTAGACAAGGTGCTTGACCGCATCTTGCGCGGCGAGGGCAAGCCCAGCGATGTTGAGTTAATCAACAATGTCGCTAACAATATGAAGCCGACAACGCTGTGTGCGTTGGGTGAGTTTGCGGCCAACCCGATCATCTGGACGATTCGCAACTTCCCAGAGGAGTTCGCGGCGTGGGTGAGCGGTGATAAGAAGGCGGCGGCATTGAGCGCGGGGCAGGCACATGCCGCCCATGACGCGAAACCGGCGGCGCTTCCGGCGTCGGCTGGGGACTAAGCAGGGGTTGGGCATGAGTCAAACGGGGATGTGGGGGCGCTTCATCAATTCACTATTCCCCTCGGCGGCAGTCACCGCTAGGCGAATCGCTGACTTGACCGAAGCGCTGGCGGCGCACCGCGACTCCCCGGCCTTATACCTCAGTCGGGGCGAGGCGTATGCCGAGATGGGCGAGTACGGCCAAGCCGCAGAAGATTTCCGGCTGGCGGCACGACTGGCCGATGAGCAATTCAAAACGAAGCCGTGGGGCGTGGTCGCACAAGCATTACGTGACCGCGCCCTACGCGGGTTACAGCAGGCACAGGCGGCGGCTCGTGCAGGCAATCAGGGCGGGAACAGATAAAAGGTTCAAACCGATGACGAAAACTGTCACGATTACGATTGACGATAAGAAATACGAAGTCCCGGCTGGGGCGAACCTCGTGGATGTGGCGAAATTTCACGCCGATAACGGCATCCCCGTGTTCTGCTACCACCCCAAGATGTCCCCCGTCGGGATGTGCCGCATGTGCTTGGTCGAACAGGGCGCGATTGAAAAAGACCGCGCTACCGGCGAAGTCGTGCTGGATGACAGCGGCAACCCCAAGGTGCGCTGGATGCCCAAGCTCCAGACGGCTTGCACTCAGTTGGTTAGCGATGGCATGGTCATCCGCACCACCACCGACCAAGTGAAGGCCGCCCGCGAGAACGTGGTCGAGTTCTTGCTGACCAGTCACCCGTTGGACTGCCCGATTTGCGACAAGGGCGGTGAGTGTCCGCTGCAAAACCTGACTATGGCGTACGGCAAGGGCGATACGCGCATGGCCTATGAGGACAAGCAGCATCTCGATAAGCACGTCCCGTTGGGCAATAACGCGCTCATCTTCCTCGATGAAGAGCGCTGCATCCAATGTGCGCGGTGCGTCCGCTTCCAAGATGAAATCGTCGGCGACGATGTGCTGGCCTTCCATGAGCGCGGGCGTACGCTGCAAATCATCACCAACAGCGAGCCGAACGGCTTTGATACCTATTTCAGCGGCAATACCACCGACATTTGCCCGGTGGGTGCGCTGACTACGGCGGACTTCCGCTTTGGCGCACGTCCGTGGGAACTGACCGAAATCCCCAGCATTGACCCATTCGACGCGGCGGGCAGCAATATCAGCCTCAGCACGCGGCTTGACCGCGACTTTGGCGGGCGCGCCATGATTAAGCGCGTGATGCCGCGTCAGAACGAATTCGTCAACGAGATTTGGATCAGCGACAAGGTACGCTTTGGGCATCACTTCACCCGTAGCGAGTCGCGCTTGATTCACCCGCTGACCCGCAGCAACGGTAAGCTCAACCCCGCTACATGGCAAGAAGCCCTCAGCGCCGCCGCCGCCAAAATCAAGGCCGCCGGTAAAGATGTGGCCGCCATCGCTGGTAGCGGCATGAGCAACGAAGACCTGTTCGCGCTCAAGCAACTGGTTAACGCGGCTGGCGGCAAGAACCTCGGCGCATGGCCGATGACTCACTCCGGCGCGGAATTACTGGCGCAAGTCGGCCTCGGCAAAGGCAGCAATCTCGGCGATTTGGGCAAAGGCGATGCGGTCCTGATTATCGCCAGCGACCTTGAGGAAGAAGTCCCTGTATGGCGTCTGCGGATTAAACGCGCCCATGACCGTGGCGCGTATGTCGTGGTCGCCAACGCCCGCAAAACCCGTATGGATGATTTCGCCAGCGAAGTCGTTCACTATGAGTCGGGCAAGGCCGCCCACTGGTTGAGCGACCTCAAGAAGTCCGCGCCGCAAATTGCTGAAAAACTGGCGGACTCGACCAACTTGGTCGTTATCACCGGCGCAGAAGGTCTGACATTGGTCGGGCATCGCGCCGTTATGCAGTCCGCCGCCAATCTGCTGATTGAAACCAAGCATACCGGCAAGGCCAATAGTGGCTTGCTTTCGACGCTCCCCGGCGCAAACGGCGTCGGTTTGAGCTATCTGGGCTATTCACCTGAACAGACCTTGCGGATTGCCAAAGACGCGCCGAAGGTTTTGATTGTCGCTCAGGCCGAGTTGTTGGCCGACGATCCGGCGGTTGAGGCTTGGCTGTCGAAAATCGAGACGGTGATTGTGCTGTCGCTGTTCCCAGATGCGCTGACTGAGAAATATGCGGCGATTGCCTTGCCGATTCAATCCTTTGCCGAGCGCGATGGCACGTTCACTAATGGCGAACGCCGTGTACAGCGTTTCTATACCGCACAAGGCCCGATGGGTGAGGCACTCCCCGCGTGGCAAGCGCTTGGTCGTCTGATGGAGGCCGCCGGACTCGGCAAGGCCAAAATCAGCGCCGCAGCGGTTATGCAAGAAATCACCCAGACTGTCCCCGCCTTTGAGGGCATGAGCTACAAGAACCTGAGTAAGGTCGAGCGCCAATTTCCAGATGTGGGCGGCACTGACCTGTATTATGGCGGCACGGCTTACCAGAATAGAGGAGGCCTCGGTTTGGTGATTGCGACGGCGGCGGATAAGGGCGAGCGAATCGTCGCGGCGGAAGTCAATTTGCCGGATGCGCCTAAGCCCGCCTCTGGCGAGTTCGTGGTCATCCCATCGACCCGCTTATACAACCGCGAGAGCGTGTTCCTGCCGAGCGTGTTGGTTCACCCGCGTGTGATGGCCCCGTATGCCGAAATTAATAGCGCCGACGCCAAGAAGATGGGCGTCAACAGCGGCGATGTGATCGAAATCAGCACAGGCGGCGCAAAACTCCGCGTGCGCGCCCATGTCAACGGCGGCGCGCCACAAGGTAGTATCGTCTTGCCCCGTCACCTGACGGAAGAAGCCGTGCCGGTAGGCATCACCACCGGCACGGTCAGCAAGGTCTAAGGGAGGGCATCATGAACCGTAAAATCCTCGGTATTCCACTGATAGCAATAATCCTCGTCGTCGTGCTGGTTGGCGCGGCGGTGACAGCGTTGGGCGGGTATTCCGCTTATACGATTTTGACCGGCACGGGACACCAGACGCCCATCGTCTGTGAAGTCAGCCCCGGATGCCGCTTCTGGCAACCGATTATCTTCTCGGCGCTGTTCTTGGCGTTGGTCGTAACCGGTTTCGCCTATACGACCTTGTTGGAGCGTAAGTTCATCGCCTATTTCCAACAGCGCGTCGGGCCTAACCGCGTTGGGCCGGGTGGTTTTCTGCAACCCGCCGCAGACGGCCTCAAGCTGATCTTCAAAGAAGACATCATGCCGGCGAAGGCCTATAAGTGGGTCTACTTGGCCGCCCCCATGATTAAGGTCGTCCCGATCTTGATTGTGATGGCCGTGACCCCGCTGGGGCCGCACATCACAATCCCATGGTTTGATGGGCTGTGGTATAGCGTCCCGCTGGTCGTTGCAAATCTGAACGTCGGCGTGCTGTGGATTTTGGCCGTGACTTCTATCGCAACCTACGGCGTGGCGCTGGCGGGTTGGAGCAGCAATAACAAGTATTCTATGCTGGGTGCGATGCGAGCCTCTGCTCAGATGATTAGCTATGAACTTAGCCTCGGCACGGTCATGATTGTACCGATCATGCTGGCGGGGTCGATGAGCATTATCGACATCGTTGAGAAGCAGGCAGGGTCGCCGCTGAATTGGTTCGTCTTCCAGAACCCACTCGCAGCTGGCATTTTGATCATTGCGCTGATTGCAGAGACCAACCGTGCGCCGTTTGACTTGCCGGAAGCCGAGCAAGAATTGACCGCCGGATATATGACCGAGTATAGCGGCATGAAGTTCGCGCTGTTCATGATGGCCGAGTACCTCGGCATGATTTCTGTCAGCCTGATTGCGATGTGCTTGTTCTTTGGCGGCTACCATTTCTTCTTCGTCGAGAACGCGCCCATCCTCGGCCCCATCGTCATGATTGGGAAGGTCGTGCTGTGCTTGCTGGGTTTCATCTGGATTCGCGCAACGTTGCCGCGCATCCGTTATGACCGCCTGATGAGTTTTGGCTGGAAGGTCATGTTGCCGCTGTCGTTGCTGTCGGTGGTCTGGACGGCAGTCGCGGTGGTGATTGGCGACGCCTTCGGCCCGACGGCCTATATGTTGGTCAGCGGGACGCTGTTTGCGTTGGTCATCATTGGCGCATACTTCCTGTTTGGGCGCGAAAAGGCGTCCCAAGAGGAGAGCGATGTGGACGACGACCCAATGATTACCGGCGAGCGTCGCGGCTTGGGTTATGTGGCGCTTCAGGCCGTGGGCGGTGTGCTGTCTGCGCCGTTCGTCTTGTACAACAGCGGGTTGAAATTCCTCGATAAGCTGGGGACGCTTGCACCGGACGACAAAAAGAAATCCGACTCATCGAGTCAACGACCACCCCCATAAAGGGGGTGGCTTGCGATAAGCAAGCCCATGTTGACCAGCCTCAGTCTCATTCGTGAGACACCGTTATTCGGGTCACGATACCGACAGGTGACTGAACCAGCCCGTCGCTCTATCGCCCACCGTTAAACATGCCGAGGGTCTAGGCAAGTGCGGTGGGCATGACAAGCCCGAATAACCTTGGCGAGGTTCACTTTATCGCAGTAATGCGAGCATAATGAGGTAACTCATGCAACGAGTATTGGTGCTAGACAAGAATAAGAAACCGTTGATGCCGTGTCATCCGGCACGCGCACGTCAACTGCTCACGCGAGGGAAGGCGGCGGTCTTTCGTGAATACCCTTTCACCATCATCTTAAAAGAGCGCGACGGAGGGGATGTTCAGCCTGTTACCGTTAAGGTAGACCCGGGCAGTAAGACCACTGGGATAGCATTGGTCGCCGATTTCAAACGGAGTAAGTGTGTGATTTGGGCTGGAGAACTAACCTATCGTGGGCAACAAATCCGAGATAAGTTATTGTCACGCCGTCAACTAAGGCGGGGTCGGTGTAGCCGAAAAACACGCTATCGCCCGGCTCGTTTCCTGAATCGGCGTCGTGCAGAAGGGTGGCTTGCACCGTCATTACAAAGCCGAGTCGAAAACACGTCAACTTGGGTCGGGCGTCTGCGCCGCTGGTCGCCTGTTCGTTCATTGTCGATGGAATTGGTGCGTTTTGACACGCAATTGATGACAAACGCTGAGATTTCGTGTTGATAAGTACGGCTTCCCACGAACCAGCCCCAAACAAGGGCGCGTCCACTTTGGCTTCCAAACAGGGGATATGGTCAAGGCAATCGTTACAAAAGGAGTAAAATGCGGCACATATATCGGGAGAATCAGTGTGAGGGCTAGTGGTTCTTTCAATATCACCACCCCCATAGGAACGGTTCAGGGTATCCATTATCGCTACTGCACCTCAATTCACAAATCTGATGGCTATTTTTACGAGAAAGGAGAGGCGCTTTCATCCGCTACCACAAGGGTAGCGGTGTCCTCGCGCCAAAATTCATGAACGTGATTCGCGGTTTTGCCACGACGTTCAAGCACCTCTTGGAGGAGCCGACCACGCTGCAATATCCAGAGCAGATGCGTCCTTTCCAAGAGCGTTTTAAGGGGCGTCATCATCTGCGCCGCTATGACAACGGCTTAGAGAAGTGTATTGGTTGCTCGTTGTGCGCGGCGGCTTGTCCGGCGGATGCGATTTGGGTTGAGGCGGCTGAAAACACCGACGAAATCCGTTTTAGCCCCGGCGAACGTTACGCCAAGACTTACGAAATTAACATGTTGCGCTGCATCTTCTGCGGGTACTGCGAAGATGCTTGTCCGACGCAAGCCATTCAATTGGGTCACGAACACCGCATGAGCTTTACAGACCGGCGCGATGCTATCTATGTCAAGACCATGTTGATCGACCCTGTGCCGGAAGGCCAAGAGGGAACACCCCGCCAAGTCGAACCCGGCATCTATATCCGTTCCATCCCGGATATGGAGAACCCGCGCTAGACCGAAAAAGCGGTAAAACAAGAGCGCCGGAATCTGTAAACTACGGCGCTCTTGTGTTAAACTGCACAAGCTGCGAACTGCCGCGCAAGGACGTTTAGCATGACTGTTGAAGTAATTCTGTTTATGATTGTGGGTTCAATCACCATAATCACCGCCGCCCTGATGTTAATGAGCGACAACGCGGTTCAC
>Ga0163154_10009295_pt1 | contig 11233 bp, 14 predicted proteins | sample OliLakLV19MP9P1_FD_148649 | JGI IMG/M metagenome (GOLD analysis project Ga0163154, IMG submission 148649) | Freshwater microbial mat bacterial communities from Lake Vanda, McMurdo Dry Valleys, Antarctica - Oligotrophic Lake LV.19.MP9.P1 | ecosystem: Environmental > Aquatic > Freshwater > Lake >...
CAAAAACAGGAATGCAATCTGCACTCCTGCTATTTTAGCACGGTGTTAAAACGATTCCTTAAGCCATTCCACCAGTTCGATGTTTATGAACTGCGGGGTTAAAGCGATTGCTTAAGCTGTTCAACCAGTTCGCGTTGTTCTGGCGTCAGGTTCTCTGGCACGGTGATCAAAACGCGGGCGACGAGATCACCAAATTTGTCCGGCTGTTTGAGTTGGGGCATTCCCTTCCCGGTCAGCCGAAATTTCTTGCCCGACTGGGTCCCCTCTGGCACTTTCAAGCGTAAAGATCGTGCGAGGGTTGGGATTTCGACTTCCCCGCCAAGCAGCGCCGTAAACATATCAATTTTGACTTCGACGGTCAGGTTATCACCTTCGCGTACAAACGTGCTGTCAGGTTCGACCTGCATCACCAGATACAGATCGCCCTGTTTCCCCCCGTTGACACCCGCTTCGCCTTCTCCCGTCAGCCGCACCCGCGTACCATCGGTTGCGCCCGCCGGAATTTTCACGCGGATCGCACGCTCTCCGATGGTCACTTGACGGGTTGTGCCTTCATAGGCTTCGCGCAGCGTGATCGTTACCGGTTGTTCAATGTCTTTTCCATTTGCCCGTGCTGGCTCGTTGGTAAAACCAAAGCCGCCGCGTGGACTCGCGCCAGCAGCACTACGCCCACGCGAACCGCCAAAAATCGAGCCGATCAGGTCGCCCAGATCAATATCAGGGTTTTGCGTGGTGTAGGGGTATCCCCCGTTGGGAGCGCCGCCGAAACCCATCCCTTGCGGGTTGCCTGTGCCGAAACGATCATAGTTTTTGCGCTTGTCGGGGTCGCTCAATACCTCATTCGCCTCATTGATCTCTTTGAAGCGGGCTTCCGACTGGGGATCATTCGGGTTGGCGTCGGGGTGATGTTTCTTTGCTAAACGGCGAAACGCTTTTTTGATCTCCGCATCGGTTGCGTCACGTTTTACGCCGAGTGTCTCGTAGTAGTTTTTCGCCATAGTTTTTCGATTTCTTACTATATGGAGACACAAATTAGAAATCACATGATCATCCGTAGGGACACGCAACGGCGTGTCCGCTACAACGGACGCCCAACGGGGCGTCCCTACTCCCTTCATAGTATGCCCTGATAAGGGGAGAGTCAACAATCTATCAAGGTTTCTTACGTAGAATTTACGTGAGCCGCTGTACGAGAATGCAATCTGCGACCTGATGCCCAACCATACGCGATTCGCCATTGATCCGCGCCATAACGGGTCCGTCGAACGGGTCAACCGAGACGATTTCGATATGTGAATCGAGCGTGAAGCCGCGATCTAGGATGTGTTGGAGCATGTCAGGATCGCTGGTTTTGAACTGCGAAACGGTGGCAGTATCGCCCGCTGCCAGTGCCGACAGGGGTTGTAGAGGACGCGCCGGGATCATCGTGCCGTCTGCCGCAGGGATAGGATCGCCGTGTGGGTCAAAACCGGGATCGCCGAGTCTGCCCGCCAGCGCATCAATAAATCGGTCAGAAACCGCGTGTTCAAGTCGTTCAGCTTCTTCATGGACTTCGTGCAGCGCGTAGCCCAGTTCGCGCACGAGATACAATTCGATCAAACGGTGACGGCGGATAACCTTCAAGGCGATATGCTCCCCTGTAGGCGTCAGAATCACCCCTTGATACTTCTGGTAATCCACATAGCCCGCCGTGACTAATCGCTGTGCCATGTCTGTGACAGACGGCGCAGTGATGTTCAGTACATCGCGCAGGGTATTGGTCGAAACACGGTTTGACCCCTGTTGCAAGATGTAGACTGCTTTCAGGAAGTTTTCTACCGATGGAGATTGCGGACTTTTCGTCATCAGGCTTTCCGGCAACTTGAACGCACACAAAGATTCTAGCACAAAGTCTCGCTGCTCCCTATAAGGTCGCTTTAAACCTTTTCGTGAATGCATAGGACTTTTTTCATAGATCAAGCAGCAGAAATTGACGAAAATCAACCGTAGGGGCAATGGCGTCGCCACGCCCCTACTGCAATAAACTTACCCCCGCAAATTGGCGGCGATTTCCAGCGTTGGCGCGGTGACGACCCTGCTTGATCCGTCGGCTAACGCTTGTAAGCACAGCACGCCGTCCGCGTTTGACCAGCACCCACTCTCACCCGTTGTGCCGAAACGCTCATCGGCATAGGCGGCGTAACTCTCTTGAAACTCGGCTGCATCTTCGGGCGTGTCCCATACGATTTGCAAGACAGACGCCAGTTGATCCCCGTTCGTGTACACCTGAAACCGATCTCCACCCCAACCAGCGGCTGCGCTGCTCGCCTCTGCAATCGCAAGTTCCGCATCTATTTGAGCGCGTAGATAAAACTCACCCAGCGTCACATCCCATGCTTGCGTCCAATTGTCGCCTAACATTGAGGTAAAATCGGGCAGTTCAACAGGGATCGCTGTTTCACCGCTCAAATACTTGTTCGGGTGCATGACCTGTTCGCTGGTGGTGGGCGGATTGGCATATGCCGCGTTGACAGCTTCCCATCCCCCGTTGTTGTAAAGTGTCGTGACGAAAGCTGCCCCTGCTTCATAGGGGAACGTGAGTTCTGTTACGAGGATTGACGGGATTCCCGGCGGCAGGAACAATCCGCCTGATGCTAACCCTTCGGTGAGGATGCTCAACGCCGCCATCGGGTCACTCATGGCGACCTCTTGCAAAAAGACGGTCATAGCGACAGTTGCATCCCCTTCGACCAGCGAACGCACGGCTAACGCACGATCCGGCTCATTGATGAGTTCAGCAGGCAGCACGGCATTTAAATCAAAATGCTGATCTTGCAGCGCGTGGGTGAACTCATGCACGTAAGTGATCTGTTCGAGCATCGAGAGCGAGTCTCCCGGTGTGTCCTCGCTCATCGGGATCACGTTCATGGTTTGTGTTTCGGGGTCATAGAACCCGGCGACTTGACTGCTTAACAGCGTGAGATAGACCTCGCGCAGATCAACATCGTTCGAGAACAAACCGAGCGCGACGTAAAAGGCTTCGGCGCGTTCTGCTTCTTCTACCGGAAGATCGCGCTCGTAGAGGTTACGCAAATACTCGATGGTGTCTGCGCGGGTGGGGAATACGCGCTCCACATCTTCCAGCGCGTTCAGGGCGCGTATCTGTTGAGTCGTTTCTTCCAGTGTGATCAACTGGTATTCAAGGGCGGGACTAACGCCCTCCTGTGCATGTACGACGCTGACAGTCAACAGCAGCGCCGCTGTGATAAACAACCTTTTGAGCATAGCCTTAGCCTTTTCGCTCAATGCTATAGTTGAGAGATAATTTTGTCATACTCTGCATGAGTCCCAATCCAGAACCAAATTAAGGTGTTGTCTTCACGTATCCCAAGTACACGGTAATTTCTACTCACCCGTGCCGAATAAATCGGTTTCGATGGATGCACTTGTTTGAAGACTAAACCCGGATGTGATGGGTTTTGCTTGAAACGTGCATAGGCTTTTCTTGCGTGATTACGGACTTCATTTGGCAGCACCCAATAAAGCTCTCGAAACTGAGCAGTTGTGTGGGAGATCATACCTCATCGAGGTCAAGCAGTTGCGTTTTGCCTGCTCGATATTCTGCAAGGGCTTCATCTGCCATAATTGCAAGTACATCGTGCGAACGGGCAAAAGAATCATCCCACTGTTTTTCAGAATTAAGCATCTCGAAGATGGATTCTGCCAAGTCGTCTTGCTCATGATCAGGCAGTTTTGAGGCTTCCGCAAAGGCTTTTTCTAGAAGTTCTGTCATCTTAATCCCCTAATTCTTTCCGATATTATAACCCTCTGAACAGTTGCGACAAGATTCATACAAAATTCGGAAAAAGATTAATGGTATCTATCGAAATGTTCCGTTATATTTAACAGCATCACGATCAATTGTTCATCTTCTGGAGTTGTGAACTCATGTCCTTAAAGAATGGCGAAGACCGACGCGATCCGTTTCAAGATTTTATCAACGCATCGCTCGACATGGATGGCGTGGATGGTTTAGACGTTGAAACTATTACTGCGCTCATGCGTCATCTGCTTAAGAATCTCCCCGCCGAGTCGATTACGACGCTGTGGGCAGATCGTTTGGACACCCTTCAGGAGATTGTGCGTTCGCGTTTGAATATGAAGATGGTCATGAGTGCTGTTCGAGACGAACCGAGTTTCGGCAACGCCGACCCGCAAGAAATTGAAGTCTTGATCACGCTGACCGCTACATTGGCATTTGTGTCTTATAACGAGTTGATGGAACAGTATGACCTTGATGAGCGTCGCGGCAAAGATGATACCCTCCTCGCACGGCGGATGCGTTCGATGTTGAAGGCGTCTCTGGGTTGGGTGCGTAAAGCCGCTAAAGAAGGCGACCCCATTGCAGACAAGATGCTGCAAGAAGCCGACGATTTGTTAGACGTTTCCAAGCGCCTCGAATAAATTTACTCCCGCACACTCTTAAGGGCGATCCGTAAGATCGCCCTTTTTATTTCATCAAACACTCATAAATCCAATTCGATGATCTACAGCGTATAGAGAGATGTATCCAATATATTGGCAACCGATGAAGTGCTAGGCGCCAGCACTTGATCAAAAAATTGACCCTATCAGGAGCTAACATGAACAACTTGTCTCGTCGTGCATTTCTCAAGGGTAGCGCGGTACTCGGTGGCGGCACTCTTCTCAGTTTCAACCAGATTTTCGGCATCAGCCGACTTCTCGGTCAAGATGTGCCAGATGATGATCTCCAGACGATCCTCAACATCGCTTCGACTGCGGAACTGTTCGCCACAACCCACTATCTCGCCGCCATCAACGGCGCAGCGGACATGGGCTTGGGTGAAACTCAGGTCAATTATTTGAAGGCGGGTTTCCTAGCAGAACAAGACCACCTTGAACTGCTGGTTTCGCTGGGCGCAGAACCCCTTTTCACAGAATTTTATGTGCCGGATGGCTTGTTTGCCGATAAAGACCTTTTCGCGGCGATCACCGAAGTGGCAGAAACCGCGTTCACGGGCGCTTACCTCGCCGCGACCCGCATTTTCGCAGGATCGCCGGACACCGTCGCGTTTGCTGTGACCACCGCGCAAATTGCTGCGGTTGAAGAAACGCACCGCGTCCTCGTCCGTCAAATTGGCGGACTGCTGCCGAATAACACGTCGTATGCACAATACACGCTGCGGAACGTCTCCAGCGCCGTGCCAATTTTGCTGCCGTTCCTCGATGGTTCGGGCGAAGGCTTTGTGGGTCCAGTTGCACACCCGACGGATGATGAGATTGCCGCCGTGCGTGCCGACATGGAAATGATTGGCTACGACAATCCCGGCGTGCCGTTCGCCGCGATGACCGAAATGCCGATGTAGTTCTGACTTTCAAGGGCGATCCTCAACAGGATCGCCCTTTTTTTATTTCATCAATCAGCCTCTTTGGTTTTGCGATGCAGTCGATCAATCAAATGGGACAGCAAAAACAGTTAACTCTTTCCGCCCTGTGCGATGTATCGCAGCATGGCGACTAACACAGCCGGGTTAGGCGAATCCGCGAGTTGAATTTGCGTTGGAATTTTTGTTGAACGGCGCTGTAGCAAGAGTTTACCGGGCGTCGTGCTAACGGCTTTCACGTCGTTCACAGGGATTGTGTCTTTCCCGACGATCACACCCGTTTTCGCTACCGTGATGCTGCCAAACGGGAGCGTGTCGCCCCGATCATAGCTGCGGATGAAGGCGGGCAGCATGGCTTTGCTGATGTTGGTTGCCAGAAGCGTGTAAATATCCTCCGGCTTATCGAGCAACTGCGTCAGGGTGATCACTTTTTTATCGCCCACGTAAAAATGATGCGCTCCCGTTTGCAACAATGGGATAAATCCAAACAGGCGATAATTCGTGAATAAGCCTTTGAACAGCGTAAACTCATCCCAACGCCAGCTTTGTTCGCCTCCGCGTGTGGTCAGCGAGACGCCGCGTTCGTGAATACGCAAACGCGGGTTTTGCATCAAGACTACGAGAATAGGGTAGATCGTGAACGCGAACGCGCCTAGCAGGAATGCGCCGACAAACAGGATATTGATCAAGTCGGGGTTCAGCGCGGATTGCTGACCGACCCCCAGTATGATGCCCGCTAATCCAAGCGTGAGCAGCATGAAGCAAACCCGTCGTATGACTTCTCCCCAACCGATCCCATATTCACGGAGCGTATTTCCAAGCGTGTGCATAGCTGAATCTTCTTTCGGTCAGGATGAATACAGGTTTCGGAACGAGAAAATGAGATGCCTACACAATCTCGTCTGGTGTGTTGCGCTCGATCAAATGCTCGACCAACCGCATAAGCAGCATAGCATTTCTGCGGGTGCGAATGCGAATTTGAACGGTGCGAGCAAAGACTCGACAATCTTACCGAAAAAAACGCTGTAAAGCCCCCGCCTTTAGGCGTGGGGAGTATGTCACAGGCAAAAGAGCGCATTTTGGCGGTGATGCGTGAGAAAGCGTTACCGATTCCCGAACCTTGTTACCGCCCCCTAGTGCCCGTATCGCTTGAAACTCACTTTTGATCCTGTGTGTAATTGTTGTCGTTATGGGCAATTTGGGTGAGAAACGATTAGAATGATGGGCAGGTTCGATTTTCCTGCTACTTCGCGCAAATAACCTTTTTTTGTGCTAGGAGTTCTTCTTATGCGTTTACACCGTTTCTGGGTTGCTGGCTTTGCCACTATCGCTATGCTGCTTGTGTTAAGCATCGGCATGGGGTCACAGGTTAAAGCAGAGAATATGTTGCAAGACATCCCCCGTTTGGATGGAGTCAATATTTATTTCACCGAAGCCGCTGGAGAAGCCAGTCGTTTTGATCGTGGTACAGCGGGGCTGTCTCGATTTGCCGGACTGCTGCGCGAACTTGGCGCAAACCTGTTTACGCTGGAATGGCGTACCACGTTCCCGACAGATGCCGATTTGATCGTCATCGCGGGTCCTACGGGCGATTTATTGCCCGACCAAACCGCACGGCTCTGGTCATACGTCAACAATGGCGGCAAACTGCTGTTGTTTGCAAACCCCACCGTCGAAACGCGCAATCGAGCCTTTCCTTCGGGCGGGGGCATGTTCGCGCTGATGTGGACGGATATGGGTATTCGCGGGTTGGACGATGTTGTTGCCAGTGAGGGCGCCCTCTTGCCCATTCTGGCAGAAGTGACCGCCGAACCCCTTCCCGAAGCCACTGAAGTCATTGTTCCCGAATCGGTTGAAGGAACGACCCCGCAGCCAACATTCACCCTTGCGCCTACCGCGACAGCGCAGTTTGTGCAAGTCGGTGAACGACGCACGCTCAATTCTACGTTTTCAACCACGCGCTTGATCGAACACCCGATCACCGACGGGATTGAAGAACCGCTGAACTTCTTCACGGCGCGGTCACTCGAAGTCGATTCGGGTATTCAAGGTTTTCAGGTGACCCCGTTGATCTTCACCGAAGAAGACTACTACGGTGAGAGCGACTGGGCGAGTTACCTCACAAGCGGCGTGTTCGATTTCAACATCGGGTTAGATACAGCCGAGGGCATATTGCCCCTCTCGGCGGCGTACAGCAACGAACGCACCGGAACGCGCCTCGTCGTCGTTGGAGATCGTGAATTTGTGTCGAACGGCGGTGGTTTCAAAACTTCACCGACCAACAGTTCAGGATTTGTCTATCCCGGCAACGTGCGGTTTGCGCTGAATGCGGTCACATGGATGTTAGACGTTGAAGCGGCTGAGTTCACATTCCCGTCACCTGCGCCGACTGCTACCGTGACGATTACACCGTCGCCGTCGCCCACAAGGACGCCGACGCCGGGTGGGTGATACCATGCGCGTATTGATTCTACTGTTCGGCTTGCTGATTCTGACGCAGCCGGGACTCACACAAGGGACACAGCAAGATACGCGCCCGCACGTCGTGTTCGTTGAAGATGCGCGGCTGCTGCAAGTCGCCTCGGTGACGGACAATGGTCCCGACGGTGTGTCGCGGTTGGGCGAAATGTTTATCGCGCAAGGCGCACGCACATCATGGATACGCCTGACGGATGCGCTGCCCGAAGATACCCGCGTGATTGTTATGGTACGCCCCCGTCAATCGCTGCCTGCTGATTATCTGGCGCGAATTTGGCTGCAAATGGCGCGTGGCGCTCATCTGCTGCTGGCAATTGATCCGCCGGGGCAGTTGGGCGCACGCCCTGATCCACAAAATAACGGGCTTGACCGCTTGTTGACACTGGATTATGGCGTGAGTCTGCTCAACGGTTTGTTGATCGAACCCTGGTTCACGCTCGGAACGATCCGCGAAGTGGAAACAAGTTACCTCTTTGCTGATGGCGACCCCGTACCAAACCCGATCTTTGAACCCATCACACGCTACGATCTCCCTGTGCGTTTATGGGGAGCGCGTCCCATTCGGGTAGAGCCGTTCGGCATTGATAGCGAGGCGGCTGCATTGCTGCTGGCATCTCCCTTGTATGCTGAAACAACGGCAGAGACGCTGCGTTTGAGCGAACCAACCCCGCTTGAACTCAACATAGAAACCGATCCGCAAGGCTTGATGAACGTTGCCGCTGTAGGGCAAAACACGCGCACGGGGTCTCGAATTGCCATCATTGGTGACGGCGAATTCCTACAAAACGGCTTTGGTTTAAGCATTATTGGCGGTTCGACTATTCCGCGTTACGCGGGCAATACTATTTTAGCCCAGCGTATTGTGTCATGGTTGTTGGAACTTGATGAATTTCCTGACCTTCCAGAGGGGCTAACTTGGTTGGCGTTGGACGGCGACCCGACAGAGTGGGAGAGTTTCGCCCCCTCCCTGACAGATGACGCGGCGGATTCATCGCTAGACCTGCTCAATCTGGTACAGGTGAAGTCCTTCCGCAATGACTCATTTGTCTATATCGAGCTAGAAACCGCTGCGCCGCCGAGTGCCGAAACACAGGTGGACATTGAGATTGACCGCAATCGTGATCAGCGTGCGGACGTGATCATCTCAATGCAGCCGGGGCGCGTATTCGCGCAAGTTGGCACAGCAGAAGCCGCGCTCGTCTATGATGCGGAAATGGCAGTCGGTCAGGTGATTGAACTACGCCTGCCGCGCCGTTTGATGGATGGTGATATTTTGTCGGTGTGTTTGAGCAGCGCCCGCGATCTCGCTTTTCCTCAGCCACCCGATTGTTCAGAGTCGTCCTTTGCGCCGATCACCGTAGCGGAAATTGACCCTGTTAATGTACGCACCCCCCGCGAAGTGATGCTCACGGTGACGGGTTCAAATGCTGTGAATATGCGTGTCAGACCGGGTTTAAGCGCGAATGTGGTCAATACGTTTACGTTTGGCGCAGAATTTGCGGTACTAGGTCGAAACGACACCAGCGATTGGATTTACGCGCAAGATGCCCGCTGGACAGGTTGGTTCTCAACCGCTGTAGTACGCATCAACGGCGATCTTGCCGCCCTGCCTGTGATCCCGTAACCAAAGGGGCAGACCGTTATGTCTGCCTCTATAAACTACTCTTGGCGGTATATAATGAGATTGTCCGTGAGATGAAAGGATAATTCCATGACATTGCAAGAGGTGATGAAACAAGTTGATCTGCTGACGCCACAGGAACGCAAGCATCTGGCGATCTATTTAATTGAATCGATTCCAGCAGAAACGACTCGTAAGCGTCGCAGTTTGTTGGAATTTCGGGGTGTAGGAGCGCATGTACGCGATATTGATGCACAAGAATATGTTAATCAGCTTCGTAGCGAAGCTGATGGGGTATGAAAATTTCAGATGCTTTACAAGGGGTTAAACGAATAGCAATTGACAGTGTTTCTGTCATTTACTACATCGAAGATCACCCAAACTATGCTGATAAAGTTGAGGAGGTTTTGCGTTTTATAGAACTGGAACAGATAGAAAGCGTTACTTCTGTTGTCACGTTGGCAGAGGTTTTAGTAAAGCCATTAAAATTAGGAGATCAAAAATTAGAGAATGACTATCGAGACTTCCTACAAGATCGTGATGATCTGCCGCTCATTCCTGTTGGAGAAGTAGTCGCAGAACGGGCGGCACGTTTACGGGCAAAGTACAATTTGAAATTACCCGATGCTTTGCAAGTGGCAACCGCACTTGAATCCAACTGTGACGCTTTTCTCACCAACGACGCAGGTATAAAGCGCGTGACCGAAATTCGTATGCTGGTGCTAGACGAACTTGAGCTAGACTCCACGCCGTAAATCCCCTATCAACCTTCTTCTTCTGCATCCAAATCGATGTAGGGGTTGCGTCGGTCAACTTGTGACACGACCACTTTCATTAGCGCGACGATCAACAGCGTGATCGCCAGCGCCAGCACATCAGCCATGTTGACGGTTGTTGAAAACACAATAATGAACCATGCCGCGCCCAACACAGCAAGATACAAAATGATGTAGCGGGTGAGGTCGGGGCGATTGAAATGCAAACTGCGACCACTGACGAACATGACCACCGCGCCGATCACCAGACCGATGAGTAACCCATCAATCCCGCCAGTGAGCAAGCGGCGACCCACGTCAAAGCGCGTGCTTTCGGGTGTGAGCGGCGTAATCGCATTGTAGACCCCGTAAAGCGTCATGCCGACGAGTGCGCCAAACTGCAAACTCATCCAGTCTACGCGCACGACGCGCCACACCAGCGACCCGAACACGATATAGATCAGCCCCGGTATGCCAACTGCCAGCGCACTAACGACAAGACCGCTCAACAGTTGGGCGTTGACCTGTGCGTCGTGCCGCCATGCGAGTTCACGCAGCCCAAAAAACCCGCTCACGGCGAACACAGCCGCGATCATCAGTGTGATCACTTGTACGAGACGGTAGATCGGGCTGCGTCCGCTCACTTCCGCACGACCTCCCATGCCAGATGATTAATCTCTGGCAGAATCAGTTTTTCGAGTGCAACCTGTACCGCGTTGGGACTCCCCGGCATGGAAAAGACGAGCGTCTTTTTGTAGACACCCGCTGTCGCACGGCTCAACATGGCTGCCGCGCCCACTTCCTGAAAGCTCAACATACGGAACAGTTCGCCAAAACCGGGAAGGGTTTTCTCTAACATCCGGCTGATCACATCGTAGGTGGTATCACGCGGGCTGATGCCTGTGCCACCGTTGAACAGCACGATCCGCACGTCGGGCAGATCAACCAGTTCGTTGAGCGCCGTCGCCACTTGATCCGGCTCGTCCTTGCTCAAG
>Ga0163154_10009297_pt1 | contig 11232 bp, 8 predicted proteins | sample OliLakLV19MP9P1_FD_148649 | JGI IMG/M metagenome (GOLD analysis project Ga0163154, IMG submission 148649) | Freshwater microbial mat bacterial communities from Lake Vanda, McMurdo Dry Valleys, Antarctica - Oligotrophic Lake LV.19.MP9.P1 | ecosystem: Environmental > Aquatic > Freshwater > Lake >...
TTCGAGAACGCACGACATAGCGGTTCTTCACGGCAATTCAGCCTATCCGGACGCATCCGGCTTGGCTCAGCTAGTCATGACCCTTAATTAAATCATGTTCCCTCGCCGCTGCGCCGAACTTCGCCTCGGCGGCCACGAGTCCCGTCGCGACACCTCGTGCCGTGAACGCTTCCTCCCGCAGAACTCAACGGTCACGACATGAATTCCCCGACCCGCGCCCCATCTCGCAGTTGCAGGGCAGCGATCACCAATCGTGGGTGTGGCATGGCTACCTCGCCTGCGGTCACCTCACGCTGCTCACCGGTCTGTGGAAGGCCGGCAAAACCACCCTCATCTGTCACCTGCTGAAACTCATGGAGAATGGCGGCGACCTCGCGGGCGACGTCCGTTCCGGCAAAGTGCTGCTGTTCAGCGAAGAGAGCGACGGCATGTGGCGGCAGCGTCGCCAGTCAATCGGATTGGGCGACCACATTCACGTCATCACCAGGCCGTTCATGGGACGGCCGTCGGCGAACGACTGGAACGCCTTCACCGCGCATTACGCGGCGATCGTGAAGCGCGATCGCCATCAACTGGTGATCATCGACACCTTCGCCAGCATCTCACCCTGCGACAACGAGAACGACGCTGCCAAGATGCAAAGCGCGTTGCTCCCGCTCCATCGATTCACCGAATCGGGCGCGGCGGTGCTGTTGATGCACCATCCGCGCAAAGGCGACGGAGCCGAGTTCCAGGCCAGTCGCGGCTCCGGCGCGCTGCCGGGCTTCGTTGACATCATCATGGAGTTTCGGCGATTGAATCCCGAGCAGGCCGACGACCGGCATCGCGTTATCCGCGCCATCGGCCGCTTCGATCAAACGCACCCGGAAATGGTCATCGAACTCACCGACCAGGGCTTCGTGACAACGGGCACGCGCGGCGAAATTCGCCGCCACGAGCGGCTGGAGGTGCTGGGCGCAATCCTCCGCGACTTCAACGGACAGATGACCTCCCAAGGCCTGCTGCTGCACTGGCCCGCCGATCTGACGAAACCCAGTGAACGCACCATCCAGCGGAACTTGGAGGAAGGCCTGGCACGCGGACTTTGGAAACGCACGGGGGCGGGCCATTGCCACGACCCGCATCTGTTTGAGGCCATTCGATGAGAGGCGGTCGAAGTCGCGACACGACACCTCGCCCCCGGGGTTGAAGGTGTCGTGTCGCGACCCGCAGTCGCTGCAGGACTCACCCAATCGCCGCCTGCGCCGCCGCCAGTCGGGCGATCGGCACGCGGTACGGTGAGCAGCTCACATAATCCATGCCGAGCGCGTGGCAGAACTTCACGCTGGCCGATTCGCCGCCGTGCTCGCCGCAGATGCCGATCTTGAGGTTGCGCTTGCCGGGGGCGCCGCGCCCCTTCTCGATCGCCCATTTCATCAACATGCCCACACCCTGTTGATCGAGCGACTGGAACGGGTCTTCATCGAAGATGGCGGCCTTGGCCTTGTCCACATAGTCGGGCAGGAACCGCCCGGCATCATCGCGCGAGAGGCCCATCACCATCTGCGTCAGGTCGTTGGTGCCGAAGCTGAAGAACTCCGATACCTCGGCGATCTGATCGGCCAACAACGCGGCACGCGGCGTCTCGATCATCGTGCCCACGAGATAATTCACCCGCACGCCCGCCGCCTCCAGCACGCTCTCCGCCACGCGGCGCGTCTGTTCCACCAGCAGGCCGAGTTCCTTCTTGTCGATCGACAGCGGGATCATGATCTCGGGCGCGACCTTGATCTTCTGGCGGGTCACTTCCACGGCGGCTTCAATGATCGCCCGTACCTGCATTTCGAGGATTTCGGGATACGTGATGCACAAGCGGCAGCCGCGATGGCCCAGCATCGGGTTCGACTCGTGCAATTGGCTCACGCGCTGGCGGACTTTCTCGAACGGCACGCCGATGCGCTTGGCCAGTTCCTGCTGCTTGGCCTCCTCGTGCGGCACGAATTCGTGCAGCGGCGGATCGATCAGGCGAATGGTCACCGGGCGGCCGTCCATCGCCTTGAAGATGCCGATGAAGTCCTCGCGCTGGAACGGCAGCAGTTGGTCAAGCGCGGCACGACGGTCGGCCTCGGTGTCGGCCACGATCATGCGCTGCATTGCCATGCGTCGTTCCTCGGTGTCGAAGAACATGTGCTCGGTGCGCGTCAGGCCGATGCCCTCGGCTCCCATCTTGATGCCGTTGGCGGCGTCGTACGGCGTGTCGGCGTTGGTGCGCACCTTCATCGTCCGCCGCGCGTCGGCCCATTGCATGATCGTGTAATACTCCGGCGGCAGTTCGGGTTTCACCAGCGGCAGTTCGCCGCCGTACACGATGCCTTCGGAGCCGTCGAGCGTGACGAACTCGCCCTGGTTGAGCGAGCGGCCGTTGACGGTCATCATCTTGCGCTCGTAGTCGATGTGAAGCACGCCGCATCCGACGATGCAGCATTTGCCCCAGCCGCGCGCGACCACGGCCGCGTGCGAGGTCTTGCCGCCGGTGGCGGTGAGGATGCCCACGGCCGCGTGCATGCCGCCGACGTCTTCGGGACTGGTTTCCTTGCGGACGAGAATGACTTTGTGACCCTTGGCGGCGAACTGCTCGGCCTCGGCGGCGGTGAAGACGATCTGCCCGCTCGCCGCGCCGGGAACGGCATTAATGCCGGTGGCGAGTTGGCGTTGCGTAAGATCGCTCTTGCTCGTGGCCGGGTCGATGACGGGATAAAACAACCGCTCGATATCGGTGGAGGTGATGCGCTGGATCGCGTCGTCCTTGGTGATCACCGGCTTGGTCACCAGCTTGGCATACTTCTTGGGCAGGTATTTCTTCTTCAGCAACCGCTGAGCCTGCGCCGCGGTGAGAAGCGGCTTGGTGGCCTGCTCGACGGCGATGCGGAACGCGGCGGCAGGCGTGCGCTTGCCGCTGCGGCACTGGAGCATATACAGCGTGCCGCGCTCGATCGTGAATTCGAGGTCCTGCATCTCCTTGTAGTGCGCTTCGAGCATGGAACGCACCGCGTTCAGTTGCTCCCACGCCTCGGGCATTTTGTGCGAGAGCTCGGAAAGTTGCATCGGCGTGCGGATGCCGGCGACGACGTCCTCGCCCTGGGCGTTGATGAGCAGGTCGCCGTAAAACTGGTTCTCGCCGGTCGATGGATCGCGGGTGAAGCAGACGCCGGTGCCGGAGTCATCGCCCATGTTGCCGTAGACCATCTGCTGGATATTGACGGCGGTGCCGATGAGGCCGTCGATCTTCTCGACGCGGCGATAGGTGAGCGCCTTCTCGGCCATCCAACTGCCGAACACGGCGTTCACCGCGCCGTGCAACTGCTTCCACGGGTCCTGTGGGAAATCAATGCCGGTCTGCTCGCGGAAGAACATCTTGAAGTCGCCACAGAGTTGGCGGAGCATCTCGGCGGGAAGGTCGGTGTCGTTGACGATGCCCAAACTGTGCTTGAGCGTGTGGAGTTTGTTCTCCAGCACTTCCTTGCTCAACCCCACCACCACCGACGAATACATCTGGATGAAGCGGCGATAGGAATCCCACGCAAAGCGCGGGTTTCCGGTGACTTTCGCAAGGCCTTCGACGCTCTGGTCGTTGAGGCCGAGGTTGAGGATCGTCTCCATCATGCCCGGCATCGAGCGAGCCGCGCCGGAGCGCACGCTCACGAGCAGCGGGTCTTTCGCGGCACCGAGTTTTTTCTTGCAGGTTTTTTCCAGTCGCACGAGATGCTCGCGCACTTGCGCTTCGAGACCGCGTGGCCACTGGCGATCCTGTCGATAGAACTCGGCGCAGGCTTGGGTAGTGATGGTGAAGCCGGCCGGCACCGGCAGGCCGATCAACGTCATCTCGGCAAGGCCCGAGCCTTTTCCGCCGAGAATCTCTTTCATGGTGCCGTCCCCCTCGGCTTTGCGATTGCCCCACGAAAAGACCATCTTCGTGACCTTGCCGCTGGACTTACCCTTGGATTTCGACGCTGCCGAACGGGCGGCGCGAGGCTTGATCTCCACGGCCATGGCGAGCTTGCCTGTCTTGCCGACGGATGAAGACGCGGATTTTTTCTTGGAACGAGGACGCGGGGCGGTGGGTGCCTTGGTGGCCATGAACATCATCCTTGATGACAGGTCTGGAATCGGGTTCGTTGCGGGGGATCGACAAGTGTAGCAACGGGCGGTTTGGCATCAATGAATGAACGGTTGAACGCTTCCCGGGCCGACTATCATCGCGGTCTTGCGTACACCGCCGCCGATCACTGCGTTGCCTTGGACCGCCTCGCCTTTGGAGGTCGCGAACTCATGGCCCGCCGACGAACCTTTGCTGATCCTGCACTCCGGTCGCCTTCACGCTCGGTGGGCTCGATGGTCGATCCTGGCCACGCCGCAGGTACGCTACCGTTTTGATGGCTCCTCGCGCTGGGTCGGCCGAGTTCCGCCGGAACTTCGGCATGTGCAATTCACCCACGATCCACTTCGTGATCTCGATGCAATTCTGGCGGGGACGGCCACTGACCTCGAATCAACTTCCGAACAAGCCGGTCCAATGAACAGCGGGTGGATCGGTTCTCTTTCTTACGACCTTGGACGTGTGATCGAGCCTCTTGCTTCGGGTGACAGCCGCTCGCTCACACCTGATCCGAAGTTTCCACTCATTGAGTTCGGCTGGTGTCCAAACCTGTGTGTGTTCGATCATGTGTTGCGGCAATGGTTCGCCGTCGGCGATCCGCCATGTTGGACGGCCACGGTTCAACCCGTCCCGCGTTACCGACTCAAAGCATGGAAGATGGATGAGCCGAAAGCCCGCTATGTTTCCAACGTGAAGCGTGCGATTGATTACATCGGCGCGGGCGATGTTTACCAGACCACGGTCGCACATCGGCTTTCGGCCCCATTCCGCGGCTCCTCTCGCGGACTTGGAATTCATGCACTGACGTCGGCCTCGCCTTGGTATGGCGCCATGCTCGAGTTCGATGACGAATCGTGCGCGCGACGAATCATTTCGCTCAGCCCGGAACTGTTCCTTCAGGTGGAGAGCCAGACGCGACGCGTGACCACCCGCCCCATCAAGGGAACGCGGGCCACGGGAACAAACGCGGACGATTTGACGTCATCCGGAAAAGACGCCGCCGAGTTGCACATGATTGTGGACCTCATGCGAAACGATCTTGGCCGCGTGTGCGAAATCGGTTCGGTCCAGGTGCCGGAGCCTCGCCTGATCGAGCTTCATCCGACCGTGCAGCATGGAGTGGGCGAAGTGACGGGGCAATTGCGTCCGGGCATCACGGCGGGGCAACTTCTGCGAGCGACCTTTCCGGGAGGATCGGTCACGGGAGTTCCGAAGATTCGAGCGATGCAGATCATCGATGAACTCGAATCCTCTCCACGCGGCCCCTACTGCGGCACGATCGGGTGGTTTGGAGACTGCGGCTCCATTCAGCTCAGCGTGGCAATCCGAACCATGATGATCGAGGGCAAGCGGGACAAGGATGGCGAGCTCGACGGCGTTGCCCGTTATTGGGCCGGTGCGGGCATCGTCGCCGATTCCCACCCCGCCTTGGAGTTTGAGGAAACCCTCGTGAAAGCCGAGGTGATCCGAGGATTGCGAGATCGATCCGCCGAGGCAACTTCAGCGCCGGAGCTCAGGCGATCTTGCGCGGCTCCACCGCCGCCTGCTGCGTCTGTGCCCGTTGCTGAAGCGCGATGTAGCGGCAGATTTGATCAACCACGAATTTCTGGTGACTTGGATTGAAACTGAAATCGAACGCCAAACCCGCATACAGATCGTGATTGGATTCGATGTGGGTGTGGACGACCTTGGCGCTGGCGCAGATCGGCGTTTTCAGGTCGGACGCGAGCGCGATGCGCAGCCAGAAAATTTTATGGCGAAGCAGCGACTGGGTTTCCGACGCCGGGATGCGTATGCCCACGCCGCCGCCGCCCAGGTTCAGCAGCAGGCCCCCGAATTTGGGCCCCACTTCGGGCATCACGGAGTCATGATCAAACGCGCCTCCGCCCGGCGCTTCGTTGACTCGGCCCGAATCGATCTCGTGTTGAATCTCGCACGCTCGTTCCGCGATCAGGACACTGCCCGGATCGAGCAGCGGCCACAAGTCCGCGTGAGGAAGGTTCAAGGTGGCGGTGTCCACGCGATAGTGGTTGCGTCGCTGGCATCGCTGGACCTCCGCCGGCAACGTCAGTCTGAGGCCCGGTGTCATGCGCCGATCGGGGGTGAGGATACTGGTCGATCCCTCATTGTGGCTGGCGAACATCCAGCGATTTTGCCCGATCGACAACACCACGATGAGTTCCGTGCCTGCGTTGATGGGAATGAGATGGCCCAGGGCGCAGGGCTGCTCGACGATGATCTGCTGTTCGGAAATGCCCAGCAGGCGCACCCGCCAAATCAAGTGAGGGCGGTGACGCAGATCGTCGGGATGGGAGGGCGCACCACCATGGCCAGGGGAGGCCACCGCGATTTCCAGCGTGCCCCCTCGCTCGTGCACCTGCCGGAGACAACGACGCCATTCAAGAGTACGAGAGCGATTCGCGGGCACGGCGATCCCCTTGGCCCGATCACGAAACCCATGATCGAGCGGTGTTGGAAGTCCTGTGCTATCGACACGGAAAGCCCGGGACTTCATCGCTGCCGAGACAAACGCTGCTGATCGGGGTGCAGTGTTTGGATTGTCCGGGCGGGGGCCTGTCCGAGCTTGGCAGCCCCATAATCTCACATGTCATTGCTATCAAACGAATGCTTGGATTTCTTGCTACCGCAGTCGGGCCGACAATTCCTGAACGAGGGTCGCGGCCCTTTCCCGATCAGATCGTTCGAGCGATTTTCCGCCGTATCTGGCTTGATAGAACAAAGTCGTGATTTCGCGCACGACGTCGGCGGTGTCGCCGCGACGATGCTCCAAAGACGCCGCAAATTGAAGCGGCGGCTGCCACGGGGGCTTGGGGATGCCCGCCCGGCGGAGGGCTTCGATCATGTCGAGATAAAAGCCGAGGTGTTTCAACATGCGTTGGTGCTCAGCACCGCGAAGATGGTTGAGTCGCAAGGTCCGCCGGATGGCTCGGGTCCGTCGCCGAAGTGTGATGAGCGCAATGACCGCGATCACCAACGCCGACGCGACGATGCCCATCCAGATATATCCACCCGGCCCGACGTTGAAAAACATGTTGACGCGCTCCATCCGCTCCAACACAAGCGTGATTACGCTGGAGATGCGTTGACTCCAATTGTCGTTGATGGATTGCCCAAGGTGATTCTGGGCGACCGCGTCGAACTCCACGACGTTTCTGCTCCAGTTACCTTCCAACTGCTCGTACGCCGTGCGCAGGTCATCGCCCAGCCCGCCTTGGGCGGAATGGAACTGATCCAACGAGGCAGGCGGCGTGGGATCGATTTCCTCCCACCTTAGACGAGCGGTCCTGACCTCGGCCCAGGCGTGCGCGCTCGACTCATGCACGTTGTACCGCCGAGCGGCGTCGTCGAAGTCGTACGCGATATACCCCACCACCACGCGGGCGGGGATGCCGACGCTGTGACAGAGCGCGACCAAGCCCGACGCAAAGAACTCACAATGTCCCTGTCGCGTCTCGATCAGGAACCTCGATATGGGATCACGGCTGTTTCCGTACTGCACCACCGCGCTCAAGTCGGTCGTATAAGTGAACGAGGGCGAATGCAGGAAAGCCGTAAACACCGCGGCGGCGGAACGATTCCAACGAAAGCGAGCTTCCGCGAGCGACGGTCGTGTGGTTGGCACTCCGCCATCCGCAAGCAGGCGCTTGGCCAGCTCCGCCACCGAGCCGTCGCCGTCCATATACCAGCGTCCGCGACGTTCGCGGGTCAAAAGCTGATCATTCAATGCGGACAGCACTCCCTCGGGCGGTTCCGCGATGACCTTGATGCTGTACCCACGAAGTCCCTTTGATTGATCCGCTGTCGCCAAGGTTTGTTTCGCCGGGTCATACGTCACGCTTAGATCACGGTCAGCGCTGACGGCAACGGGCGTGTGGATGGAGAACAGCGGGGTGCGGCCGATGGACGAGCGGTTCAAATCCACGCGCTGCGTGATCGCGATCGCGTCATCGACCAAGGGCATCAACGGGGAAAATCCCGCTGCGGAAACGCCGATGTGCTTCAACGGTCCGGGTGCGGTGGTCCACACGCCATGGCCCTGATACTGATCGAGAACGTCCCCGCGCAGCAAGAGCGGCCCCTGATCCGAGAGCGGCGATCCGCGAACATCCAGTAATTCCACGGTGGCGATCTTCACGCGGGATTGATTGATTCGTCCGCCCCGCGCCAGGTCGATTTCCCACGCAAAACCCGTGGTGCGGGACGACAATGGAGACCGCAGCGTTCCAAACATATCCGCGCCGACCTCACGCGGGAACAGCACGAAAGCCAGGAGGCTGAGGGCGACGCCGCTCAATGCCAGGGCAACCGTCAGGATTCGGAAATGGGCGCCCGCGTGACGTCCCAACACCGGTTTGACCGATGCGGGCAGGCGATCGATGGCGACGCCGCCGGGCGATTGAACTTGTCGCGAACGTTCGAACGACGCATACAGTTGATACAGCAGCAGAACGTGCAAACCAAGCGCCGCGTAAAGCAACAACACGACGCCGAAGAGAAGGTTGCTCGATTGCAGGCATCCCGTGACCATGAGCAGCAAGCTAAGCGTCAACAGATGGGCGTGGTCGCGCACCGACCTGCGTTCATACAATTTGATGAGCGTCAGGAGGATCGCGAATCGGCCCAGCACCGACAATAAATCGTGGCGATTCTGATTCAAATCCGCGATGACGAAGACCAGCGCCCCCATCACCAGCGCGTTCGAAAGCCAGCGCGGCAGCATCCGTCCGCGCGGGCCCTCGGTGATGACCCAGCTCAATGCCGCCAGCGTCCCCGCGGTCAGCAACATGCCCAGACTTTGCTGGGCGATGCATAATCCCAGGATGGCCAGCAAGACCAATGCAAACAGTAGGGTCGGAAAACTTCGCAGGAGACTCATGGGCGTTTGCCTCGCGCGACAGGTGGTGCGTGAACATCCAACGCATGTCCCCGATCAAGCACTTTCGGCTCGGCCAGCAGGCTCGTCAGGTGTCGGGCCGAAAAATAAATGGCCTGCTCATGACCGGCAAGGGGGGTGATGCGATCGGAGGTCACGACGATGACGCCCGCGCGTTCGGCTTGGCGAACCGGCGCGGAGGCGATGGGCTCGCGCGCCCCGTCAAGATCGATAGACGCCAGGGCCGCCATGATCTTGTTCAGGTGCCAGACGTTGCGACGAAGGGCAATGGGCGTGATCGCCACCCCCAATACCGACAAGCCGATCTCGTAGTCTTCTCCATGGGCCGCGTGCAGTAAAGACGCCGCCAAACTAATGGCACGCTCCTCCAGCTCACGGGCGTCGTCGACGCAATCGGTTTGAAGCTTGTGCGTGGGTGTCGTCAGATCAAGCACGATGCGCAGCTTGGTGGGACTCGGGCGGGCGCGATCGATCGAAATCAAGTCGTCCACGCGGGCCGATTTCTTCCACGCGATGTGTCGCAGGGAATCACCGCTGCGGTATTCGCGCGTGCCGAAATAATCATCGCCGACGCCGGCATGCGCGGACACTTTCGATCCCATGTGCCCCACCAAGCTGGCCGACGCCAGGATTCCGCGCCGGAGCGTCAGGAGTTGCGGGTAAATCAGGGTGTGTTGCGATTGAGCGACGGCACGGCTCTTGCGAATGAGGCCGAACGGGAAGGTGGTGCTGGCTTGCACGGCGTGAAAAGCGACTCGGCCCCGACGCCGCGGCTGGAAAATGATCTCTCCGTGCAGTGTCTCGCGAGGGGCCACATGCATGACCCACGCCTCGGCGGGCGCCATGGATCGTCGCCAACCGAGATCGCCGCCGCCACGCGCCGGTCCCGAGCGCTCGCTGATTTTGATGTTGAAGGCGGGCAGGATTCTCGACTGGTTTGTGATGGCATACCGCACCACCATCGGTTCGTCCACGCGTCCATGCTGCGGGTCGACGCGCCGAATGTGCAATGCCCTCATCATGTGCGTGGAGATCACCGCCGAGATCAGCAAAGCCGCCAGCATGGCTCCGAACACCCAGAAGAGCAGATTATTCTGATTGTTCATCGCGGTCATCGCGACCAACGTGAGGAGGGCGGCGTACACCAAACCGGGGACATGAGGTTCAAATCGGCGAAGCATGGGTAACGCGCGGGGCGTGCTTCCATGATAGGGCCGCCGCCCCTCTCGACGACATCCGGCTCAATCGCCGCACGCATTCTCGCGCAACCTCGGGTGCAGCAGGTTCATCTGGCCCCGGCGATCCACGAACTCGCGCGCGGTCCATCCCCGGGGCAGAGGCCCGAACCGAAGCCCCGTCTGGTGTTCCATGTTTCCCGCGTATCGACTTGATTGCACGGTGACGCCCATCAGGGCCAAGCGGCCGTCGGATCTCATCAGTTGCAGCACGCCTTGCGAACCAGGGTAGATCATGTGGCGGCCGATCACGCGGATGCCGCGCAGGGAAATGTCGCGGGCGCGAAAGATCATGGGTCGGCCACGGTCACCCTCGGGTGAAACGAGCAGCAAAGCCACCCATGCTTGATACCGGACTCGACGCGTGTTGCGCCGCTCGCCCAAGGCCAACGCAGGCTCGGCAAAGTCGATCAAATCGTCCGCGATCCACTGACCCGGCGGATCAAGCTGCGCTGAGGAGGGCCGACGTCGTATGGATTCAGGCATGTCCAGATGGTTATCGGCATGATCCGGCCTCGGTTTCACACTTCCCATGAGAATCATTCAGGAACCACTCGATGGTCACGTCCCGATCGCGACAAATTCCGCAGACTGATCCACGAGCCGTAACCATTCCAGACAGCGAGGATGAACGCCAGCACGGGTGGAATGGCCGCCGCACGCTGGCCATCAGCGAGGTCAAGCCCGCCGACCGCGAACAGACTCAGGGCGGTGACGATTCCACCCGTTACATAGATTGCGTTGCCCAGCCAGGGAGAGACAAACGTCCCCACGGCGGCCAGCATAAAGATTGCCGCTCCGATCCGCAGCGTCCACAGTAATACGAATCGTGATTACGTCTCGCGCGTGAGGTAGTGGCACCGGCAGATGGATTTGATTTGTGATGGTGTGAGGGAGCGGTAGGCCGTCGTGCCCGCGTCGAGGAGGTCCGCATAGTCGCGGTACAC
>Ga0163154_10009298_pt1 | contig 11231 bp, 12 predicted proteins | sample OliLakLV19MP9P1_FD_148649 | JGI IMG/M metagenome (GOLD analysis project Ga0163154, IMG submission 148649) | Freshwater microbial mat bacterial communities from Lake Vanda, McMurdo Dry Valleys, Antarctica - Oligotrophic Lake LV.19.MP9.P1 | ecosystem: Environmental > Aquatic > Freshwater > Lake >...
CTCATGGTCGAACTATACACCGGCATGGTCAAAAGATGTTGCACTTGGTCTAAGTATAGACCATTCTTGGGCGATGGAAATAAATTTGACAGCCTCCGCGCAGAATCCGCCCGAGCCTTGCGAGCGCCACCCCACCGAAACCCTTGCCCTGATCGACCGGGCGCTCGATACGGCCTGGGGCACGCGTGTGCCAGTGAAGACGCTCTTTGAGTATCTCGAGAACAACTACAGCTTGGAAGAATGCCTGGAGTGCTTCCCCTCGGTCACCCGTGAAATGGCCTGTCGCATTCTGGAAAGTTCCGAATCCGCCCTCCTCTCGCCGACCGCGGCATGAAAATCCTGCTGGACGAATGCGTCCCGTGGCCCATGCACAAGATTCTCTCCGGACATGTCTGCATGTCGGCCCGGCAATGCGGCTGGGGTGGCATCAAGAACGGTGATCTCCTGCGCCAGGCCGAAACCGAATTCGATTTGTTCATCACGTCCGATCAAAACATCCGCTACCAGCAAAACCTGGCCGGACGCCGCAGTCCGCTTTTGGAGCTCTCCTCCAACAGCATTCGTCGCCTCCTTGCGGCTGAATCGCTGATTCAGCTTGCGGTGGCAGCGCTCAAGCTGGCCGATCCAGAGCGGGAGGGCCGCAAAGAGGCGCAGAGAACGCCCGCACTCCGGTTCCTTGCGCCTTTCTTTCATGTCCTTCCTCCAAACCGTGCGTCGCTGGTTTCTCCGCTCTGATTCGGCGGGACCGCCGATGTCGCGGAGGCCCCCGTATCCGATGACACCGCGCTTCGGTCTACAGAAGCGACCTATCCAGCGATAGTGCTTCCGGTCACATGAATATTAGTGTGTTTGGCCTTGGGTATGTCGGCATTGTGACCGCAGGGTGTCTTTGTCGGGACGGCCATCGCGTGTTGGGTGTTGATATCTCCAGGTTAAAGGTCGGGCAAATCAATGCCGGGCGAAGCCCGATCATCGAGGACGGGATCGAGGACCTGATCCGAACCGCGTGGCAATCCGGGAGGCTGATCGCCACGGGTGCTGCGGAGGAGGCCATTGCAGCGACGGACATGGCGATCGTGTGCGTCGGCACGCCCTCCGAGCGGAACGGAGCGCTCAGCACGCGCTACGTCGAGGCTGCCGTTGGGAACATTGGCGACGGGTTGCGAAATCGGGAATCACCGTTTTTGGTGGTGATTCGCAGCACCCTGCTGCCCGGGAGCAGTCGGCGGCTGTTGCTGCCCCTGCCCGGCGCACGCTCGGGGAAGGCTGCGGGGGAGGGATTTGAACTGGTGTTTCATCCGGAGTTTCTCCGGGAGGGGACCTCGATCCAGGATGTTTCCGACCCGCCCAAGATTGTCGTGGGCGAGCGCGTTGCGGGCGCCGCGGACCGCCTCTTGGAACTCTATGCGGGATTCACGGCGCCGGTGTTTCGCGTGGGCTACGAGACCGCGGAGATGGTCAAATACTGCGACAACATCTTCCATGCCCTCAAGATCACCTTTGCCAACGAGATTGGGCTGTATTGCAGGACGCATGACATCGACAGTCGTGAGGTGATGGAAGTTTTCTGCGCCGATACCAAGCTGAACCTCTCCCCGAAATATTTCCGGCCGGGGTTTGCGTTTGGCGGTTCGTGTTTGCCCAAGGATTTGCGTGCGTTCCTGCACGCGGCCCGGACCCACGACATTCAAACACCGATGCTGGCGGGGGTGCTTCCGAGCAATCGCCAGCAGATTGAGCGGGTTGCGGACGAAATCCTGGCGACCGGGGTCCGGAGGATGGGTCTCTGGGGGCTGGCGTTCAAGGCCGGCACGGATGACCTGCGCGAGAGCCCGCTGGTTACGCTGGCCGAAATGCTTGGCGGAAAAGGCGTGGACCTCAGGATTCACGATCCTTCCGTTCGGGTTGCTCGGCTTGTGGGCGGCAACAAGGCGTTCGTGGACCAGGCACTGCCGCATCTCGCCCTGCCGACGGGTCGAGCGGGCTTCCCACCCCTGACTACGGCGATCTGTCCGTGCGACGGGTTCGGAACCGGCGTCTGGCAGGCCCCTTTCTTTATCAAACAGGCCTGCGGGTGCGGCATCCGGAGTTCGACGCGCTGATGGTCGATCTGGGATGGACGTTGGTTTCGAACCCGGTGCACCTGACCCTCGCCCGCCGGCGGGGGATTGCGACCATCGGCTGGAGCAAGGGCGTCGGGCAGGAGGTGGGTCGGAGAAAGTCGGCCGTGCGACTCGGGTTGGAGCGGTGGCTTGCTCGCCGGTGCGATGTCCTGGTCGTCTATGGGGGGATTTCCCGCGATTACTTCGTCGAGCTTGGTTTTCCGCCCGACCGGATTTATGTCGCGCAGAATGCGGTGGATACCGCCCGGATCGCCCGGGAGCGGGAGCTGGCGATCCAGCAACGCGACGCCGTGCGGCTGCGTCTTGGCCTGACCTCCAATCGACCCATCGTGGGCTTTCTGGGCAAGATCGCGCCGTTCAAGCGGGTGGATCAGATCGTGAAGGCCTACGAGTTGGCGCGCGGGGAGGGGATGGATGCCCTGCTGGTGCTTGCGGGAAACGGGCCGGGCAGAGCGGCTTTGGAACAGCAGATCGCCGGGAGTCCATGGCGCGCCGACATCCATTACGTGCCCGGCGTTCCGGGGTCGGTGCCGAGCCCGGGTTCTTCCAGTTGTTCGATCTCTATCTTTCCTTTTCCCAGGGTGGGTTGGCGATCCTGGAAGCCATGGCCCACGGACGGGCGGTGGTCAGCACCCCCGAGCGGTTCCCCGAGACGGAGTTGCTGGAGGATGAGAAGACCGCGTTTCTGAGCGTTGACTTTTCGGCCGATGCGTTTGCCCAAAGAATGCGCGAAGCATGCGCGAAGCATTGCAGGCTGCGGGGCGTTGTGGTCAGATTGGAGCGGCTGCGGAGGCGAGCGTGCTGGCCCGGGCGACGCAGGAGCGGATGGTCGAGGCATTTGACGCGGCGGTTGAGCACGCGCTGAAGTGCCGTGCGTGATCCCCACCCCATGAGCCCAATCCCACACCCCACCGCCGATGTTCAATCCTCCAGGATCGGAGCTGGCACCCGCATCTGGCAGCATGTCGTGGTGCTGCCGCGCGCCAGCATCGGCAGGGACTGCAACCTGTGCGCCCACGTGTTTATCGAGAACGACGTCCAGATCGGAGATCGGGTCACGATCAAGTGCGGCGTCCAGCTTTGGGACGGATTGGTCGTGGAGGATGACGTTTTTATCGGGCCCAACGCCACGTTCACCAACGATCGATTCCCCCGGTCGTGCCGTCCGCCCGAAACGTTCCTGCGCACGGTGATCCGCCGGGGGGCATCGATTGGGGCCAACGCCACGATCCTGCCAGGGATCGAGATCGGCCGCGAAGCCATGGTGGCAGCGGGAGCGGTGGTGACCCGGGACGTCCCGGCCCACGCCATCGTCAGGGGCAACCCGGCCCGGATCTCGGGGTATGTCGAGGATCGGGATCCTGCGCGGATACTGCCCGTGTCCGGAGCGCAACCGCTCCCGGCCGAACTCCAGGGCGTTTCCATCGTCTCGCTCACGCGGGCGACCGATCTGCGGGGTGATCTGCTCGCCGTGGAGTTTGCCCGCCAGATTTCCTTTCCTGTGGTCCGCGTGTTTTGCGTCACGAACGTTCCCTCCCATCACGTCCGGGGGGAGCATGCACACAAGGAGTGCCATCAACTCCTGGTCTGCCTGCAGGGCTCGGTCCGGGTGGCGGCCGACAACGGCCGGCACCGCGGTGAATGGGTGCTCGACCGGCCCGAAACCGGCCTGCATATCCACCCCAAAGTCTGGGCCGCGCAGTACCAATACTCGCCCAATGCCGTCCTCGTGGTCTTCGCGTCGCACCCCTATGACGCGGCTGATTACATCCGCGATTACGAAACCTACCTGAGGTTCCTGGATGTCCGCGCCTGAGATCCAAGTGCCGTTCCAGGACTTTCGGGCTCCCTACCGGGAACTCAAGGCCGGGCTGGATGAAGCGTATTACCGCTTCATGGACTCGGGCTGGCTGGTCCTGGGCAGGGAAACTGCCACGTTCGAGGAGGAGTATGCCGCGTATTGCGGGGCGGCGCACTGCGTGGGCGTCGCGAACGGCTTGGAAGCCCTGCACCTCGGGTTGCGCGCCCTCGGGGTCGGGGCGGGGGATGAGGTGATCGTTCCTTCGAACACTTATATCGCCACCTGGCTGGGCGTCACCCACGCGGGCGCCACGCCCGTGGCGGTCGAGCCCGACCCGGCCACCGGCAACATCGACCCGTCCCGGATCGAATTCGCAATCACCCCGCGCACCAAGGCCGTTCTTGCCGTGAACCTGTACGGCCAGCCCTGCGACTACGACGCCATCCGCGAAATCACCGGGCGCCGCGGTTTGCACTTCCTCACCGACAACGCCCAGGCCCACGGCGCGAACTACCGCGGCAAACGGGTGGGCGGCATTGCCCTCCTCGAATGCCACAGCTTTTATCCCAGCAAGAACCTGGGCGCCCAGGGCGAGGCGGGCGCGATCACGACCCATGACCCCGCCCTTGCCGACAAGCTGCGGGTCCTCAGAAATTACGGATCGCGCGTCCGCTACCACAACGAACTCATCGGGTTCAACGCGCGGATCGACGAACTGCAATGCGCCTTCCTGCGGGTGAAACTGCGCCACCTCGACGAGTGGAACGAGCGCCGCCGCCGCCTCGCCTCGATCTACCTCTCTCAACTCCCAACCCTCGATCCCCAGCTCGTCGTGCCGCACGTCCCCGACTGGGCCTCACCCGCCTGGCACCTGTTCGTCGTGCGGCATCCGCGCCGCGACGCGCTGCAGCAACATCTCGCCGACCGAGGAATCCAGAGCCTGATCCACTACCCGATCCCACCGCATCTCTCCGGGGCGTATGCGGACCTTCCGCCGCCGGCCTCCGGCTTGCGGCCGTTGCCGATCGCCGAGGAACTCGCGCGCACGGTGCTCAGTCTCCCGATCGGCCCGCATGTTACGCCCGGGCAGGTGGCGGTGGTGTGCGAGGCGATCCGCGATTTTTGAACTCCGTTGGGGTCGAGTCTCTTGATTCGAGCAAACTGGCTTGTGGTTAGTGCTTCGCCCGGGGAATCGTGATGGGGATGACGCGGCATTCGGGTGCAATTTCCCAAAGGCGGCCGCTGTTTTCCGCAGGCCACGCTGCTCGAAAGCGGCGTCAAGCCGCCGCACTCCAAAGCGCTTCGCGCAAAAGCATTCCCTCGCCCCTCCGTCGCGCCACAGGCGCTTTGGAGTGCGGCAGTCCTCTGCCGCTTTTGGCCCGCGCAACTCGCGGCAGTCAGCGACCGATCCCCGGGTGGCAGAGTCGAAGGTGCCCCCTGGTTGCCCGCGGGATCGAGGGGCATCTGTTGTAGCGGTGGCTCTGTCCCTGGCGGAGCTTCGCGCAGCCGGGGACGTGCCACCGGGCAGGCGGTGTGCGAACGCGCCCCCGGCGACACCCCTTCGGGAGAGCCGCCGCTACAACGGAGGGGCTGACATGAATGGCGTTAACGTAAGGCGAGTGTGGGATGCAGCCTGTAGTGTTGGCCGTGTCGGCCAATCCGGGAACCGCCCGCCATCGGCCGACACGGCCCACCCTACAGTGCTTAAGTTAGCGCCGTTCAGGACTGACCCCCTTGATGCTTCGAGAACGATTGATTCGAGCTCGGATTGGCAAGCCATCGTTGATCGGGTAGAACCGTGTGCGTGCGCTTCATTCACCTCATGTTGACGTTCGCGCTGGCTCCCCTGCTGGTTTTTTCCGGCCCCCCCCGCGGTGCCGGAATCACCCACCAAATCTACCTCGAAGACAAAGGCCAGGGCCAGAAATGCCGGCTCTGGATCCCGGACGGTGAAGGCCCGTTGCGGGGCATTCTCATCGATCTCGGCTCCGCGCACGGCTCCGACCGCGCGGATTTTCAGGCGTTCGGCAGCGCGAATCGGTACGCGGTGCTGGGAACCCTGCTTCGGTGGCCGCGCGAGAAAAACGCCGTGCGCGACAACGTCCGGGCGATCCTCGCGGACTACGCCAGAAGCACGGGTCATCCCGAGTTGGGGAACCTTCCGTGGATCCTCGAGGGCTTCTCACGGTCCACTGGCCCCAACAACACGATTGCGGTGCAAAATCCAGACACCGTCCTCGCCGTGATGGCGGGGGGCGTTTCGCCCGGCGTCGAGAGTCCCGAAGACGTGGCCGCCTCGAAACGCGTGCCGACCATGGCGATCATCGGGAGCGAGGATCCGTTTGCAGCGGGACCGGCAGGCGTCAAAACCCTGGACTGGTTTTTCAAGCGCTACCCGGGTTATCGTAAAAAGGAGATCGCCTGGGGCGCAGGCATCACGTGGGGCGCCGGGCACACGCACAAGGCCGCCATGGTGCTGCAAGCCGCGTTTCTCAAGGACGTGATGGCACAGCGGCTTCCTGTAAAGTGGGATCCGCTTTCGGGCCCGCCCGTGTTGAAAGACATGAGCCCGGTGGATCAGGGCTGGCTCGGTGATCCGCGCTCTTGGGAGGGGCCCTACCCGACTGTGGCCCCGCATGCCAAGTTCGAAGGCGACAAGGAGATCGCCCACTGGCTCCCCGGCCCCTACACCGCGGCGGTTTGGCGGGCCTACGTGGTCAAGACTCCGACCCTCACGCTTCATCCGCCCGAACCGGGCTCCAAGGATTTCCGTGTTACCAGCGCCCCGGCTGGCGCCACGATCTCGTTCTTCGACGGCGACAAGGTCATCGGCAAGGGCTCTGTCCTTCCCGCGTCGAAGCTCAGCGGCTTTCAGTGCGTCTTTGCCGAGGCGGTGGCGGACGGTGTCCGATTCGTCTCCCGTCCGTTGCTGGTCCTGGACGGCGTCTCCATCCCTTTGGGCAGCGAGACCGCGGCACCGTCGCAGGAACCGCTCGCCCTGCTCGAACTCAGCGAAGCGGAGAAGGCCACGGCCCGAACGCTGCTGGCCCGCGGAAACTCATCGGACCCCGGCACCTGGGCACCCGCTTTCTCGGATGCTTTCGACAACGGCATCGGGGCGTGGAGCGTCGGCAAGCTGCCCGGGACCGCCGAGGTCGTGGACGGATCCCTGCAGATTGCCTCGTCGGGACAGATGGTCTGCGCGCTCCCCTACAACTGGCCCCGCGATCTTGCGGTCGGGTTTCGCTGCCGCACCCTTCCTGTCGACGATCAAAAACCGAACGACATCGGCGTGATGCTCGGCGGCATCGACGGAGGCGACCGTCCGTGGCGGGACGGGCTCCTGTTCCACCTGGGCGCCGAGGGTCAGCCGACCTCCTGGCAGGTTGTCGGCGAAACCGATCCCGATGCCGGACCTCACTCGTCCCCTTCGAAGTGGCACCGGGTTCGCGTCGAGCGCGCGAAAGCCGTGCTCCGGGCATGGGTGGACGACGTGGAATTGCCCGCGCGGACGCTCAAACAGGACGAATCGCGGCAGGTGAAAGGCAGCCGTGTCGGCTTCTATACCGTCGCCAATCGGGCACAGATTGACGACGTGCACATCTTCACGCGGGTGCCGTCCGACCTGGCAAATGCCGCCATCCCGGCCCCAACCGACGCCGCGGTGGCCGGGCTTGCGCGAGCCCTGCTGGCGCTTCGCAGCCACGTATACGCCGAACAGCGCAACCTCTCCGCCGATCTGCTGACCGCGCTGGCGGACGCGCTGCTGCCGGCTATCCGCCCGCTCGATCCGTCGACCCTGCCCGAGGCCTCGCGCCCACTGCGCGAGGCCCTGCTTCAGGCCGCCCCGCCACCGCTCAACCCGAACGGGTCGTAGCACTGGGGACCGGGGGAGGACCGGAGGTCGCCGAAATGGGAGGTGAGTGAGCCCGACGCTGAGCAACGAAAGCGCGCGGGGAATCTACTGCAGGATGACCTTCAGCCGGGCAAACTTGCGGGGGTCGCCGCCGACGGCTGCCTTGATGCGGACGGTGACTGTTGCGGTGTCATCGCCGTTGTCGACCGGGGTGCCGATCTGTTCCACCAGAAGATTTATGCTTTGCCAGTCGGACGGAATCAGTTCCGGGGAGACTTCGACGACGTAGGTGATGCCCTCGATGGGGTGGTCGATCCCGGTGGTTCCGGTGTCGCCGGTGCGTTGGCGGTAGGTGAGGTGGAGATATCGGCTGGCGCCGTCTTCGACCACCATGGCTCGGGGGAGCTGATTGGCATCCGGCTGGGTCGGGTTCAGTTTGAGTGCGAACTCCAGGAGATTGGCGGCGCCGTCCTCGTCCCAATCGTCCGTCGGATTGCGTTCGTCGATCGGCAGCGTCGGGAATCCATCGATCCAGGCGGGGAACCCGGTGCCATTGCCGCTGAGGAGACTGGTGGCGCTGGCGTTGGCCGAGTAAGTGCTGCCGGCGTTGTTGGTCACGCGCACCCGGTCGGTATAGGTCGTGTTCGCGGCGAGGCCGGTGTCGCTGTAGGTATCCGCGTTGCTGCCGGGGCTGGCAACGTCCGCGAAGGGATCGGAACTCGTTCGCCGTTCGATCACATAACGGAGCGAAGGGTATCAGTCCATGCATCGCGTCACAAACTGTTTGCCTTCGCGTGTCCCCTGTAATGGGGTGGGTGCATGCGGAGGAGTCCTAACCGGTGCCCCAAACGAAATCGATGGTCTGATCGCTGGCTTTGTATCCGGACGAATCACGTCGGGTGGCACTGAGAGAGCTTTCCGGTGACGGAGGGACGGGCAAAGTGCCTGCCGCGCTGCCGGCCACCGGAGAACTGGCCCCCCGCACTTCCCGAAATCAACGACTTGACACTGCATGAGTATAGGCGAATATAGTCATCCAATGAACCAGCCATTTGCCCCGGAACCCTGCCGATCGGCCCGACCAGCCCGACGAAGACAGGTGGAATGCCGCTCGATGAAGGGCAGGCCATGAGCCGGTTTCTTGTCCCCATATTGGTCGGCGCCGCCCTCGGAGCGGCGATGGGATACTTTGGCCAGTGCAGCTCCGGAACCTGTCCGCTCACCTCGACCTGGTGGCGCGGGGCACTTTACGGCGCAACGCTGGGTGGTTTGTTCGCCTATTCCAGCCGCTCATGAAAACCGTGATTCTCATCGTGGTCGCCTTCGCCGTCGTGTTGCTGGTCCGCCGCCTCTTTGCCGCTCCGGTTCTCGGGCCGCGGGAGGCGGACCAACGCGTCGCGGCCGGGACCGCCGTGCTCATCGATGTGCGTGAGCCATCGGAATGGGCGTCCGGGGTCGCCGCACCCGCAGTCCTCCTTTCCCTGAGCGATCTGGCCGGTGCCCGCGCGAAATGGAAGCCCTTCATCGAGCAGAATCGGGAGAAGGAACTGATCGTCTATTGCCGCTCTGGCAACCGATCCGGGATCGCGGCAGGCATCCTGCGCCGCGAGGGGTTGAAGGTGGCCAACGTCGGCGGCTTTTCCGCCTGGCAAAACGCCGGGCTTGCGACGCGCACGCCGTGAGGGGGATTGGGCCATGAGCGGTCGCATGAATCGAGAGCCGATGCGGGAGGAGGCCATGGAGCTGATTGCGGCGAGATTCCGGGTTCTCGGCGAGGCAAACCGGCTGAAGCTGATCGTGGCCCTTGAGGACGGCGAGAAGAATGTCTCCGCCCTGGTCGCACTCACCGGACAGACCCAGACCAATGTTTCCCGCCATCTCCAGGCGCTCGCAGACGCGGGAATCCTCAGCCGGCGCAAGGAAGGTCTGAATGTCATCTACCGGATCGCCGACAAGTCGATCTTCGACCTGTGCGACCATGTTTGCGGCAGCCTTCGGCGTCGCTTCGATGCCCAGGCTGGCGCATTGTCCCCCTCCCGGAGCACGGACGCCGCCACCCGAAAACACCGCTCTCCGCGTTTGACTGTTTCTTCACAGGACCTGTAGATGGCCGGAACCCCACGATGAATCGCATGAACTCAATCCGGTTGGTCATTGTTGGTGGCGTGGCCGCCGGCGCCTCCTGTGCCGCCCGTGCAAGGCGGCTCGACGAATCCGCCCGCATCACGATGATCGAGCGTGGCCCCGATGTTTCCTTTGCCAACTGCGGCCTGCCCTACTTTATCGGGGGAGAAGTCAAACAGCGCGATGCCCTTGCCGTCCAGACCCCGCAGACCCTCAAGGAGATGCTGGCACTCGATGTGCGCATCCGCACCGAGGTCATTTCCATCGACCGTCCGGGCAAGCGTGTCCGGTTGCGCGGAGTCACCGATGGCACCACGGAGTGGCTGCCCTACGACCGGCTTCTGCTTGCGCCCGGTGCCGTGCCGTTGCGTCCCGACCTGCCGGGCATTGAAGATCCCCGCATCTTCACCCTGCGTTCGTTGCAGGACATGGATCGTATCAAAGCGGCCGCTGCAAGCGCACAACGTGTTGTCGTCATCGGCGCGGGCTTTATCGGCCTCGAAATGGCGGAGCAGTTCGTGCATCTCGCCAAACAAGTCACGCTGGTCGAAAGGCTCGACCAGATTCTGCCTCCGTTGGATCGGTCGATGACGCGCCTGATGGAGGATGAATTGCGCCGCCATCATGTCGAAGTCATTCTCGATGACGGCATTGCAAGCTTCTCCAGCGAACCCGCATTTACCTGCCACCTGAAATCCGGTCGCACGGCCCCGGCCGATCTGGTCGTACTAAGCATCGGCGTACGCCCCGACTCCGGGCTGGCCGGTGATGCCGGACTGGAACTCGGTCCGCGCGGACACATCCATGTCAATGCCTTCATGCAGACCAGCGATCCCGACATTTATGCCGCCGGCGACGCCGTCGAGATCAACGACTTTGTGAGTGGCGAAACGACAGCGGTTCCCTTGGGCGGCCCGGCCAACCGTCAGGGCCGCCTGGCTGCCGATCACATGTTCCGCCCCGAACACACCCGGCCATACCTGGGCGCGATGGGAACCGCCATTGTGCGTGCCTTTGACGTGGCCGCCGGCCTGACCGGTTGGTCGGAGAAACGCCTCCGTGCTGCGGGCCATCCGTATCGAAGCGTGACCGTCAACGACAACCATCACGCCAGTTACTATCCCGGCGCGAAACCGCTCCTGCTCAAACTGCTCTGGGACCCGGAAACCGGCCGCGTCCTCGGTGCGCAGGTGACCGGCATGCTCGGTGTGGACAAGCGTCTGGACGTGATGGCAACGGCCATCATGGGCCGATTGACCATTGACGACCTCGCGCAGTTGGATCTGGCCTACGCACCGCCCTTCGGTTCGGCCAAGGACATTGTCAA
>Ga0163154_10009300_pt1 | contig 11230 bp, 13 predicted proteins | sample OliLakLV19MP9P1_FD_148649 | JGI IMG/M metagenome (GOLD analysis project Ga0163154, IMG submission 148649) | Freshwater microbial mat bacterial communities from Lake Vanda, McMurdo Dry Valleys, Antarctica - Oligotrophic Lake LV.19.MP9.P1 | ecosystem: Environmental > Aquatic > Freshwater > Lake >...
AGTCTGTAGTGAGGTCTCGTCGTGGTGTTGGTCGGCCTCGTAAGTCTGTAGTGAGGTCTCGTAAGTCTGTAGTGAAGTCTCGTAAATCTGTAGTGAGGTCTCGTCTGCCTCGTAAGTCCGTAGTGAAATCTCGTGCCCGAAAGTCACGGAAATAGCTTATTATTATTTTCTTCATTAAATAAATGAAGAAAATTGCATTCTGTTATTTGCTATACGATGCATTAAAACATGGTAGATTGTGGGAAGAATTTTTTGCGGGCGCAGACCCATCCACGTATAGTATCTATGCTCATATCAAAAAGGTGACAAGTAAAACTCAGAAATGGTTAATTCCTCGTAAAATTAAGACTGTAAAAACTGATTATTGCTCACCTTCTCTTGTATCTGCTTGGATCAGGATGTTAGAGGAAGCTTTACAAGACCCAGATAACAAGTATTTTATAATCTTGTCTGGAGAATGTATTCCTCTTTTCGAATATCAACAATTCTACAAGAAAATTACAAGTAGCTCAAAATCACGTATGGAATACGAAACGAATGTTGAAGTATATGCAGAAACTGGCTATTACTGGGCGTCACAATGGTGTACTCTGAATAGAAAGCAAGCAAGATTACTAATTGAACTTCGAACAACAGAAGAAGGAAGGCAGTTTACAAGAGAAGTTAACCGCAATATTAAAAGTTATTGTGCAGATGAAATATTCCCTATAAATTGGTTCATAAAGAAATACGGAAAGCCTTCTTGTGCGAAATTCAAAAAGGAAATCAAGAGAATTGCATCCACTTATACATATTGGGATGGGATTCATACGTCTCCGAAAAAGTTTAACAAACCTCATATGATGAAAGTGAGAGAGAAAATATGCGAGAGTGGTGCTGTTATTGGACGGAAGTTTTTCAAAACAGCAGCAAAAGAACTCGGATTATCTTGTTGAATATAAATGATTAAAAATATTGTGATAATTATTGTTGTGTTAATTGTGTTACTTGGAGTAATATTTCTATTGCTTCCTAAGCACACGTCAACAAAGCCAATTGATACAATTGTGAAAATAATTTTAATAGACCCTCAAGGTGTAATAACTATACCAAGCTTCACATATCTTCCAAATTCATTAGATATTTCAACCTTTATCGACTCGTCTGTAACGAAATATCTTCCATATCAGCCATTATGGGATTTAATTACAGTGAATGATATTCCAGTTTCAATTTCGAATGGTGTTATTTCAGATACTCGACTTGTGACGAGTTTTATTCTAAGTGGTGCTCTAATCATTTCTGGAAAATTTCAACATACGTGTATTATATCTGATATTCCAACTTGTAATCCGTGCAATGGTGAAGTTGCACTTTGCACTTCAACTGGGTGGGTTTGCACTCCAAAACAAAAATGTCCAACCGGAGAATCTCTATTAAAATGTTGTTTAGACCCAGATAAACCATTTGCAAGTTGTGTGGGTGGAGGCCCAGTACAATGCACTACTTGCGTTGGAAGTATAACTTGTAATCCTTGCAATGGTGAAGTTTCTTTTTGTACTAGTACTGGATGGATTTGCAAACCTGATGAAATGTGTCCAACGGGACAAGATTTATACAATTGTTGTCATTCAGACAAGCCATATGCGACTTGCCAAATTGGAGAAGGTGTTCAATGTGGATCTTGTCCAGACCCAGTTCCAGAATGTAATGTTTGTAATGGTGAAGTGCCAGTCTGTACTGCGACGGGATGGATTTGTAAAGCAGGTGAAATGTGTCCTTCTGGTGAATTACTCTATAATTGTTGTCCTTCAGACAAGCCATATGCGACTTGCCAAATTGGTCAAAGTGTTCAATGTACTAACGTTTGCCCAGACCCAGTACCGAATTGTAATGTTTGTGATGGTGAAGCACCGTTCTGTACGGCGACGGGGTGGATTTGTAAAGCAGGTGAAATGTGTCCTTCTGGTGAATTACTCTACGATTGTTGTCCTTCAGACAAGCCATATGCGACTTGTCAAATTGGTCAAAGTGTTCAATGTACTAACGTTTGTCCAGACCCAGTGCCGAATTGTAATGTTTGCAATGGTGAAGTTGCAACTTGTGGACCGACTGGATGGTTTTGTAAACCGAATCAAATGTGTCCTTCTGGAGAGCAGTTGTATGGATGTTGCTCAACTGGAACTCCTTTTGCGAAGTGTACAATTGGCGGACCAGTTAGTTGCTCAGTTTGTATTGGAGACAAACCAACTTGTAATGTTTGTTTGGGTGAACAATTAATTTGTACTAGTACTGGATGGATTTGCAAAGCAGGTGAAATGTGTCCTTCTGGTGAATTGCTCTATGATTGTTGTCCTCCTAACAATCCATATGCGACTTGCCAAATTGGTCAACGTGTTCAATGTGGAACTTGTCCAGACCCAGTACCGCATTGTAATGTTTGTAATGGTGAAGTTGCGACTTGCGGACCGACAGGATGGTTTTGCAAACCAGATCAAATGTGTCCTTCTGGTGAACAATTATATGGATGTTGCTCACCTCCAACTTCTTTTACTCAGTGTACAATTGGTGGGCCAGTTAATTGCTCAACTTGTATTAAAGACCAACCAACTTGTAATGTTTGTTTGGGTGAACAAGCAATTTGTACTGGAACTGGATGGGTTTGTAAAGCTGGACAAATGTGTCCAACTGGTGAAGATTTGTACAAATGTTGTACAGATCCAAGTAAGCCGTTTGCAACTTGCAATGTTGGTGGTCCTGTCGTATGTTCAACTTGTACCGATCCTCCTCCAGTTTGCAACGCGTGTTCTCATTAATTGTAATTACTTTCAAAAATGGTACGAAACTGGTGTTCTGTTAGAATTTCCATCTCATTAGATTCCTTGTCAAACATTGGTTTAAATTCTTCCAGCAATTCAGTATATATACTATCCTGAATTTTTGAAAGAAATTCGAGATATTTCTTTTTACCAGTGTCAATCATTGAAAGGAGAATATCATCCATACCCTGTAGTACATTTACGAGTCTTGATGCGTGTCCTGTACTACAGGTGTTCGCCAAGTCTTTCAAGCGCATCTTTATAAGATTGTCCTTTCAACTTACAGATTCGATTCCAAACTCGTTGCAAAATATGCATAATCTGTTTGGATTCTTTGCAAACTTATTTCTAATTATTTCTAATATTCTCACAGGGTCATCAAGTAAAATCTTGTTTTCATATCTATCTTCTGCAAGTGTTTCAATGATTTTCAGAACGTTTTTATTTATATTTGAGTTGTGGACATTTTGACTATCATCATAAACAACACTCCGAAGTGGGTTACGAAGTAAGAGTACAGCTTCACGAGTTCGGAGAAGCTGTAAAAGTTCTGTTGCCTGTTGTATGTATTCATCACCTGAATGAAGAAATAGGTCAACAACGTGCGCGAGTTTTCCAGTTGAAAGGTCTCTTGAAATCCTATAGAGTTCATCCATTACAGAAAGTTTTCTAAACAGTTGTAAATCAACTTGAAGTAGAAATTGTGCACATTCAACACCAATAGGTTGATTGAATAGATTCCAATTCAGTTGATAGTATTGGTTAAACAGTTTCCATTTCTAAACTTATTAAATTCCTCAATTAAGCACAATCGAGAAAATGCTTCCATTTCTGCTTGACGAATAATTTCAATTAGAAATTATTCTACACAACAATATGCTTCATTTGAGTTCGTCATACAAATGTATTTTAAACAGAATAATTTATCCCCGTTGGAATATCTGATTCAAGATATTGAATAAGAGATAGGAGGTCAGTTTTGCTTCGAAACTGTTCAGTTATTGACCTTAATTGAGAGTTTTTACACTCACTTGGTATAATACGAGACATTACCTATAGTTCTCATTATTTTAAATGTCTATGTGAACGTTTGTAGTTGTTCATACTCTTCTCTGTTGCGATACAACTTATTCCGTACTTTGAATAAGACACTTTGAAGATTTTATTTGCACCACCCCATTGTATGAATTGGACATCGTAGATTGGATGCCCTTTGTAAAGGATTTCATTCACTTTTTTCGTATATTCTTCTGGTGTATACTTTTTCTTATGGTCGATATCGTAATGTTTGGTTACGAAACCTTTATTCACCTTGTTTAAATTATTCATCCAAAACGAATTGAAAGAGAGGATATACATTCCTTCTAAAGTCGCTACACAGTGAAATATCGTATTGTTACCAAGCTGAAGAAATCCTAAATAATCGGTTGAAGAAGGCCAAGCGTTTTTAACCTTGTGGCGAATATAAGCTTCTTCAGGATGCGAATGGAAGTTGTATCGAGATGAACGAACATCAACATCCTCATCCTTTCCCATATCAACATTCTTTCTATCGATGTCAATTGTATAGACAAAAATATTTTCAACCTTTCTTACAGTGTCAACATGGAGTTCTCCAGCCATTTCTTTTTGCTCTCCTTTTTCAAAATGAAATCCACTTTTTGGAGCAGAATGTAGGAAATCGATTGCGTTCTTTGTAAATTGTACGTGTATTGAACACGTTTTCCCTTCTGTTTTATACTGTTCGAGGGCGTGTAATAATTCATTTAAAGTAGACTTGGAATCAAATACTTCATCCTTTACAGTTCGAGACATTGCAACGCTTGGAGGTATTGAAGAGTTATCAGGGGCACGAATCGTAACGTATGGATGCCGAAATCCTTGTGATGTTAAAGTCTTGATTTTTTTGATAAAATCTTTTTCAGATAGTTCTATACACGTCCATAAGATTGTTGAAGATTCAAGCGTGTTCAAGTCGTTTTTGTACGATTTGATTATGCATATTCCTATGCTCTTGTTGTAAACAGCATCCAACTCTGGTATTAATTTAAAATTTTTGTCATGCATTTATTTTATGTAGTATAAATAAATGCCCAAACTGAAAATAACCGATCCAAAAATTATAAAATTGTTGTACCAGATGTTTTACGATGTACATCGTATTTTAGACGATGCGGATATTACGTATTGGATGGACGGAGGGACCGCTCTGGGTGCTGTTCGCCACCAAGGTATTATACCATGGGATGATGATTTGGATATTGGAATCGATAAGAAACAGGTTTCTTCATTTCTGAAACTGCGTTCAAAACTTGAAAAATGTGGATACGGGATTGGAAAGAATTGGACAGGGTTTAAGATATATTATTTGAATCGCGAACCAATGGATGGTGTGATTTGGTCTTTCCCTAATATGGATGTGTTTGTGATGGAATATATGAAGGTTCGAGGAGGTACAAGAATCACTTATTCAAGCGGAGAAGTTCGAGGTGTATGGCCAAGAGCTTACTATGAAGTAAAGGATCTGTTTCCGTTACGCAAATACAAGTTTGGCTCATTTTGGGTATGGGGTGCTTATGACTATCGAACCTACTTTAAAAATCAATACGGAAAAACTTGGAACTCAGTCGCGTATCGTGAGTACGATCATGAACACGAAGAATCGGTTGATGATAGTATAAAGATGCGTCTTCGCGAATCGGACCGCCAACCTGCAAAACCAACGAAAGTTGTAACGAGAAAATGTGCAAAATGAATTTCTTTTTGGGTCGGAAAAGAATTTAAAAATGTTAACTATTTACACAGATGGTTCTTGCAAGCCCAACCCCGGCAAAGGTGGATGGGCATACATTGCACTTGAAGATAACTATGAAGTCCGCAAGAGTGGACGATTGGGCAACACCACTAACAATATAATGGAGCTGACAGCTGTTATCAATGCTGTACGTGATTTTCCTCAATACAACACGTACCACATATTCACTGATAGTCAATACGTGATCAAATGTGCTGATGGAACTTTTCAGAGAAAGAAGAATCAAGAATTGTGGAGAGAATATGATTCTGTAACCAAAGGGAAAAAAATCGTATTCACTTGGGTAAAAGGTCATAATGGCGACAAGTATAATGAAATGGTTGATGTTTTAGCTAGTTCTTCGAACTAAAATATTTTTAATTAAAAAATATTGCTTTCTATAAAAATGTCTGAATATAACAATGTTGCTACAAGTGGTTCACAGGATTATGCCAATCTCGGAAACTACTCTGCTGATTATTCACTTGGCGTTGCCCCTCAAGGAAAAAATATTTCGGGTGCGTACATAGTGCCGACATGGGGTCCGATTTCTTACGATTCGCTGACCGCTAAAGTTCCCAATAGCTCAGGATACAACAATATCGAATCCGCCTATGGTTCGAACGCTGCGAACTGCCAAACAACCTACACAACTTCGCTGTGTGGCAATAAAAAGCGCTAAAAAATGAATTTAATTTCAACTTGAAATTAAAAAAACAATAATGGCTTTTTACTTGACATGTTGGAAATCCGGTGAGCACTCGATTCAGATTACGAGGGAAAATCACTTTCTCATTCCATGAAACTATTGTAAACTATATTTAGTTTTCAAAAATGAAAAAAAATCCAGCGAGACACAAACAAGCGAAGATGTTAACTTATATTATCACAATTATTATCCTTTTAGTTTACCTGCTTGAATGTCTTTCTCAGTGTTTGCATATTAACATTCATATGTTAATGTTCGGCTTATTTCGAAGGTTTTAGTTTTTCATCACAATATTCAGGGTACATGAAACAGTATTCGTCCCATGTGAGATCTTTCTCAGCTGCCAATTTGAAAAATTGGAGTAGTCCATACATACCATAGAATGTAGCATGTTGCCAACATAAGAAACAACATCTAACCTTCTTTATATAAGTACTTTGTGTCATTGCTGGACGATGACATAACTCTCCTTTCAGTGTACGAGATTGGCAACAAGGAATGCTTCCGCACATTCGAAATAGCTCTGGATTGGTCTTTTTCAACTGCTTAAGTTTTTTCAGATCTTTCTTATTCATTTATTATTACCTTGTTTTTTTTTACGAGGTGGACTTTCTGCTGAACGTTTTCTCGAAGATCCACTCGAAGAGCCCCTCGAAGAGCCCCTCGAAGAGCCCACAGAATGTTCATTCGAAGAAGAACGACTCGCTGAGCTCTCATCAGAATCTTCTCTCGAAGATGAAGACGATTCTCTCACATGTTTAGTTTCAGGAACTTTAAATTCTTTCGGTAAGAAAGGAACTAGACTCGGATATTGTTCCGATATTTTTTCAGGAGCATAAAGATATGTGTGAATTCGACGAATGAGAGGGTCGCTTTCAAAGAATTCACGTTGTACTTTATTTTCAGGCAAAAGTCTTCCAACAACTTCGTAATGAACTCCTCCAATCCACATTATGATAATGGATTTTCGCTTCTTGATATTCGACTGATCACCCATCCGATACGGCATACGGGTTTGTGCATCAATAAAGTACACGTCACGATTGAATCTCTCTGAGATAAGGCCAATTGTGTATGAATCAACTGGAATTGAAGTATCTTTCAGATTATCAATATAGTTTTGGAATGCAATTTCTTCTGCAGTATCAACCATTTTTTTCATCAAAAGTTCAAGTTTTGAAATGCAGTGTTTTTTAATCGCAACTTTCAAATCAATTGTTTTAAACACACCCTCTAAATATTCTTTTGAAAGACTTACAATAACTTCCTTGCATCTCAAAATCTTGTCATCAGCGCAAGAATCATATGCTTTCGGTAGCAAAGTTTTCTCGAGGTGATTTAAGGGAACCATTTCACATATAACTTTATAGGTTTCAACATCTTGCTTACTCTCGCTGATTTCGCGAGTGATAGCTCTGCCGATTTTTTTCTTACATTGTGTATTATTCAAACAGGAATTGTAAAAATCGGTTAGAAGGTCATTCATGTTTTCCTGAAAAGGGATTTTTGCAATTAGACCATTGGAAATATGTTCCCATCTAGACCGATCTAATTTTGAAGCTAAACTTGAACGCAACTTTAAAACAAGTTGCATTCTTCCATCTTTGCTAAGTCGTGTATACTCGTCTGAATAGGCGTGTAGTAGAGAATGGAAAAAGCAACTTCCTTCGCCAATCGTTCCTGTACGTACAAGGACATCACGTCCTTCAATCGGGGAATAGAAAACTACTGTTTTGTTTGGTGATAACATTGAAAGTTCTCGATTACTCATTTTTTACAATGAGTAACGAGTTTTTAAATGTCTTCTTGGATAATATAAATGTCAGTGTACAAGATTGATAAGCCCCATATTTATAATGATAAGTGGTACATTTTTCCAAATACAACATTGACCAACATTGACATGGCAGATTGCAACGATACGATTGACGGCATTTGCAAACACACTGATACCATTGAAGAATGTATTCAGCTGTGCGAGAATGATGTTAACAAGCGTTGTAAGAGTGGCTATTTCCTCGAGACACCAGATAACAAGAATATATGCGTTCCTCTTAAAAGTTATCCGATTGGAAAGGCATATCCCTATTATCGTTGGCGTCATAAGGATTTCTACCCAGAATTCAAAAACATTAAGAGTACTTCATTCATCTTAACCAGCATTCCATATCCTTCGAATGTTGCAAATAGCATTTTCTATCACGATAGTATGAAGATGCGAAATGTAGAGACTGGGTTGTATATAAATAAGGATTCGAAAGGAAATGCTATTTTTACAAAGCAGAATAATTTTCCTGTTAAATTTCTTCCTCTTGAAATAACAAGAAGTCTTCTTGAAAAATACATACAAGTGAAGAATGGCGATAATATTGTGATTAATATTCCTCAAACAGCCTACGTTCTAAGGCAAGAAGGTGTTTGGCTTTTAAACGAAACAGTAGTGAAAAATCCAAGCAATACATTCATGATTCATGCTATTGATAATAATGTTATTGGGCGAGACTTGAATTATACTGAAAAATTCTATTTCATGGCTGGTGACCGATTTCTGAACTATAATCAGGAATTGAACCAATTAGAACTCGTTCCGACGAGACTGAAAAGTTCCATATTTGAATTTATACCTCAGGTGGAAGTCTACTATTGCGATGGAAGCGAATGCAAATCAATGGAACTCGCTGACGCAAATGTAGACGGTTCATCAGCTTCTTATAAAGGTCAGATAGTCGAAAGAAACCCTGCTTGTTTTGGAATGTGCAGTGAGAAGAAGAAAAGGTCTTATTGGTTCCTTTGGTTATTTTTAATTCTTTGTGTGGGTATTGTTATGGTTATTTTAAGATATTTTTAATTTCAACTTGAAATTAAAGTTAATTGCTTACGAAATAAGCAATCAATGTTAGAAATATTACAGAGAAGTAAATTAATTAATTTGTTGGAGCTGGCTGAAAAACTGACCCCCTTCCCGGCCATCCACGCACCTCTCTTATAGATTTACTCACATTTGCCGAAGACTATTTATATCCCTCTGAATTTTTCTTACCAACTGTAAACCAAAGAACCGTGCAAATAACAACACCAGCAAGAGCCCCGAGAAGAGCAACTTTCACATTCTTTTTGCTTGCAAAATAAGCAATCAACGCTAGAAGAAGAATCAATAATAGATACGATAAAAATATTGTGGATTTTTTCATTTATAATATGGAAGATTTTAAAAATGAAAAATGGTTTGGAAATGATTCGGAGAAAATGACGAAATGCAAATGTGGAAAATACGCTTGTTTTGGGATTGAAGGAGGGAAAGCTTTGTATTGTAAAAATTGTAAAACTAGTGAATGTGTGAATGTAGTAAGTAAAACGTGTTCCCATCCAAATTGTATGACACTACCAGTGTATGGAATTTCAGGAACGAAGGTAGCACTTTTTTGTGCGGAACACAAGCTTTCAGAGCATGTGAATGTAGTAAATAAAACGTGTTCCCATCCCAATTGTACGACACGGCCAAATTATGGAATTTCAGGAACGAAGGTAGTACTTTTTTGTGCGGAACACAAGCTTTCAGAGCATGTGGATGTGAAACATAAAACGTGTTCCCATCCAAATTGTATGACACGACCAACATATGGAATTTCAGGAACAAATGTAGCACTTTTTTGCGCGGAACACAAGCTTTCAGAGCATGTGGATGTGAAACATAAAACGTGTTTTCATCCAAATTGTATGACACGACCAAATTATGGAATTTCAGGAACGAAGGTAGCACTTTTTTGCGCGGAACACAAGCTTTCAGAGCATGTAGATGTAGTAAGTAAAACGTGTTCCCATCCCAATTGTATGACAATACCAGTGTATGGAATTTCAGGAACGAAGGTAGCACTTTTTTGTGCGGAACACAAGCTTTCAGAGCATGTGGATGTAATAAATAAAACGTGTTCCCATCCCAATTGTACGACACGGCCAAATTATGGAATTTCAGGAACGAAGGTAGTACTTTTTTGCGCGGAACACAAGCTTTCAGAGCATGTGGATGTGAAAAGTAAAATGTGTTCCCATCCGGATTGTATGACACGACCAACGTATGGAATTTCAGGAACGAAGGTAGCACTTTTTTGCAAGGAACACAAGCTTTCAGAGCATGTGAATGTGAAAGATAAAACGTGTTCCCATCCGGATTGTATGACACGACCAGTGTATGGAATTTCAGGAACGAAGGTAGCACTTTTTTGTACGGAACACAAGCTTTCAGAGCATGTAGATGTGATAAATAAAACGTGTTCCCATCCCAATTGTACGACAATACCAAATTATGGAATTTCAGGAACGAAGGTAGCACTTTTTTGTGCGGAACACAAGCTTTCAGAGCATGTAGATGTGATAAATAAAACGTGTTCCCATCCCAATTGTACGACACTACCAGTGTATGGAATTTCAGGAACGAAGGTAGCACTTTTTTGTGCGGAACACAAGCTTTCAGAGCATGTGAATGTAGTAAGTAAAACGTGTTCCCATCCCAATTGTACGACACTACCATCGTATGGAATTTCAGGAACGAAGGTAGCACTTTTTTGCGCGGAACACAAGCTTTCAGAGCATGTGGATGTAGTAAGTAAAATGTGTTCCCATCCCAATTGTACGACACGGCCAAATTATGGAATTTCAGGAACGAAGGTAGCACTTTTTTGCGTGGAACACAAGCTTTCAGAGCATGTGAATGTAGTAAGTAAAACGTGTTCCCATCCAAATTGTATGATACAACCAAATTTCAACTTTCTTGGATTCACCGTAACATATTGTGGAACTCATCGCTCTCCCACAATGGTATCCAATCCAAAGAAGAGGTGTTCAAGTTGTAAGAATTTTGCCATATCCCGAACTCAAGACTCATTTACTTGTGCAGACCATCAAAATCGCACATCCATCCCTCTCTCAAAC
>Ga0163154_10009302_pt1 | contig 11227 bp, 8 predicted proteins | sample OliLakLV19MP9P1_FD_148649 | JGI IMG/M metagenome (GOLD analysis project Ga0163154, IMG submission 148649) | Freshwater microbial mat bacterial communities from Lake Vanda, McMurdo Dry Valleys, Antarctica - Oligotrophic Lake LV.19.MP9.P1 | ecosystem: Environmental > Aquatic > Freshwater > Lake >...
CACTCAGATCGAGTGGTACTGGGCCTACGCTGATTATCAAGACAACATGAAGCTGGTGGAAAGCATGTTCCGCTATATTGCTAAAGAAGTGTATGGTCGAACCGTCTTTACCAAAAATGAACACACCTTTGATCTGAGTCAACCTTGGACTCAGATTAGTTATCCAGATGTAATTCAAGAAAAATTTGGCATCGACATCTTTACCGCCACGGAAGCTGAGATGCAAACTATTACCAACCAACATCGGGTTAAGCTCGATGGCATAATCAATCGCCAGCGGTTAATTGATAATCTCTGGAAGCTGATTCGTAAAACCATTTCCGGGCCAGCTTTTTTGATCAACGAGCCCAAGTTTATGTCTCCCTTGGCAAAATCTAAACAAGATCAACCCGAGTTGACTGAGCGCTTCCACATTATTATTGCGGGGAGTGAGCTAGGAAACGGTTACTCTGAGCTCAACGACCCTATTGACCAGCTAGCTCGGTTTCAAGAACAACAAGGAGCTCGAGATCAAGGTGATGATGAAGCTCAGATGCTTGATATCGATTTTGTGGAAATGCTCGAGTACGGTATGCCACCAACTTCAGGTTTTGGCATGAGTGAGCGCGTGTTCTGGTTCCTAGAAAATGTGACGGCCCGTGAGGGGACTTTGTTTCCACAGCTGAAACATAAGCTCGATGAAGTTACTAAAGAAATTTATGGCCTGAAGGATCGGCCGGTCCATAAAGCGGTCGCTCCTAAAACTGCTTCACCGACTACTCCGGCTTCGCCGAATACCCCAGACCCAGAACCGACTGCCACCTCGTCAGCTCAGCTACCTAGCCGAGCAGAGACTCAGGCTTTACTCGAGAAGTACGTTAAAACCGAGGCTCTGCTTCATCACTCACAGATGGTAGCTCAAGCCATGGAAGCCTACGCCAAAGCCTTGGGTGAAGATCAGGAGCTCTGGTATCAAACCGGCTTACTGCACGACTTGGACTGGGAGATGTTTCCTGATGAGCACCCCAACCATGCCATCAACGAGCTCTTGAATGAGTATCCTCAAGAGATGGCAAACGCCATTGCGGCACATGCGCCCCAGCTCACTGGCAAGAATCCCGAAACGTTGCTGGAACAGTATCTCTTTGCCAATGACGAGATCTCAGGCTTTATGCACGCTACTTCATTGATGAGACCGAGTGGTTTTGAGGGCATGGAGCCAAAATCGGTCAAGAAAAAACTCAAAGATAAGTCCTTTGCAGCTAATGTGAGTCGTGAGGATATTGCCCAAGGCCTAGCGCTAATTGGCAAAACTGCCGATGAGCACTTTGTTTTCTTGATTACTGTCTTTAACCAAAGCTAGAAAGGTATATGTTAGATATTCATTTCATCCACCAACACGCTGACTTAGTTCGACAAGGGGTCAGCAATAAGCAGCTTAATCCCGTCATTGTCGATCAAGTTCTGGCTAAAGATGAGCAACGCAAAGTGTTGATTGCTCAAGTTGAGGCAGTTCGCAAACAGATCAACGAAAATGTGGCTGAGATTAAACTCAATGATCAGAGTCGACCCACTCCAGCTCAAATTGATCGGGGCCGAAAGCTCAAGTCCCAGCTGCAAGACGTCGAGCCCCAGCTGAAGTTGATCGAAGAAGCATTCACCGATCTCATGCTGCAAGTGGCTAACCCTCCGGCTCACGACGTGCCAGTGGGCAAAGATGAGTCAGGTAATCAGGTCGTCAGACGAGTGGGCCAGCCTAGAGAGTTTGAGTTTGCAGTCAGACCTCACCATGAGCTGATGGAAGAGCTGGACATGCTCGACACCAAGCATGCAACTGCCATCGGCGGCTTCAGATCCTACTTCTTGAAGAACCAAGGGTTGATGTTGGAGCAAGCGATCCTCCAGTACTCTCTAAAGATGATGGTTGATCAAGCCTTCAGCCCAATGTCGGCACCGATCTTAGTCAATGAGCAAGCCATGAAGGGGACAGGTTACTTCCCCTGGGGACAAGATGATCATTACCGAACTCAAGACAACCAGATCCTAGCTGGAACATCAGAAGTAGCCTTGACCTCATATTACATGGGAGAAACCCTCACTGAGAGTCAGCTGCCACTAAAAATGGTCGGAATCTCACCCTGTTTCCGCCGCGAAATCGGGACGTACGGCAAAGATACAAAAGGAATTATTAGAGTTCATCAGTTCAACAAAGTGGAACAAGTAGTCTACACGGTGGCCGATGAGGAAGTGACCCGCGAATGGCAAGAAAAGATGGTGGGTTTTTCCGAAAAACTACTTCAAGATCTAGAGTTGCCCTATCAAGTCATTCTAATGTGTACGGGGGATATGGGTGCCGCTCAGCGCCGTAAATATGACGTCGAGACCTGGTTTCCCTCACAGCAAACATATCGCGAAACGCACTCAGCTAGTTACTTCAATGACTTTCAAGCCCGGCGACTGAACATCAAGTATCGCGCCAAGGATGGCTCGACCAAGTTTGTGTATACCCTCAATAATACCGTGGCAGCAACACCGAGGCTGTTAGCGGCTATCATTGAGAATTATCAGCAAGCTGATGGCACCATAGCTATGCCCGAAGTCTTGAAAAGATTTCTGTAAGTTTTACTGCCGCCAGTTTCGGTTTTGTGTGGCATAATTGACCTCTATGTTGCAGTTTATCTCCGATTTATTTGACGATAACAAGAAAACCTTAGGTAAGTATCAAGTCATTGTCAAACAGATCAATGAGCTAGAGCCGGCCATTAAAAAACTTTCAGACAGCAAGCTAGCAGCCCAAACCAAAAAATTCAGAGCTTTGATTGCAGAACAGCGAGCGGCGGGCAAAACAGATCAAGCAATTCTTAACCAGTTACTGCCCGAAGCCTTTGCTACGGTGCGAGAGGTTTCCCAGCGAGTATTAGGCCTCCGCCACTTCGATGTCCAGTTGCTGGCTGGTATTGCCTTACATCAAGGCGCTATTACCGAACAAAAAACTGGCGAGGGTAAAACACTCACCGTCAGTGCTCCTCTGTACCTCAATGCTCTCTTAGGCAAAGGGACCCAGCTGATCACCGTCAATGATTACCTAGCAGAAGTGGGTGTGGGCTGGATTGGTCCGATCTATCACTTTCTAGGGTTATCTACCGCCGTCATCACTCATGATCATGCCAAGCTTTACAACCCAGCAGTAGACAGTGAAGAACGGGGCGACGAGCGGCTTGAACACTTTCAAGATATTCCTCGACGCGAAGCATATTTAGCTGACTTAACCTATGGCACAAACAACGAGTTTGGTTTTGACTACTTGCGAGACAACTTGGTCAAAAGTCTTGACCAAATGGTCCAACGAACCCAGTCAGGACATTATTTTGCTATTGTCGATGAAGCCGACTCAATCTTGATTGACGAAGCCAGAACTCCGCTGATCATTTCTGCCCCCGATAGTGAACCCACTAAAAAATACTATGACTATGCGCGGATGGTGACTACTTTAGTCAAAGAAGAAGACTACAAGCTGGATGAGAAAGCTCGATCAGTCACGCTGACCGATCTGGGGGTGAAACGGATAGAACAAAAACTCGGTGTCAATAACTTGTATGAAGAAAGCTTTGACACCATTCACCATGTGGAGTCAGCTTTGAAGTCTAAAACCTTGTTTGCCAGAGATAAAGAATATATCGTTCGGGATAATCAAGTCGTCATCGTCGATGAACATACCGGCCGCTTAATGTTTGGACGCCGCTACTCAGATGGCTTGCACCAAGCCATTGAAGCCAAAGAAAACGTACCCATTCAGCAAGAGTCGCGAACTTTGGCTACTATTTCCTTGCAGAACTACTTTCGACTCTATACCAAGCTGGCGGGCATGACCGGTACTGCTATGACCGAGGCCGAAGAGTTTAAAAAGATCTACTCCATGGATGTCTTGCCCATTCCCACCAACGTAAGTACTCGCCGTGACGATCAAAGTGATGTGGTCTACAAAACTACCTCCGCCAAGTATACCGCCATTGTCAACGAAGTAGCTCGACTACAATCCAGTGGTCGCCCCATTCTCTTGGGTACTCGGTCAATTGATCATAACCAAACTGTCTCCGAGCTGCTGACGCGGAAGAATATTCCCCATCAAGTCCTCAACGCTAAAAACAACGAAAAAGAAGCTTTCATCATCGCCGACGCGGGTAAAAAGGGGGCGATTACAGTAGCCACCAACATCGCTGGTCGAGGCGTCGACATCGTCCTGGGCGGGGCCAAACCTGAGCTCAAGGAGTATCGAAAGAAAACCTTGACTACTCAGCTTCATGACAAGGACAAAGCTTTGGCTAAGGAGCTGGGCCTGGCACCCTCAGTCAATCCCAGTAACTACAAACTGAAAGAGTTTGCCTCTGCCTTAGAAAAGTGGCAAGCGGCCCATCAAGAAGTGATCGACGCTGGAGGTCTGCATATCTTGGGTACGGAACGACACGAGTCCCGCCGAATTGATAATCAGCTCCGAGGTCGGGCAGGACGTCAGGGTGATCCTGGTTCATCTCAATTTTTCGTCTCGCTGCAAGACGACATTATGCGCATTTTTGGCGGTGAACAAATTTCTAAAGTTATGGACTTTCTCAAGATGGAAGAGGATATGCCGATTGAACACGGTATGGTCGGTAAGGCTATTGAGTCAGCTCAAGTTAAAGTCGAAGGCTTTTTCTTTGATCAACGTAAGCGCCTGGTGGAGTTTGATGACGTCATGAATCGCCAACGGGAAATCATTTATCGCCGTCGTCGCCGATTACTGGAAGAATCGGTGGGCAATGACTCCGTGACTCTCAAAGACCAGATCATGGCCAATATTGAGGACGAGATTAACTTAGTAGTCAGCACTCGAGCTCCTCAAGATTTCACTCAGGATGAGTTTGATGCCATTGTTAAAGAGTTTACCAAAATCATTCCCTTTGACGACCTATCTCAAGCTGAGCTGCGTCAATCTTTGAGTAGTTTGATTAATGCTGACGAGATTGTGCAAAAATTAATGACTATAACTCGGCAAACATATCAGTCCCGAGAACAAATTGTGGGCAATGACGCGATGCGCGAGCTAGAGAGATTTGTGGTGCTATCGACCATGGATGAAAAGTGGATGGATCACCTGGACGAGATGGATAATCTGCGCGATGGTATTTGGCTTCGGGGTGACAAGAATACCGTTTTAGCAGAGTACAAAAAAGAAGGCTTTGGAATGTTTCAGGCCCTGATTGCTTCAGTCGAGTCCACCATAGCCCACCGCATTTTCAGAGTTCATCTGCAGGAGCAACGGTCCAGTCTGATTGCGCCAGAGCTAATTGAGACCAAAGACAGTGTTTTCGAGTCATTGGACAAAGAGGTGGCCGATGCTTCATTACCACAGCCAACTCAAGCCAAAAATCAGTCCACCAAGGGCAATACCTCAGATTTAGCGGCGGCACTAGGCAAAGCCAAGGCTCAAGCTAAGCCACAACCTGGTTCGGCCGCAGCCAAGATTGGGCGAAACGATCTGTGTCCGTGTAGGGCAGTAAATCCTAAAACGGGTAAAGTCTATAAATTCAAGCAATGTGGCTTGGTACATGCGCCTTGGCACAAAGGCTGAACTCTACACAATGTTGTCACCCTATGAAACTACTTTCCGGAACCTCTAATCCAGCTTTAGCAACTTCTATTGCCAAATCATTACAGATCGAGCAGGTTGAAGTTGAGATCACGACCTTTGCCAATGGCGAGAAACGAGTATGGATCACCGACTCGGTCAAAGGCCAAAACATCATTCTAGTGCAGTCTTTTTCTAATCCGGCCAACGATAATATCATCGAGTTTTTGCTCCTGGTTGACTCACTGCAGCGGATGGGTGCCCGGAATGTGAATTTAGTCTTACCCTGGATGGGGTACTCGCTCCAAGATAAAGTGTTTAGAGAAGGAGAGCCAATCGCCGCTAGGGTGGTGGCGGACTTAGTCTCACAAACGTACATCAAACGCGCTTTTTTACTCGATCTGCACAACAGTAGTACTCCCGGCTTTTTCTCCCTACCGACTCAGCACCTTAGCGCCCTAGAGTTATTTGTAACTGAGTGCCAGAAGACGTTTAACCTTGCCGACAGCATTGTGGCCAGCCCCGATTTTGGCGGCATAAAACGGGCTCGAGTCTTTGCTGAGCAGCTCGGCCTGGAGCTGGTAAACATTGACAAGCATCGCAACTTACAGACCGGAGAAGCTAGTGTCCTAGGTCTCAGCGGTGATGTCCAAGGTAAAACAGTCCTGCTTTTTGATGATGTCATCAATACAGGCAGTACGGTGGTCAATGTGGCGGCCTATCTCAAGGCCCAAGGTGCTAAGAGTGTCCATTTCTTGGCGACTCACGGTATTTTCGCCGATAACGGGGTGGACCGAATCGAAAACTCTGAAATTGACTCAGTTGTGGTAAGCAACTCAATTCCCCAGACAACTAAAAGTGCTAAAATCAGGACCATCGACTGCGCGCCACTCTTCGCCGACGCAGTTTCAACTTGGGCCTAAAGCTCAACTCAAAGGAATCTATGGCTAAGCAACAACTCACTCCCAAATCTCAAGATATGAGCAAGTGGTATACCCAGGCCATTCAACAAGCCAAGATGGCTGATTACTCACCAGTCAAAGGGTGCATGATCATGCGGCCTAATGGCTATGGCATCTGGGAGCAAATTCAAAAGCAGTTCGACCCCATGCTCAAGGCGCTGGGGATAGAAAACGCCTACTTCCCCTTATTTATTCCCTTGTCCTTCTTGAGCCGAGAAGCTGAACACGTTGAAGGTTTTGCGCCCGAGCTGGCGATTGTGACTCATGCCGGTGGGGAAGAACTAGAAGAGAAGCTGGTTATCAGACCGACCTCAGAAACCATTATGTATGACATGTACAGTAAATGGGTGCAGTCCTATCGAGATCTACCTCTCATGCTCAATCAGTGGAATAACGTCGTCCGCTGGGAAAAGCGCACCTACTTCTTTTTGCGAACTACAGAGTTCCTGTGGCAAGAGGCTCATACTGCTCACGCGCATCATGAGGAAGCGTTTAAGATGGTCCTAGCTGGGGCTGAAGCTTATCGCACTATTATCGAGGACTACTTAGCAGTGCCGGTGATTAAAGGTCGGAAAAGTGAGTCGGAAAAGTTTGCCGGCGCTGATGTAACTATGACCCTTGAAGCGATGATGCCTGATGGCAAAGCCTTACAGTCCTGCACTAGTCATGATTTGGGTCAACATTTTTCTAAAAAAGAAGCCTTTAACATTGCGTTCCAAGATGAACAAAGTGAGACTCAGTATGCTTGGCAGACTAGCTTTGGATTATCGACTCGCACTATCGGGGCCGTGATTATGGCTCATGGTGATGATGACGGCGTGGTGATGCCACCTCGGGTGGCTCCGACTCAAGTCATGGTGGTACCGGCCGGAAACAGTGAAGCAGTCACGGCGGCCATAAAAAAGGTCGGTGGCGAGCTAGCCCAGCAACAGCTACGTTATAAAGTCGACACTTCTACCGAGCACTCTCTAGGTTGGAATCTAAATCAGGCCGAGATTCAAGGCATTCCGGTCATCATTGTGTTGGGTGAGCGCGACCTGGCCCAGGAGCAGGCAACGGTGATGATTCGTCATTCACATGCCAAGTTACAGCTGCCACTACTTAGTTTAGCTGAAGAGATCACCGCCTTACTAGAGAACATTCAAGCCGAGATGTTTGAAAAAGCCTTAGCTAAACGTGATGAGCTACTGACTGATGTCACTACGTACGATGAGTTTAAGCAAGTAATGGCCGATAAAAAAGGCTTTATCAAGGCTTTTTGGTGTGAGAATGCAGCTTGTGAACAGCACATTAAGGATGAGACTAAAGCTAGTACTCGCTGTTTACCTGTTATCGATGAGTTAGGCAACGTCCGAGAAGAGCAAGGCACGTGTATCAAGTGTAATCAGCCAGCCACTCACCGGTGGCTCTTCGCTCAGTCGTATTAGCTACCAGTATGGAACACCAAGGCTTCATCTTTACCAAGCATGCACTCGAAAGACTGCACCAACGATCTATTTCTAAAGACGTCGTGGTGCAAACTCTGAAGTATCCTGATGAGACCCAACCCACTTCCAAAGAGGGCAGCTTAAAGTTCATTCGCACCATTGATCAACGATTGATGCAGGTGGTAGCTACGTATGTGCCAGCTCAAAAAAAATGGCTAGTGATCTCGGTGTGGGTGAGAGGTGAGGATGACCAAGAATCACTCAGCTGGAGACTACTAACCTGGCCGTTCAAAGCTGCCTGGTGGTTGGTTAAAAAACTGATAAGAGCCAATTAGCTACACATTGAGTGCGTTTGTTGCAAAAAGTGCTGTAAATAACTAGGCTTATAGTTATATTTCCGTGAATCATGCGCTACAACTATACCTTTATAGATCAAGCTAATTTGTCTATGGGTTTTAGAGGTGGTTGTACCTATAGTATGGCTTAGATCCCGGTGAGGGAACCCCACTACAGTTGTTCTGTTTTCGCAAGAAAGTATGACTTCTGCGGTGGGGGTTTTTTATCCTCTTTGAGTAAACCATCGTTTTATTGCTTCTAGCTTGCCTGTATACTATGCCTATGATTCGACGTCTACTTGTGACCCACCATGCCCCAGATTTAGATGCAGTGGGTGCGGTGTGGATGTTGAAGCGGTTTGACGGCCAAAACTATGCTGACGCTCGGACTGCTTTCGTTAATCCTGGGGAGACTATCAGCCTGGAAGCGGCCGAAGAGTTTGGCGCTCAGCTGCACGAAGTGATGCACGTTGACACAGGCTTGGGGGAGTTTGACCATCATCAAACTGATCGAGGCATGCAACACCTGAGTGCAACTTCTCTAGTCTATGACCACGTGCTCAAGCTGCACCCTGACTTAGAGACAGATGAGGGCTTGAAAACCATCTCTGAGTTTGTGACCGACGTCGATCATTTTGGTGAGATTTTCTGGCCAGACGCGTCGCACCTCCGCTATGGCTTCATGATTCAAGAACTCATTCGCGGGATGGAGTTTCGAGATCCTCATGATGATGACTCCCAGCTCCACTTTGGAATGCAGTGTTTGGATAATGCCTACGCGGCACTCACTCAACAGCTGAAAGCGGTCGAGATCTTGACCACTGAAGGCACTATCTTTGAGATTAAAGGTGGCCAAGCCCTAGCGCTTGAAACTCGGAATGATGAAACGATCAAAGTGGCGCAAAAGCTGGGCTTCTTGCTGGTGATTCGCAAGGATACAAAAGAAGGCAACATTCGGATTAAAGCCCGACCAGATGCGCCGCTGAGTCTCAATCCCCTAGCTGAGCGGATCAAAAAGATCGACGCCGTAGGCACTTGGTACAACCACCCAAGTGGCAAGATGTTGATTAATGGCTCGCGAAAACATCGCAACCAGCAAGCCAGTTCGTTGACTTTGGCCGAAGTCGTAGCGTTAGTCAAAGAGCTCTATGTATAAAAACACCTGTCTTTTCTGTCAAATCGCTCAAGGCATTTCTCCTTGTCACGAAGTCTGGTCTGATGATCAGTTCATGGCTTTTTTGACTATTTTTCCCAACACTGAGGGCCTAACCGTAGTCATCCCCCGTCATCATCAACCCAGCTATCTATTTGAAGCTGATGAGAAAGTCTTGGCTGGATTGATGCTAGCTGCCAAAAAAGTCGCGGCTCGACTTGATGCCTACTACGACGACAGTGTCCGCTGTGGGGTTGTGTTTGAAGGGTTCGGAGTTGATCATCTACACGCCAAGTTATACCCACTGCACGGTACAGACAACGCCAAGATCTGGCGAGAGATCGAGTCCCAGAGTCATAAACAGTTTTTTCACACCTATCCCGGTTACATTTCTACCAATAACTCTGATCGGGCCGACGACGCTGAGCTAGCGCAGCTAGCGACCGATATCCGCCACGTTGATCTTCAATAGCATTTTCACTATTTCCAGGTATAATACTCAAGTTGCTGTGCTTGATTTAGTCCTTGCGGCTCTATCACCAGTAACCGCTACTGATTTGTAAGTCAGTGGTCGATAGGGAGGAGGTGTTGTTGTTTGCCTATTATCATCAAAGCACAAGGTAATGATTCTACTAGCGATTTGATTAAGAAGTTCAAAAAAGTGAGCGTGGCTATTGATATCGTGCAGATGGTTAAAGATCGTCGCTTTTATCTGAAGCCTTCCCAAATTCGTGCGGTGCACAAAACAGAGATGCGTCGTTTACGAAAACGAGCCCGCAGTTTGAAGAAACTTAAGAATATTTCTCCTCAAGTCATGACTCGAATTAACGAGCGCTTGAGTGCCTAAACTTTTTTATTGAAAGTAATAAAACCGGGTGGTAAAACACCCGGTTTTTTGTTATAGTATAGGCAGGTCTTTAGGGCTTCCTAGTCAAGTAAAAAACTATTTTGTGGTGACAATCTAAGTGAGTTAGAATGGCCAAAACACAAAAAATATATTATTGAAAAACTTCTTGATAAAGGCAGTAAACCTGCTCTAAAGTGGCTTTTTACCAAACAAATCGCACTGAAGTAAAGGCCTTGCTTCCTTCATTAAAACTTTCCCCAAAATATAGTAATTTATGGCGACTATACTTATCATGAGTAATGGCATTTTTACTGAGACTCTTCCAAAAAATACTGCTCAGCTAGTAACACTCCTTCAAGCAAAAAAACCTGAGTTTTTGACATCATTCTATCTTTCTGGTGGAACTGGATTATCTTTACTACTTGGTCACCGAGAATTAGAAGATCTAGACTTTTTTACTAAAAATGTATTTATTCCGCAAAGACCTGAATATGAGAGGAAGTAAAAAAGATTTTGTCGACCTGTATTTTCTTCTCGAAAATTACAGTTTGAACGATTTATTACACTACACTCAAGTCAAGTATGCTCAAACGGATTACAATCAGACTGATATCTTAAAATCTTTGGTCTATTTCAAAGATGCTGAAGATCAACCTATGCCTTGGATGCGAAAGCCGTTACTATGGGCGGAGGTCCAAGAAAAGATTAATGCAGCGGTGAAGTCAGTAAATCTTACTTAAAGATTTTCTGTCAGTGACCTTTAACTGTTTTTTCGCGGCTTCACTTTGGCCCGAATGTTAAACTCCCATTGATCACCATCACTAGTGTCAAAGCTGGTGGAGCTAGTCATCTGGTAGTAGTTGACCAAGTGATTACTGAGGGTTTCTTCAATTTCTTTTTTCTGTTCATTCAACTCACC
>Ga0163154_10009303_pt1 | contig 11227 bp, 9 predicted proteins | sample OliLakLV19MP9P1_FD_148649 | JGI IMG/M metagenome (GOLD analysis project Ga0163154, IMG submission 148649) | Freshwater microbial mat bacterial communities from Lake Vanda, McMurdo Dry Valleys, Antarctica - Oligotrophic Lake LV.19.MP9.P1 | ecosystem: Environmental > Aquatic > Freshwater > Lake >...
TCTGTCTCATCGTGCTGATGCTTTCCGGCTCACGCCCTGCCCCGGCGTCCCGCCACCGTCCACATGATGGCCCCCGCGATCACCATCGGCACGCATAGCCACTGGCCCATGCTCATGTTCAAGGCCAGCAGGCCGAGGAAGCTGTCGGGCTCGCGGAAGTACTCCGCGATGTATCGGAAGATGCCGTAGCCGATGAGAAAAGCGCCTGACACCTGCCCGGTCGGCCGCGCCTTGCGGCCGTACCACCACAGCAAGGCGAACAGCAAAAGGCCTTCGAGCAGGAACTGGTAGATCTGCGACGGGTGACGCGCGAACATAGTGCCGCTTTGCGGGAACACCATCGCCCAGGGCAATGATGGGTCTGCGGCACGGCCCCATAGTTCGCCATTGATGAAGTTGCCGACGCGCCCCGAGGCCAGACCGGTGGGCACGCAAGGCGCGATCAGGTCGGTCACCTGCAAGAAGCTGCGTTTGCGGCTGCGCGCGAACAGCGCCATCGCCGCGATCACGCCGAGCAGGCCGCCATGAAAGGACATGCCGCCCTTCCAGACCATCAGGATCTCCAGCGGGTTGGCCAGGTATTGGCCGGGCTTGTAGAACAGTGCGTAGCCAATGCGCCCGCCCAGCACGACGTCGAGAACGCCCCAGAACAACAGATCCTCGACGTCGCGGCGCGTCCACCCGGCGTGCACGTACTGCGGCTGCTGCACGCGGCGTCCGGCGAGGAACAGGAACAGGCCGAAGGCGGCCAAGTAAGTCAGACCGTACCAGTGGATCTGTACCGGCCCGAGCGACAAGGCCACCGGGTCGAACTGGGGATGCACGAGCATCAGAAAACTCCTAGAGGAAACCGGGGCCGGCCGGCAACAGGTGGCCGACTGACTGCCCGACTGACTGGCCGACTGATTGGCCGGATGACAGGCAGTGCATGGCTGGCGCTCACGCAACGCCGGATTGTCGCCGCCCGGCGGCATCGGCCTGAACATGGGCGACAAATCGCGCCACTGCCGGTGGCGCCGACTCCCGCCACACCAGGCTGGTGTCGCAGCGCAGCGGCGTGCCGGCCAGCGGCACATATTCGACGCCCGGGCGCTTCAACTGCATCAACGAGGCCGGCACCCAGGCCACGCCGATGCCGGCCGACACCAGGTTGACGATGGTCTGCATCTGGATCGCCTCCTGCGCGATGCGCGGCGTGTGGCCGCGCGCCCGGTAAGCGCCGAGCACGGCGTCGAACAGCGAGGGCGCGATGACCCGCGGGAAGATCACCAGCGGCTCGCCAGCCACGGCGTCGAAGTCCAGCCTTTCACGGCCCGCCAGCGAGTGGCTGGCCGGCAATGCCATCACCAGCGGTTCGCGCAGCGCGCGCCAGGCCGCCAGCCCGGGCGGCACGGCGCCCTCTGCGTGCAGCACGAAGCCAGCGTCGATCTCGCCGCTGGCGAAGGCATCGAGTTGCACGTCGAGCGTGGCTTCGCGCAGCTGCAACAACACTTCCGGGTGGACCGCGCGGAAGCTGCGCAGCCACTCGGGCAGGGGGCCGTAGGCGATGCTCGACACGAAGGCCAGGCGCAGGCGGCCCGACAGGCCGGCGGCCGCCGCCTGCGCCAGGCGAGGCAGATCGTCAGCCGCCTGCAACACCCGCCGTACTGGCTCCAGCAACGCTTCGCCCGCCGGGCTGAGCGCCACCTTGCGCTGGCTGCGCACGAACAGCGGCGCGCCCAGCGTGCGCTCCAGCGATTGCATCGCCTGGGTCAATGGCGGCTGCGTCATGTGCAGGCGCAGCGCGGCGCGGCCGAAGTGCAGTTCCTCAGCCAGCACGACAAACTGGCGCAGCGGCCGGAGCTCGATCATTGATACACCTCGCATATCAAACTTGTCATCGCAATATATTGGACACTGATTGAGCAGCTGACGATACTGCCGCTTCCGACTGACCTACCGAGGAGATAGACATGGCAGCCAACCGGCGCTCGAAGAACATCACCGAAGGCGTGGCGCGCGCGCCCAACCGCTCGATGTACTACGGCATGGGCTATGTCGAGAGCGACTTCGGCAAGCCGATGATCGGCGTGGCCAACGGCCACAGCACCATCACGCCTTGCAACTCGGGCCTGCAGAAACTGGCCGACGCGGCGGTGGCGGCGCTGAAGGATGCCGGCGCCAACCCGCAGGTCTTCGGCACGCCGACCATCAGCGACGGCATGTCGATGGGCACCGAGGGCATGAAGTACAGCCTGGTCTCGCGCGAGGTGATCTCCGACTGCGTCGAGACCTGCGTCGGCGGCCAGTGGATGGACGGCGTGCTGGTGATCGGCGGCTGCGACAAGAACATGCCGGGCGGCATGATGGGCATGCTGCGCGCCAACGTGCCGGCCATCTACGTTTATGGCGGCACCATCCTGCCCGGCCACTACAAGGGCCAGGATCTGAACATCGTCAGCGTCTTCGAGGCCGTGGGCCAGTTCAGCGCCGGCAAGATGAGCGAGGAAGACTTCTGCCAGATCGAGCGCCGCGCCATCCCGGGCAGCGGCTCCTGCGGCGGCATGTACACCGCCAACACCATGTCGTCGTCGTTCGAGGCGCTGGGCATGAGCCTGCCTTTCTCGTCGACGATGGCCAACGTCGAGGACCCGATCCTCGCCCGCACGCAGGAAGCTGCGCGGGTGCTGGTCGAGGCCGTCAAAGCCGACTTGAAGCCGCGCGACATCGTCACCCGCAAGAGCATCGAGAACGCGGTGGCGGTGATCATGGCCACGGGCGGCTCGACGAACGCGGTGCTGCACTTCCTGGCCATCGCGCATGCCGCCGAGGTGGAATGGACGATCGACGACTTCGAGCGCGTGCGCCGCAAGGTGCCGGTGCTGTGTGATCTGAAACCGAGTGGCAAGTACCTGGCCATCGACCTGCACCGTGCGGGCGGCATCCCGCAAGTGATGAAGACGCTGTTGACCGCCGGTTTGCTGCATGGCGACTGCATCACCATCACCGGCAAGACGGTGGCCGAGAACCTGGCCGACATCCCGGACGCGCCGCGCGCCGACCAGGACGTCATCCGCGACATCGACAAGCCGATGTATGCCCAGGGCCACCTTGCCGTGCTGAAGGGCAACCTGTCACCCGAAGGCTGCGTGGCCAAGATCACCGGGCTGAAGAACCCGGTGATGACCGGGCCGGCGCGTGTCTTCGACGACGAGCAGTCGGCGCTGGCCGCGATCATGGCCGAAGCCATCAAGCCGGGTGATGTGATGGTGCTGCGCTACCTGGGGCCGAAAGGCGGGCCGGGCATGCCGGAAATGCTGGCGCCCACCAGCGCGTTGATCGGCCAGGGTCTCGGTGAAACCGTGGGCCTGATCACCGACGGCCGCTTCTCCGGCGGCACCTGGGGCATGGTGGTGGGCCACGTGGCGCCCGAGGCGGCCGAGGGCGGCAACATCGCGCTGGTGCACGAGGGCGATTCGATCACCATCGACGCCCACCGGTTGCTGCTGCAGCTCAACGTGGACGAGGCCGAACTGGCGCTCCGCCGTGCCACCTGGGCGGTCCCGGCGCCGCGCTACACGCGCGGCGTGATGGCCAAGTTCGCGCGTCACGCGTCCAGCGCGAGCAGTGGCGCGGTGCTCGACAAGTTCTAGGCCTCCGGCTTATGGCAGACCAGGGAAGGCCGCCTTGGCCCGGCCTTGGGTCGCTCAGAGACGCGGGTCGCGCCGCTGGGCATCCTCGGAATCGGCGGATGACGTTTCCTTGCGCCCTGCCTCGCGTTCAGGTGGCGGCGCTGCCGGCCGCGGCGCAGGCCGCCGCACGGCCGACCCCTTGCCGGGGCGCAGACCGAGGCCGAGCTGCTCCAGGCTGCGCTGCCGGCGCTCTTCCTTGCGCAAGTCCATCTTGCGCATGGCGCGGCGCTTGGTCAGCCCGGTGCCGTCGGCAAAAGCCCACCAGACCACGGCCAGGCCGAAGGGCAGCAGAACCCACAACCAGCTCAAGGCAGCGGCCGGTCCGAACTCGGTCACCTTCATCAAGAGCAACAGCACGCCGACGATCAGGAAGCCCATCGAAACCCCCATTGCGGCCACCGTGGGCGCGGCCGAAGGGCCGGCCGCAGCCGCTAAGATTCGCGCTCCCACTGTAGCGGAAGACCCGATGCATCCTCTTGTTGCCTTGCTCACGACAGGCGCCGTCCTGCACGGAACGGTCGCATTCGCCAGCCCGGAATTGGCCCAAAGCAAGATTTGCATGGGATGCCACGCCGTCGACCGCAAGTTGATCGGCCCTTCGTTCAAAGACGTGGCGGCGCGTTATGCCGGGCAGCCTGAAGCCGGCGCGCGGCTGGCCGAGAAGATCGTCAAAGGCAGCGCGGGCACCTGGGGCGCCGTGCCGATGCCGGCGAATCCGAAAATCAGCGCCGACCAGGCGCGGCAACTCGCGGCCTGGGTGCTGACGGTGAAATGACGCTTCGCCAACCGGCAGCCGGCAGCCGGCTGCATTTCCTGGGCCGCCGACTGCCGTTCTGCTGGCGGCCAAGCTGGGCGGCTGCGGTGGCGATGACGACGATGTGCCGCGCACGCTGGCCATCGACTTCAACCACGCAGCCACCGACTGGGTGATCGGCTCATCGGGCTGCACCGACGCGACGGCCCGAGCTTCACCTCGCTGCAGGTCACGGAACTATCAGCGCCCTGCCGCGGGCACGCGCCGACAGCCAGCGGGCGGAACCGCAGCGACACCCTCCGGGTCTGCCTGAAGCAACGCTACGACGGCTTGGAGCCCGGACCCGCCTGCGACGCTCGGCTGAGAGGCTGAGAGTCTTTCGATCATGCCCACTCATCACGCTGAAAGACGCCCGCTCGTCTTTGCAAATGCGCGCCGTAGCCCGAGCTATGGCTGTGCTTTGCGCCTCGATCGGACGCCTTTTGACGCGCTGCTCGGTGGCGCTCGAAAAACTATCAGCCCCTGACTCGGGAGTCGACTGCCGGACCGTGCCGGCAGAAGCCCTTGCGCTGAATACCGCCTCGGCGATTCGCGTGCCGGCGAATGCCGATGCGGCGGTCTGGGTATTCTTCGGCATCGACTCGGGGTTTGAGTCGGGACCGGGGTGACGCTGTTGGCCGCGGAGGTGATGCTGGATGGGGTGCAGGGCATGTCGGCCCGGAGGGTCGGCCCTGCCTATCGGCGCCGGCGCCTGTAACGGCGCAACGCGCCGCGCCCTGACCCGGCCCCGATCAGTTGGTATCCGCCAATTGCTCGAGAATCGCGGGGTTCTCCAAGGTGCTGGTGTCTTGCGTGATGGCTTCGCCCTTGGCGATCGAGCGCAGCAGGCGCCGCATGATCTTGCCCGAGCGCGTCTTCGGCAGGTTGTCACCGAAGCGGATGTCCTTCGGCTTGGCGATCGGGCCGATCTCCTTGGCCACCCAGTTGCGCAACTCGGCGGCGATCTTCCTGGCCTCTTCGCCGGTCGGCCGTGAACGCTTCAGCACCACGAAGGCGCAGATCGCTTCGCCCGTCGTGTCGTCGGGACGGCCCACCACCGCCGCTTCGGCCACCAGCTCGGTGTGCGAGACCAGCGCGCTCTCGATCTCCATCGTGCCCATGCGGTGGCCCGACACGTTCAGCACGTCGTCGATGCGGCCGGTGATGGTGAAGTAGCCGGTCTTCGCGTCACGGATCGCACCGTCCCCCGCCAGGTAGTACTTGCCCTGGAAGTCGGCCGGGTAGTAGCTTTTGACGAAACGATCGGGGTCGCCCCAGATCGTGCGGATCATGCTCGGCCAGGGCTTCTTCACGACCAGGATGCCGCCTTGCCCGTTCGGCACGTCCTTGCCGGTCTCATCGACGATGGCAGCCATGATGCCGGGGAACGGCAAGGTGCAGGAACCCGGCACCAGGGTGGTGGCGCCCGGCAGCGGGGTGATCATGTGCCCGCCGGTTTCCGTCTGCCAGAAGGTGTCGACGATCGGGCAGCGGCCGCCGCCCACGTGCTTGTGATACCACTCCCACGCCGCCGGGTTGATGGGCTCGCCCACCGAACCCAGGATGCGCAGGCTGCTCAGGTCGTAGCGGGCGGGGTGCACTGCGGCGTTGCCCTCGGCCATCTTGATCAGCGAGCGGATGGCCGTCGGGGCCGTGTAGAAGATGCTGACCTTGTGATCCTGGATCATTTTCCAGAAGCGGCCGGCGTTCGGGTAGGTCGGCACGCCTTCGAACACCACCTCGGTGCCGCCGAGCGCCAGCGGGCCGTAGGTGATGTAGGTGTGGCCTGTGACCCAGCCGATGTCGGCGGTGCACCAGAACACATCGTCGGCCTTCAGGTCGAAGGTCCACTTCGTGGTCAGCGCGGCGTGCAGCAGGTAGCCGCCGGTGCTGTGCTGCACGCCCTTGGGCTTGCCGGTGGAACCGCTGGTGTAGAGCAGGAACAGCGGATGCTCGGCGCCCACCCACTCGGGTTCGCAGGTGTCGGCTTGCCCAGCCAGCAGGTCGGCCAGCCAGAGGTCACGGCCGGCCTGGAAGGCGATCTCGCCGCCGGTGCGCTTGTGCACGACGACATGCTTCACGCTGCCGCAGCCGCCCAGCGCCAACGCCTCGTCGACGATGCTCTTCAGCGCCAGATGCTTGCCGCCGCGCACCTGCTGGTCGGCGGTGATGACGGCCACCGCGCCGGTGTCTTCGATGCGGTCGCGCAGACTCTGCGCCGAAAAGCCGCCGAACACCACCGAGTGGGTGGCGCCGATGCGCGCGCAGGCCTGCATCGCGGCCACGCCCTCGATGCCCATCGACATGTAGATGATGACGCGGTCACCCTTCTTCACGCCCAGCGAGCGCAGCCCGTTGGCCATCTTGCAGACGGTGGCTAGCAGTTGCGAGTAGCTGGTGCGTGTGACCTCGCCGCCGTCGGCTTCGAAGATGATGGCGGTCTTGTCGCCGAGACCGCGCTCGACGTTGCGATCCAGGCAGTTGTAGCTGGCGTTCAGCGTGCCGTCCTCGAACCACGTGAAGAACGGCGCCTCGCTGTCGTTCAGCACCTTGGTGAACGGCGTCTTCCAGCTCAGCAGTTCACGCGCCTGGCGCGCCCAAAAACCTTCGTAGTCGGTCTCGGCCTCATGGCACAGCGCCTCGTAGGCGGCCATGCCTGAGATGGCCGCATTCGCGACGACGCCGGCGGGCGGCGGGTAGATCTGGTATTCGGTGCGGGCAGCGGATGCGTCAGGGGTCTCGTGGTTCGACATGCTTGTCTCCTTTATGGGTCCCGGTTTGAAAACCCGGGAATATGACAACAGTAGGCCGGGGCTCTTACGAACCGCTGACACCCGACCGCCACACATGCCGCCGGCACGCCGGCAACGCGCTTGCGCCACTGCGCCCTGCCACCCCGGAACTACAATTTACGCCATCGCGCACGGTCGCACCGAATTGCAACAAATGAACAAGGACAAGGCCATCGCGGCGACCGCCATGCCCCTGATGGGCCGCATGATCTTTGCCAGCCGCTGGTTGCAGTTGCCGCTGTACCTGGGCCTGATCCTCGCGCAGGCGGTGTATGTCTTCCAGTTCTGGATTGAACTGGTCCACCTCATCGAAGCGGCATTCGGCAACGCCGACGCCCTGGCGAAACTGGTCAACAGCATCGGCTACAAGGCGGCGGTGATCAAGGACGCCGCCGGCAACATCACCGGCTACGAGCCGATCAAGTCGCTCAACGAGACCATCATCATGCTGGTGGTGCTGGCCCTGATCGACGTGGTGATGATCAGCAACCTGCTGATCATGGTGATCGTCGGCGGCTATGAGACCTTCGTGTCGCGCCTGAACCTGGAAGACCACCCCGACCAGCCCGAATGGCTGAGCCACATCAACGCCTCGGTGCTGAAGGTCAAGCTCGCCACCGCCATCATCGGCATCAGTTCCATCCACCTGCTGAAGACCTTCATCAACGCCGCAAACTACGAGGAAAAGGTGCTGATCTGGCAAACGGTGATCCACATCGCCTTCCTGTTTTCGGCACTCGCCATCGCCTACACCGACCGCCTGATGTCGCCCCCGGCGAGCAAGCACGACTGACCTCTCGAAAGCATCGCCATGAGCACCACCATACGCCACGCCGACCTGGTCGACAGCGTCGCCGCCGCCCTGCAGTTCATCAGTTTTTACCACCCGGCCGACTACATCACGCACCTCGCCAGGGCCCATGAACGTGAACAGAGCCCGGCCGCAAAGGACGCCATCGCGCAGATCCTGACCAACTCGCGCATGTGCGCCGAGGGCCACCGGCCGATCTGCCAGGACACCGGAATCGTCAACGTATTCCTGAAAATAGGCATGGACGTGCGCTTCGAGGGATTTCCGGGCTCGGTCGAAGACGCCGTCAACGAAGGCGTGCGCCGCGCCTACCTGGACCCTGACAACAAGCTGCGCGCCTCGGTGCTGGCCGACCCCATCTTCACGCGCAAGAACACCGGCGACAACACGCCGGCCGTCATCCACATGACCGTGGTGCCCGGGAACACTGTCGACGTCACGGTGGCCGCCAAGGGCGGCGGCAGCGAGAACAAGAGCAAGTTCGTCATGATGAACCCGGACGACAACCTCGTCGACTGGGTGATGAAGACGGTGCCGACGATGGGTGCGGGCTGGTGCCCGCCGGGCATGCTGGGCATCGGCGTTGGCGGCACAGCCGAGAAGGCCATGCTGCTGGCCAAGGAAGTGCTGATGGAGCCGATCGACATGTTCGAGTTGCTGGCGCGCGGGCCGCAGAACAAGCTCGAAGAACTGCGCATCGAACTCTATGAAAAGGTCAACGCCCTGGGCATCGGCGCGCAGGGCCTGGGCGGGCTGACGACGGTGCTCGACGTCAAGATCGCCACCTTCCCGACTCATGCGGCAAGCAAGCCGGTCGCGATGATCCCCAACTGCGCGGCCACCCGTCACGCCCATGTGGTGCTCGACGGTTCGGGCCCGGCCTACATGGACCCGCCGAGCTTGAGCCTGTGGCCCGACGTGCACTGGGCGCCCGACTACCAGAAGAGCCGCAAGGTCGACCTCAACACGCTGACGAAGGCCGAGGTGGCGAGTTGGAAGCCCGGCGACACCCTGCTGCTCAGCGGCAGGATGCTGACCGGCCGCGACGCCGCGCACAAGCGCATCCAGGACATGCTGGCCCGGGGCGAGAAGCTGCCGGTCGACTTCTCCAACCGGGTCATCTACTACGTTGGCCCGGTTGATCCGGTGAAGGGCGAGGTGGTGGGCCCGGCCGGCCCGACCACCGCCACCCGCATGGACAAGTTCACCGAGATGATGCTTGCCGAGACCGGTCTGATCGCGATGATCGGCAAGGCCGAGCGCGGGCCGGTGGCCATCGAGGCGATCAGGAAGCACAAGAGCGCCTACCTGATGGCCGTCGGCGGTGCGGCCTACCTGGTGGCCAAGGCGATCAAGGGTGCGAAGGTGCTGGGTTTCGCCGACCTCGGCATGGAAGCCATCTACGAGTTCGACGTCGCCGACATGCCGGTGACGGTGGCGGTGGATGCCGCCGGCACCAGCGTGCACAACACGGCGCCGAAAGAATGGCAGGCCCGCATCGGCATCATTCCGGTGCTGGCCGCCTGATCAACCTGCAGCGGCTGCCCGCCCCCGGCGGCGGCCCCTGCCGAGCCTCTGGGTTCCCTTGCCTCAATTCTTCGAAGTCCATCCGCAAAACCCGCAGGCGCGCCTGCTGAAGCAGGCTGCGCAGATCCTGCGGGAAGGCGGCATCGCCGCGGTGCCGACGGACTCCAGCTATGCGCTGGTGTGCCGGCTCGACGACAAGACGGCGGCGGAAAACCTGCGCCGCCTGCGCCAGGTCGACGAGCGCCACCACCTGACGCTGCTGTGCCGCGATCTGTCGGAACTGTCGCGCTTCGCGAAGGTCGACAACCGCCAGTTCCGGCTCCTCAAGCTCGGCACACCGGGGCCCTACACCTTCATCCTGGAAGCGACGAAAGAGGTGCCGCGCCGGCTTTCGCACCCATCGCGCCGCACCATCGGCCTGCGCGTGCCGGACCACAAGGTCACGCAGGAACTGTTGACTCTGTTCGGCGAGCCGCTGCTCGCCACCACCTGCATACCGCCCGGAGAGAGCGAGCCGCTGAACGACCCCGAACTGATCCGCGACTTTTTCGGCAAAGCGCTGCAGGCCGTCGTCGACGCCGGCGCCTGCCCGATGGAACCGACGACCGTGATCGACTTCAGCGGCGACGAACCCGTGCTGGTGCGCCAGGGCCGTGGCGAACTGGGCCGCCTCGGCCTTTAGCAAGCCCTCGGCCCCTGGTCCGGCAGGGTGGCCTACAGGACGACGCCCGTCGCATAGGCCTTGCGGATCAGCCGGCCGCAAGCCGCCGAACCGAAGCCGGCGCCGCTGGGCGCGACCCGCGCCAGGATGCCGTACTGGGTGCGGCTGGCGTCGATCCAGGGATAGAAGCCGAACGCGCCTGCGCTGCTGAAAGCGCCGTCGCCCACCACCGGGTCAGACTCGACCCAGTGACCCAGCGAATAGCGCCAGGTTTCCTCTTTCGGCACCGGCGTCTTGAGCGCCTGGCCGGCGCCGCAGGTGGCCGGGTTGGCGCATACCGAAGAGCTGCCGAGCAGCGCGCCCAGGGCCAGTTGCCCGCCGAGCATCTTGCGCAAGAACTTGGCGTAGGCGGCTGGTGTGCCGTAAGCACCGCCGGGCGGTTGCGGTCGGTCGTAACTGATCGCCACGTCGCTGCCAATCTGGGAACGCAACGCGTTGGTCAACCCGGCGCTGGTCATCGCACCCAGGCCGATCAGGCTGGCATGTTTTTGCATGTGACCGCCGTCATAGAAAAACCGCCCGTCGGTGGCCGCGCTGTATTTGCCGTTGCTGCCAGTCGCCAGACAACCATCGACAGTCTGCCCCGGCTCGCACGAACTTGCCTGGAATTGTGTGTATCCGCTGCGAAATGTGAGCATCTGGATGTCCATGCTGCTCAGCACACCGCGTGCACGCTGCACGACATATGCGCTGTAGAGCCATTTGGAAGCCGATGCATAGGGCATCAAGGTGCTCGCCTTGAAGGTGCTGCCCCCTACCGACCCGGCAGCCTTTGCGCCGTCGACATTGCCGATTTCCCAGTAAAACGGCCGTGCCTCGACACAGGCGTTGCTGGCGCTCTCGGCGGTGGCACGGGCCGCGGCGATGCGCAGGTTGACGGACACGGGCCGCGCTGCCGACGACCTGGCGGCC
>Ga0163154_10009305_pt1 | contig 11227 bp, 6 predicted proteins | sample OliLakLV19MP9P1_FD_148649 | JGI IMG/M metagenome (GOLD analysis project Ga0163154, IMG submission 148649) | Freshwater microbial mat bacterial communities from Lake Vanda, McMurdo Dry Valleys, Antarctica - Oligotrophic Lake LV.19.MP9.P1 | ecosystem: Environmental > Aquatic > Freshwater > Lake >...
TCGACGAGCCCGCTGCCAGGCCGAGCCCCGTCGCCGCGAACGAGCGGATGCGTGTGTCGAGCACGACTCCGCGGCGCAGCGCGCGCCCGGCCTCGTCATCGCATGCCAGGCTCGTGAGCAGCGCGAGGTGCGCCGAGTCACCCGTCGCCCCAAGCGCGAAGACCGCCGTCGCGGCGACGTGCTCGTCGCCCTTGTCGAGCAGGAGCTCGGCGACGAAGCGCAGCCGGCGCTGCGTGTCTGCGTCGCGCGCGCCGATCGCGGCGAGGAGCGCAGCGTCCATGCGCGCACGCGGGCCGCCGTGCTCGAGGACGTGTGCGATCGCGCCGGCGGCGACCGCCCGTGCGGCTCCGTCTTCCTCGACGCCTCGATCGACCTGTCCGGCTCCGAGGTAGAAGTCGTCGCTCGAGGTGAGGACCGAGCGCGTACCGAACCGCTCGCGGGCGAGGAAGCGGTCCTTGTTGAGCTCCCACCAGTGCTGCCAGTCCGTGGGATCAGTCACGACGCCGTAGAGGTCGAGCTCGCGCGGCGACAGGGGGACCACGAGGCCGCGATCCGGGGTGACCTCGGGGCCGAGCGGGTTGCCGGGCGGCGCCGGCGGCGTGCTAGGCGGGGTCCAACCGGAGCCCCGGCCACCGCCCGGCCCCGATGGGCCTCCGGGTGGGCTCGCGGGTCCGCTGGAGGGGCCTCCGTACCCAGGACGCGGCTGTGCAGGTCCCCCGGGTGACGGACTCGCTGGCCCGCCGCCCGCGGCGCCACCGCCGCCGCCGCCCGCTGCTGGGCCGGAGCCACCCCCTGCGCCGCCCGAATCGCTGGGAGGTGGCGGTGGTGTGTAACCAGGGCACTGCGAGTGCGCCGAGGTTGGATGGACAACGAGCGTCAGAGCGCCGAGGGTTGTTGCAAGCCAATATTGCATGGTAGTGGTGACGGTTGGCGACCTGGGAACAGCCACCGTAGGCGACCCCTTGCCACAGGTCACACCATCCAGAACTGTTCCACCGCTTGCTGCCGTCAGCCAGTGCAGCGGTATCCGAGGTATCAGTCTCGCCGGCCCTGGTGCGGCTCAGTCGAGCGCCAGCCCGAGCCCGCTCAGCTCGACCGCGAGCCGCGCGAGGTCCCACACCACCGCGCGCCCATCCGTCGTCCCCGCGGCCAGGGGCGACGTCCCTGGCACGAACTCGAGCGCCTGGAACGGCGCGTCCTCCAGCGCGAGGCGCGCACGGATGTCCAGCGTCGTCGCGTTGCGCAGCTCGATCTGGTCGCGGTTCGCGATCACCGCGATCCACCGACCAGCGGGGTCCGCCGCGATCACGCCCGCCATGTCGAGCGCGCGCGGCGCGGAGATCGGGAGCCGTCGCGTTCGCGACGTGTCACTCGGGTCCAGACCGCCCGGGGCAAGGTCACGAACGTACAACGCATCGGGCACGGCCGCGAACAAGCGCTCGCCGCGCGCGTCGAACTCGACCGTCACTTGCGCGTGGGATTCGAGCCAGTCCCAGCGCACCTCGCCGCTCGCTGTCTCGAAGACGCGGACGCCTCGGCCGCGCCATGCGCCAGCGGCGAGCGACGCGCCGTCCGGAGAGAAGTCGACCAGGTCCAATCGGCCTGGTGCGCGCATTGTTCGCAGCGCGCGCGGTGGCGCCGCGTCCTCGATTGCAACCAGCGTGATCTCCTCGTCGGGTCGGACGACCGCCAGTGCTCGGCCGTCGTCCGCGAGCGCCAGAGCGAGGGTCTCGCTCGCGAAGATGACCTACGGCGTCGCCGTGCGCTGCTGGACGAGGTCCTGGACCGCCAAGCGATTCAGCCCGCTCGTGCCGCTCGTGTAGACCCAGCGGCCCGCCGGATCGACGGCGAGCCCCTTGATGTCTCCGACGTTCCACACGCGCGAGCAGGAAACCGGTGCCGAGGTCCCAGAGCCGCAGCCCGTCCGTCGCCCCCGTCGTGAGCCACCCGCCATCGGGCGCAGCGGCCAGCGCGCGCGGAGACTTCCCCTGGTGCCCGCCGAGCACCCGCACGACCTCGGGGCGCACGAGCTGGAGCATGTCGAGCCGCTGTTCGACGTGCGCTGCGACGAGGCCGAGTCCGGGCCGTGCTCCGACCACGAGTCGCGCCGGCCACACGAGCAGCGCGCGCCCCGAGACGGCGTCCCAGAGGCGCGTCGTGCCGTCCCACGAGCCTGTCGCGACCACGTCGCGCCCGACAAATGCGACTTGCGCGACCTCCGCGGCGTGCCCGCGCAGCTCTGCGACGACGCCTCCGTCGTGCGCGTGGATCACGACGCCGTGCGCGCCGTGCCGTGTGTACGTCGAACACCTCGACCGTCCGGTCGTCGAAGGACAGCGCGAGTCGCGCGCCGGACGCGTCGCACGCGGCGCGCGCGTCCGCACATCGGGCCGACCACTCGCGCACGTCCGCGCCCGTCGCGTAGTCGTGCAGCACCATCGCTGGGTCGTCGCGGAGCGAGTTGCCGTGGCGCTTCAGGACCACGAGCGAGCTCTGCGCCACGAACGTGCCCCACCAGTACCGGTCGCGCCGCGCCGGAATCACGTCGCGCTCGGCGCCAGTGTCGAGGTCGAGCACGGAGACGCCACCGTCCGCCCGCGCCAACAGAACGACGCGCCCTCCGGCGTCGATCGCGAGCGGCGCTCCGAGCTGGCCCTCGCGCGCCGCGCAGGCGCGTGCGCGCGACGTCCTCGGCCTCGACGGCGCGCCGCAAGCGTGCGCCCAGCTCGATCCCTGCGGGGGGCGCGCCGATCGCCAGGGCCAGGACCATGAGTCCGAGCGCGCCGATCAGCGTGGTGACGAGCGGGTGCCGCTGCCCTTGCAGCCGCGCGCGCTCCAGGAGCGTGCGCTCGCGCGCGAGGAATGGCTGGATGGACAACCAGCGGCGCAGCTCGTCCGCCAGGGCCCGCGTCGAGGCATAACGCGCCGTCGGGTTCTTCTCGAGGCAGCGATGGACGATCGCCTCCAGGTCCGCGCGGCGCCCGCGCGAGAGGCGCGGCGCCCGTGCGAGAGGCGCGGCGCGCCTGCGGCGAGGACGAAGCGGGGGAGCCCGAGTGGGGTGGAGACCCTGCGGTCGTCGCGGCGATCGCGCCACTGCTCGCGGCGCGGGCCGATGTGTTGAAGGACGTGAAGGCGCTCGAGGCGTCGTGCCAACGTACTGAGCGCGCCGCCGACGGCTCGACGCGGGCCGTGGACGACGGCCGCCTCGTCGCGCGTCGCGCGCCACCTTGTTTGGTCTTGACCGTCACCAGCCCGAAGCCGCGCAGTGTGCGCGAGGACGCCACGACACGGCTCGTGCTGGAGCCGCTCGTGCGCGGCGCAACGCGTTGGACCTTTGCATCCAACTCACGCGGCCTCTTGGCCGTCGCGGCGCTCTTCCTCGACCTCGATGCGCTCGCGCGGACGTTCGACATCTCTTCCGTCACCGCGGTACCCGCCGAGTACGCAGGGGCGACGCGCGTCGTGCTGACCAGGCGCCCAGGCGCGACGGCGCCCGTCGAGCGGATGGAGCTCGTGCTCGTCGCGGACCAACCAGTGCCGCGTGTCGTCACCGTGTTCGGGCGCGGCGGCGAGCAGCTCGAGTATCACTTTCGACGCCCGACGCTCGACCCCGTCTGGCGCGACCCAGCGGCGCGCTTCCGCGTCGACGTCCCGCCGGATTACAAGTTGCAGGAGCTCGCAGGGCAGTAGCCGTTGCTGCGCGGTTCGTGTAGTGGGCCCCTTTGTCGGGCAATCACTGCTCCAAAGCTTGCGCGAGCCTTGCCGAGCGCAACGAAGCCGAAGAGAAGATCCGCGCAGTTCACCTACTTGCTTGGACTTCTTCACCTCGATGCATGGTTTCGTTCGCGGCGAGACGAACCAGTGGGCTCCCACGGTCTCCCCGCGGCTCGCGTCGACGCAGCCGCCCTGACGCGCGCGATCGAGCAGCTCACGCGGTGACTCGCGGTTGGCCACGATCCGCGTCGCGATGTCGAACCCCGTCACGTACGACGTGACAAAGGACTTAGAGGTCGGAATATCCTTATCTGGCCGTCTTGCCCCATCGACAGGTGGTGCCGGCGCCGCGGGCAACGGCCCCGCAGTGATTTTCGTGACAACTCGTCCGATCTGCGGGCAGGGAAGACAAGACCCACTGGAGCGACCGACATCCGGTCGCCCGCGACAGCCCCGACTTCCTTCGGCCACATCGCCCGAGGTCCATTCCATGCAACGTCACCTCTGCCGCATCGCCACGCTTCTCGCACTCACCTCCTCTGCGTTCGCCAGCGAGACCATCATCCTGCGCAGCGGGTCGTTCGCCAACTCGCCGGCGGCGCCTGGCACTCAGATCGACAACGGCACGTGCATCGCGACCACTGGTCCGTTGGTGGCCCTGTCGAGCACGGCCTTCGGAGCCGAGTTCAGCGCGGCCTGTGCTGGCGCGCCGCCGTTCGCGGTCACACCACCATCGCCCACCTGGCTACAGGCGCTTCCATGCGACCCCGAAGCGCGCTGGATCAACCCAGAGCTCGAGACCTTCGGACTCTATGGTGCCCCACGTTCCGCGCTCTACTGCTTCCCATTCACCATCAATACACTCTTCGGCTCCTCGATCTGTGAAGCGCACATTTCCATGTGCTGGGCGGCCGACGACCGGCTCGGCGATCCAACCAGTCCGAATCCGATCGGCGTGTACATCAACAACGCCCCGCTCTCCAACGCTTTCAAGGGTGGGGGCCGGCTGGTGCAGACGACGGCGGCCCAGTCAATCACTAACCTCGTTGGACCCGGACTCAATCACCTCTACATCTACCAGCGCGACCTCGGTGCCGGGGTCAGCGGCGTGATCTTCAGCGCCAAGATCGTGGTGAACACGTCACCACCCTGCGTCTCTGGACCTGCGGATATCGTGATCGACCTGGTGAGTGGCCAGTTCCAGGGGTCCCCCCAGGTGGTCGGGGGTTTGGTGGACAACGCACTCTGCCTCGGGAGCGGCGTCTCCTTGATCCCGTACCAGAGCACGCCTTTCAATACTGCCGACCTCAGCAGCCCTTGCCTGCAGGGCAGCGCACCGACCGTGGTCCAGCCACACCCGTGGTGGCTCCAGTCACTCTCGTGCAATCCGGAGGCGCGTTGGATTCACACGACATCGGGCATCGGCGGGCTGGGTGATCCGCCTCAATCCGTGCTCTACTGCATGCCGGTGGACATCCCCGTGGCCTTCTGCAATGCGCAACTGGACCTCTGCTGGGCGGTCGACGACTACCTTGGTGACGCGCCAGGTCCCAACCCGATCGGTGCCTACCTCAATGGATTTCCGCTCTCTGCGTTCTCGGGCGGGAACTACGCAACCGAATCGTCCGCGTCCGTGAATGTCACCTCTTTTCTGACGAACACGGGCATGAATCACCTCGTGTTGTATCAGCGCGACGCAGGCCACTTGGTCAGCGGCATCATCTACTCAGCGCGCTTGACCATCACTCCACGAATCGGGTGCCCCCTTCCGTGGATCGGCCTCAACTATTGCGGTCCAGCCGCGCTCAACTCAACGGGCTTGTCGGGCGCGATCTCGGCCGTCGGCAATACGCTTGTCTCTGAGAACGACCTGATCCTGACCGCAGAGAACCTGCCCTCGAACTCCTTCGCGTTCTTCCTGACGAGCCGTATGCAGGGTTTTGTCTCTAATCCAGGTGGCAGCGCGGGAAATATCTGTCTCGGCGGATCGATCGGCCGGGCGGTGGGCGGGTCGATTCTCAATGCGGGCGCGATCGGCAGCGTCACGGTGGCCGCGAACTTGAACGCACTCCCGCAGCCGACCGGACCCGTTGTGGCCCTGCCAGGCGACACGTGGAACTTCCAGGCTTGGTACCGCGACTCGGTGGGCGGCGTCTCGACGTCGAATTTCACAGATGGATTGTCCGTCTCGTTCAACTGATTCGACCTATTCAGAGAGCGGGCCGCGCGCTCCATGCACGGTAGAGCGCCTGCAACGTCATCTCCATGACGTTGCAGGCGCTCGACGCGTTCTCGGCGCTTTCGCGGCGAGTCAAGGTGTGACGCGGGTCGCGCGAACGCTTCACAGGCAATTCTCCCGGGATCGGGGGCCGTGTCCGCGGGGCGCTACGCGATCCTCCAGGACAGGAACCACGGGCCTGGGTGCTCGTCCTGCATGGCATGCGATGCTCCGTCGTGGGCGCGCATGAGGGGAGACAGTCTGTTCCTGCGTGGTCGGAGCGGGGGCGGTCCCATCGATCGGGCGCGCAGCCGAACGGTGTTCGTTGCCCCCGTCGACGGCGCTGGAGTCGCCGCGTTAAGCTCTCGGCAACAACATGAGGAGGGACTCCGAGGTCGAAGTGTGCCTCCTAGGAGCAACCAACGTGAATTTCTGGCAACGGCTATTCGACACCTCGGACTTCCCGCCCCGCTGGAACTGTGGCACCTGGACCACCGGCCATGGGTGGCTGCACATCGTGTCGGACCTCGGCGTGTGGTCCGCCTACGTAGCCATCCCGTGTGTCCTGGGATACTTCCTCCTGCGCCGTAAGGACCTGCCGTTCCGCCGCATCTTCTTGCTGTTCGGAGCGTTCATCCTCGCCTGCGGCACGACCCACCTCATGGAGGCGTGCCTCTTCTGGTGGCCCGCCTACCGGCTGGCCGCTCTCATCAAGTTGTTCACCGCGGTCGTCTCGTGGTCCACGGTGTTCGCCCTGGTCCCCGTCGTCCCGAGGATGCTGGCGATGCGCAGCCCCGAGGAGTTGGGGCGGGAAGTCGAAGCCCGCAAGACGGCCGAGGCCGCGTTGCAGCGGGCGAATGATGACCTGGAGCGACGCATCGACGAGCGGACGGCCGAGCTGATCCGCGCCAACGCCGCGCTCCAAGCCGAGGTCCTCGTTCGGCAGCGCGCCGAGGAGCAAGTCCAGCGAGTCGCCGATGCAGTCCCGGCGCTGATCTCGTACATCGACAGCGACGCGTGCTACCAGCTCAACAACAGCGCCTACGCGACGTGGTTCGGGCGGCCCCGCAGCGAGTTCGTCGGCCGACACATGCGCGACGCGCTCGGCGAGGAGGCGTGGCGGACGCTCCGCCCGCACGTCGAAGTCGCGCTCAGCGGGAAGGTCGCGAGCTACGAGGCGGAGGTGCCCTACCTCGATGGTGGCACGCGCTGGATCTTCGCCACCTATACCCCTGATCTGGACGAACGCGGCGTCGTCCGGGGGCTGGTCGCCCACGTCAATGACATCACCCCGCACAAACGCGTGGAAGCGGCATTGCAGGAGAGCGAAGTGCAACTGCGGGAGCGGGCCGCGCAACTGGCCGAGGCCGACCGCCGCAAGGATGAATTCCTGGCCGTGCTCTCCCACGAGCTCAGAAACCCCCTCGCCCCGATCCGCAACGGCCTGGAAGCGATGCGGCTGTCGAGCGGCGACGTAGCGGCTATGGAGCAAGCTCGGTCGATGATGGAGCGACAGCTCGGGCACCTGGTCCACCTGGTGGACGATCTACTGGACGTGAGCCGCATCACCCACGGCAAGGTCCAGCTCCGCAGAGAGCGGGCCGAGCTGGCGGCGATCGTTGACATTGCGGTGGAGTCCAGTCGTGTGGCCGTCGAGGAGGGGGACCATGCCCTGACCATCTCTCTCCCGCCCGAGCCCGTGTACGTGGACGCAGACGTGACGCGGCTGGCGCAGGTGTTCGCCAACTTGCTGAACAACGCAGCCCGGTACACCCCCCGCGGCGGCCAGATCTCGCTGCGTGCCGAACGCCGGAACGAGAGCATGGTGGTGACGGTCACGGACACGGGCATCGGCATCCCGGCCGAGGCGCTGCCCCGCGTCTTCGACATGTTCAGTCAGGTGGACCGGAGCGTGGAAAAGGCGGCCGGCGGGCTCGGGATCGGGCTCGCGCTGGTCAAAGCGCTGGTCGAGATGCACGGCGGCACGGTCGAGGCGTCCAGCGCCGGGCAAGGCCAGGGGAGCGAGTTCTTCGTCACCCTACCCGTTGCCCCGGATGGGCCGGCGCAGGTCAGGAGTCAGCGGGGAGTCCAACGCTCGAGCGGAAAGCAGCGCATTCTCGTCGCCGACGACAATCACGACAGCGCCGACTCGCTCGCCATGTTGCTGAGGATCTCGGGCCACGAGGTCCACACGTGCTACGACGGGCTGGAGGGGCTGGAAGCGGTGGTGAGGTTGCGACCCGAGGTCGTGCTCTTGGACATCGGGATGCCGAAGCTGAACGGGCACGAGGTGTGTCGCCAGATCCGTGCACAGCCGTGGGGCCGAACCGTCACCGTCATCGCTGTGACCGGCTGGGGCGACGAACAAACCCGCAGCCGCGCCAAAGAGGCCGGATTCGATCGACACTTGACGAAGCCAGTCGACTACAGCGCTCTCACCGAGCTGCTGACCCGGTTGCGGGCGACGCTGTAGCGAAGTGAAGTGACGTGACGGTGCACCCCCGGTGAGTCGGCAGGGACCGAGCGCAGCGCCTCGGGGGGAAGTATCCTCGCGGTCGACCCCATGAGCCCGCCCGAAGGAGCTGCGCAGCCCATCGCGGAGCCCGACGCGCTCGCCGCCCGTCTGGCCGCCGCGCTCGTCGACTCCGACCCAGCGCGATCGAACCGCGAGATCACCGCGTTGCACCACGACCTCGGTCGCGCGCTCGGCGCTGCGATCGACGTGGAGTGCGGCGCCAACTTCCATTGCTGGGCCGTATGGGGCTCGCGCAAGGCCGGCGTCACGATCCGCCAGGAGGACCTCGATCGGGCTCTGCTCGACGCGACGGTAGTCGCGGGGACCGTCGGCGCGCTGGTGGGCGCAGGCGGCTCGATCGCGCTCGGCCGGCCAGCGCTCGTGGTCGTCGGCGCTGTCATCCTCGGGGCCGCATGCGGCGCCGCTGCGGGGCGAGCGCTGGCGCGCTGGAGCCGCCAACGCGCCAGTCAGTTGATCCTGCACGGCAATCGCACGGTGCTGGAGGACATCGGCTCGCGGACGATCGCGTACCTGCGCGCGATCGACGCCGGGGCGCCTAGCGCCATGACCGCCTTCGCCGCCTCTTTCCGCCGAGGGGCGACCGAGGCGGGCGGGCAGGACCTCCTCGCAGAGGCCTTCAAGCGTTACGAATCGGCGCGCACGGGGCGGGACCACGCGCGCCGCTGTGAGGACGTCTACTTCGCGAACTGCCTCGCCGTGTTGCACGAGCACATCCGACTCGATCCCCTCATCCGCGGCTCGATGCCATACATCATCCGCAAGTGCGTCACGCAGCGGCTGATGACGTACGACGTCGGTCGCACCATTTACTCCGTGCGCGAGGACGTGCCTGCTTTCGGAGCGACGCCCTTCCCGCCCGAGCTCACCGAGCTGCGCGACGACCGGGTTCGGAGCTTCCTCTTCGGCGAGCGCGGCTTCGGGCTCCACCTGGACTCGCTGCAAGGCACCCGCGCGCGGGACTGGACGCGGCTCGATGAACGGATGCGCTACGTGTTCCAGCTCTTCCGCGCCAAGCATACCGACGCCGAGGTCTGGTCTCGACCGTGAGCGGTCCTCCGCGCGCGGCGTCGCTGCGCTCGAGCGCGGATTCGACCTGCGTCCCCGTCGCGGCGCCCTCGGTGGCGCTCGCCTGTGACCCGCGGCATCAACCGTCGACTGGCGTCACGAAGTGCGCTTGCAGCGCGCCCTGGCCTTCGCTCTCCGTCGTCCAGACGAGCACGCGCTCGCCATAGGACGCAGCACGAACGTGCCGCAAGTCGACGCCGATGTCGTCGACGTGGACACGCCACTCTCCGAGGGTCGGGTCGTAGACCTCGACGCTCTGCACGGGCTTTGCCCGATCGTGTTCGGCGAGCGACGTGCCGCCGACGAGGTACAGCCGGCCGCCATGCGCCGCGAGCGCCGCGCCGACCCGTTGTGTGGCCGGGGACGGTATCGTCGTCCACGTGCCACGGTTCGTGTCGAGGACGTCGACGACGTCGACCACGGCAAAGCCAGGCCCCATGCCACCGACCAAATGGATGCGGCCGTCGAGCTCCGCGCACGCGAATGCACGGCGCCCGCGTGGCAGGCGCAGACCCGAGTCCGCGAACCCGCCCGCGAGGTCGTTTTCGTCCGCCAGCATCACCGCGAGCGGGAACAGGAAGGCCTCGTCGTCGACGCGCCGCGGGTCGTAGTCGTGGCCACCGAGGACCCAGACATCGCCGCCGACGCGCGCCATGGCGAACTGGCTCCGCGGGCGGTCGAAGCGCGGCCCGGCGCGCCATGTGTCGAACTCGAGGTCGTACAAATAAGTCTCGGCGAATGAGCGCGCGACCTCGCCGTCGTGGCCGAAACCACCTCCGACGAGCGCGAGGCCACGCGCGTCGAAGCACACCGCCTCCATCGCCTGACGTCGCACGGGGTAGGGCGCGAGCGCACGCGTCGCGAAGCTCCCGAGGTCCAGCACCAGGCCGTCCTGTGCAAACGTCTCGGGAGCAAAGTCGTGCTGACCGGGCGAGCCGTTGCCGCCGAAGAGATGCAGCGCGCGACCCACGAGGAACACGCCCTGGCGGTTGCGCGGCGCGCACTCCAGCGGGACCTCCACGGACGTGACGAGCGCCGAGTCGACCTCGTCGAACCAGAGCCGCTCGATCCCGCGCAGCCGGTCACCCTTGTCCATCCCCGCGATCCCGCCGAGCGCGAACACCTGCGCGCGAACATCGGCGACGAGGCGATGGAACTGCCTGCCGTGCACCAGCGCGCCGACCTGGCGCCACGCGCCTCCGTCGAGCTCCCAGACGCCGCCATCGCGCCCCGACGCGAGCACCGCGCCGCGCGAGCCAACCGCAGCGACACCGAAGGGATCGCCTGGGAAGTCAGCCGCGGTCTGCCACGTCCCGCCGTCGACGTCGAGCACGTGCACCGCACGTGTCGGCTCGCCGTCCTCGCCGAGCCCACCGATGACGACGACGTACGCTCGGCCGTCTCGCTCCAGCGGTGCGGCCGCGAGGGCGCGCGCGCGGAACGGCGCGGGGATCGCGCGCCACGTGGACTCCGCGAGCACGAGCGCCTCGTCGCAGAACTCGCGCGCGCCGTCGCCGAGCGACCAGCCGCCGACGACTACGACGCGCCCCGCTACGGTGACGGCGTCGTGCGACGAGCGCGGGCCCGGCAGCTCGGGCATATGGGTCCAAGTCTCCGTCGCGGGGTCGAAACGCGCGACCTCCGCGACGGAGCGCAGGCAAGCGGGTTCCCCAGGCGCGTTGTGCGCGCGCATC
>Ga0163154_10009306_pt1 | contig 11226 bp, 20 predicted proteins | sample OliLakLV19MP9P1_FD_148649 | JGI IMG/M metagenome (GOLD analysis project Ga0163154, IMG submission 148649) | Freshwater microbial mat bacterial communities from Lake Vanda, McMurdo Dry Valleys, Antarctica - Oligotrophic Lake LV.19.MP9.P1 | ecosystem: Environmental > Aquatic > Freshwater > Lake >...
TCAAGCCCTTAAAGTACACAAGTTAAAAGGTAAACTGAAAGACTTCTCTAGCTTTTCTGTCACCTATTTGCATCGGATTATTTTTCAATACGAGTCTAAGAATACTGTAGTCTTTGTTGGGGTTGGCACGCACGATATCTACAAATAACCTTTATTGAAGATTTGTCTTATATTTTTTAACACAGGAAACATCAAATTTATTTAAATAAAACCCACAACCTCAGCAACCGAGCGTTGCTCGCCACTTTCTACCTCAGGTTTTTTAGTTGATTGTTGCTCAAACATAAAATCATTTTATCAGAATATCGGAAAACTGCTTAGTAGAAATAACTTTAAACGGTAATTTTACGGATATCTAAACCCCTGGCTTTCTCGCTCTGGTCTTAAAAGTAAAAGTCTGCAATTTCTTATTTAGCGTCAAAGCATTAAAAATATGAGGGGCAATATCATTGTTGCAGTGGACTGCAACTCGCTGAACACTCTGCCCAGCAATGCTCAGTTCCATACCAGCATTGGTAAAGACACCAATCACGCGTCTGGTGCCATCACGACTAGTTCTTTTAGTAATGATCCCCGGAGAAATCATATTAACGCCCGGAGTTTTTTCCAAAATTTTCACAACTATTAAAGCAGTTTCAGTCAGGGTGGAGTGGGTGCCACCACGAACACTTTTCATATGCCCGTATTGTAGCACTTTTGACCGTTTTTGTATCTCAGGAGCCTATCGCTTTCACCTTTAGAAAAACTGTCATATTATTAGGTGATGGATGACGATTTAGTATATGTGGACCGCTGCCAGTCTGGTGAGACTGAGGCCTTTGGTATTCTGTATGACCGTTACCTTGAAAAGATTTATCGTTTCGTCTACTACAAAACTTTTAGTAAAGAAACCGCTGAAGATATCACTAGCAACGTGTTTCATAAGGCTTTAGAAAAGATTAATTCTTTTTCAGGAGATAAAGGCTCTTTTTCATCTTGGCTCTATCGAATAGCGAGAAATAGTGTGATTGACCACTATCGCACTAGTAAGGATGATCTATCTTTGGAAGATGTCTTTGAGGTTGGAGTAGATGAACGTACTCCCGAAACCATCGACGCAGTAAGTGCGCTTAAAACCGTTCAGACATATCTCGAGTCACTTGATGCTCGCCAGCGAGAAATTATTACTTTGCGCGTCTGGGAAGATAAGTCGTATAAAGAAATTGCTGAGATTGTGGGCAGTACCGAAGCCGGAGTCAAAATGGCCTTCTCGCGGGGGATTCGCGAACTTCGTGAAAAATGCTGCTCAGTCTCACCCTTGTTATTAATGATTGCTTGTAGTTTAGATAGCGCGTTACGTTTTTATGATTTGTCGTAATATATAGTATATGAAGGATTCACTAGAATTATTGCTAAAAGATATCTACGCGCTCGAACCGTCTTTGCGGGAACGTGACGCCGAAGTCCGGGTCTTAGTCGAGTTCCTATTACTGAATAAGCCAGAGGTAAAAGTCAGTATGGACTTTAGGGAAAGCTTGCGCGCCAAGCTGATAGCTACGAATGTGACTGAGGCGCTACCAGCTCGCCTGGTACCTTCTCCGTGGATGAGTTACTTTGTACCGCTTGGGGCTATGGCCGTATTGCTTTTGATGTTGATGCCTGGTTATGTAGGGAAGCAAACCAGTCAAGACAGTCTGGAGATGAATAGCTCAGCAGACGTGTATATGGCGCCTGAAGCCAAAAGGTCAGGTAGTGGCGCACCAGAAGAGGCCACAATGATGATGATGGAAGATGTCCCAATGCCGATGGCTGAAGGTGATAGTCTAGGGATCAGTGACCAAGTACCAGGTGTGATGGCTGTAGTTGATTTTGTCTCGCTGTTGCAGCCTGGTTTTGTTGTTATTACTAGTAATGAAAACGTACTCGGGAGTAGCTACTTATTGTTTGCAGGATACAATGAGCAGATAGAAATCCCCTTGTCTCGCCCGATGAAAGCCAATCAGACTTTTTCCGCTACGCTCTATCTGGATAACGGTGATGGGGTTTTTGATCTAAATACCGATATGTCCATTTATGATGCTAATGGCCTTGGTCCTGTGTCTCAAGTTTTTTCAATCACGCAATAGTCCGGCTGCTGTTACCTTCTGCTGATTAGTTCGTAGTAAAAGATAAGGAAGACATAAATAATCACTGGGACTTAAATATTTCCAACTGAAACCCTATTTGACCCACGTCATAGGGTGCTGTCTACCGGTCTTATTACTATAAATATATCAATATGGAATTTTTTAAAAACTTTTCCACTAAGCAGATGAACGTTCTAAAATTTGGCGGCGTCTTTTTACTCGGAGCAGTAGTGGTGATGGGATTGTCTGGCAACAAATCTACGTCACCGTTTGCGCAAATGAAAGACATGGTTAGTGATCAAGGTTATGCTACTGACGCTGGTTACTATGGTGAACCCATGCTCTCAGAGCGCAATATAAACGGCGGCACCATGCCACCAATTGATCCGACCTACACTCCAGGCGCTGGCACTGAAGACTATGAAGTAAAACAATACTCAATGTCTTTTGAATCAAGAGACAAAGGTAAAGAGTGCGTAGCAGTGCGTGACTTACTAGACCGGGAAGATGTCGTGTTTGAAAATACTAATGAGTACGAAGGTGGCTGCAGTTACAATTTTAAAGTAAAGAAGGAGAGTGTCGAAGCAGTTTTGACTATTTTGGATTCATTAAATCCCAAAGAAGTTAATGAAAACACTTATACTATCAAGCAGGAAGTCACAGACTATACTAGTGAAATTCAAATCTTAGAGCAGAAATTAACTTCTCTCAAGACTACGTTAGCTGAATCTTTGGCCACTTACGATCTTTTAATCGCTAGAGCCACAACCCAGGGTGATATCTCTATTTTGGTGCAATTAACTGACGGCAAACTATCATTGATTGAGCGACTAACAATGTCACAAATCGAAACTAGTTCAGAGCTAGAGCGAATCAACCGTGCTAGAGCAGATGCCTTGGATCGATTAGAGTACACTCAGTTTAATGTCAGTGTCTACGAGAATAAGTTAATCAATGGTGAGGAAATCGGCAATTCTTGGACTGCAGCAGTACAAGAGCTATTTAGAAACATCAATAACTTTGCCCAAGAGGTGAGTCTCGGATTTGTGGCCCTCTTGTTTATGGTCGTGAAGTACGCCCTTTATGGAGTAGTCTTACTCTTTGTAGCTCGCTTTGGCTACAGCTTTGCTAAAAAAGTTTGGCAAGATGGAGGTAGTCAATAGGAAGTTTGTAAGAAAAGCCTCGATCATGCGTCAAAGGGAATATAAGCACAGATTATGTACGAAAAAGCGAAAAATTATACCTTTAATCAACCATATCTGCGCCGGGTCATCGGAGTCACTTTACTTCTGCTTGGTCTTTTGGCCCTGATCACGCCACTGACTCCTGGGGCACTAATTATGCTGGTAGGAGGTTTGGAGCTACTCGGCATCCGTCTCTTGTTCCTCAATCGCTTGATAGCACGGATAAAACCTAAGAAAGGAGAGTAAATAGCAAGCTGGAGGAGGTAAAACGGTGCGGCTTTTGGCCACACCGTTTTACTATGCCGCAAAGTTACTTCACCAGCGTATCATGTAATATATGACCCTTTCTTTTCTAAGAGCGTCTTTTTTGGGCCTAAGTTGACTTTTTTAGTTATTTTAGGTATTCTCCAGGGGTTCCAACCTCATGTGAGGACCATGTGTCACCTCACAAAAAGCGAAGAAAAGTAAAATTATCAAGGGTTGGGAATCTCTGTTAAGGACGGCCGTTACCTTTCTTTACAAGAGATTCTCATCAAGGCGCCCAAAGCGCTTATTTATTGTTATTAACATATGTCACGATCACTCTATAAAGGACCATACGTAGACGAAAAGTTACTGAAAAAGATCGCCGGGAAAAAACCCGGAGAGGGTGGTGTCATCAAGACTTGGTCACGCGACAGTGTGATTGCACCAGAAATGGTTGGATTCACTTTTGGTGTCCATAACGGTAAAGACCACATTTCCGTTAATATCTCTGAAGAAATGGTGGGTCATCGCCTCGGTGAATTTTCACCAACTAAGAAGTTCTACCAACACGGCGGTAAGATGCAAAAAGAGCTAGAACAGAAGAAGAAAGAAGCTGAAATTACTGCTGCTAAAGCCGCTAAGACCACTACTGCTACTAAGAAGTAGTTAACATTATATGAAAGCAATTTTAAAAAACTATCGCCAATCACCTCGTAAGGTTCGCCTGATTGCTGATGTTGTGCGTGGTAAAAAAGTTAACGATGCTCTAGCAGCTTTAAAGTTTGTTGATAAGCGAGCTGCTGGACCCTTCGCTAAAGTAATCGAATCAGCTTTGGCCAACGCCGTCTCGGCTGGTAAGAACATTAGTCGTCTTGTGATTAAGAAGGTTGCAGTTGATAAAGGAACTGTCTTGAAACGATCGATGCCACGTGCCCGCGGTTCAGCGTCACGCATTAATAAGCGCAACAGCCACATCTCTGTTGAATTAGGAGAAAAATAATTATGACACACGTAGCTCATCCATATGTACAGCGTATCGGTGTCAACCGCGATTGGAAAAGTCGTTGGTTTACCACAGACGCTAAAAAAGTCCGCGAATACATTCGCTCTGATGCAGCCATCAGAAAATTGCTTGAAAAGAAGCTAAAGGGGATGTCAGTTGATACTGTTGAGATTGAACGCAGTCAAAAAAATCTCCGCATTATTATCAAAACCGCACGTCCTGGATTGGTCATTGGTCGTAGCGGTGAAGGAGCCGTCAAGCTTAAGAAGGATATTGATATGCTTTTGCGAACGCAAAAGCTAATCGAGAAGCCAGAAATCAAAATTGACATTGAAGAAATCCGCTCACCAGAATCAAGTGCCAATATCGTTGGGCAAATGATTGCTGAGGGTCTTGAAAAGCGTCTTACATTCAGACGAGTCATGAAGCAGACGATTGAGAAGGTCATGGCTAATCGAGATGTTGAAGGAGTACGTATTATTCTTTCAGGTCGTCTTGGTGGAGCTGATATGGCTCGAAAAGAAGAGTTGAAGAAGGGACGAATTCCTCTACAAACTCTCCGAGCCGACATCGACTTTGCTCGAGTGACTGCCAGACTACCGTATGGTGCTATTGGAATTAAGGTTTGGATTTATCGCGGACAGGTCTTCACTGATCGAAAAGCTAATCCAGCCGAAACTGCGCCACGCAGTAATCAAGGAACACGTAGTTCATAATTCAATTCTTTATGTTATTTCCTAAAAAAGTAAAACACCGCAAGTGGCAAACTGGCCGCAAGAGTGTAGCTAAAAGAAGTACACCAGATACGCGCGGTGTAACTGTGTCTTTTGGTTCTTTTGGACTAAGAGCTACCTCTCAATCAAGAGTACGGTCAAATCAAATCGAAGCCGCCAGACGTGTTATTTCACGAACGCTCGGCAAGACTGGAAAGATTTGGATTAGAATTTTCCCTGATAAACCAATCACTAAGAAGGCCGCTGAACTACCGATGGGTAAAGGAAAAGGCGATCCAGACCACTTCGTTTTTGAAGTGCGACCAGGACGAATTGTCTTTGAAGTCGAAGGAGTATCCGAAGAAATCGCTAAAGAAGCTTTCCGTAAAGCGCTGACCAAGCTTCCATTAACAGGTAAACTCGTGCGTCGCGAAGACACACGGGCATAATTCTCACTTATGACAAAAATGTCAGAAATCAGAGACAAATCACAAGCTGAATTAACTGAGCTCGTTAACGCGTCTCGGGAAACTGTTCGAGCTGAACGATTCAAAGATAAATTTAGTCGCAAGGCTAGCATTATCACTGGTGCCAAGCGAGAAATTGCTCGTGCGCTCACTGTGCTATCAGCTCGTCGCCGTAACCCAGACACTAAATAATGAGTATGACAACTGAAAATACAAAAGTAACAAGCCGTCGTACACTTCGTGGAACTGTGGTCTCAACAAAAATGCAGGACACTATTACGGTAGCTGTCGAGCGTTATGTTAAGCACCCAAAGTACAAGAAGTTCTTGCGCCGCACGAAGAAATTCCTCGTTCATGACGCAGGCAATACAGCTAAAGAAGGAGAGGCGGTCGATATTAGAGAAATCCGCCCGATGTCAAAGCGTAAACACTTTGAACTCGTAACAGAAGCCAAATAGTATGATTCAACCACAAACAATAGTTAAAATAACTGACAACTCCGGCGCGAAGATCGGACGAGTATTTAAGGTACTTGGTGGTTCGAAAAAGCGTTATGCTGAGCTCGGGGAAATGGTAGTGCTCTCTGTCCAAACCGCTGAACCACGAAAACAGGTTAAGAAAAAAGATGTGGTTTACGGAGTAGTAGTACGTCAGCGAAAGCCGTTTCGACGAAAGGATGGGTCATATATAAGTTTCGATGATAATGCTGTGGTTTTGGTAGATAAAGCAAAAAAAGAACCAAAAGCTAACCGGGTGTTTGGTCCAATCCCTCGTGAGATCTCAGAAGCTGGTTATCAGAAAATAGTTTCTCTAGCACCAGAGGTGGTATAGAGTAATTCTAAATATTTCATTATGAAAATCAGAAAAGGAGATAACGTAAAAGTAATGACTGGTAAAGATAAAGGTAAGACAGGAACAGTTCTCACTGTTTTGGTTAAGACCGACCAAGTTGTTATTGAAGGAGTCCATGTGGTTAAAAAGCACCAAAAGAATAAACGAACACGTTCACAGGGTCAGATTATTGAAAAAAGCATGCCGATTCATGTCTCGAACGTATCACTCTTAGAAGGTGGTAAGGCAGTTCGAGCCGGTTATGTTTTTGAAGGTGAAGGCGACAAACGCAAAAAAGTCCGCGTTGCAAGGCCTAGTGGTAAGAAATTATAATCGTATGGAAACTACAAAAACTAGATTAGGTACTGTTTACAAAGCCCTTCAGGGTGAATTTGGTTACACCAATGTAATGCAATCTCCCAAAGTAGAGAAGGTGGTGATTTCTGTAGGTGTTGGTCGTGTTCAGGATAAGGCTAAGTTAGCTTTAATTCAGGATCGGTTAGCCAAAATTACTGGACAGAAGGTTTCACTTCGCCCAGCTAAGCAATCTATCGCCTCGTTTAAACTTCGCGCTGGCGACATTGTCGGTTACCAAGTGACTTTGCGCGGTGCGAGAATGATTCATTTCCTTGATAAGTTGATTCACTTGGCTTTGCCTCAAACTCGCGACTTCCGTGGGCTTAAGGTATCAGCCATTGATGAAATGGGTAACTACACTATGGGTATCAAAGAAAATACTATTTTCCCTGAGTGTGGCGATGATGAACTTAAGGATGTCTTTTCCCTTGCAATTACGATTGTCACGACTGCTAAGTCAAAAAAGGAAGCAGAAGCTTTCCTAAGACATATTTACGTACCGCTACAAAAATAAGTCTACGACTTATTTAAAAGTAAAACAAAAGACCGGCGTCTTTAGGCGCTGGTCTTTTGTTTTACCAAACTACGTTCCCTTACCTTGACTTTCACCCATATTTTGATACTCTTGCGGACAAGACGTACTTGGTTTAAGTACCAAGCGTTTGAGGCCGGTTTACCTATTTTGGGTGACTAGCCAAATTTATAAGGGAGTGAGTCACGGATTCTCTGTGATACTACTCCATAACACATAATATAAGGTGGCAAGAACATCAGTACGGGTACGCGCAGAGCGTACACCAAAGTATGCTTCTCGCGTCGTTCGGCGCTGCAAGCTATGTGCTAGAAAGCGAGGCTATATGAGGGATTTTGATATCTGTCGTATTTGCTTCCGCGAATTAGCACATGAAGGACATATACCAGGAATAAAGAAATCATCATGGTAGGAGATACAATTGGCGATTTCATCATTAGATTGAAGAATGCGGGTGTAGTAGGCAAAAAGGAAATTGCTGTACCCTACTCAAAACTTCGGCATGCAATCGCAGACAAACTAGTGGCAGCTGGCTACATAGAGGCCGCTTCACAACAAGGTAAAAAAGTACAAAAGACGTTAGCTGTGACTTTGAAGTATGAAAATGGTAAACACCGAATTTCGGGTGTGAAGCGAGTTTCAAAACCAGGTCGCCGTCTGTACACAAAGGTCTCAGATATTCACAGAGTTAAGTTCGGTAACGGGCATATGATCCTTTCTACACCAGCAGGTATCCTCACTAATGAGGAAGCTCGCAGTCAAAATGTAGGCGGAGAGCAGCTCTTTATCATTTGGTAATATGAGTCGACTAGGAAAACAACCATCAACAATACCTGCCGGTGTCACTGTCACATGTGATAATGGTCTACTTACTGTAGCCGGCCCAAAAGGAACACTAACTCGAGCTATTAAACCAGACGTCACAATCACTATTGAGGGTGGTGTCGCTACTGTTACTCCAGGAAAAACTACTGCAGCTAAAGCTTTGTGGGGCACTTACGCTGCTCACCTCGTAACATGATTAAAGGTGTTACTGAAGGCTATACTAAAGTACTTGAAATTGAGGGAGTTGGTTATCGAGCGGAAGTTAAAGGCACAAACCTGAGTCTAAGTGTTGGCTTTTCACACCCAGTATTACTACCGATTCCATCTGGCGTCACAGCTTTAGTGGAAAAGGGTGTAATTACAGTAAGCGGCTATGATAAAGATGAGCTCGGACAGTTTGCTGCCAATGTACGCAAGGTCAAGAAGCCAGAACCATACAAAGGCAAAGGTATTCGTTATAAAGGAGAGTATATTATTCGAAAACAAGGTAAGAAGGCTGCGTAGGCCCGTAATTCAAATTGAGCTATGGAAAAAACACAGTACAAAAAAACAAAGCGCGTTTCACGCCACAAGCGCATTCGCGCTAAGGTCTCTGGCAGCGCTAGTCGCCCACGTTTAGCCATCTTCCGCAGTAATCGTTTCGTTTACGCTCAGTTGATAGATGACACTAGTGGTAAAACTTTAGCTGCCGTTGATACTAGATCAGAAAAAGGAAAGACTCTAACCGAACGTTCAATTGCTGTTGGTAAAACCATCGCCGATAAAGCGCAAGCCGCTGGCGTGAAGGAGGTGGTCTTTGACCGAGGAGGATTTCGTTACCAAGGAGCTATCGCCGCCTTAGCTGACGCTGCGCGGTCTCAGGGCTTGGTATTTTAAGCAAGTTAATTTAATTTATGTCAGAAACAAAACAGCAGGAAGCTATAACTGACCTCGTGTCAGATACAGAAGCGACAGTAGTGTTGCCTTCTACCGATGCACCCGCTGTCGCTGAAGCTGAAACAAAACAGCAGGAAGCTACTGGAGAGCGTGGTCCGAGGGGGCAACGAGGACAAGCCGGAAACGATCGAAGAAATCAACGTCGCCCACGAAGAGGCGGTCGCCCAGAGAGAGTTCGTCCCGAATTTGATCAGAAGATTATTAGTATCAGACGCGTTACTCGCGTAGTTACTGGTGGTCGCCGCTTTAGTTTCTCAGTGGCTATTGTTATTGGTGATAGGCGCGGTAAGGTTGGTGTCGGTATCGGTAAAGCCGGTGATACTCAACAAGCGATTGAAAAGGCAGTGCGTGATGCTAAGAAGCACATGATTACTGTCGTCATGAATAAAGAAGGTCACCTTCCACACGATGTTAATATTAAGTATGCTTCAAGTGAAGTAATGATTATTCCGGCTCCAGGACGCGGTCTCGTAGCTGGTTCTTCAGTTCGTACTGTACTAGAACATGCTGGAGTAAAAGATGTTACTGCTAAGATTTTCTCTCGCAGTAAAAACAAGCTTAATAATGCTCGCGCCGCTATCGAAGCGCTTAAACTTCTAAAGAAAAAATAGTATGCAGCTACATGAACTAAAACCAAGCTCTGCTCGTAAGACAGAAAAGCGTATCGGTCGCGGTGGTAAGCGCGGCAAAATGTCGGGTCGTGGTCACAAAGGGCAAACTGCACGAACTGGTAACAGTACTCGTTCAGAAATGCTTGAATTCATCAAAAAATTTCCGAAACTACGTGGTCACGGTAAAAATCGATCTAAGACCGTAAACAATGAACGTGTTCGAGCGGTGCCAGTAAACCTGAATCGTATTGAGAATGTCTTTGTCGTAGGGGAATCGATCACACCTAAAACACTAGTAGCTAAAGGAGTGATCTCTGCTGTTGGTCGAAAAGCACCAGTAGTGAAGATCTTGGCTACTGGCGACATTACTAAAAAATTCACTATTCAAGGCTGCCAAGTATCCAAAGCGGCTCAAACAAAAATTGAGCAGGCTGGCGGAACAGTCACAAAATAGGTACTATTGAGTCATCTATGCAAAAATTCTTCCACAAACTGACTCTAATCTTCACTGAACCAGCTATTCGTAACCGTGTCCTTTTTGTTTTAGGTGCACTGGTTGTCTTTCGAATGTTGGCGACTATTCCTATTCCTGGAGTTGATCAGACTGTCCTCGAACAATTTTTTAACAACAACCAATTTCTTGGGTTGTTAAATATTTTCTCTGGGGGTGGTTTGGCCAATCTCTCAATCGTGATGTTGGGTGTAGGACCGTTCATTACGGCTTCAATCATTATGCAGTTGATGACAGTTATGTCACCAAAGCTTAAGAGTCTTCATACTGAAGAGGGTGAGGCTGGACGAGCTAAGTTTACTCAATACAGTCGTATGCTTACGCTGCCACTCGCGGTTCTGCAAGGTTTTGGTTTCCTCTCTCTCCTGCAAAGTCAGGGAGTAATTACCGGGTTAACCACTTTTGATTTTGCGGTCAACGTCATCTTGATTGTGGCTGGCTCAGTACTCCTTATGTGGATTGGTGAGCTAGTGACTGAGTATGGAATTGGAAATGGTGTGTCAATCTTGATTTTTGCAGGTATTGTGGCAACTTTGCCATCAACCATTAGTCAGCTTGTCTTCAGTTACGCTCCATCACAATTACCACTTTATATTGGCTTTGGTCTTGTTGCCCTAGCGATTATTTATTCAGTTATTATTATGACTGAAGCTGAAAGACCAGTGCCAATCACTTACGCCAAGCAGAGTCGTGGTGGTGCGACTTACGGTGGTAGCTCTTCATATCTCCCACTGCGACTCAACCAAGCAGGAGTTATCCCAATCATCTTTGCTTTGTCAATCATGCTCTTGCCCCAGATGGTTCTTAATATCCTCATGCCTTTCGATCTGCCATGGGTACCAGGTGCCAACGAAGCAGTCACTGCTTTTTTAGCAAATCAACTCTTGTACGGTTCAATCTACTTT
>Ga0163154_10009307_pt1 | contig 11226 bp, 13 predicted proteins | sample OliLakLV19MP9P1_FD_148649 | JGI IMG/M metagenome (GOLD analysis project Ga0163154, IMG submission 148649) | Freshwater microbial mat bacterial communities from Lake Vanda, McMurdo Dry Valleys, Antarctica - Oligotrophic Lake LV.19.MP9.P1 | ecosystem: Environmental > Aquatic > Freshwater > Lake >...
GTATTACTAAAGGGTAAAATAACAGAAATGAAATCTGGAATAGCAGAGCTGACGCCTTGGCTATTAATACCAAATTTGGATTCGGCTAGAAAACAAAGAGAGTTGACTCAGGCTTATTTCAACATCTTACTTAGTTTTACAGAAAATGAACTAGAACACCAAGTAATGAATTTTAATTCATTTGTCCAATTTGGCGAAATAGAAATAGGAAATAATATTTTTCAATACTATAGCCCAGCACAACAGAAAATGGCACAATTGCATAAAGACTTGGAAGAGAATCAAATCTCAATACAGTTGACAAGTACTGGAGGTTTGCTCACCACAGCCGTCTATAACCCGCCACGTTCATCTGTTCCAGCTAAACATCTCATACTTATACACGAGGCAAAGACAGAGCAAAGTATAGAATGGAATGAAGTAGAGCAGGCTATAAAGTTTTTTACTCGGAATTTTCACCCGAAGCAAGGCGAAATATATTCTGTAGCTGGCTATATGGAGTACGCAGTACTAGACAGTGCAATTAAAATAGATATGAATACGCAGAGCTATTTGGCTGAATAATCCCAAAAAAATCCCGGAGAACATTTAATTTTCTCACAGTTAGCTTTTCAGTTAGGCTATTTACTTTCTGTGTTTCTGTAGGACTATTAGCACCTTAATAATGCACGCACCACAGTTGGTATAGGGCTGATAATTTCCCAGTATTTCACCAGACTTACACAGGTCATTATACTCTTCTATCAATACTTTCTTATCACGTTGACTTAGGTTTAGGTCATAGTAGCCCGATTCGGTAAATGAGGCCAACAGTTCGCTTATAGATTTTGTCATATTTATTGTTTGATTTGGTTTATTAAATTAGAAATTTTTACACCGATACGTAACTGTCTAGCAGAGCAGCGCTTACTTCATAGTTTTCATTTATAAAGTCTGGAATCAGCCTAGTCTCAGCCCCCTCTAGCACTATTGCAAATGCAGTATCATCGCCAGGCTTAGCGCCATCGCTTTGCCTTAGCGACATCATCTCTGCACCATATTGGGTAAAATAGACCCGAAACGTTTGATTGTAAGTCTCTACTATGGCGACCAAATCGTCTTGATGTATTAGGGCTTGTATTGCATTTTTGCTAATGCCGTCCCTTTGCCGCAGCCGTAGGCTTAGGCTTTGTTTTATAAATTTTCCATCACGGGTTTGCAGTTCTTGTTGACCACTATGACCTTGCTTTTCGCCATACAATCGTATTAGGGCTTCATCGTCATTTACAAATGATATTTCTGTTATGTTGCCGTCATTGCTAAAGCTGTAGTTCGCTATTCTGTTACGTCTGGTCAGGTATATTCGCCTATGCAGGCCAGGTACCCATTGTTTGTCTAGGCAAGTTTCTGGGTTAAAGTTGAGTATGTCGCAGGTATTTATCATAGTAGTTTAGATTGATTTGTTCAATATGGCTTATAACTTAGTAGCCAGTTGAAGTGAAGAAAAAGAAAGGTATAAGGCACAGTATAGCCGTTACAATGTGTTCATTTATAACACATAAACCATAGTGCGCCCCATACCCGTCAACACGAAGAAAGATAAAAAGAAAAAGATTTTTGTTTGGTTTTACGCCTATACAGACTATTAATTGCTACTAGCTTAGTATGCCAAGCTTATCATTTGCGGCAAAGCATAGTTATAGCCAATCATATAGCGAGCTAGGGTTTTATTTTGATCATCGTCGTTGCTGTACCATACTTTCACTTGGTTAAATGCAGCACTAGTATCAGTCGCGATGAAGTGATTGTCTGGTGCCCACAGCACTGTCCGGTGCGGTGTGGTTTCGCTTAAATCATCTATCCAAGTATCCCAACTGCGCATAGCTATTACCCTATACCCCTCAAACAATTGATACTCGTACTCGGTATCTTCACCAGCGCCATTCTCTAATATTTCTAGCGCACTGCTGCCCAAGTTGGGTATATCTAGTTTGGTATCTAACAGATTGTCATACACACTGCCGGTCACCAATAGTACAGCTTTGCTTTTCGGCAATTGCCTCAGTACATTTGGGGCAGACCGCACCACACTTCGCAATATGTCCTTAGCATCGCCAGCACTTAGGGCGGCACTACCAATGGTACTGGTCCTAATTACATTACCCGCAGTGACCCCAGCAAATAACTGTTTCCACACACCATTATAGGCGCTATAGTCTGCATCGGCAGATGCTGTATTGCCAAAGAATACTTGCCTGAATAAGTCATCTGTTAGACCACCAGTCACTATTTTCAAAATCATCTGCTCTATGTCTGTACCCTCTATATTATTTAAATCAACACCCTTTCTGCGCAGCTTTTCAAACAAGGTATTGTCAAATACACGTGGACAATGTTGCAAGTGACTCACCATTTTTTCTGGAGTTATGGTGCGTTCAGCTATGCTAATACCCGTACCAGTTTCGGTTAGTCCACAACCTGGGTCCTTCTTAGTAATTTTTTGCATTGCCCCTGCAACTGGTAGGTTGGTGCGAGACTGTATGCCGTCTAACAGAGTAAAGAATCGCTGTATAGCAGGGTTTCTAAATAGTGGGCTGTAGAAGACCTTGCCCGATACGTCGCCAGAATAATCCATACTGACACCTGTAAGTAAATTCGCCATTGATTTTTGCTTTTATTTGATTTGTGATGGTTTGAATGCCAAATCAATGAAAAAAGGTTTAGAAAATGGTAGAAAAATCTAAATACAAGGGCAGTTTCGGACACATCTTTAATTTTTCCTAAACAAAAATACAGTTCATTATCATTGCTTTGTATATATGCAAATAACAAAATGAGTGAATTCAACCAATCTGAAGGATTATTAGAATTAATAAGTGAAATAAAATCGCTGAACCAAAATCTATTGGGCAACTCAAGTTTATTCTCCAGCTATAGAGATCTAGCCGGTGTAGCCAACACCCCCTTGAATGCCAGCTCTATATTTAACAGAATATCTAGCAACAACAATATTAGCCAGCGTCAAGCATCGCAATTGCAACAAAAGCAAACGGAGGCAGAACTAAATACACTGAATCAATTGAACAAACTAAAGTTAATTAGCGAAGGGGAGTACCAATCTAAAAAATTAGCGTTGCAGCAAAACAGTTTAAAGGCTAATCAAAAACTGCAAGCCGAGCAAATACGCCAAGACAAGGAATTTGCCCTAGTCAACGCCAGCATCTGCGGGGTACAGGCAGTAGCCAGAGCCCTATCCACACCACCCCCTGCCAACATAGGCTTAGCTGCCCTAGCAACTGCTGCCACCATTGCCCAATTGGCAAAACTAAACAGCATAAAAATACCCGCCTATGCACAGGGTACCAACTACGCCACTGGGGGCATTGCTCTAGTTGGTGAGGCTGGTCCTGAATTGGTAAACCTACCGATAGGCGCGCAAGTAATACCCAACCACAGCATAACACATACAGCTATAGACTATAAGCAATTAGCCCAAGCTATGAGTAAAGTCCAGCTAAACATAGACATAGTAAAGCTAAACGAGGCTATGAATAAATACAGCGTACAAAAGGAAAAAGGAAATTGGTAGGATTCGAAACTTAGAAGATTTGGTTAGAATACATCATCTGAAATCTGGAAGTTTAATAAATAGGCTTAACCTAAGTAGCTTGCTTAGCTTAAAATATTCAAAATATTTAAGATTAGAGAACGTAAATTATGCTAAACCTTTAAAAATACAAGACTAAAAGACTTGAAATCTTACTGATTTCTATTAACGGTTAATTATCTTTTTATGACAGATATTCAAGATTGATGAAAACTCTGTTGGGAACAAAAAGTTGGGGATTAAAGCAGTAGCTGCGTATGCCTGCGACATTTCAAGGCGCTGACCTATTTGTTTAATCATACAAGGTTCCTTTTCATCAACCTCGCTCTTGTTTATAATATGTGTAGACTGTAATGTGTAGCCTTTGGTAATGCCGATTGAGGTAACCAAATTGCTACTGGCAACAAATACGACAATTGCACACAACAGACTGGCGCCTGCTACTAATAATTGTTTGTGTGCAGCTGTAAGTTTCTTGTTTAACTTTAACATTAGTGTAGGTGCCAATAATTAATGTAAAATTAAACATTATATTTAATATAAAATGATAAATCTGCAGGCTTAATTATTTTTTTTAATGGCTCTTCTTATTTTATTAGCTGGACCAGTACTTGGGCGTGGTGCGTTATACTTTACCACCATACCCTCTTGGTTTACCCATACATAAAACGGCAAACTCTCTACCCCAAATTCTGCCTTAATCTCCTCATTTTTATCTGGACCTACCCACAAGTGTATGCCTTCCATTCGGTGTTGCTTTATCGTCTTTAGCCAATTTACCTTACTATTATCAAAACTAAGAGTTAAAAATACTACTTGATCAGACACATCAGCCAATTCGTTTTGCATATGTTTGGTATCAGTAATTTCTGCCAGGCAGGGTTTACACCAAGTTGCCCAAAAGTCAAGGTGCACAAATTTCCCCTTAAAGTCGGACAATTTTACCTTCTCATTTTTATCGTTTATCAATTCAAATTTCGGGTTTAATTGATACCCAAACAGGGCAGATGCTCGGCTAATATCATTGCTAAATAGCAATAAAGACACCAACATCAAGCCAATTGAGGAGCGCTGTAAACTGTTCATATTGTCGTGTACGTGTACAATACTAAAGCATACACTATCAATATTGTTCCATATATGAAACTTGCTGCTAAATTTATATCGATAAACATTACTTAATTTGCCCGAAAAAGTCTAATACATTTAGGCTAACGCATAATTATGAGCAGAATATTGGTTGCCGACGATGAAATTGCTATCAGAGAAGTGCTGAAGGAAATACTAGAAGCTGAAAAGTACGAGGTAGATACAGCAGATGACGGAACTATGGCAATAAAGATGATACAGGAAAATAAGTATGACCTGTTGCTATGCGACATAAAAATGCCTGGTCCTGACGGAATGGAGGTTTTGGACTTTACATCCAAAAATCATCCCGAAACTGCTGTAATAATGATAAGTGGGCACGCCACCATAGAGACCGCCGTAGAGGCTACAAAACGTGGTGCATATGACTTTATTATAAAGCCACCAGACCTGCAACGCATACTTATTTCTGTACGCAATGCACTAGATCGCAGCACCCTGATAACGGAAACCCGAGTGCTAAAACGTAAAGTAAGCCGCACCCGAGACATAATAGGCGAGTCGATTGCTATAAAGAAAATAAAAGATACCATAGATATTGTTGCCCCTACAGAGGCACGTGTACTGATAACAGGTAGTAACGGTACAGGTAAAGAACTGGTAGCCAGGTGGCTGCACGAGAAAAGCAGTCGTGCTAATTCCCCGATAATAGAGGTAAACTGTGCTGCCATACCCAGCGAACTAATAGAGAGTGAACTGTTTGGACACGAGAAGGGAAGCTTTACCAGTGCCATCAAGCAACGTATAGGCAAGTTTGAACAGGCAAATGGTGGTACCCTGTTTATGGATGAAATAGGCGATATGAGTTTGGCTGCACAGGCCAAAGTATTGCGTGCCCTACAAGAAAATAAAATAACCCGTGTAGGTGGAGAAAAAGAAATAACTGTTCAAGTACGGGTAATAGCCGCCACAAATAAGGATTTATTTAAAGAAATAGAGGCTGGCAATTTTAGAGAAGATTTGTACCACAGGCTCAGTGTCATAGTTATCCATTTACCAGATCTAAACCAACGTAAAGACGATATCTCCTTGTTAGCAAATTCATTCTTAAATGAAATAACTCAAGAATATGGGGTTCAAAAACGAAAGTTTAGCGATGAAGCTCTTGAAACAATGAAAAATCTGCCCTGGACGGGAAACATTAGAGAGCTACGCAATGTCGTAGAGCGCTTATGCATACTGAGTGGAGAAACTATATCTGCTGACGATATAGAGCAATACGGAACCACCAGAGCCAGAGGCACCAATGGATTAGATAAAATGATAAAAGACCGCTTCCAGTCTCAGGCAGATGCAGAAGCTTGGTTGAAATCTATATATAATTAATAACTGGAATAGGCTTTTACGCTTTTTGCAAGGTAATAGCCTTCCAACCCCAAGCGTCTTTCTTAGCATTATAGCTGGCTACTGCAGTACCGTATACCCTATGGTTTACTTGCATTCTGGTAAATAGTTGCTCTACAACAAATATTTCCCCGTTTATAAATCCAAATCTATTTGGATCCCGCACCATTAATATACCGTCATAGGCTTTGTATATGTCAATACTTGGCGACTCTTCGGTCAATTCTACTTGTTGTACCTTATACCATACGCCCGTGTCTGCATCTTGAGGCTCTAGCCTGATTCGTACAGTGTCCCCTATTTTTAATCCGTGTGGGGCTTTTTTATGCTTAAAAGTGCCAGATTTACTTCTATCAATTATGAACCTTACCAAACCTTTAGCTATATCTATATCGGTTATTAGTCCCACTTCCCAAGGTAAATGGGCAAACATAATGTCATCAGTCATAGCCGCGTAGGCGCCGTAGGCACGCTTGTTATGCTTATTTATATAGGCAGTCTTAAACCAATCTGTATCAGTCAATGTTTCTAGTTCCTCACTTACAGGGCGCTGTATTTCTTTATATATCTCTAGTATTTCTGTCAACTCTGTTGCAGCTACATTATAATCCTTTTTGTGGATGCACAATTCCATAAATCGCTCCTTTATAGGCAGCAAATTATCAGGATATGTATTGGCTAACAGCGCCTTACCATAGCAAGCCATTGCCTGGTCAGGATTAATAAATGCTTGCGCATCACCTAGTGTACCCCAAGCCCAAAATTCAGGCTTGCTGCGTACAAATATGCTCATATCATCTACGACATTATGAAAATTTCCAAGTCGTAGATTCACCCTAGCTCGGCAATATAGAGGTTGCACCATTTCTGGGTATGCATCTATTAGTTCACTCAATTGGGTCTGCCAAGTCTCCAATTTCCCCTCTGCCAATTCTGTTTCGTCACGCTCTAATATGGCACGCGTATAGGTTACGTATGCCTGCTCTGCTGTACTCATCAGGGGTTTATCGTTAAACACAAATGGTTGAAAATCATCAGGCTGTAGGTTTTCTAGTCCCCACCAGTCTATAAATTCGTCTATCCTATTGTATTGTTCCTTTACCTTAAATGCAGCCCTAAGTAGGAAACTATAGGGATTTGGGTTTGCCTCCATATCAAAACTGAAATACATTATTTCGTCTAATAGGTCAAACACCTCTCTAAATCTCTTATTATCCTTATCTGCCAGTACTTTTATAGCTTTGTGTACCAACCATCCGAATGCATTCCCTAGCGACAATTGTTCGTCTAGGTTTAGACCCAATGCCCTTATTTCACGCATTCTGTTGCCCAGCAGTCCTGGGTCAGTCTTTTCTACCTCTTTTTTAGCTCTGGTGTGTATTATCCAGGCATATTCTACTAATATTTCTTGATTGCCTGGGCTCTCAGCCAATAGGTCTTTTGCTAGCTGTTCGGCTTCATCCACCTTGCCAGCTTTACGTAGTTCATTTACAGTCATAATGTTGAAAAACCCTAAACGGTAATTTAATTTAGTTGTGTTTAAAAATTTTTATTCTAATCTTTTTGGTTTTGGTTTATAATTATTAAAAGTACTATTACTGCTGAAGAAGCATACAACAAAGTATTATTTTACTTAATTTCAATATGAACTCAAACCAAAAACTCCGCCAATATACTACTTTCAATAATAATTCCAAATAAAATGCAATTTTAATTCATAAACTTTACAATTTTGTTCACGAAACTATGGTCATATTGATATTATGTCATTTATTTGCCGAAGTATTATGGTGAAACTAGGAAAATCAGACAAAGTAATGGCTATTAAAGCTATGCCAAATGTCTTCGAAACCAGTGATGGATTAAAAGGTAATTGGAATCAAGAGATTTTTAACAACCAGTTCCCCATTACATTAGAAATTGGCTGTGGCTATGGCGAGTATTCAACACATTTAGCCCAACTGAATAACGATAGAAACTATATAGGTATAGACGTAAAAGGTGCAAGATTATATACAGGCGCTACTATAGCTCTAGACAAGGAACTAGACAATGTGAAATTCATTCGTTCACTTGTAGAAAACCTGGAGGACTTTTTCGGCGTAAATGAAATAGCTGAAATTTGGATACCCTTCCCTGACCCGCAGCCACAACCAGCTAAGGCTATGAAACGACTAACTAGTATACGATTTTTAGGAATATACAGACATATATTGAAGCATTCGGGCATTATTCACTTTAAAACGGATAATCAAGGGCTATATGAATGGACTATAGATAGTTTGACAGCTAATAGTGCCATACAAATAATAGATATAAATGAGCAGAATATGAATACTGGGGCAGAACAACTGAATACCCGATATGAAAAACACTTCACAGGTATAGGCTTTGGCACGCACTATGCAGCATTTCGTTTCCTAACTGGTGTGTCATTGCCCACAGAATTGGAGCTCAAAAGTAATATGCCTATAAAATCTTACATAAGACGTGAATTCAACCCACACTCTAGATGAAAATGCACGTAAATGAATAAAATGTATTTAAAAAATTTTGGCAAATAATTAATCTCAACTGACTTAACATTAAAAATATGTTAACAATATCACAACACTTCGTTTTAAAAAACGTTTCTGAATTAAATGAGCGTGTATTTAAAATATTTAGGCAAAATTTTTAATTAGATAATTTTGTTCCCATTATTAACGATATTTGCATTTTTAATACGATTATATATAACTAACTTGTTCACTGATACGATATATAGTATGAAAAAAATTTAGATTATATTAAAGAAGTCGGAACTATTTTAATACTAAATTTGTCGTACACTTATAAACATTAAAAAAGCGGGTAACTACTTTAAATTATGTACAAGAAACATTTATTAATTAATAGATCTAATGTTTAAGTATTCTAGGAAAATACTTGTTATAGAGGGTCAAATAAACACCAATCATAGTAATGTCATTTAAAATAGGACACGTAATAGGTCACGTATTGCAAGAGAGGGGAATGGATAAGGTTACATTTGCTAAGTTGTTAGATGTGAGTTATCCAACTGCGCTAAGCATTCTAAAGTCAAATAATGTGCGTACGGAAGATTTAATGCTAATAAGTCAAATTTTGAAGTACGACTTCTTTCGCATTTTCTCATCAGAACTTAAGAAAGTTTGTCCAGCAGCAGGTAGAAATATTCTACACGGAAGTAGTGTGGGCGCAGCAGGTATCAAAGTAAACAAAGATGAAATTCCACATTTCAAAAAACATCTCTACACAACAGAGTTTATTGAAACTATCATCAGCGATATAAGTAAGGGTGAAATATCTAAATATGAAGCCTTAAAAAAATATGATATTCCAAAAACCACCCTATATAGGTGGTGTAGAGAGCGTAACGTTTAACGTTAATTAGTATAACGACCCTTGTACGAAATAGTATGAATATTTTAAACCAAATTAGTACAACGACCATTGTACGAAATTATATGAATATTTTAAACCAAATTAGTACAACGACCATTGTACGAAATTATATGAATATTTTAAACCAAATTAGTACAACGACCATTGTACGAAATTATATGAATATTTTAAACCAAATTAGTACAACGACCATTGTACTGAGTAGCCAATAAAAACTTCGATTATATTATGTTGAGTTCAGCAATAAGAGCAGTGAAGACTGACTTGTATTGGTTTTTTTGTAAAATTTACACGATTATTTAACTTCACATTTATATCAAAACAATCTTAGCTAGTTAGCTTTGTCCCATAATAATAATTATTGTGCTGCATACTACTAGGTACAAATATTATATTGTAATATACTACTGAAAATGAACAACTTGCCATTGTTATTGCTGCACGGTGCACTAGGTGACAAATCCGACTTTAACTCCATTACAACTACACTTCACGCCCCTACTATACATACCCTAGACTTTAATAGTCACGGAAATAGTGAAGTAAAAGAGAATTTCGGGATAGATGCTTTTGCAGAAGAAGTCGTAGATTATTTAGATCAACACGAGATAGAGGCTGTAAATATATTTGGTTACAGTATGGGCGGATACGTAGCATTGTATTTGGCTAGATATAATCCTGAGAGGATTGGTAAAATAATGACACTAGGTACCAAGTGGGACTGGACAGAAGAATATGCAGAGCAACAAACTGCTAAAATGGATTTAGAGTTGATGCAAAAGAAAGTGCCTGCTTATTTGGTAGAATTAACCAATAGACACAAAGCGACCAATATAGAGGAACTGATGGAGAGAACCGTAGGAATGATGAACGACTTAGGTGAAGATAATCTGTTATTTGACGAAGTAATTAGAACCATCGAGGCCCCAATTTTAATAACAGCTGGCGATAAAGACAATACCCTAACTGTAAAAGAAACCATCTTAACCAGTAAGACATTACCCAATGGTGAATATCACATTTGGGAGAATGTTAAGCACCCATTTAACCAGGCACCTATACAAGACCTTGGCCTTAAGATGAATGAATGGTTCGGCTACTCACCTAATTAAAATTTATAATGGCTTAAACTGCTCAAACGACTGCAAGCAATTAAAGCAATAGTGGACTGCTCTACATAGTGTAGGGCCAAAACTGCTGTGCATCGTTGTATTCTCGCTGTTGCAATATGGGCAGTTTACTTCCGACAATTCATTTAAATCAAAGCTGCCTTCGTATTTACGGGGAGGCGCCAATCCAAATGCTAATAGTTTCTCTCTACCTACATCTGTAATTAAGTTACTGCTCCATTGGTGTGTAAAGTCAGAAGCTACATCGATGATGTAGTCGGGAAAATTTAAGTGTAAACCATCTACTATCTGTTGACGTATATGTTGTATAGCTGGGCAACCAGAAAATGTCGGTGTAAACCGCACCTTAACATTGGCATCATCTACAGCTACCTCACTTATCATTCCCAACTCAACAATGCTAACCGTCGGTATTTCAGGGTCTGGTATGGTATTCAGAACATCCCATACTTGTTTTAGGTCTATATCTATTAACTTGTCCACAATTAACTGCTATTATTAATATTGTAAGTTTGTTTACCATACTCATTCAATTAATACAAAACTAAATTTGCAGGATAAGAGTGCGATAAACGCTTAAAAAACATAAAG
>Ga0163154_10009309_pt1 | contig 11225 bp, 9 predicted proteins | sample OliLakLV19MP9P1_FD_148649 | JGI IMG/M metagenome (GOLD analysis project Ga0163154, IMG submission 148649) | Freshwater microbial mat bacterial communities from Lake Vanda, McMurdo Dry Valleys, Antarctica - Oligotrophic Lake LV.19.MP9.P1 | ecosystem: Environmental > Aquatic > Freshwater > Lake >...
ATGCATAGCCAAGTATTGGAGAGGGGGCCGGGGGGTGAGGTAAGCGAAAGTCCTGAGTTTGTTTTTGTAAACTCAGCGACAGGCGAATATACACAGTTCACACCGACGCTGCCGGATGGGAGTGCGCCACTGGCGATTGTGCCGTTGGGGTGGGTAGCGCGATAAATAAAAAGGAGAAAGGCATTTGCGTTCACCTTTCTCCTTGTCACTTGTTGACTTTACGTTTTATTCCTGCTGCTCGACATCTTCATTCACGAAGCGTTCTTGCGGCACTTGTAGATAGTCGCTGGTGCTATCCTCATGGCGCTCGAAGATCAACTGCCCGTTGAGTTCATCAATCACGATCAAGTCACCGGGGCGGAAGTCGCCGCGCAGCAGTTGAATGCTCAACGGATTTTCCACGAAACGCTGTAAGGCACGGCGCAGCGGACGCGCACCGAAGGCTTGGTCATAGCCTTGCTGTGCCAGCCAATGACGGGCGGGTTCGGTCAGATGGATTTGTAGCCCCGCTTCCATCAAGCGCGTGACGATGCTCTGCATCTGCAAATCGACCATTTGCTCCACGTCAGCCTGGCTTAACGGCGAGAAGATAATCACCTCGTCGATACGGTTCAGGAATTCAGGCCGGAACGTATCGCGCATGGCTTTTTCGATCTTCTGATGATCGGCAACAGCCTGCTGGTCGTCGGGACGGACGAAGCCGAGAATGCCGCCTTTGCGGGCATATTCTGTGCCGAGGTTGCTCGTCATAATGATGACGGTGTTACGGAAATCCACCACGCGCCCTTGCCCATCGGTCAGGCGACCATCTTCGAGGATTTGCAACAGCGCGTTCCACACATCAGGATGCGCTTTTTCGATTTCGTCAAACAGGATCACGCGATACGGGCGGCGGCGGATGGCTTCGGTCAGTTGACCGCCATCTTCATAACCCACATATCCGGGCGGCGCACCAAACAGGCGGCTGACCGTGTGTTGTTCGCGGTATTCGCTCATATCCACACGGACGAGCGCGTCTTCATCGTCAAACATAAATTCCGCCAGCGCTTTGGCGAGTTCGGTTTTACCGACACCGCTGCTGCCGAGGAAGATGAATGAACCAATCGGACGGCGCGGGTCTTTAAGGCCGCTGCGGGCGCGGCGGATGGCATCCGCGAGGGCGGCGACGGCTTTTTCCTGCCCGATGACGCGCTCATGCAGTGCTTCTTCCATGCGGAGCAGTTTTTCGTTTTCGCTTTCCAGCATTTGCTGAACCGGAATGCCCGTCCACTGCTGAACAACACCTGCGATGTCGTCGGCATCGACCACTTCATCGAGCGTATGTTCCTGCTGCCAGATATAGCGCTCGCGCTCGTATTCTTGTTCAAGCTGAAGGCGCTGCACTTTATATTCGGCGGCGCGTTCATAATCACGGGCTAAGCCTGCCGCTTCTTCTTCGGTTTGCAGGCGGCTGACGGCATCTTTCATCTCGCGCAGGCTGGCAGGCATGGAATAGAGCGCCACGCGCAGTTTGGCGGCGGCTTCATCCAGCAGATCAATCGCCTTATCCGGCAGCTTGCGCCCGGTAACATAGCGCACAGACAAGCGCACGGCGGCTTCAATCGCTTCGTCGGAAATAGTCACTTTATGATGGGCCTCGTAGCGGTCACGCAGGCCGTAGAGCATTTCGATGGAATCTTCGACGCTCGGTTCATCAACGTAAACGGGCGCGAACCGTCGATCTAACGCGCTGTCTTTTTCGATATATTGGCGGAACTCATCGAGTGTGGTCGCGCCGATACATTGGAGTTCGCCGCGTGCGAGGGCCGGCTTCATCATATTACCTGCGTCCATCGCACCTGCGCCTGCACCTGCGCCGACGACTTGATGTAATTCGTCAATGAACATAATGATCTCGCCGTTGGAACGCTGGACTTCATCAATGGTGGCCTTCAAGCGTTCCTCAAATTCACCCCGGAAGCGGCTGCCCGCCAACATCGCGCTTAAGTCGAGGCTGATGACGCGCTTATTCAGTAAAATTTCCGGCACATCATGGGTGGCGATTTTCTGCGCCAGTCCTTCGACAATCGCCGTCTTGCCGACACCTGCTTCGCCGATTAGCACCGGATTATTTTTGGTGCGGCGGCTGAGAACTTGAATCACACGCAGAATTTCGGCATCGCGCCCGATTACGGGGTCGAGTTTGCCTTCCATAGCCATGCGCGTCAGGTCACGGCTGTATTTTTCCAACGTGCGATAGCGGCTTTCCGCTTGGGGATCGGTCACACGCTGTCCACCGCGCACATCTTTGATCGAATCCGAGACGCGCTCACGGGTAATGCCATGATCGGCGAGGATTTTGGCAATTGGTGTGTTGCGCTCGCTTAAGATGGCAAGGAAGATATGTTCGGTTGAGATGTATTCGTCGCGCAGACGATTGGCCTCTTCATTGGCAAGGTCGATCACCCGCTTGACTCGTGGCGTGATAAAGACCTGCCCCGTCCCGCCGCCATAAATGGAAGCCTTTGGGCTGGCGAGGAGAATGTCGTCAATGCGGGAGCGAATCACGCTGACATCGACATTCAGGCGCTCTAAAATAGTCGGGATAACACCGTCATTTTGTTCCAGCAGCGCTAGCAAAATATGTTCGGTATCGACTTGATTATGTCCGTAGCGCTGAAGGATTTCGTAGGCTCTGGCGGCGGCATCCTGTGCGCGTTCTGTAAAACGTTCAAAGCGTATCATATTTTACGACCCTGACTCAATGTGGTTTATACGGATGGCTGTGTAAGGGCAAAATTGCCCCACAAAAAATGATGGATTGCTCACGATTGTACTCGACTTTAACGAAGCGCGGTAATTGGGGGTGTTCCAATGATCTTTACATCTATGAGAAAACCACACAAGTAAAGGTGCTGTGTCAATGTCGATAAGTTCCGTTTAGTATAGAACTGGCGTGTTAGATTTATATCAAAACAAAGTAAGAAGGCTCTACAAGTTAGGCCAATCAGGTTTTTCTAAGCATTAATGTGTGCGGCAAATCTGCTACAATACAAGCGGTGTCGGCTTATATTGTGTAATTATGCAGATGATGTCCTCTAAGAAACGCTTATTCCTACTTCTCCCTGTTATGACTTTTATTTTGGCGTGTCAATCCTATTTCGGCAGCGCCCAAGACGCTACGCCGGAAGCTAATCCGCCTGTGACGACTGCTGCCGCGCCCTGTGGTGTGGTGGACGCGATGATTTATCCGATTGAAAATCTGATGGATACGACGATCCGCCCTGGCTTCGATGATTTTTCGCTGTATCGGGCGCGTTTTGGCGGCAACCACGTTGGGATTGATATTGCATTCAACCAGCAGGGTGCGCCTGTGCGGGCGGTAGCGCGGGGACGTGTTACTTTGTCGAATGTCGAAGAATGGGATACCGAAAAAGGGGTCGTCATTCTGGAGCATATTTTCCCGGATGGCAGCCGTTTTTACTCGCTTTATGGACACATGGAAGAGACCAATACCATTCGCTTTCCTCAAGTTGGTGCGTGTATGGAAATGGGCGATACCGTTGGCGGGGTCGGCTGGCCTTCTCGTGGCGCACCCCATCTGCATTATGAGATTCGAGATTTTCTACCGGATGAAGGCGGCCCCGGTTATACGAGTGGCAATCCGCTGACTGAAGGCTGGTATCAGCCGATTGATTTTACGCATTTATGGCAAATCCGCCTCACACCGGCTTTTGAAAATTATACGTCGTTTGAGGTCGTCCCTACCGTTCCACCTGTTATGCTCGACAGTGGCACGATGGTGATTGCCAGCGGTGATGTGATCGAAGGCGTGGCTCCATCCAATGGGGCGCTCTTGGGGCAAGTGCTTTGGCGCGTGACGACGGATGGGCGCGTAATCGGCCTCAAGGCGCTGCCGGGAGATCGCGTGGTGGCGCATACCATTAATGGGCAGGCGATGACGCTCACAGGCGGACGTTATACCGCGCTTTGGCAGTTCGCTGGCGCGGAAGAAGCCTTCGTCAATATGGGTGAAACGCTGCTTTTCGTGGGGGCGGATGGCAGTCTGGCGGCGTATTCTCCGGCGGGTGAATCGCTTTGGACGCTCACCACTCCTATCCGCGCCGAAAGCGAAATCCGTATCGCCGATTTTAAGGCGAATGGCGATGAGGCCGCGCTCGGAATCCGTACTGAGGGCGGCATTCGCTGGCGTGTCGTGGATTCTAGCGGGCAGGTGATAGTAGAAGACAACCTGACGCTGAACGCGGTGACTGCGCCGATGATGGGCGGCGGTTGGGTGCTGCTTTCCGGCGGACAGCTCAAGCGATTCACTTCTGGCGGTCAGGAAGTTGCATCCAATCCGGTTAACATCGCACCCGGACGCACGGCACAATTGGCAGCCGATTTAATCGGTAACACCTACTTGTTTATCGGAGATGCCGATAATGCACTCGTCTCATGGGATGCTGGCGGAACGCTGCGCTGGCAGGTACGATATCCGGCTGTTTCGGCAGGGTTGCTGCCCCCGCTTTTGCAAACCGATTCGGGCTGTGTATTGTATGTGTTGGATGTCGATGGTCGCTTGAATCTTTTTAATGCCGCCAATGGCGATTTGTTTAACCAGGTCGAGCTTTACCCTGGCGGGGTACAAAATCGCCGTCCGTCGGCGCGTCTGCTGGAGGTTGAGCCGACGGGGATGATTCGCGTAAATGCGGGTTTCTTGACGACGATGACGCTGCGGGGCAGTGTGTTGGGGGCATCGGCCTTAAGCAGTTGTGTGCTAGGCTAAATCTGATAAAAAATGATGCCAACAGCGTCAGTGCCACATCGGTCACTCCCTACACCCATAAAATAAACGCTCCCACATCTATCTGTCTCCTGAATCTTGTCGTATAATGAGGTGATGAACAGAAATATCTCCAAAACACTCTATAAATTCCTCTTTGCCCATTAGCGGCATTTTTTATTTCATATCTTAAGATGGCCTAGCTCAATACTGTTCGGGCGCGTTATACGCCCGTATAAAACCATATCCCACAAAAATTGATAAGTCAGAAGCGAGGACTCCTATGCTCGAAAAATTAGTTGAAGTTGATGCACGCTATGCCGAATTAGAGGCGCTGCTGGCAGACCCCGAAGTGACGACGGATTACGAGAAAATCCGTACCTATTCTAAAGAACGGGCTGATTTAGAAGAAATCGTCACGATTTACCGGGATTATAAGCGGCAGATGCAGGAACTAGACGAAGCCAAACTGCTGCGCGATGAAGAATCCGACCCGGAAGTGCGCGAAATGGCGAAGGCCGAAGTCGATGCTTTACAGGAAAGCAGCGATGCCTTGGCGGAAACGCTCAAAACGATGCTGCTGCCCAAAGACCCTCGCGATGACAAAAACATTATCATCGAAATTCGCTCCGGCGCAGGCGGTGATGAAGCGGCGTTGTTTGCGGCGGAACTATTCCGTATGTACTTACGTTATGCGGAAGGTCGCGGTTGGAAGGTCGCCGTCACTGCGGAGAACGAAACAGGCGGCGGCGGTTATAAGCGCGTCGAATTTGAGATAAAAGGGAAAGGCGCTTTCAGCCGCTTAAAATGGGAAAGCGGGGTGCATCGTGTACAGCGTGTTCCAGCGACAGAAAGCCAAGGGCGCATCCATACCAGCACTGTTACCGTTGCGACTTTGGCGGAATTGGAAGATGTGGACATTAATCTGGATATGAACGATGTACGCATTGATGTGTTTCGCAGCCAAGGCGCGGGTGGACAGTCCGTAAATACAACTGACTCGGCGGTGCGGATGACGCATATCCCGACAGGTGTTGTGGTCGAAATGCAAGACGAGCGCAGTCAATTGCAAAATCGCATCCGTGCCAAGCAAGTGCTGTTGAATCGTCTCTATGAAGCGGAACTAGAAAAACAGCGGCTTGAGCGAGAAAGCGAGCGACGTGGACAGGTGGGCAGCGGAGATCGCTCGGAAAAAATCCGCACCTATAACTTCCCGCAAAATCGTGTGACCGATCATCGCGTCAACGTAAGCAATTATAATTTGCCAGCGGTGATGGATGGCGATATTGATGAGTTTATTGATGAGCTTGCTACCCGCGATCAAGCAGAAAAATTGGCGGTGCGTGAGTAGAAAGATCATCCCCTAAATAGGGGATTTTTGATAACAGCCAAAACCTTAACGCAGTAAAATCGTTTTTGGGATAGTATGAATACTATAAGACAATACTAACCAAATTCTATCCCAAGGAATCGTGATATGGCTGTGACATTCATCAAAGACGAAAATTATCCTGAGATCATGATTATGACGTATGAAGGCAATTGGACGGTGGCTGAATATGAAGAAGCCTACAAGCAAATGCTGGCTTACACTAGTGAATTAGGCAGTGATGTTTACTTAATTTCAAATTTCTTAGAGAGTGGGTCAGTGCCGCCGAATGTTTTGACGTTGGCAGCACGCTCAACCCGTCAACTGCCAGACAATATCATCTTAATTGTCACGATCAATTCCAGTCGTTTTGTGACAACTTTGATGGATATTGCGGGGAAGCTTAATCGAGAACTTGGCAAAAAGACCGTCGCCGTGCGCTCTGTGGAAGAAGCCTATTCTGAAGTTGCTCGCCGCCGAAACGATACTAAGTAGGTTTTCAATTAAATAAAAATAACTATATCGACTCATATAAGTTGTACTGCAATGCTCTATAAATAATAATAATAATTGTGTCTAGCTTATATAGATTGTTTTTCCCACTTGTTTTTTTTGAAAAAGTAATTAAGATTATTAAGGGAAATTACTCCACATCGTCGCCCAACTTGATAGTCCCACAGCTAACCGCAAAAAATTGACTTTTATAGACTACTTCATTACTTGCGTCGTAATTTTATGCATGTAGGCGAAGGGAATAATCAAGATGGTTGCAGGTACAAGTTTGGACCCGTCACTTACGCTCCATAAACTGCTCATAGCCGATCAAAATCTCGCGCCTCTGCGCCACCACCCCGATGCGGATGAATTTGAATATTTAACTGAAGAATTCACCCTAAAACATGATCTGATGTTCGCGCAGTTCAAGGGTGTCAATAACATGACATCCTATATGTATCCGGATGCAGCTCTTGAGCGCGTGACCTGGACGAACAAACTTATGGCGCTACTGTTCCATATAGATGATGTCTATGCCGATAACGCTGAATCAAAAGGGATGAAAGGTGGCGCTGTCGCCCCAGAAATTCTTGCCAAGATTGAGCGTTCCGCAATCGCATTTGAAACAGGTTGGCTCCCGCCTAATTCGGGTGGTTTGGAGCGCGGCTTCCAAGAGCTTAGGTTAGAAATACAGGATCAGGTCGAACCAGAATGGATGATTCGTTTTAGCCAAATCGTCCGGCAGCACATCAGCTATGCCATTAATCCGCAGGCTTATGGCTGGAAGCCAGATGGCAACGTGCCGTTTGAGCGTTATGCCTGGCTTCGTGAAGTTATCTCTGGCATGTATTTAGCGATTGATCTCATCGAGTATCATAATGACTTTGTGCTGCTGCCACACGTAATTTATCATCCCACGATTCGTCGTTTGCAGCAAGCTTGCTCGCGTATCGCGGCCTTCGCCAACGATCTTTTTTCGTACGAAAGAGAAGTGCTGCAAGAAGGGTTGCGCTTTAACTTGTTGGCGGTTTTGCAGCGTACGCAAAACCTCAGCTTCCCTGAGGCCGTACAACTTAGCATCGAGATTACCAATCATGAAACCGAAGAGTTTTTTAGACTCTCGAATGAAATTGCCATCTGGGATGATACGACCAATGCGCTTATTCAACGTTATGTCGAATGTATGAAGTATCACGTTTCTGCGACCTGGCATTGGCAAATGAATACGATACGTTATCGCTCAACCACTTCGCCATTTATGGAACTTATAAAACCCTTGATTGGGTAAATAAACGTGACAACACTAGGTCTAACACTGACCGATGCGAAACAACGACTCGCATCGGTTTCTTCCTCTTCAAGTTTGGATGCCCAACTTTTACTCGCCGAAGTTCTGGATGTCAGCCGAGCGCATGTCATCGCTCATCCTGAAAAAGTGCTGACCCCAGAGCAAGCCGCCACGTATGAATCACTTATCGCTCGGCGCGAAAAAGGCGAACCCGTTGCTTATATTTTGGGTCAGCGGGCTTTTTATGACCGTGAATTCCTCGTTACTCCGGCGGTGTTAATCCCGCGTCCAGAAACCGAGTTGCTTTTAGAAGAAGCCCTCCACTTTGCCCAAAACAATTTTGACGCAGGTGGGGCGCAATCTGCTGCACCGCTACAAGTCGTCGATGTCGGCACAGGCAGCGGGGCGCTCGCTGTCACCTTTGCCGCGCATATCTCCCAAGCACAAGTCTATGCCACCGACATCAGCCAAGAAGCACTGTTTGTCGCGCAAAAAAATGCCGCGTTGCAGAATGTGAAGATCACTTTTTTCCAAGGCGATTTGCTCCTGCCATTGATTGAGCGCGGCATCAAAGTGGATATTGTGATGGCGAATTTACCCTATATCGCCAGCGACGAAGTGCCGACTTTGGAGGTCAGTCAATTTGAGCCGATAACGGCGTTGGATGGTGGCGGCGATGGGCTTGATTTGGTGCGGAATCTTTTGGCGCAAATTCCGTCAGTGGCGAATCCCAATGCCTTGATTCTGCTCGAAATTGGGGCGAGGCAAGGTGCAGTCGCTTTGGAGGCCGTCAATGCTGCGCTTGCTGCGAACAAGGCGGTTGTTATCCCCGATTATGCGGGACATGATCGCATCGTGCGTGTGGAACTTTAGCCCAATACTGGAAGGAATAATTTTGATGCGCCGTTCACGTCTGTTCTTGATAATTTTGGGCAATCTGGCGTTGATTCTATTGACTTTCAGCACCGCCCAAGCCGATACACTCACGCCTGCGCGTCCCCATCCAGCGCGGGTGATCGTAATTTCGCTGGATGGAGCGCGACCTGATGCGATTTTGCAAGCAGAAACGCCCAATATTCAAGCCTTAGCCGAGCGCGGCGCGGTCAGTTGGCAGGCTTCGACGGTTTTCCCACCTGTAACTATTCCCGCGCACACGTCGATGCTTACTGGACTGGATACATCCGAGCATGGCATGACGTGGAACGATTACCGCGATGAGCCGATCACCACGCCGACTTTTTTAACGCTGGCGGCGGAAGCAGGCTACAGTACGGCGATGGTGGTGGGCAAAGAAAAGTTTTCGCAGTTTCGGCAAACCGACGTTATGGATTATGTGTTTGCGCGGGTAGGGGATCGGAGTGTGGTGGACGAAGCCATCAATTTAATCGAAGGCGGGGTTGAAGTGTTGTTTGTGCATTTCCCCAACCCGGATTACTTCGGTCACAGCAGAGGCTGGATGAGTGATGTTTACCTCAACGAATTTTACAACACCGATCTTCAAGTTGGGCGGCTGCTGACGGCGTTAGACGAGACCGGTACAGCCGCCGAAACGCTGATTATCCTAACCGCCGATCACGGTGGACATGATCTAGTGCATGGCAGCGATATTCCCGAAGATATGACCATCCCTTTTATCCTCGCAGGTGGCGGTGTTATATCTGGCATGGTGCTGGAAAATGACGTTCATGTGACCGACGCGGCGATGACGGTTCTGTGGGCGCTGGGTCTGCAACTGCCGGAAACCGCGCTAGGCCGCCCACTCAGAGAAGCCTTCAACCGAGAGTGAACCGCCGTCTACATAAAGTCGAAAACGCCCTCTTCATTGGCAACAAAATCCTCAACAAAGACGACTGCATCCAAATTCAACGCGCCATAGAGGTGCGGGAATAACTCACCGTCATAATGGTGCGCGGGGATAGTTGGGTCGGGCGGCTCAATCCGAATTTCAGCGGTCAGCTTCACTGGATCAACATGCAGCAAAACGAGGTCGGTTTGCCCCACATAAACGGCATTCGCCACACGGGCAACTTGCCGCGCTTGCGAAAAATGGATGAATCCTTGTGATGCCAGCGATTCGGCGTGATACTTTCCTTCGGATTGGGCGGCTGCCCATGCGTCGCGGCTGGTGATATGATAAATCAAGGCACTTTTCTCCTCAAATTTCCCTATAGATAAACGGTGCATCCATGCGCTTCAAGCCGCAGGCTGGAGTCAGACGAAGATACCTTATTCCAGCGCAAATCCAATTTTTCCAGATTGGGGAGATCATAAAGCGAATCGGCTAGCCTTCGTAAGCCGTTATTACGTAAATCGACTTCTCTTAAGTGGGTGAGTCCGCCAATGGAATCGGGGATGATGGCGACGCGATTATTCCTTAAATCGAGATCGGTCAAGTGAATCAGGCCGCCTATGGACTCTGGCAGCGCGATGATGGCGTTGTTCGATAGGGCTAATTTTCTTAGGCTGATGAGGCCGCCAAGCGAGTCTGGCAGCGTCACCAATTGATTATTCATCAGGTGCAGTTCGCGTAGGTTGACTAGGCCGCCGAGCGACTCCGGCAGGGTGAGCAGTTGATTGTTGTATGCCCGCAATTCTTTTAAGGCCGTGAGTTGCCCTATCCAAGCGGGGAGCGTTATAAAAGCGTTATCGGTGATATTGAGGTAGACGAGTTTCGTCAACTGCTGAAGTGAGTCCGGCAGTGCAGCCAAGCGGTTGTTGCTCAGATAGAGAAAATGCGTTAGGTTGCGTAAATTTCCTAGCGACTCTGGCAGCGCTGTAAGCTGGTTATGGCCTAAATCGAGCGTGTGCAGGGCGCTTAAATTCCCGAAACTTGCTGGCAGCGCTGCAAAGCGATTTTCGGCCAGATTCAAAGTTGTGAGCGTGGTCAACTGCCAGAACGAATCCGGTAGTTGCGCCAACTGATTGCTGTACAGACTGAGGGTCTCTAGCTGCGTCAATTGACCAATATGTGTCGGGAGTACCGCTAACTCATTTTGGTCTAAATCCAGCATCTTGAGATGCGTCAAATCGCCTAGCGATTCCGGCAGCGTGGTTAATCCGCAGCGGCGCAGCGATAAAACCGTGACGTGGTTATTTTCTGCATAAAATCCGACCTCGCCAATTTCATCAGAGGACAGCATTGGCAAGGTGTCATCCGCCACGAGAAAACCTTCCAAATCATGGAGGGCATTTTGCTCAATGGCGGGGAGGTTTAGGTAGGCTCCCGTTCTGGTCAAATTTTAATTTCCATATTTAACCTGAGTTTCGGATAGCGTTTTCATTCTATCCCCCTATCCCCACCCCTAAAT
>Ga0163154_10009310_pt1 | contig 11225 bp, 7 predicted proteins | sample OliLakLV19MP9P1_FD_148649 | JGI IMG/M metagenome (GOLD analysis project Ga0163154, IMG submission 148649) | Freshwater microbial mat bacterial communities from Lake Vanda, McMurdo Dry Valleys, Antarctica - Oligotrophic Lake LV.19.MP9.P1 | ecosystem: Environmental > Aquatic > Freshwater > Lake >...
AAATGCAGCAGGCAGCGCACGGTCGAGGCCGGTTTGTTCAGCGCTGCCGAACTCGCAACGTTTCTGCGCTGCGAGGACTTTCTGTGGACCGTGCGCTGCCTGCTGCATTTTGTGACGGGACGGGCCGAGGAGCGGCTCACGTTCGACGTCCAGCCGCAACTTGCGGCAACGCTCGGCTACCGCGACCGTGCTGGCATGCGCGGCGTCGAACGCTTTATGAAGCACTATTTCCTTGTCGCCAAGGATGTCGGTGTGCTGACCAACACACTGAGCGCTGGCCTTGAGATGCGCCAGCTCAAGGCCGCACCCAGGTTGTCATCGCTGGTCAGCCCGATCTCGTGGATGATCCGCCGCGATATCCGGATGCGCACGGAATTCCGGCTCGACAACGACCGGCTCAACGTGGCCGCTCCCGACGTATTCCAGCGCGATCCCGTCAACATTTTGAGGTTCTTTGCCCAAGCGGAGCGGACCGATGCAGCCCTGCACCCCGACGCGGTCCGCCTGCTGTCGCGCTCGCTGAAGCTGGTCGACCACTCGATGCGCGCCGATCCCGAAGCCAACCGGATTTTTCTGAGTATCCTGACCGGGCGCAACAGCCCGGGCACCGCGCTGCGGCGGATGAACGAGACCGGCGTGCTGGAGCGTTTCGTCCCGGCGTTTCGCAACGTCGTCGCGATGATGCAGTTCAACATGTACCACCATTTCACGGTGGACGAGCACATGATCCGCACGGTCGGTCAGCTGACCGACATCGAGACGGGCCGGTTCACGTCGGAGCTGCCGGTATCCAGCGATCTGATGGGCCAGATCGCCAACCGCGCGGTGCTGTTCGTCGCGGCTTTTCTGCACGACATCGGAAAAGGCCGCGAGGAGGACCATTCCATCGTCGGTGCTCGCGCAGCGCGTGAACTGTGCCCGCGTCTCGGCATGACACCGGCCGAGACCGAGACCGTAGCGTGGTTGATCGAGCAGCATCTGACGATGAGCAACATCGCCCAGAGCCGCGACATCTCCGACCCGAAGACGCTTCAGGACTTCGCCGACATTGTGCAAAGCCCGGAGCGCTTGAAGTTGCTCCTGATTTTGACGGTTGCCGACATCCGCGCCGTCGGGCCTGGCGTGTGGAACGGTTGGAAGGGGCAACTGCTGCGCTCGCTTTACTATGAGACCGAGCCGATCGTTGCGGGTGGGCATACCGTGTCCGATCGCGGTCACCGCATCGTCATGGCGACAAAGGCTTTGCGTGATGCGCTCGTGGGCTGGACCGAGGCCGAAACGACCGCGTTCACCGACCGGCACTATCCTGATTATTGGTTGCGCACGGATACCGCGCAGCAGGTCGAGCACGCCGAACTGTTGCGCCGAGCGCCAGCTTCATTCCTCGGGATCGTCAGTTCGGCCCGGACTGACGCCTTCCGTGCGACCACGGAACTTACGATCTATGCGCCGAACCATCCACGGTTGCTGTCGCTGTTCGCCGGGGCGTGCGCGGCGGCCGGGGCAGGCATCATCAGCGCCCGGATCACGACGACGCGGGATGGGTTTGCACTGGATACCTTCTTGCTGGCGCGCGACTTTGACACCGATGGCGATGAACTGCGGCGGACGGCGCGCATCCACCAGACCATCAACGATGTGCTGTCGGGCAAAGTGCGCCTCGCCGATCTACTGCGCCAACAGCAACGCCGGCTGTCGGCCCGCAATGAAGCGTTCCACGTCGAGCCGGACGTGCAAATCAACAATTCAGTCTCGGATCGCTTTACGGTGATCGAGGTGTCCGGCCTCGACCGGACGGGACTGCTTTACGATCTGACATCGGCGATCTCGGATCTGAGCCTCGATATCGCGTCGGCCCACATCACGACGTTCGGCGAAAAGGCCGTCGACGTTTTCTATGTCACAGACCTTACAGGGAAACGCATCATCAGCACTGAGCGAGAACACCAAATAAAAAACCGCCTGATCAAAATACTCGCCCTGGCGTAGCGCATCTGACGTTCGGTTCCCGCTTGAGGCTTGTGCGTCACCTGATGGTTCCGACATTTGGTCACAACCGTGCTCCAGACGGAACCAAATGTCGGGACCGGAATACGTGCTTGCCGCCCCCGCGAAACGGCCAGCTCAGGGCTACATCACGTGATCGAGTGGCACGGTGATGGTCCACACCACGCCCGAGGCATCGTAAGTCGCGGTTGCTTGGCCGCCGAGGCTTTGGTCGATCATCCGCTCGAAAACGATCGTTCCGAATCCTTTGCGCTTTGGCGGCAACACAGGTGGGCCACCGCTTTCTCGCCATTCAAGACTAAGCTCGCGGCCAGCTTGGTTCATGCCGACCGACCAAGTAATATGAATGCGTCCCTCGCCGTTGCTCAGTGCGCCATACTTGGCGGCGTTCGTCGCCAATTCGTGAAATGCCATACCGAACGCCTGACTGGCCTCGGGGACGAGCAGCAAAGGCGGCCCGGTTCGTTCGATTCGATCGGGCTCGTCCAATACGAATGGTTTGAGTTGTGCCGCCATAAGCTCGGAGAGATCAGCGCCTTCCCAATCGTGGGTAACCAGGATGTTTTGTACAATCGCTAACCCTTGGAGCCGCAGTCCGAATTTCGATCTGAAATCCTCAAAATCCTTTGCGGTCCGGCTGGTCCGGTCGGCCAGCGATTGAACGACCGCCAACAGGTTCTTCGAGCGATGGGCAACCTCATGCATCAGGAACTGGATCTGCTCCTCTTGCTCTTTTAAGCGCGTGACGTCGAGATTGGTGCCTAGCATCCGATATGGGCGGCCGACGTCATCCAGAATGGTATCGGCGCGCGAATGGATCCATCGCCTGGAACCGTCCGGCCGCACGATCCGGAACGTGATTTCGCTGTGGCCCGCCGTCGCCATCGCCTCAGCGAACGTCGCTTTGACCCTCTCGATATCCTCGGGATGGACGCGCGCCAGAAACTCCAAAACCGTCGTCGCAAAATCCGATGGCGGTGTGAATCCCATGATCTGGGAGTACGTCGCCGAGACGGTCAACCGACCGGTCGGAATTTCGAGGTCAACGTAGGCGAGGTCGGCGCTCTTTTGCGCCAATGCTAGGCGTTGCTCGCTTGCTTCCAATCTGTTCAGCCGAGACGCCATTTCCTGTCCGGCGTCCCGAAGCGCGGCGGCCACTTCGTTCACTTCGCGGATGGGCGACTGCAGCGGAAGTGCGGCCAGCGAGATGGAGTCTGTCGATCGAGCCGAACTGGCCAGGGCCTGTACCGGGGTGAGAATTATCTTTGCAGCAAGCGTCGCGAGCCCAATCGCGAGCCCAAACAGCGCCAGTCCCGCTCCTGCAACCGCCAATAGCGAGGTGCCGATATTATTGTCGACGACCGCCAGATGGACATTCGCCGACACCAACCACCCCGAACGCTTCGATTCTGCGACGGCCCTCAGCCTTGCGACACCCGCCATGTCGGTCGATTCGAAAACACCGGTCGCGCGGCGGCTGTTGGCAAGTGTTTCGGTAGTCAACGGCTTGCCGACGAACTTCGCGTGGTCTTGCGATCGCGCAACAATGATGCCTTTGCGATCTACCACGCCGGTGATCCAGTCCTGCGGCAGCTTCTGGCCGTTGAGGATCTCCAACAGGTGGTCGGCGGTCACGGCCATCACCAAAACGTAGCCCTCTAGATGACCTGGGGCCTTGAGGGGAAGGATCACGTCAAACAGATATCGCTGCGAAACTTTCCCCATAAACACAGGCGAGATAACCGGGGCGCCTGTTGCACGAGCCGTAGCCGCAGCTTCGATGCTCGTAGACACTGGCAACGGCGTGGTGAATGGCACTCGGGTGTTCAAAACAGTGTTCGACTGCTCGTCCAGCAGAATGACAACGGTTCCAAGCCGCTGCACGGCCGATGTTGCATGCTCGTGAAACAGCGCGAAGTCACGCCGCGTGAGGTGGATTGACAACGCGAGCGAGTCGAGAACCGTCAACAAGCGATCGAACTCACGATCCACGTCTTCGGCCAGATTGCCAGCAACTTGAACGAGACGCTGTTCGACGTGTGTCCGCTCCTCTCGTGCGGCATGCGCCAACAGAAGCGTCGTGAGTAAAAGGCTCGATAGGAGCAGCGGCAAGGCCATTAATATCAGGTACGACCTGAGCGAGAGAGGTGCGGAATGTCCCGACAAAACCCCGCTGGCCGCAGCGAGCAGACGCGACACGCTCGAACTCGACATTGTTCGCTATCTCCGTGACAGTCAGTCTCGGAAGCCCCGCACAATATCTGCATATCAGTACCCATTGCAGCCAGGCTTTCAAAGCCATGATTATAATTAAAATGACCGGGCAACCCTGCAGCATGGCTCATGACGGGCTGTTGTCAGCATGGTCGCAGTCGGACTGATGCGATGTCTGCCATCGGTTCGCCGCCAGTCGATGTGTATGGCCAGCCGGTGTGATCAGCATTGCCTGATTAATCAGAATCGAACGATGCGACGGGATGCCGATGAACTGGTGGAAACGCAAAAGCGACGGCTTCGTGTGGCGCGAGCATGTGCGCACGACGATCGTCGTTCGCCGCGACCAGCGCCGCCAGCGGCTGGAGGACATCAAGGCGGCCGCCGTGGAAGGTGTGAAGGATGCTGGCGCCAAAGGTGCCGCGCTTGGCGTGGCTGGGGTTCGGATCGGTGCGGCTGGTGCGGCCGCAGGCGCCAAACTCGGTGCGGCTGGCGCTCAAATCGGTGCTGTCGGGCTGAAGCGGGCCGCGACGGGGATGATGCGCGGCGCTTATCTGGCCGCGATGGCGGTGGCTGACATCGGGGTCGCTATTCTGATCGCGACGTGGCTGTGGATGGTCGATACGGCAGGGCCGGCGGTCGCGGCAGTCGCAAAGATTTTGGCGGGCCATTTTGGGCGGCTGGCGGCGCATCTTGGGCGGCTGGCGGCGCCGGGCGTGGAGGTGTTGCGCCATCCTCTTGCCACCCCCGTGCTCGCCCTCGTCGCAATCGCAGCCATCGGCTCGGCAGCAGCGCGCGTCTCGACGACGGGTCTTGATACCGACGCGCAAATCGCTGCTGCCGTCGCGGGCTTTGGTGCGCTGTTGTTGGCGGTCGCCCACTGGCCAAGGATCGCAACGGGAGCGGGCACTATTGCCGCTGCGAGCGGGCTCGATCGCGTGACGCTGCCAGCGGGCGTGCGCAGGTCCGGGCCAGCGCTCGGCATTGTCGCCGGTTTGGCCGCAATCGTCAGCCTCGGCGCGGTCTTTGATGTGTGGTCGGGCGGGTGGCGCAGCCTCTCTAACGGCGCGGTTGCCGTGGTGCAGGGCGGCGCCAGCTTGATCACGCCGGGCAGCACGATCGAGGGACGCGCGGCCGCGGTCTCTGGCATCCGATTGAGGGTCGCTGGAACCAATGTGCAGCTTTCCGGGATCGAGGCGCCCGAGTCTGGCCAGATGTGCGGCCAGCGAACCTGCGCAACGCAGGCCAAGGCAGCGCTGCAAAAACTCGTCCAGGGCAAGCGCGCGACCTGTGCCGTCTCTGGTGCTGGAGACGGCGAGGGTCAGCCCGCCAGCGCGACCTGCACGATCGACGGCGCAGACCTTGCCGCGCAACTCGTCCGCGGTGGCAACGTGTTCGCCACGGCGGGATTTTTTGCGAGCTATGACAGCCAGGAACGCGAGGCGAAGAACAGTAAGCTCGGCGTTTGGCGGGCCGGTGCGGACCGCCCGGCGGAGTATCGTTCCAAGGTTTATGACGAGGCGCGAAAATTGGCTCCTGACGGCTGCCCGATCAAGGGCGTCATCAACGGCACGGCAAAAACATACGTCGCGCCGTGGTCGGCGGGATACGACAAGGCCAAGGTGCGCACGTCACGCGGCGAACGCTGGTTTTGCAGCGAGGACGACGCCCGCGCCGCCGGCTGGAAGGCTGCGGCTGGATCGTAACGGCATGAAGCCTCGGGGCTCGCGCCAGTCCGCTATTGCTTATTCCCGAACAACCCGCCGAAGGAGCGGATGCCTTGTTCGACGCGGCCCATGATCGTCTCGCGTTGGGTCAGGCGTTCGTAGGCGGAGACGCGATCAATCGTATCGCGGTATTTCTTGACCAGCACAGGATCGCTTTCGATGACGGCGATACGCTCTGCGGGCTTGAGCGCCCCGAGGCGGCCGAGCGGGGGGCGGATCAGCGTGCGCTGGACCATCGACGGCTCACCCTTGCCGTGCAGCACGGAGACGAGCGCCTCGCCGACACCGAGTTGCTGGATGGCGGCTTCGCTATCGAACTCGGGGTTGGGGCGGAACGTTTCGGCGGCGGCGCGGATGCCCTTTTGCTCTTTCGGCGTGAAGGCGCGTAGCGCGTGCTGGATGCGGTTGCCGAGCTGCGCCGAGATGCGATCGGGGATGTCAGCCGGGTTTTGCGAGACGTAATATACGCCGACGCCTTTGGAGCGAATGAGCCGCGTCACCCGTTCGATTTGTTCGAGGACGGCCTTTGGCGCCTCGTTGAACAGAAGGTGGGCCTCGTCGAACAGGAAGATCAGCTTGGGCTTGTCGAGGTCGCCGACCTCGGGCAACTCCTCGAACAATTCCGACAGCATCCACAGCAGAAAAGACGCGTAGAGCCGGGGCGTGTTCATCAGCTTTTCGGCGGCCAGAATGTTCACATACCCGCGACCGTCCGGGGCGACGCGGAGGAAGTCCTTCAAGTCGAGCGCTGGCTCGCCAAAGAAATTGTCGGCGCCCTGTTCTTCGAGCACCAGCAAGCGGCGCTGGATGACGCCGACTGTCTGCGGTGCGATGTTGCCGTACTTCGAGCGCAGTTCGCCAGCGCGCTTGCCCATCTCGTCGATGACCTGACGCAGGTCCTTGAGGTCGAGGATGAGCATTTTCTTGTCGCCCGCCGCGCGCTCGTCGGCGGCCCAGCGGAACGCTATATTGAGCACGCCTTCCTGCGGCTCGGTCAACTCGAGCAGGCGTGCGAGAAGGAGTGGCCCCATCTCCTGGACGGTGGCGCGGATCGGGTGGCCATCGACGCCGAAAATGTCCCAGAACGTCGTCGGGAACGCCGCGTTCTCGTAGTGATTGAGGCCGAGTTCCTCGACGCGTTTCAGCAGGAACGGCTTGGGCTCACCCTTCGTGGCGATGCCCGACAAGTCGCCTTTGATGTCGGGGGCGAACACCGGGACGCCTGCGGCCGAAAAGCTCTCGGCAAGAACCTGCAGCGTGACGGTCTTGCCGGTGCCGGTCGCGCCGGTGATGAGGCCGTGGCGGTTGGCGAGCCTGAGCTCGATCGTCTCCGGCCCGGCCTTTGAGACGCCAAGCAGGATCATGCCGTCATTGGCGTACTCGCGGCCGTTGGTTGCCTCGCCCGACGCGGCGGTGGTTATTGGCGTGGCTAGGGCCGGGTGCTCGGTGGCGCTCATGTCGGCACATCTCCGGAGGCGCTGTATCGTTAGATTTGGTGCGTTGCTGAATGACATGAGGGATCGGCGAACGCAAACGCGCGCCGCCTGTTGCACACGATCAATACTGGCGTGCGATCGGTTCAGATGGAAGCGCGGCTCGCGCTTGGCTGGTCGCAGGTGATGGCCTTCTGACCGGACGCCTGCTCGATCGGCTTCGACATGGGCGATTGCGCTCGTGGATTGCGACGGCGACGAGCGTAGCCTCATGCTGCCGCATCGCAAAACGCGTCTTTCGTCGGCATACCGCAACGCACATCAAACGCTTGAGTTGCAGAGGCGGTGATCAGCGCCGGGCTATCCGCCCTGCGACGTAGGCCAGCGTTTCCTTGGCCCGCAACCATGCGTAGGCCTGAGCGTCACCCGGCTTGCGGCGCCACGTGCGAAAGCCGGCGCGGGTGCGGCGCGGCGTCTTGATGGGGTCGAGCTGGCCGAAATGACGTGAGATCTTGTCCTGCCACCATGCGTTCGGCTGGAGCGTCACGTGCGAGTTGCGGCCATCTTCGAGCAGATGCTTGGCCGGTGCGGTATCGGCGACGATGATCGCCTCACGGCAGAGCTTGCGCATGTCGGACAGGACGTCGTCGAGATCGCGTTCTTCGATGTGTTCGAGCACGTCGATGCACACCAGCAGATCGGCGATTCCCTCGGGCCGGGCCGCAAATCGTGGGATCGCAGGGTCGTAGCGCAGCAATTCGACACCCGGCCCTAGGGCCAAGGCTTCGAGCAGGCTGCTCTGGCCGCAGCCGTAGTCGATCACCGAACGGGGCGCTAGCAGCGTGATCTCGGGCCGCAGGAACCTGAGATATTTGACGGAGGTGTTGCCGTAGACCTGCTGCGAATGGGTCTGCCGATAGTGCTCGATGAGATCAGCGTTGCCGGCCATGACAATCCTCGTGCATCCATTCCAGTTGAACAGCCACCACTGATCGCGCGAAACTCACCCGATTGCCAGACGTGTCGCGCCCGTTTTCAGGTGATATCGGCGGATGCCGACTGCCGACACCGGTCGAGCCGCAACGCTGACACTCATGCGCGCGCGGCCGAAGGAGGCCGTGAAGCGTAACCCTCAAACTATGACGTAGAGTGTTATTCACGACTTGGATGGATCGCTACGGCGACTCCATCAAAGTCGATAACACTCTAGCCACGCGAAAACCGATCGAGTGTCCGCGAAACGCCGGGTCGAGGCCGGTCCGGTAGGCGGCACGCAACGTGGCGGGAGCGCGGTTCCAGGCGCCACCGCGCAAGGCTCGGCGGTCACAGCCACGGTCGGACCGCGCCGCGCCGATTGTTCTTGTCGCGTCCGGCAGGTCGGCATAGCTCGGGATGTAGCAGTCGGCGGTCCATTCCCAGACGTTGCCGTGGACCTGATAAAGCCCCCACGGGTTAGGCGCGTAGCTGCGCGCGGGAACTGTGCCGGGATTGGTCTGACTACCAGCGTAGTTTGCCAGTTCACGCGTGATGGAAGCGCCCCACCAGTAGGCCGTGGTGGTCCCGGCGCGCGCCGCGTATTCGCGCTCAGTCTCGGACGGCAGGCGGTACAGGCCGCCGGGGACAATTGCATTTAGCCAGCCAATGTAAGCCGTCGCGTCGGCGTGGCTGACGCAAACCACCGGGTGGTCGTCATCTTGAGCGATGTCGGTCGCCCGCCAAGTCACGTCGGGATCAAGCGTCCAATTCGTGCCGTCGAACGTGTGGCAACCGCCGCTGGTATTGTGGCCGGTTGCGGCAACAAACTCAGCGTATTGAGCGCGGGTCACCGCCAGTTGCCCGATGGCGAATGGGCGTATGATCGCGACTTCACGCTGCGGGCTTTCGGAACCTTTGTCCCAGCCTTCACGATCAGGCTCGCTCTCTGGCGACCCGATCAGGAAGCCGCCGGCTGGTACGGGCACCATCTCGGGACACCTCGGGCAGTCACGGAAGATTTGGCCTGCACTGCTCGCTGGTTCCGCGTTGGCGCTCACCACCGCCGCTGCCGAAATCAGACCGGCTGCAAGGATCGCAACCGCGGTGCGGACCGTGGGGCGTCGCGTCAGGTGCTCACCACAGCGAAGAATTGGATGCATTTCCGACCACCGTGACCGTGACGGTTTTGGGGTCACCCGAAGCCGCGCCGGCCGCGTCCCGCACCATGACATCAAAGCTCGCGCCCGCTGCGGCCGAGCCGTCGTGGACGAAGGCGACGCGCCCGCCGATCAAGTCGGCCTGGGTAAACGTTGCCGCCGGCCGCTTGCGGTCGCCCATCATCGCGACGAGGCCGTTGATCTGGTTGCTGACCTCGAACACCAGGGCCGAAGCTGGATCGTCGGGATCAACGGCTGACAGATCTGACAGCGTGATTCGGGCGGACCGGCCGCGCTGAACGGTGATCTCGAAATCGCCTTCCAGCCTGGGCGGCATGTTGCGGACTTCGGCGACCAAATCGGCGCCTGATTCAATGGCCAGTTTGCCATATTGAACGGTGCCGCTGACGCTACCCGTTTTGGTGATCTGCAACAGGCCGTCGACGACGATATCGCCCTCGACGGTGCCGCTGACGTTGGCCGCCGAACTCTTGATCTTGCCGATAATACGGCCGCCGGGGTGGACCATCACCTCGTGGGCGACGACGTCACCCTCGACGTAGCCCATCACTTCCAATCGGCGGCATTTTCGGATCGAGCCGTTGATGGCCGTGTCCGTCGTGATGATCATCACGCCCGTTTGCGCGCTCATCGTTGTCCCCTGCTCCCCTAGCGGAATCGTCCCATCGTCCGCCCCGGTATAGAACGGCCGAAGCGGCTTATCCATGGCGGGCCAAGTTGCTGTTGTGGGTGTGCAAACGCCGGGACTCGCCGCCGATGTTGCGATACGGCCACGGTCAGACTATGTAGCCGAGCGGTCGGAGTGACCCCGCCGCCACGCTTGCCGAAGGATACCCCACCGCCGATGACGGACCTGAAATTGCAGGCGCTCGATGCAGACGACCTCAAAGTTCTGTCTGCGCATTGCCAGGACGCTGTCGTTGCGATCGGAGATATGGCCTTTGAGGCGACGTCCCATCGTTTCGCTCTTGTCTGCAACCGGTTCGACTGGGCGGCGGCCAGCCGCCGCAGCGGTTGGTTTTCGCGCAAAACCTTTGAACGGCGACGCGCTGGCCTGCGGTTCGAACGGGTCACGGCGGTCAAGGTCACCGGCTTCGATCCGCGACCGGGCCGGGAGAATGCTGCTCCGGCCATGACGCTGCTGGCGATCACCTACACGCCGATCGAGCCTGATGGCCCTGCCGGCCAGATCACGCTGATGTTTGGCGGTGGTGCAGCGGTGCGGCTCGATGTCGAGTTGATCGAGGCAGAGTTGCGCGATCTCGGCGCGGTGTGGTCTACGGATAATAAACCTGATCACGACGCGTCGGCTGGCGCAAAGCCAGCTGCGACCACGAAATCCTGACAGAACGGCCTGCGCGCCGTGAGGAGCCCATGCCGAAGCGTCTGAAGTCCAGCGATGCAACGTTTGCGGCCGCGTTCGACGCGCTACTGGCGGCGAAGCGCGAAGTCTCCGACGATGTCGACATCGCAACGCGCGCCATCATCGCCGACGTGCGCGCCCGAGGCGATGCCGCGGTGGCCGACTACACCTTGCGCTTCGACCATCTCGACCTCTCCGCTGTCGGCATTCGGGTCACGGCGGCCGAAATCGACGCTGCCGTCGCGGCGTGCAGCGCGGACGCACGCGACGCACTCGCCTTCGCCCACGGCCGGATCGTCCAACACCATCAGCGGCAAATGCCGTCGAA
>Ga0163154_10009311_pt1 | contig 11224 bp, 8 predicted proteins | sample OliLakLV19MP9P1_FD_148649 | JGI IMG/M metagenome (GOLD analysis project Ga0163154, IMG submission 148649) | Freshwater microbial mat bacterial communities from Lake Vanda, McMurdo Dry Valleys, Antarctica - Oligotrophic Lake LV.19.MP9.P1 | ecosystem: Environmental > Aquatic > Freshwater > Lake >...
GTATTCCTAACCGCAATAATCAAATTGGTAGCGGTTTACTTGCGCGGATTACCTTTCCCCAAACTATTACCAAAAATGTTGTTGCTCCAGAAACAGCTTTGCGAGTATCAGGTGGTAATAAACAGGAACAGATTTTTGTCATAAATGGTGCGGAGGATTCAACCACGGTTATAGCTCGTAATATCAAAATTGGGGCAAAAGCAGACGGTAAAGTGCAAATTTTGACAGGGCTAGAGGCAGGCGATCGCTTTGTAACCCGTAGTAGTCGACCGCTCAAGGACGGTGACAAAGTAGTTTTAAGTGCTTTATCCGAAGGAAAACCTAGTCGTAATAATTAACACAGGTCTATATGCAAAATTCGGGATTCAGCGTCAGTAGTATCTCCATTCGTCGTCATATCGGTACGCTCATGCTCAGTCTAGCGGTTCTGGTAATGGGCATATTTTTTATCAGCAAGCTCCAAGTCGATCTGTTGCCATCTATTACCTATCCTCGTGTCGCCGTTCAGTTAAATATTCCAGGGATTTCGCCTGAAGTCGCGATCGATGAAGTTACCAGACCTTTGGAGTCATCCTTAGCTGCTACCGAAGGTGTGAACCAAATTTTTTCCCGTACCCAAGAAGGGCAAGTACGAGTAGATTTATTTTTTGCCCCAGGCAGCAATATCGAGCAGGCATTAAATGATGTTACAGCCACCTATAACCGAGGTCGGAGTCGCCTTCCCGATAATATTGAAGATGCTCGCATTTTTAAGTTTGACCCTTCGCAATTGCCAGTGTATGAGTTAGCCCTGACTTCGCCTAGTTTGACCCCATTAGATTTACGGATATTTGCTGATGAGGAATTAGGACGAGAATTGAGTGTAGTGCCGGGCGTTGCTGCTGTCGATGTTTCAGGCGGAGTGCAAGAAGAAATTAGAGTGAACCTAGACTTCAACCGCTTACAGGCTCAGGGTATTGGTTTAACCGATGTCTTAGATGCCTTGACCGATCGCAATCAAGATATTTCTGGTGGTAGATTAGAAGGCTCAGATGTTGAGCCATTGACCCGCACAGTTGGTAAGTTCACTAATGTCAAAGAGATTAATGATTTATCCTTTGAAGTTGGTGGCAAGCAGGTGTATTTGCGAGATTTTGCCGAAGTAATTGACGGTAGCGAAAACCAAAGATTATTTGTATTACTCAATGGCGAAACTGCGGTCAAGATTAGTGTGCAAAAACAACCTGATGCCAATACGATCGAAGTCGTGGAACGGGTAAAGCAGAAGCTAGATCGACTAAAAGCTAGTGGTTTGATTCCTGCAGATGCACTATTAACAGCAACCTTAGATGATTCTAAGTTCATTAAAAGCTCCGTTGATAACGTCATCAGTTCGGGATTATTTGGGGCAGGTTTAGCGGCGATCGCTGTTTTATTATTCCTAGGCTCTTTGCGTCAGACTTTAATTATTATCGTTTCTATTCCCCTATCAATTCTTGCTGCGATTATCTTAATGGGAATGTTTGGGTTTTCCTTAAATCTATTTAGTTTAGGCGGTTTGGCTTTGGGTGTAGGGATTGTGGTAGATAACTCGATCGTGATGATTGAAAGTATTGCCGAAGGTACTGGCATGATAATTGGACAGGATTCCCGATCGCATCTAAGTTTGGAAGAAACCATTAATCGTTCTGAAGTCAGCAGCCAACAGATAGAATCAGCTTTAATTGCCTCAACCAGTACCAATCTTGTTGCCGTCTTACCATTTTTGTTGGTTGGTGGTTTTATTTCGTTACTTTTTAATGAACTGATTTTAACCATTGTTTTTTCTGTGGCAGCTTCGATCGTAGTTGCCGTAACTGTAGTTCCAGCTATGGCATCACGGCTGCTAGCAGTACAGGCTACCAGTGGTGTCAGTAATTTCTGGCTGTTGCAGGAATTTAACTCCAGATTTATCGGGGCAACTAATAATTATGGCAACTTTCTCAAAAACATTCTGAAATATAGGCTTCTCGTAGTGATGGCTGCCATTACTGTATTTGGAGGAGGGGCTTTGCTTATGGTTGGTGAAATCCCTCAAGAAATTTTGCCGCCGATTAATACAGGACAGGTGCAGGTAAATGCTCAGTTTCCCCCTGGTACCACCCTAGAGACTAACCGCAAGGTCATGGGCATGATCGATCGAATCTTAGAAAAACAGCCCGATACGGATTATGTATTCTCAACAATCGGTGGGGGTATTTTTGGTGCCAACGTGACATCTAATCCTTTACGAAGCTCTAGCACCATTACGCTTAAGCCTAAGGCTGATGTTTTTACCTATACCCAAAAAGTAAATAGAGAAGTTGCCAAGCTCAATCTGGCAGGCATTAGAATTCGAGTCAATCCAGGTCGGATTAGAGGCTTGATTGTAAATAATTCTCCTTCCCCAGGTACTGATATTGATGTAATTTTGCAGGGTAATAACATTGATGATCTGCAGCAAGGTGGACGACTACTGTTACGAGCTTTAGAAGAAAACGTCAAAGGTGCCAACTTCCGCCCCGATGCTGACGATCGCCAACCTGAAACTCAAATTAAACCTAATTGGGAAAGATTACAAGCTCTAGGATTGACCGTACAGGATATTGGTACCACGATTCAAACGGCGATCGAAGGCTCAGTGCCTACCCAAATTCAACGGGGTAATCGTTTAGTAGATGTGCGGGTTAGATTTAACCAAGACTTAATCCGTCAGCCTTCACAATTAGAAAGATTGCCGCTATTTACCGAAGATAATCGTCAAATTCGCCTTTCTGAGGTGGCAACCGTAGAAGATGGTTTGGCTCCGGGGGAAATTCAACGGATTAACCAACGTCAAGTTTTTATCCTAAATGGTAATCTCAATCGAGGTGGTAACCTCAGCGATACCCTTGCCGAAGTCGCTAATGTGGTTGAATCAGTCAACTTACCTGATGGTGTTTCTGTCATCCCTAGTTCGGCGGCGGCAGCTAATCAACAACTCCAAGATTCACTCAAGGTGTTGGGAGGTTTAGCCTGTTTCTTGGTATTCGTAGTCATGGCGGTGCAATATAACTCCTTGCTCGATCCTTTAGTAATTATGCTTACAATTCCCTTGGCGATCGCAGGTGGAATTTTTGGACTATATGTGACTCAAACTTCCATTGGGGCTACGGTAATTGTGGGGGCAGTATTGCTAGTGGGGATTGTGGTTAATAACGCCATTATTATGGTGGAACTGGCTAATCAAATTCGAGAACGGGAAAATTGCGATCGCTTTACTGCTATCACACTCGCTGCACCGCAAAGACTTAGACCAATTCTTATGACTACAATCACCACAGTTTTAGGGATGTTTCCTCTGGCACTGGGATTAGGAGAAGGCGGTGAATTTCTTAAGCCTTTAGGCATAGTAGTATTCTCAGGGCTTTCCCTCGCCACCTTACTAACTCTATTTATCATTCCCTGCTTTTATCTGTTGCTGCATGAATTTAGCCCTAGGGCAATATCTCGTCCTATATCAGTTGGTTTAAAGTACAGATTTAGAAGAGTTTTTAGAAAAATCCAATCTTAATTTAAGATTGTAACTTGTCAAGAAATTGGATTAAAAATTATCGGAACTAAGAAAATTAATTCAATCTTGAGACAATGGAAAGGCGATCGCCCGAAAATCATCCAAGCAAAAGGCATCTTAAAACATAAAAAGGAAGCAATGCTAGCCCATTTAGATACTATTCGGGGCGAATGGGAAAAATGATATATGTGTTTGACACTAGATTTTAGTATCCTTAATAATTTCAAACTCGATTAGGGCAGGGATGAAATTTTGGTTTTCGTGGTGCGATCGGCTGAGTTTGGTTAGGACAAATCTTTGCAAGCTAGAGAGACTAGACCATTGCTCAAGGGTGACAGATACCTGCGATGATTCTGCCTGTTTTAAAACTTCGGGAGGAAAGCGATCGCCATCTTCCCAAATGGGATCGACATGAATTAGCATCTCTGAGCCTAGATCTGGGGAAATCAAGTTAAGAAGGAACTCTTTATATGCCACTATTTCAGCAGGGCGATCGCAGGGTAAGTCAATTAATTTTTGCCTTTGGGCGTAACTAAAGTGATGCCAATGAGATAGTTTGATTTTAACTCCACAGGTATCGAGTTTTAATCTTACGTGCATCGGCACACAGCGCAAGGATTCCACAAAGTCGGCTTCAAATTGAAAAAAAGTCATACTGCTTTAATTGACTCAGTAATCAATCCACTATGTTTAAGAAGTGGCTCAGTAATTGGTGCCCGTCCGCGAAAAGTTTTAAATACTTCTAAAGGATGAATACTGCCGCCTAAAGCCAAGACTGTATCTCGGTAGCGTCTTCCCGTGGCAGCGATCGCTGGTTCATTATCTAAGCCCACATCTTCAAAAGCTCCGAACGCATCAGCACTCAGAACTTCCGCCCATTTATAGCTGTAGTATCCTGCGGCATAGCCCCCTGCAAAAATATGTCCAAAACTACAGAGAAAATTATCTTCAGGAATAGGAGGAATTACTGTAGTAGTTTGAGCGAGGCGCGATCGCACTTCCGATAAAGTTTCAGTTCCAGAATAGCGATGGTGAAGTTCTATATCCAATAAACTGAAGTGAATTTGGCGCAAAGTTCCACTACCCGTCATATAGTTTTTGGCTTCTACAAGTTTGGTGTAGTAATGCTCGGGTAAAGATTCACCAGTTTGATAATGTTTTGCCATTCCCATTAAAGTCGGGCGATCGTAGCACCAGTTTTCCATAAACTGACTCGGTAACTCTACAGCATCCCACTCAATATTATTAATGCCCGATGCCCCTGCATAATCTACTCTAGTCAGCATATGTTGTAAGCCATGCCCAAATTCATGAAATAAAGTTTCGACTTCGGAAAAAGTCATCAGGCTGGGGTTGCCATCGACAGGAGGAGTTTGATTGCAGATGAGATAGGCGATCGGGTTGCGAATTGAATTATTTAACTTGGCACGTCCAATGCAGTCATTCATCCAAGCTCCACCACGCTTTTCGGCAGGACGACTATATGGGTCTAGATAAAAACTGGCGATCGCTTGATTATTATCAAAAACCTCAAAGTATCGAACATCTTCATGCCAAATTGGAGCGGTACCATCGGCAGGCTTAACCGTAATCCCAAATAAGCGATTTACCAGACTAAATAAGCCATCTAAGACTTGGGGTAATGGGAAATAAGGGCGTAATTCTTCATCGGTATAAGCAAATTTTTCTTCTCTATATCTTTCTGCCCAAAAGCTGATATCCCAAGGATAAAGTTCGGTTTTACCCGAAAAGATTTTAAGCGATTCTAAATCGTTAACTGCCCCTGCATAACTAGCAACTCGTAATTCTTCTAGGAGTTTTTCCACCGCAGCAACATCTGGAGCCATCTTGGTAGCAAGGCTGAGTTCGGCATAGCTATTGAATCCTAGAAGTTTAGCTTTTTCTTGGCGCAGTTCTAGAATATTTGCAATGATAGGTTGGTTATCAAGATCTCCACTAGAAGCTCGACCGACAGAAGCTTTGAAGAGTTGTTCGCGCAGATCGGAGCGAGTGCTGTGCTGCATGAATGGAACGTAGCTGGGATAGTCGAGGGTGATTTTCCATTTCCCTGCTTCGCCTGATTCTTGAGCAGCAAAAGCGGCAAAATTGAGCAAACTTGGGGGCAATCCGTCCAATTCTGCGGGGGTAGTGAGAATTAGGCTATATGCCTTCGTTGCATCTAAAACATGATTGGCAAACTTGGTGGAGAGTTCGGCGAGGGCGATCGCAATGGTATTAAAGCGTTCTTGAGATCCTCCCTCTAAACCTATTCCTGACAATTCGGCATCTTTAATCGCAGATTCGACAATGCGGTGTTGGGCGGGTTCTAGATCTTCATATATTTCACTGGAACGAAGTTTTTTAAAAGCTTTGTAAATGGGAATGCTTTGACTGAGACGATTATAAAATTTGACGACTTCGGGCTGCATTTCTTCCTGTGCCGATCGCAGTTCTGGACTATTTTTAACGCTGAGTAAATGCCCAATTGCGCCCCATGTCCAATTCAGGCGATCGCCTAGTAATTCCAATGGTTCGACTAAATCTTGCCATATGGGAGAAGCTATATCTAAAAGCTTGGTTTCTAGCCGATCTAGCTCTAATTCCAACTCACTTAACAACTGGGTAACGGCTGGAGCTATCTGAGCGGAGGTAATTTCAGAGAATGGCGGAATACCTTTGCCAATGAGAAGAGGATTATTAAGCATTTAGTTTGATTAAGTTTTGAGCTAGTTCTAATTATATTCTGTTTAAATTTGCGGGCGATCGCACTTGAATATTCCCACAGAATTATTGTCAACTGACATAAAAGTAGTAAAATTGACTAAACAGTCAATCTGTAGGGCAGTTATGAAAATCAGCAAGAAAATTGATGACCTAAGATCGCTTACACATAGCTTAGATGCTTGCTATGTAGGTTTTTACTTTTGGATAGCAGGATTTTCGATCAGGATTGGCGGCACTGAAACAGAAGATCAACCTTATTTCTATCCCTATATAGTTCCTACATTCATTGGCTTTGGGTTTGCCTTACCTAATTATTTTTCTTGGCATACACCATTTGCTGAGTATAAGTTCATAGAACAGTCAAGAATGTCCCATAAATCAGATCGAGGATTTGATCAGCACCTTCCTAACTCTCTGTGACTTTAGGTAAACATCCCATTCAAGGTGTAACCCTACCACAAGTTAAAACTCTTTCTAGTCAATATTTTGAATCGCTAATGGTAAATGCAGGATACACGATATCTGGAAGCGCACCTGCTCAAGGTAATAGATTAAAAATCTGTAGGACTTACGCACTCAAAGTTATAGAAACTTAGTGTGGGGGAGTTTGAGGGCGAAGCCCTCGATTGGGGCTGTGCCCCAAACCAACTTTAAATATAGGTTTTCTTTTTACGCTGCGTAAGTCCTAAATCTGGTTCATTCATGCAAACTATCCAGGGGTAGAGGCAATATATTCGGGTGATCGCAAGGTGGCTATCACTGCTTACCATGTTCAATAGATTCTAACTTTATGCTTTTGATTCAGATTTTAAGCTTATCATCTGTTTATATCAATCGGTGAAAGAAATAGAAGACTAAAACCTTGTGAATGCTCGGTAGCAGGGTTATTAGTTATGTTATTACCTATAAATCATCCTCAATACCATCAGGGAAGCTAAGGTCGAGAACTTGGATAATCACATATGGACATTCTACAGGTAAATCCTTAAGCTTTAAAGGAGTTTCGTTGAGAACTAAGTTAATGCCGATTGAATGACATCGTAATAGTATTTCTAAAAGGTATGGCTTCAAGCTGGGATTATCTACTAATAGTTTAGCGATCTCTTGTCTTTGGCTGCGTATTGCGATCTTCCAACTTCGACTCTGCTTTTCTGGCTGATATTGCCACTTTAGTAAGTGACCGACAAGCAATCCCAAACGGTTTTCTAGTTCCTTTCTTTCTTGTCTTCCCAAGGATTCGATCTCCTCAATCAAATTTGTAATATCCAAAGCTTGCCAGTTTTTTTCACGAAGCATTCGAGCCTGATGTATCGTCCATCCGAAAAAGTCAGTCTCGTAGGAAGCTACATGAATATTAACTTCCCGTACCAAACCTGTTTGCATAACTTTGGGTCTTCAGAGGAGATTTCTTAGTGTATTAGCATTATACCGAGATTGTATTCTGTGGCGATCGCTTGTCGGATATTCCTAAAGTATTATTGTCAAGTTGAGATCCTATGCCAAAAATTCCCTAAGACAATTCTAGATTTTTAGTTTCTTCGGCTTGATTGGAGGAGTAGCAAGTAACCGACTTTTGCCCAAACCAGTCCGTAAAGGTGTTTTCATCTTTGTAATGTCTCGGAGTTTGTAACATTAACCGCCAAGCTTCTCCACTATCTAATAAATTAAAGCGATCGCCATATTCAGCTATTAACAACGCCTGAATCATGGGGTAATAATTAGAATTTACACCGGGGAATATATGATGCTCGGTATGGTAGGAAAAATTTAAATGTAGCAGGTCAAATATCTTTGGTACGCGCAGGGAAATGCTATTGATGAGCGGATCGTTAACATCAGTCATCGGGCAAAGCATATGATTGGTGTAGATGTAAAATAATACGCCACTATAACCAATCCAGATCGGTAAGAAGTAGCTGAGACAGAGCTTAAGCGGATCGAATCCCAAGTAAAAGAAGATCCCAAAATGTATTGACAACATTAAAAATAACTCAAAGGCGATCGCCTTACGTTCTTTATTACTTACCGTAAATGCTGCCGCAGGATACTTAGTCAACCCGTCATTAAACAAGAGTATAGAAGTTAAATTTCGCAATGTATATACTCCCCACGCATGACCCATACCAATTACCAACATCACCGGATTCACTTCTGAGGATGGGACAAACAGGTCTTGAACTCTTTTCCCCCAACTATTAGGTTGCTCGTGTAAATAATTGCGATCTGGATCGTCAAAAGAGTTAGTTTTACGATGATGTTCGCGATTATGAACTGCCTTCCACAGCGTAGGTGGCATCCACCCCATTGTAAAGCCGAATAAACTAATCAGCCAACGTAAGTTGGCATTTTTGATCGCACTACTATGGAGTAGATCGTGAGTGCTAAACAGCAACACAATCACGCTGTTGCCCATTACCAAGCTCAAGGGTAAATAGAGCCAGAGATAATACCAATTCCATCGATCAAGATAGCTGGCAATTCCCCAGCCTAAAACCAAAATCGCTAAATTAATCAGCAAAATCCAAAACTTATTGATATCTGGCACAAATGCCTCTACAGGCAGCAGAGGACGAAGCTTTTTAGCATATTCTGCTTGAGTGATCCAAGGTTTAGATTCAGAGATAGTCATGGTTTTTTTGTAAATTTTCATTGCGGGTTATTTAAACAATCTTTAAAAAATATTGAAAAAGTTTGCAGTTGGTTTTTTGCATGCTATATTCTCGAAAATTCTCAAATAATTGTTAGGAATTCATGCTATGACTTCAACATCTATTGGTCGAGATTTCGAGCGCTACATGCCAGTGATTGGTGATATTAATGTCAAAACTCCTTTAGCCTATCAAGCAACTCGCGGAGTCGTCAAAGTTGTCAATGCTGTCCAAATGGCTGTAGCTGAATCGTATATAAATGGACTAGAGGTTCCCGATTCAGTTTTGCGATCGCTATTTGATACCTGTATGCCGATATTTTTTAAACATTTTCCCTCACTCCTTGCTCCTTACGATTGGGTTTTACAAGAAACCGATCGCTTAGCAGAAGGCTCTAAAGAGTTGATGAGTATTCAGTATAACCTGCCCCAAGCTATGCTAAATCGTATGTTAGGGGATGGTCAAATCTATCCCAAGTATAGTATGGGACTTTGGGAGAGGGGGGCGGTCAGTCTCGAGCAGTCGCAAGCACATATGATCGATGACATGATCGAAAAGATGAATATTCAAGATGGCGATCGTATTCTGGATTTTGGGTGTGGATGGGGTTGCGTGCCAAACTACATTATGTCTAAGTTTCCCAATGTCAGATTTACCGGACTAAATCTGAGTCACGAGCAGTGTGAATATATGCGTCAAAAGATGCAAGATCCTCAAAGTAGCCTCAGTTCAGGTCGATTTACATTAGTGGAAGGCGATCTCAACGATACCCACTTTGAAGAAAAGTTCGACAAGATTCTTTCCGTTGGGGTTTTTTGTCATGTAGGAAATCTCACTTATGCTTTTAAGAAGCTGGCTTCTTTCCTAAAGCCGAATGGCAAGTTTTTTATCCATATTATTACGGTTCGTACTCCCAACAATATCTCTAGCGTTTACACGCACAAATATATTTTCCCCTACGGACGCTATTGGAATTTTGATGCAATTCCTAACTGTAATCAAGATTTCAAAACGATCGATCGCTGGTACCTCAACGGTATTAACTACTCGACAACTTTTGCAAATTGGCTAAAAAACTTTGACGACAGTTATGAAGATGCAAAGGATTTAGACTATGGTATGGACTTTGCCAAGTTCCGTCGCATCTGGCGTTTTTACCTAATCTGGTTTATTTCTAACTTCGCTAGCTGTGATGGCGAGATTAATGGCAACGGTCAGTTTCTACTGGTTCATGCTTAAAATCCAAGAACCATACAAAATTTTCGATCGCACTATCATCGCACTATTATGGAGTAGATCGTGAGTGCTAAATAACAAGACAATCACGCTGTTCTCCATAATCAAACTTAGGGGCAAGGCAGTACCAAGTCTATCGATCCAGATAGCTGGCAATTCCCCAGCCTAAAACCAAAATCGCTAAATTAATAAATGCGGCGGCGGGCAGCAGAGGACGGAGCTTTTTAGCATATTCAGCTTGGGCGATCCAAGTTTTGCAATCAATACTATTCTAGGACTTACGCACTCAAAGTTATAGAAACTTAGTGTGAGCGAGTTTGAGGGCGAAGCACTCGATTGGGGCTGCGCCCCAAACCCACTTTAAATATAGGTTTTCTTTTTACGCTGCGTAAGTCCTGTATTCATTAGTTTTTGTGGTCATCAGTTTTTGTGAACTCTTGTTAAGTTAAGTAATATTATATTAAGTTAGGATGACAAGGCTACGCGAAAACCCACATGATTTAACCAAACATCAGACCCGTAGCGATGACGGCTGGCAGAACGACACCTTCCTGCAACATTAAACCAAGACCCGCCTCTCAGCACTCGATAATCTTCTAGTGGGCGATCGCCTTCACTATTTTGTGCGCTGTTTTCCTCAGAATTTTGACTAGCATTTTGCCAAGATTTTCCATCCGTGGGAGCATCTCTATAGTTATCATGCCAAGCATCTTCACACCACTCCAAAACCTGTCCGTGCATATCATAGAGTCCGTAGTCATTGGGAGAATCAAAACTACCCACATCTGTAGTCGCTTGTCGATATTCGCCTTTAGCCCCAAATCCGTAGGGATAAGTAGCATCGTAATTAGCGATCGCCGAAGTCATAGTTTCGCCAAAATGAAATGGACTTTTAGTTCCCGCCCGACAGGCATATTCCCACTCTGCCTCAGAAGGTAAGCGATACTGAATTCCTGTTTTAAGCGTGAGGCGATCGCAAAATTCTATAGCATCATGCCACGATACATTCTCTACAGGTCGATTATCACCTTTAAATTCAGAAGGATTATGCTCTAAAGATTTGTTT
>Ga0163154_10009313_pt1 | contig 11222 bp, 11 predicted proteins | sample OliLakLV19MP9P1_FD_148649 | JGI IMG/M metagenome (GOLD analysis project Ga0163154, IMG submission 148649) | Freshwater microbial mat bacterial communities from Lake Vanda, McMurdo Dry Valleys, Antarctica - Oligotrophic Lake LV.19.MP9.P1 | ecosystem: Environmental > Aquatic > Freshwater > Lake >...
CCCGATGACCCGGCACATCAACAATACCGAGCATTTCACCGTTGAGCAGGGGCAGCCACGCGAAACCCAGATCAATCGTCATTTCGCGGATTTTTTCTTCTGCGAGACGGTCAGGATCGATTCCTGTCAGACACTTGACCAGCGTCGATTTACCATGATCGACATGTCCCGCCGTCCCAATGACGCGCATTTAAATCAAAGACACACACGCGAATAAACCACGCTTATTTCGTCCCATTGCTGCCGGTTGTGGTGGTTTGTTTAGGTGCGCCCACTGTATCGTAGGTGAGCAAAAGCGCCTGATAACGTTCGCGGTAGAGTTGAGCGCGTTCCCGTTCAAGATTCCACAGTCGAGAGAGGCTGTCTTGCAGGGGTGGAAAGAACAGTTGAACTTCATCTAGTTTCTGCACAAAGCGTTCAAAATCTTTATCGTGCATACGCCAGACTTCATCGTTGGAGAGGGTAAACTGCTTCCAGCGTTTCTGGTCGTCTGAGCGCCAGTCGTTCCATTCTTGACGGAAACGTTCTTCGCTAAGGCGCTGCATTTCTGCGACTTCGTTGATTCGACGCTCCAAACGATCTCCAATACGCTCGAAATCATCAATGATCTTTTTCATCTCGCGGTAGGCTTCTGCCCAGGATTCAAACCGTTCGATGTTCTTCTGCATGACGTTTTCTTGCTCACCAAAGCGTTTTAGCAAATCCCCGACCTGCTGATCGTGCTGCTGTTGTGAGAGCGTTTGCTGGTCGATGAACTGCTGGATTTGTTCACGACGATCCCGATCACCGTTTTGGATGTCTTGAACCTTGCGTTCGTTACGCAGCGATAAGTCTTCCAGCAACGTGATCTTCGGCTTGACCGAGTCGATTTGCTTGCGAAGTTCAGGCTGTTCAGATTCGACTTCCGAGAGGCGGCGGGCGTCCTGTCGGCGCTGTTCTTCGAGGTAAGCGAGGCGGCGATCCGGGTCTTCGAGGCGCTTATACAGGTCATCCACGCGGGTTTGCAAGTTGGCTACCACGCCCGCAAGTCGATCTCTTTCGACGTTAAGGGCGGGTAGTTCAGTCGCCTGTCGTTCTAATTTGCCGAGTTTTTCGGTTAGCTCACGCACAGGACGCATGACTGCTTCACGCGCCAACTCTGCACGGCGTTCGGTTTCGCGTTCGGCGGTGAGTCGTTTAGATTCTACGCCTTCGATCATCTGCTGCAATTCTTTTCGCATTTGATCGGTTACTTCGGCATCACGCCCATTTACGGCGACTTGCCCACGCATTACGCTCTGGTCAGACTCTACGCTGCCGACGCGCCGCAACAGTGTTTCAAGCGATTCCTGCTGCTGTGCCAAACGTTCCTGTAGGGTTGCAATGGTCGCTTTATCGCGGCGCCGTTCTTCATCCAACCACTCAATCATGCGTGCTGCTTGGTTTATGTCCATGCGTGACGCTTTCCCTTAATACTCAGTCGAAGTGTCCCAATTATAACACGCAATAAACGCTTCTTTCACTGATACAAGCGTTATGCTCACGACTCCTCTACAACACCGTATGCACAAGCACTGCGGTTCATGATTTTGCTTGACAAAAACCGTCTCGTTTCCTATAGTCACTGCAATTAATGAAAGGATGGGACAGGTCGAATGCAGTCGTGTGAACATGTAAAACTAATTCAGAATGTCACGCCTAATACGAAGGGCTGTGAAGAATGTTTAAAAACGGGAGATCGCTGGGTGCATCTGCGGATTTGTCTCACATGCGGACACGTAGGATGCTGCGATTCTTCTAAGAATAAGCACGCAACAAAGCATTTTCACGCGGCGGGACACCCTATGGTCAAGTCGCTAGAACCCGGTGAAGTATGGGGATACTGCTACGCCGACGACATCTTTTATGAAGAAATCTGACCACAACAAATACTCGCAGCTACAAGATCATTAATCAAACACCGCCGGATTCAGGCGGTGTTTGGCGTCAGCGGGCGACTTCACGCGGGGGATGAGCCTTCGTCCAATCGTGCAACGAATGCTCAATTTGATCTATAGAGTCAAAAATGAATAGGGTGTTGTGCATTTTGTGCGGGCTAGGGTCGATTTTCTCAAAGGCTTCGAGAGAATAGGGTACACGTTGCACATCGTCTGTGTAGGAACGTTGTAATTCACCATACGATGACATCAAACCCGCGCCAAGTGCCTTTAATTCCCCGTCTTCCCAGATAAAGCCGAATTCGATGGAATACCACCATAAACTGCCCAACGATCTACGCTCATTTTTGGCGTAATGAATGGCTTCTTTGCCGAACTGCTGCAAATAATCAGCGTAGCGTTGATCTGCCATAAATGGCAAATGCCCGAATGTGTCATGGAAAATGTCGGGCAGAGGCGTATAGTCCACTGCATCGCGGTCACGAATGTATTCTGTGATGAGAAATTGGCGGCGTGCTAACGCTTCAAACCAATCTTGCCCATCTGAATATTGAATGTCAGTGCTGACCAATTCCCATCCGACGAGCTGCGTCAACTGATGGCTTAGCTGAGCGAAGTCGGGGATTCGCTCTGACTGTAAGCCGAGTTTTTTGCATCCATCGAGCCACAAACGTGTACCGTATTTTTCAACCTGTGGGTACTGCCGCTCGTACATGATGCGCCAGATTTCACTTTCGGCGTCTGAAAATTGTTTAAATGGTCTTCGTGTAGTCATCAACCCTTAACTCCTAACACCACACTTGCAAATGAAATTCGGGCGGTCACTCACCATCACCTACCAACCAAGAATCCATATATTCGGGTTTCTCAAACTCAACAGCATCCAATGTCAACTGGAGTGGATGAAAGGTATCGATCATCACCGCCAGTTCTTCTGTTTTAACAGCACCGAGAGATGCTTCTGTAGCGCCGGGTTGAGGTCCATGGGGCAATCCATACGGGTGAAGCGTAATGTCATACTTATCAATGCCTTTGCGCGACATAAAGTTGCCATCACAGTAATAGATCACTTCATCTGAATTCACATTCGAATGGTTATAAGGCGCGGGAATCCCCTGTGGGTGATAGTCAAACAGACGCGGCACAAAAGAACACACTACAAAATTCCAGCCTTCAAAAGTCTGGTGAACAGGCGGTGGCTGATGAATACGCCCTGTAATCGGCTCGAAGTCACGAATGTTGAAAATCCAAGGATAGAGATAACCATCCCACCCAACAACATCCAACGGGTGATGATCCAGAATGTGCTTCGTCAAATGATTACGAACTTTGATTAGCACCTCAAACTCCCCACGTTCCGTATGCACCTCTAGTTCGGTTGGCACACGAATATCACGCTCACAGTAGGGCGAGTGTTCCAACAGTTGACCATACTTATTCCGGTAACGCTTTGGCGGCTCAATCTGTGAGGGTGCTTCAATCACCAAGAAACGCCCATTCTGAGCGGGAATATCCATTTGCCACGTTGTACCAAAGGGAATCACAATGTAATCCCCCGGCTCAAATGACAGATTGCCAAACTGCGATTTCAGCGTGCCTTGTCCCTCATGCACAAACCAAACTTCATAGGCTTGCGCGTTCCGGTAAAAATACGTCATTGGGTCAGTTGGACGGGATATACCCAGTGTCACGTCGTTGTTGCCAAGCAGCGTTCGCCGCGCTGTTACGGGATTTCCCCCAGCAGGGACGTCGCGTAATTTGAAAGCACGGTGACGAATTGCCCCAAAATCAACATACTGCGGTGCGGCAACGCCACAATCTTCGACACGCAAAACACGCGGCGGCAAAAAGTGATGATAGAGCAACGATTGAATCCCTGAAAAGCCCTCTAAGCCCATGACTTCTTCACGATACAAGCCACCATCCGGTTTACGGAATTGGGTATGCCGCTTGTGAGGAAAACTCCCTAATTTATGATAGAAAGACATAAATAGTTCAACCCTTTTCTAGTCAGACACTTCTTGGTTCGCCAATAGTGTTCCGCAATATGCCGATACGCTCAATTTCGAGTTCGACCACATCACCGATGTTTAGCCAAGGACCTTCGCCGCGTGTTAGTTCAAGCAGACAGCCTGTTCCCACTGTGCCAGAACCAATCACATCACCGGGTTGTAACCAAACTTCCTCAGATGCCCGCGCAAGCATTTGCCCGAACGACCAGTAAAGATCGCGCATGTTACCGCGTGACCACTCAATGCCATTCACGCGGGCGGTCATAACAAGGTTGTAGACACCGGGGCGGTCTGTGCGACAGTCGGCTAGCTCATCGAGCGTCACAATACACGGTCCCAACGATTTAGCGAAGTCTTTGCCTTTCGCGGGACCCAAGCCGACCTTCATCTCTTTACGCTGAATGTCCCGCGCTGACCAGTCGTTAAAGATCGTGAAACCAAAGATATAGTCTTCGGCGTCCTCAGCTTTGATGTTGATCCCTGCTTTACCGATGACACAGGCGATTTCGAGTTCGTAATCGAGCGCCTGTGTATAGCGAGGATAGGGGATGACCTCATTATGACCATAAATAGCGTGCGGGTTGTTGTAATAGAACACTGGAAACTCGTACCATTCGGTAGGGACATCACGCCCGCGATTCTGGTTTGCTGTTTTGACGTGACCCTCAAAAGCATAGAAGTCGCGCAGCGTGGTCGGGCGTATTAGATCGTAAACGCGCATATCTACAGATTCCCGCGCCGCGCTTGTTCTTGTTCGAGCGCCTCAAACAAGGCTTTGAAATTCCCTTTGCCGAACCCCTGCGCTCCATGTCGTTCGATCACCTCGATAAACAGGGTGGGGCGATCTTGCAAGCCGCGTGAGAAGATTTGTAGTAGATACCCTTCATCATCTCGATCAACGAGGATGCCTAGCTCTTTGATAGCGTCCATATCTTCGTTGATTTTGCCAACACGCTCTGGCAGTAGGTCGTAGTAGACATCCGGCACACGCAGAAACTCAATCCCACGCGCTTTGAGTTCACGCACTGTCTTGATGATGTCGCCTGTCGCCATAGCGATATGCTGCACACCGGGAGTCAGATAGTAGTCGAGATATTCTTCGATCTGGCTCTTGCGCTTGCCATCGGCGGGTTCGTTGATCGGCAGCTTGATTCGCCCATTGCCGTTCTGCATGACTTTTGACATGAGTGCTGAATACTCTGTGCTGATGTCTTGATCATCGAAGTGCATAAGCTGGCGGAAGCCCATCACCTGATGATAGAAATTCACCCAATGATTCATTTTGCCAAGCTGCACATTGCCAACGACATGATCAATGGCTGCAAGCCCGGCGGGATCACTGGCATAGTTAAGGGGCTTATACGTCGGAGCAAACGCGCCTTTGTAGTCAGACCGATCCACAAACATATGCAGCGTTTCACCGTAGGTCTGGATGGCGGCTGTGCGGAATGTGCCGAATTCGTCCTGTTCTTCGCGGGGCTGCCATGCGCCCACCGCGCCGCGTGCTGTTGTCGCTTCATACGCCTGTTCCACATCATCGACGGCAAGCGCGACCACTTTTATACCATCGCCATGCAGCAAATGATGTGCGGCGATTTCGTGGGTGGGTTGGTAAGCGGCTGATACCACCATGCGAATTTTGCCCGACTCTAGGACATAAGACGCAAACTTGCGGTTGCCCGTCTCTAAACCGGAATAAGCAATCGGCTTGAAACCGAAGCCTTTCCACCAGTAGTACATGGCTTGTTTGGCATTGCCGACATAGAAATGCAGATGATCGATACTGTTGATCTTGAGGAAGTCGGCTTCTTCTGTCATGGGACGTTCAACGGTTAGGTTGTTCACCATCGGGTTTACCCTTTCGAGAACTACAAACAATCATTTCAAACACTTACTGCTTGCTGCATCAGGACTTTCGCTTAGACTGTTCACAGGAGTTCTTTATGGTTCAAAAAAACTAAATATGACCCTTATTGAACTGTTCTGGAATTACTAAGCGAAAGTCCTGTGCATATGAATGACATCGGCAAGCCGGCTGACCGCTTCGTCTATGAGGTCGGGGCGTAAATTGCTAAAGTTTAAGCGCATGGCGTTACGACAAGTGGCGTCAATGGTGAATGCTGCGCCGGGAATGTAGATGACTTTTTTCTCGATGGCTTTCTCAAACATTGCCCATGTATCCATCCCTTCAGGCAGCGTCACCCATACGAATAACCCGCCTTGAGGGTGTGTCCATGTGGCGATGCCGCCTAGATGTTCTTCTAGTGCAGAGAGTAGGGCATCGCGCCGCTGCTGATTTACGGCGTTAAAGCAAATGAGGTGGTCGTCTAAAAACCCCTGTGAGACGAATTAGTAGACTGCCTGTTGGGTGAGGATAGAGGATTCAAGATCGATAGACTCACGAAAGACGGTAATTTTGGGAATAAGTTCGTCGGGTGCGACAATCCAACCAAGCCGAACCGATGGCGCAAGCATTTTTGAGAATGAGCCGAGATAGAAAACGTAGCCCGCCTCGTCATAGGCTTTGACGGGAGGCAGCTTATCACCTTCAAAACGTAATGCCGAATACGGATCGTCCTCGATAATGGGAACGCCGTATTTTGAGGCAAGGTCTGCGATCACATGGCGTTTCTCTGCACTCAAGCTGACGCCCAGCGGGTTATGAAAGTCGGGGATGATCACCGCAAAGCGCGGGCGCGGATTTCGCTTGAAAGCGGCTTCGAGCGAATCTAGATCAACACCAGTTTCGAGATTTGTGGGAACGGTACGAACATCTGCGCCACGACCCGCCGTTACCTGCTGAATCCCTGTAAAGGTAGCGGCTTCAATGACGACAGGCTGACCCGGATCGAGCAGCAAGCGCGAAAGAATGGTCAAACCCTGTTGTGCGCCATTGGTGATGAAAATATTTCTCACATCACAATCGACCCCGCGTGATCGCATGTACGCCGCTATCCATTCGCGGAGCGGGGCATACTGCGGGCTGTACTGCATACAGTGAGAGCCACGATTGAGAACCTGATTGAGACAGGCTTGATATTGCTTTAAGGGGAGATATTCGCTCGCGGGCAAACCTCCCGCCAGTGAAAGGATGTCCGGTGATGTCGCAAGACTCAACAGGTCGCGCATCACCGAACGCTTGAGATAAGAAGCCTCGGTACTGAGGGAGAAATTTGGGACATTCATTCCCTGTTTAATCCAATGATAATGCCGTCGTGTATTTGATCTCCGTTAAGACGATACTGGTGGCAATTCGGGCGATACCGGGAATAGGGGTCAGCTTTTCCATGAGGAATGTTTCCAGTTCCTTACGGTTACGCACAACCACTTTTAACAGGTAATCAAATTCCCCGGTGACAAAATAACACTCAAGGACTTCGTACATCTGCTGGACGGCTTCGCGGAAAAGATTGATATTTTCCATCTGATGCATCTGCAATGTCACGTTGATGAGACAGAGCATGTCGTAACCGACTTTTTCCCTATCCAATATCGCAACGTACTGCCGTACATAGCCGAGTTCTTCCAGTCGCTTGATGCGCGCATGAACGGCGGGGGGGGAAAGTGAAATCCTCCGCGCCAGTTCCACGTTGCTCATCGCGCTATCTTGCTGCAATTCCTTGAGAATTGCCTTGTCCAGATCATCTAACTCTTCTAAATAATCTTTCATAGATTCACCGTTCTGTCAAGGAATATTCGACATAATGACAAAAGACACGAATAAAATGAATATTTAAGTGATTTCTGATTCATATTATTTCTTGAGCAAATTGAGTAACAGTTATTCTTAAAATAGTGTACATTGTCACAATCATATCCTCAATCCGATTTTTACAAGCTGTTCGTTATCCAGTTCAACCTATTACACTGCAAAAGGATCATCGGTATATGAATCTCTATCTTGAACCACCGGGCTTTTTGGGGACAGGGGCAAGCCTACTCGCTGATATTACCCTGCTGCTGTATATCCTTGTCATTGTGCCATCTATATTGGTCGGTTGGGTGTTTGCACGGCGTAACATGCACCGCCCACAACATCGAAATGTGATGATAGGCATCACTATTTTAAACTGGGTGCTTATTGTGACGCTGATGATTGTCGCTTATCGATTCGATGTGGCGGATAACATCACCACCCAACCCACAACGCTGCGGTACTTATTACCCACTTTACATGCTGTTCTGGGACTCCCGGCTCAACTGCTGGCAACGTATGTCGTGATTCGCATGGTCATGGAAGATACCCAGGTCGCACAGGCAAAACGGCGCGGCGAGACGGGGAAAACACTCAGCCGATACTGGTTTAAACAAGCTAAACCGATCATGCGGCTGACTCTGGGTTTGTGGTTAGCAACGGCTGCCCTTGGCATCGTCACCTACGTAATTCGCTATAACGTGCTTCCGAGCGGCGCTGCGGGAGACGCGGTTGCACCCATTGCGACAGAAGAAGTCCTCACCCCTGTAGAAACTTTAGAAATAACAGCGCCTGTTACAACCCCGGAAATAACCCCCCCGTTGGAAACACCGGAAGTTCGTTAATTCTTGGATACAAACGTGGACAATTCATACATTGTCCACGTAATGAATGATACAATAAACTGCATTCCAACATTGAACCTTCGTTGAAATGCAAGGAATTATCCCTACTGAAGCGCTTGCGGAGTCAGAATGCCTACAAGTCCGCGTTATAATATTGCTGCCTACTTCATTGCAATTACTTCGGTGACTCTCGTCCTCGTATTCAAACTTTTAATTATCGCTCCTCTTGATGGGGAGACACCATTCCTCCTGTTTTATGGAGCAATAGTCATTTCAACGTGGTACGGTGGCTTGCTGCCGGGAGCTGTCAGCGTAATTCTTGCGACTTTGATGGCATGGTATTTTTTCACGCCTCCCTACAACAGTTTTTACATCACTGGCGCAGAAGCTCTTTTCCGCCTCAGTTTGTTCTTGTTTGAGGCGACTATTGTTGTCTACTTCGTTCATTCTCTGCGAAAAGTACGTGAACAGGATAAGGAACAAGAGCAATCAGCAAAACTGATTGCACAAGACACCAAAGATGACGCATTACTACTCAATATGTTACAAATCACCGCGCCATTAGGGATGTGTTTTTGGGACTCGGAACTCCGTTATGTGCGCGTGAACCCTGTTATGGCGTCGATGAGCGGATTAAGTGCCGCTGCACATATTGGCAAAACGGTTGATGAGGTTATGCCGAACTTTCGAGAAACCGTGAAAAGCGTCCTTGATACAGGAAAGCCTATCTTGAATCAAGAATTGTCACACATAAGGCACAGCCTTCTGGGTGATTCTTTAGAGCATTTTTTGATAAGTTATTACCGGGTACGCGATGATGACGGGAGAGTATTTGGCGTTGGCGCACTGATGCTCGATATTACTGAACGTAAAAAGATTGAGGAAGAAAAGGCGCAGTTGATCGAGAGTCTTAAACGGCAGCGTGAAAGGCTCGATTTTCTTGTACGTGCCAGCGAGATTCTTTCCTCGTCACTGGATTACGAAACGACGCTGCGGTCAATCGCTGAGATTGCTGTTCCCACGATTGCCGATTGGTGCGCTGTTGATATTATGCAGACTGATCAACGGGTGGAACGCCTCGCTGTTACGCATGTTGACCCCAAGAAGGTTGAATGGGCATATGAACTCAATCGCAAATATCCTCCTAAACCCGAAGACCCTAACGGGGTTTACCAGATCATCCGTACAGGAATACCAGAATTTTATCCTGATATTCCTGATGAGCTGTTAGTTGCCACCGTTAAAGACCCTGAAATATTACAAATAATGCGTGATCTAGGTTTGAAGTCTGCAATGAATATCCCCCTGAAAGCGCGGGGCAGGGGTTTAGGAATGCTGCAACTTGTGATGGCTGAGTCTGGACGGCGCTATACACCAGAGGATTTCACGCTCGGTCAAGAACTTGCCAACCGAGCAGCAATCGCCGTTGATAATGCCCGGTTGTACCGTGAGGCAACCCAAATTAACAATAAATCGTTAGAATAGCAGGGGGTAGCGGTGCTGAATCGGGAGCAATACGAACTGAACGAAGCGCATATTCTGGCAGAGTATGCTGCGCTGAGTAGTGATAATCACGGACGCCACTATCCACAAAGCGAGTCCTTGTATAGAACTGCGTTTCAACGTGATCGTGATCGCATTATTCATGCCGCCGCATTCAGACGCCTTGAATACAAAACGCAGGTGTTTGTCAACGATGAAGGCGATTATTACCGCACGCGCCTCACCCATACCCTTGAAGTCGCACAAATTGCGCGAACGATGGCGCGGGCGCTGAGAGTCAACGAAGACCTTGTAGAGGCAATTTGCCTCGCGCATGATCTTGGTCATCCCCCATTTGGTCATGCCGGTGAAGAGATGCTCAATAGGCTCATGAAGGATCACGGCGGATTCAACCACAATCACCAAAGTTTTCGCGTCGTGACTGAACTCGAGCGCCGCTACGCTGAATTTCCCGGTTTGAACCTGACCCGTGATACTTTGTTTGGCATTGCCAAACACGAAACCGACTATAATTTGAGCGAAAGTGCTGGAATTGACCCCCGACTGCGCGGCACGCTAGAAGCGCAGATCGCAAACATTACTGATCAACTGGCGTACAATGCCCATGATCTTGATGATGGGTTAAGCGCGGGTTTGATCGAACCGGAAGACTTAAGCGAATTGGAAATATGGCAGCTTCTGTGTCAGCGCCTTGGTTGGAAAGAAATGCCTGTCAAGCTGGATGAAATCACGCGGCACACGTTCATTCGAGAACTTGTGGGCGTGTCCGTCGATGATGTACTGGCAACCACTTCAAAGCAGCTAGAACGGGTCAAACCGAAGTCGCCGCTAGATGTGCAGGAACAAGCTGATAACCTGGTCTGCTACAGCGAATCGATGTTTCAAATGGGGCAAGCACTAAAAGCATTTTTGTACGAAAATATGTACTACAGCTTCCGTGTTGTACGCATGAAACGCCGCGCCGAGCGGTTTATCGAGCAAATTTTTGCAACTTTAGTGGATGACCCCCGTCAACTGCCTAAAGAATGCCAGTTGGAAATGCAACAGCGTCCGGTACATCGTGTGGTAGCGGACTACATCGCTAGTATGACAGATAGAAGCGCCGTGCTAGAATATCGGCGTTTGTTTGACCCTTCGATGCGACCCTAAGCAACGAATCAACACATGAACAAACTTATCAAGTCAAGGACACTCGTATGACGAATGAAACAGTCCTGAATGGGCGTTACCGACTGGTTGCACAGCAGGGATC